>Ga0126373_10001101_pt1 | contig 18878 bp, 3 predicted proteins | sample PanSoiMetPlot_11_FD_92545 | JGI IMG/M metagenome (GOLD analysis project Ga0126373, IMG submission 92545) | Tropical forest soil microbial communities from Panama - MetaG Plot_11 | ecosystem: Environmental > Terrestrial > Soil > Tropical forest > Bulk soil | place: Panama | collected 2016-02-17 | reverse complement strand
CTGTGCCTGGAAGATGCGGAGAATCACTTGCAGGAAACGCAGTTCACCCAGCCCAGTCTCTATGTGGTGAATGCGTTGTATTACTACAAGGCGGTCAGTCAGGGTACGCATCCTGCCTATCTGGCGGGACATAGTTTGGGTGAATACAATGCATTACTTGCGGCGGGTGTGTTCGATTTTCTTACCGGCCTGCGTCTGGTCAAGAAGCGCGGCGAGCTAATGTCGCAAGCCAGGGATGGCGGCATGGGAGCGGTGATCGGACTCAACGCCGACGCAATTGCGAGACTCATAAAGGAGAACGGACTTGCGCGTATCGATGTTGCCAACTTCAATTCGCCGTCACAAATTGTGCTATCAGGACCAGTTGAGGATATCAAGCGCGTCGGGCCGATCTTCGAAAAAGCCGGAGCGCGCATGTATATGCCGCTTCGGGTCAGCGCGGCCTTTCATTCACGATATATGACAGATGCCGCGAAGGCATTCGCTGATTTTCTGGCGCCGATGTCTTTTGCTGCTCCGCAAACTCCTGTAGTAGCCAACGCCACTGCTCAGCCATACCCGATCTACAATGCATCGGAGACCGTCAAGTCGCTGTTGGTGAAACAAATCACCCATCCCGTGCAATGGACTCAGAGCATTCGGTTCCTCATGGGCCAGGGCGTGACGCAATTCAGCGAGATGGGCCCCGGAAATGTCTTGACGCGACTGGGGCAACAAATTCAGCAAGAAGACCGAGAAAGTGTGCCCGCCATCGCCGGTAGATAAAGGCGCAGCGACATCTCTCCACAGGACTGAACTCAAAGCGAACCTATAGTCAACTCTCGCTGTTGCTTCAGGCAGAGTTCGCATAGCGGCAGCATTCGGGATCATTGGTTGGAAGTACGGGCCCATTCCTGTGCTCATTCCGAAGTCAAAGGCGGCGTAGCCAAGACAGCAAGGCGTCTGCCCGCAAAGCAGATCATCGGGAGTGCAATTCTCTCCGCCGCCTCCAAATTTTCGGATTGACATAGCTCAGCAAAAGAGCACCAGCCTCATGCGCTGGTAATCCTATTTGACGAGACGCAATAAATTCTTAGATTACACAAAGGTTGGAGGAGAATATGACAGCAACGTCAGCACAATTCGAGACATTGGGAGAAAAGAAACCCAAGAGTCCAGTAGTTAAGTCCAAAACATGGGGCAGGAGACTCGCCAAAATCCTGTTACTTGTGAGCATATCTCTCGTAGTCCTACTTTTTTTTGCACAATTGATTTGGAGATTTTCTGGCTCTAATCAGTGGAAATTGGTTCTGGAAAAAAACGGAATAAAAGTCTATTCTTTGAAGGCCCCCGGTTCAGATCTGCTACAGTTCAGGGCCATCGGGAGAATTCGCTCGACGCTAACCGGCGTCGTAGCATGGATGAGGGACCCCGACGCATGCAAAGTCCAGGGTTGTACGAAATCATACACCATAGAACAAGTGGGTGAGCAGCTCCAGTATAACTATTTTCAGTACGACTATTCCCCTTTTGGTAAAAGAGATTTTTCGATCAGATCACAGCTTTACCAGAACCCGGATACTAAAGAAGTCCTGGTGACTGTTGCCGCGATCGCGGATAGAGTCCCTCCCACGGAAGGCTACTTCCGAGTGACTAATCTGAACAACACATGGCGACTTACTCCGCTGGAAAATGGCCAGATCGAAGTCGAGATCGAAAACAATATGGATCCGGGCGGATTTGTACCGAATGTAATGTTCAATATGAGGCGTCCGAAAGGCATGTACAACATACTCTCGCACCTGCAAGACTGGGTAGGTAAAGACAAATACCAAAACGCGAAATCCGATTTCATCAAAGAGAAGAATAGCGCCCCGACGACCCATATCAGCCAGGCCAGCCCAAGGCCATGAACTGGCGCAAGCTGCCTGTGCAACTGATCCAAGCACGGCCGATTTCCACCATCCAGGCGGCGCTGGTGCCGGTCGGCGATCGAGCGCGGCAGGCCAACCTTGGCACTAATGACACTGGCTGACGTTGAGGAGCCATGCTTCGCGGCTAAATTGCTCCCGGAAAATCGGCGGTTTTGGTCGTCACTTCAGAATCTCACTTCAACTTGCACCCTGCTGCAGTATTACATTGAAGAAAACGATGGCGGCATGCATTAGCGTGCTGCTGTTTCAAAACTGTCGCTCGCCAGCCCGCTATGCGCTATGCCAGGCATCTAGTATTGGCAGCAGGCAGATGACTAGAACAGGAGCACTCAAATGGTTACCACTACCACAGCATTTTCCGGCGAGGCCGCGCCACGGCCGCGCATCCCGGTGTGGGAGCACATACTGGTATGGGCGATACGCCTGGTGCTGCTGGCGTTGATTATTAAAGCAGCGACAAACCCATGGCCATTGCTGCGGAGCAGAACATTCCCTTCTATGCTGCTCTTTATCGCGTCCTTTGTGTACTGGGGTATTGTGGGGCGGAATTCTGCGCCAGCCAAAGCATCAGAATCCGGAGTATCGAAGTGGTTCCATCAGATCGTGCTCATGCTGGCGTTCGTTCTGCTTTTCTGGCCAGCGCCCGGCCTGACCGGCTGGTTTTTACCGCAGCGTCTGCATTTCCTCGTGACCGCTGGCGCCATCGTGCAAGCGGCATTCATTCTTCTGGCCATTTGGGCCCGGCGGCATCTGGGACGCAACTGGAGTAGAGCAGTCAGAGTCGGCGCGAACCACGAATTGGTGCAAACAGGACCGTATCGGCTTTTGCGCCACCCGATCTACACGGCCATGCTCGGCATGTTTCTGGGTACGGCCATCTCCTCCAGCCAGTACCACGCGCTGGTTGGATTCGGCGTTTTGGGGGTTGCGTACCTGCGAAAAATCCGGCTGGAAGAGAAGATCCTGCAACAGACGTTTGGCGCCGAGTACGACGCATACCGGCGCGACACATGGGCGCTCGCGCCTCTGGTGTTCTAAGACTCAAACTTTTCTCTTGTTATCCCCAGCTGCGCTGTGAGCTGAAAAATACCGCCATCTTCTCTGGCTCAGTCCTTGTTTGGCTTGCCAATTCTTTTCCATAGGGTTTGTTTATGGCAAGCAGGGAAAAAGTCACCACATGTCACAAATACAAACCATTCCAGCAGCACTGCCTATCCGGAGCCGTCCGCTGATGTCTACGTCGGAACAAATGGCGGCTTTGTCCAGGTTGGCGTTTCCCCTGATTCTCGCTCAAAGCTCTAGCTTCCTCATGGCATTGATTGACCTTGCCATGGTTGGAAGATTGGGGAATAAAGCCGTAGCAGCGTTGGGCCTCTCAGTTTTTAGCAATCGGCTTATCGTTGCTTCAGTCGAGGGGCTTACGTCCTCAGTACGAGGTATAGTCGCTCGTAGAAGAGGCGAGGGCTCCACGGAACCTGGTTGCTTACCGCTCAACGCAGGCTTATTGATCGCGTTGGTCGTAGGGGCACCGTTAGCAGTAATCTGTTATCTGGCCGCCCCCTTTTTTTTGGCATTCATTTCCTCTGACACGGATGTAAGTAGGATAGGGACATCATTTCTCAGCATTCTATGTCTTGCCATACCTGCTATAGGAATGCACAATGCCTTCAACGGTCACTGGACCGGTGTAGAAAAACCACGAGTCTACATGCTGATAGTCCTTTTCATAAACTGTCTTAATATTTTTCTGAACTACGCTCTCATTTTCGGTCATTTCAGTATGCCCGCCCTAGGTGCTTCCGGAGCTGCCATCAGCACAGTAACGTCTCTTTATGTGGGCGTCGTCATTAATTGTTTGATTCTTCGCTTCCGCTTCCGAAACGATGGATTCTTAAGTGCAATGCCAAAGCGGCCTCTTGTAATGCGCATAGCTCAGTTAACGCTGCCGGTTAACATTACGCAGTTCTTCTTTGTCAGTGGCTATCTTGTTTTCCTGTGGCTCATTGGGCAGGTGGGAACAGCTGAGTTAGCCGTTGCGAGTGTTCTCATTAGAATGACAATGGTATTAGCTATCGTAGCAATATCCATAGGGATGGCCTCCGCAACCGTGGTCAGCAGAACTGTAGGCGAGGGCGATCTCGCAGGAGCTGTGCGGTGGGGATGGTCTGCGGGAAAATTGGGAGTCATTGGGATTACCTTGCTGGGATTTCCTATACTTCTATTTCCAAAAATGTTGCTGTCGATTTTTTTTTCTGACCCACGCACGATATCCATTGGGGATATTCCATTGCGACTTCAGGGTGCAATGACCGGGATACTTAGCCTGATTTATATCTTTGGCGGTATGTTAAACAGTCTGGGTGATGGCAAGCGACTCATGATTATTTCTTTGACTACACAATGGTTCATTTTTTTGCCTGTGGTGTGGTTTGTTGGCCCTCACTTACATTACGGTCTCTTACAATTGTGGCTAGTCCAACTGGCATATAGTCTGCTTGCGACTGTGTTGGTTACTGGACTCTGGATTGACGGCAGGTGGAAGACAATTAAGATTTGAATCGGTCCAGGTTGACGCGCGCCTCATTGACTTGCCATCTCGCTCGCACTACGTCAGTTGCTTCAACTATTGAAGCGAATTTTCTCAATTTAATCCGAACTCAGGTGGTCGAACATGATTCATCAGGAACAGCTACAAGACCTAACCGAGTCATATCTTAAGTCCCTTATCTCCGAGATTTCCGGCGCATTGAATTCAGAGTTTGACTCGCTTGCTCCGTTCGGTGAGTTGGGGATTGATTCGTTCCACGTGCTAAAGATAATCAGAAGGCTGGAAGCGGATTTCGGCACGTTGCCCAAAAGCCTGCTCTTCGAACACTTCACCATCAATGATTTGGCAAGTTACTTCGTCCACAACCATGAGCAGGCGCTCGCAGCCAGATTCACAGAAAAGCTGCAGGGCGGCAACTCTTTTGCCCATACCAACGGCCGTCCGCTGAAACCGATTGGGCGCACAGGAGCAAAGCCGCCAGTCGAAGAGCGAGCAAATCCCATCGCCGGAGAAGCAATCCCGATTCGTATATTGGAAAAGGAGGCCTACACTCATCCTGAGTTGCAGGCCCTCGTACAAACGGTTTACAGCCGCTACAAGCGGGAAAGCAGCGTTTCGCGCGGGACGAGACAGATAGCGCCGAATCTCTTCGTTGGCAGCGAAAGACGAGGATACTTCAACTATGGCCGCAATAAAAATCTTATTTTGGTGTATGCCTACACGGGGCCTCAAGACTATTTGCCTGTGCTCCTCGAGGAGATGTACCAGTATTGCCTTTCCAGAAACTTCCAGCTCAATATCCTGGCTGACAAGCAAATCCCGTCACTCGGCGACATGGCCTTCTCAGCGACACCGTTTGGCGTAGGACAGCGCATACTAAATCTAAAGCAGTTCACGCTTGAAGGCGGCGCGATGCGCCGTCTGCGCTACCAGGTATCCAAGTTCCAGAAATCTGGCGCATGTAAGACGCAAGAGTATCAATGCGGTTCCAACCCAGAGATAGACAGGAACATCGTCGCCATCATCGATAAATGGTGTGAACCCAAGACACAAGTCAACCCGCTGATTCACGAGGCTAGAGAGGAAATTCTCGCTGGTACGCTTGGCGCAGAGCACCGTCTCTTCCTAACCTATCTCGACGATGTCCTCCAGAATGTTATCGTCATTACCGCAATGTGCTCGGAGGAAAACGGCTATTTGATGGACCTGGAATTCTATCTTCCGGATATGCCCCTGGGAGGGTTGGAATTCGCCATTGTGCACATTATCAACACTCTTGTCGGAGAAGGATGCATTGTGCTGAGTTTGGGCGCAACGCTCGGGTGCAAGCTTGATTCTTCCCCCAATTCAGATTCAGAGATTGACAAGATTTTAGATGACTTGCGTGAACAGAATATTTTCAATGACGAAGGCAATCTTCAATTCAAGAATAAGTTTCGTCCTGAAAATAAACCGATATTTCTTTGCCGTCCTGAAGGAATCGGAAATCCCAACAGTGTGATAGACATCATCATGATGATTGCAGATCCACTGAAGAATCAGACTTCAGAGGAGGAAAACTATAATGCCGCGAAACTTCCTCGGCAGGGTGCAGCCTTGGCCGAGCCGGCGAAGCGAGAGCCATTTGCCAAACCCTCATTAGTAAGCTCCGAGAGGGTGGCAATTGATGGCAATGAGCGGTCGCGCATCCTGTCGGAGTTCGGCTTCAATCCCCTCAATATCCCGCATGAACACGTCGAGTTCGATTTGAAGACTGATTCCTGGGCACAACTACAGATGGCATCGATAGAAGCGCAAATGAGGAACCTGCACGCCCAACTTCAGCAGCCCGCAAGTGTGGATGAAAGTTTGAGAGCAGTATTTCCTTTTGCTCATTTTGTGCTCACCGCCTCGGGCCAGGCGGCGGAAGATATTTTCTTTAGGGCATGGCCTAACAGGGGCGTCGTACTCCAGAATCTGCTGTTCCCCAGCACTATCTTTCATCAGATCGACAAAGGTTTCACAAACACGGAGTTGCCTGATCCTGCTGTCTTTGATCTGGATTCGCACAAACAGTACAAGGGCAACATGGACTGGGAAGTACTGCAGGCGCAAGTGGCGCAAGACCCAGGCGCGATTGCATTGGTCTGTATCGAGGTGAGCAACAATGCCGCCGGCGGATGTCCCGTCTCAATGCAACACCTGCAAGACGTGAAGGCGCTGCTTGCTAAACACGCCATCCCGTTTGTCATTGACGGGACGCGTGTCGTTGAAAATGCGCAGTTCCTGATTGAACAAGACAGAGAATGTGCGGGTAAAAGCGTCTGGACGGTGGTGAGGGAAATACTCTCTTTCGCAGATGCCGTCATCGGTAGCCTTACCAAGGATTTCTGCCTAAACAAAGGCGGAATCACCGCCACCAATGACGTCAAACTGTTTCATCGATTGGAAGAGTTGGTTCATGAAGCAGGACCTGACGTCGATTTGATTGATAGAAAGATGATTGCCTTGTCATTGCAGAATCGGAAGCAGGTCGAAACCAAGGTCTTGCGCAGAATGGAAGGTGTGCGCCTGATCTGGCACGCGCTGCGGGAACATAACGTTCCGGTGGTGCAACCTGCCGGGGGACACTGCGTTCTGATCGATGTTAAGCAAATTCCAGAATTCAAGAACTTCAAATATCCGGTAGCGTCATTCCTGGCCTGGATGTACGTGAACACCGGTATTCGTGCTGCCGCACACAGCGTGGGAATGCAGAAGCATACAAGCATTAACGATTTGGTCCGTCTTGCCATTCCCGTGGGCATGAAACGGCACCAGATTGAGGATGTGATCGGCAGGCTTCTCGATCTATTCGATAAGAAAATAAATATTCCTGAAATTGTCCTGGAGAGGAGCGTACCGCAGCCCTTGGGCGGAATCCACGCCAACTACTGTCTAATCAATTACCACAAGGCCGCAGGAAAAATGGTAGCCGGCACTGATTTCGCTACTGCGGATACGCAAAGGGGCATAGCCAACGCGATTTCATCCGATTCTTGCTCCGTACCGGCTTCAACCAAGCCGCCAGAAAATTTCTCTCCAAGCGCAAAACTGCCAGCAAGGGATGCTGTCAGAGAAACCGAATCCAAGCGAAGTGGTCTCAATGGGAAACGCCGCACAACTCAAGATATCGCAATTGTAGGGATGGCTGGCCGTTATCCCAAGGCAAAGAATTTGAGCGAGCTGTGGGAAAACCTGAGGCAGGGAAAAGATTGCATCGAGGAGATTCCGGCGGAACGTTATGAGCTACGCCTGAAGCAAGGAGCCACAAAGAAATATCCTGGTGGTTTCATTGATGACGTGGATAAATTCGACTCTCTGTTCTTCAACATTTCCCCAAGAGAGGCGGCCATGTTGGATCCTCAGGAAAGGCTTTTCCTGGAGGTCGCCTGGGAGGCAATTGAGGATGCAGGCTACTACCCGGAGATCCTGGCGAGCGAAGATGGGTCGCGAAACATCGGGGTTTTTGTGGGCGCAGTATGGGCGATGTATCAAATGTTCGACGGCGAAGAAGATCAAACTGGGAAGAAGATAAAACCCAATTCTTTCTTTTGGAGCATCGCCAACCGTGTTTCCTACTGGATGAATCTCTCCGGCCCCAGCGTGACGTTGGACACAGCCTGTTCTTCCAGCCTTACAGCCCTCTATCTTGGGTGTGAAGCAATTCGCGCGGGCGAATGTTCGGCAGCCATCGTCGGCGGCGCAAATCTGGACTTACACGAGACAAAACTGGATATCAATTCGGGCGGCGGTGGCCTCTCGAAAGACGGTAAATGCCGCAGTTTTGGAAAGGGCGGCGATGGTTATGTGGCCGGAGAAGGCATCGGGGCGCTGTTTCTCAAGCCTCTCGACCAGGCCATCCGCGACAAAGACAATATCTACGGCGTGATCAAAAGCGCTGTAGTCAATCATGGCGGCCACACCAGCGGGTATACCATCCCAAATCCCAAGGCCCAATCCAACCTGATTTTGTCAGCCCTTGAGAAGGCCAATGTTGATGCCCGAAGTATTTCGTACATCGAGGCACACGGTACGGGAACGGAGCTTGGGGACCCCATAGAAATCAGCGGGTTGGGCAATGCTTTCAAGTCGTACGCTGTAGAGAACCAAACTTGTGCGGTGGGGTCGATTAAAACCAATATAGGCCATCTGGAAGCGGCGGCAGGAGTCGTCAGCCTGTCCAAGGTGCTTCTGCAAATGACGCACCGGCAGCTTGTACCTTCACTGCATTCCGCTCAGTTGAACGAATTCATCGACTTCGAAAACTCTCCTTTCTACGTTGTGCAGCGGCTGGAAGACTGGAAGAGCAGAGAAGTGGATGGAGTGCCGGTGCCCCTTCGCGCGGGAATCAGCTCTTTTGGAGCGGGCGGTGCAAACGCCCACGTGATCCTGGAAGGCTATGAGCCTCTCCAGCAAGACGTGGAAGAACCGGCCAAAGAACTGATTTTTCCACTCTCCGCGCGAACTGAGGATCAGTTGCGAGAAATGGTGGTTCGCCTGGCAAAGGCCATCAAGGAAAACAACTACAGGTTGGTGGATATTGCTCACACTCTGCAGGTTGGACGGAGATCATTCGAACATCGTTTAGCAATCAGCGCCCCGACGAAACAAGAATTGCTTGAAAAGCTTGCCGAGTTTTTGAATGGAAAGAAGCCCGAAGGCCTTGCCCGTGGCCAGGTAAAGAATTCAGAAAGCATCACGCGATTACTGAATCGAAAAGAAAAAGAAGAATTCGTCCGGTTGCTGTCGCGGAGTCGGACGCCTTACCAACTTGCCGAACTTTGGGCTGACGGTCTATTCGCAGATTGGCGCGGATTTCAATCCAATGCTTCGTGTAGGAGGGTCTCTTTGCCTACCTACCCCTTTGCTGACAAGCGGCACTGGGTGGGAAAAAATTCCCCCGCACGTTCTTTTTTGCAACCGGCAGCAGCCGTCCATCCAATGCTCGATACCAATGAATCGACCTTTGAACGCCAGCTCTTCAAGAAGACGTTTCATGATCGCGACTTCTTTATCTATGACCACCACGTCGCAAATATTCCAACTCTTCCTGGCGTGGCTTATCTTGAGCTGGCGCGGAAGGCCGGCGAGATCGCTGCTGGCAGGAAAGTGCAAAAAATCAAAAATGTCGTCTGGATAAGTCCGATATCTGTCCAAAATTCGACACCGAAAGAAGTCTTCATCGAACTGAAGCCTGCTGATACCACCGTAAAGTTTGAAGTGTTCAGTTACGACAAGAATGGCAGTAAATTACCTCACTCCCAAGGCATTCTTCTTTATGCGACCAAGCAAGAAGAAGCAGCGGAGCCGGAATTCATTGATCTGCAAGCGGTCCGCGCCCGGTGCACGAAAGTCATTGAAGGCAAGGATGCTTATCCCAGATTTCAGTCGTTCGGCCTCAGTTTGGGTCCCAGTTTTCAGGTGGTGCGGGAAGTGTACAAAAACAAAAATGAAATCCTGGGGGTTCTGAAGCTGCCGGAATTCAGGCAGAAAGACCTCGAGAGCATGGTTCTGCAACCCTCCCTTATTGATGGATCCATGCAGGCAGGAGTAAGTGCGCACCTTGGCGAAGAACTTGGAGAAATGTTTATCCCGTTCTCCATCGGCGAAGTCGAAGTCTTGCATCCTCTTCAACCCAATTGCTTCAGTTATGCCACCGAGATGCAAGGGGACAAGAGTGGAAATCGAGAGAGCTCGCGATTTGTAAAAAGCGACGTGCTCATTGTGGACGAAACCGGCAAGGTTCTTATTAAAATCCGTGAGTCTGTTGGCGTACCTCTTCGCGAGGTCTACAAGAAGACAGCAGCAGACGGGGAAGCGGAAGGATTTTCCAAGCTTTATTACTCCTACGAGTGGGAGAAGGCCTCTCTCGTGCCGGGAAACCCGCCGCAACCGGATTCGCATGCCATCGTGCTGTTCGATAATGAAGAAACATTGCGTGATCTGTACCGGGAGCGGTTAAGACAAGAGGGGATGAGTTCTGATCAAGTCATCCTGGTGAACCCCGGGGATAGTTTCCAGGAATCAGGCAAGCATTCTTACAAGATCAACCCTCGAAACAAGGAAGATTACACCAAGCTTTTCCAATCGCTCGTCGAGAACAAGTACTCGATAGAAAACATCTGCTTTGCGTGGCCACTCGGTCATCCCGATCCCCTCGATCCAAAGTGCGTGGAGGAGGTCCTGATCAAAGGCGTCTACTCCTTCTTGTTCGTATGCCAGTCTCTCATTCAGCAAAAACTAGAAAGCAAAGTTCAACTGCTTTATCTCTATTCAACGCGAGAGGGTGAGATTCAACCCTCCAATGAAGCAGTGAGCGGTTTCATCAAGGCACTCAGGGTGGAGCATCCGAAATTGCTCTCCAAGACCCTTGAAGTCCGCCAAGATGGTTCCAGCTACGATCAGGTTCTCAACGCTCTGTCTCTGGAAGTTCAAGCGCGCGCACAAGACGCAACCGCTGTTCGCTATCAGGCCGAAGAACGATATATCAAGAAGCTCAGAACTTTTAAGTTGGAAGAGGCTGACTTATCTCCTTCTCAAGGAACTCGCATCAGGAAAAAAGGCGTCTACCTGATTACGGGTGGGGCCGGTGGTCTGGGCCTTATATTCGCCGAATTTTTAGCCAAAGAACACAAAGCGAAGCTGGTTCTTGCCGGCCGATCCGAGCTGTCCAAAGAATGGGAAGCCAAGCTAAACCAGCTAACAAGCGCAGGGGCCGAAGTGCTTTACCTGCCTGCCGATGTTTCCAACCGCGAAGACGTCACGAAACTCGTCAATGAGAGCAAGGCCCGTTTTGGCCACATCAATGGAATCATCCATGCCGCTGGCGTGCTAAGGGATTCGTATGTCAGAAACAAAAAGCCGGAGGAGATGAGCGCGGTCTTCGCTCCCAAAATCTATGGAACGCTGCATCTGGATGAAGCTACTCAGAATGAAAATCTGGATTTCTTCGTGACATTTTCCTCCGTTGCCGCGGTTGGCGGCAACGCCGGCCAATGCGACTATAGCTTCGCGAATCACTTCATGGACTCGTTTGTCAGTGCGCGAGAGCTTCTTCGCGTTAAGGGAGCGAGGTCCGGCAAGACGTTGAGTCTCAATTGGTCCCTATGGGCTGACGGTGGCATGAAGGTGGATGAGCAGACCGAGATCTACTTCAAGAAAACCCTCGGGATCAAGCCGCTCAGCACAGCGACCGGTATCGAAGCATTCGTTAAAGGTCTTGCGTCAGAAAAGTCCCAGTTTGCCGTCGTAGAAGGAGTCCAGGAGAAAGTGGAACTGGTTTGGGGGCTGCGAAAGAAAGCACCAGCGCCTGCGATATCTGCCCCTGCGTCTTCCAGTCAAACCCAAACTCCGACGGCTGATGGAACAGGTGCAGATCTTGTCGCCTGGCTGCAGAAGGAATTGTCAGAAATTGTGATGCAATTCCTGAAGCTTGAAGCCGAGGATGTGTCAACGGACAAGATACTGCTGGATCTGGGCTTTGACTCCATTGGCCTGACCACCTTTGCCAATACAATCAACGAGAAGTATCAGCTGGATATCACGCCCGTCCTGTTTTTCGATTACCCGACGATCGCAGAGATTGCGAAGTATTTATCTGCGGAAAAGAAGAATGAGCTTCTCCGGTTTTATCAGGGTTCCGCGGGCAGAACAGAGACCGCCGTACCCTTACAGAAGGCCCATCCAATTGCAGCTCCTGAGCCCGTCGAGAATCGTCAACAGGGCACATTCGCGATCAGCAAGGGCTGGAATCCTTCTGCTCTGGATCGTGAACTCTTGTCTCCCATCTCAGGCGGAGGCTTCTCTCCAGAACAGCGCTTTGCAAACCAACCCATCGCAATCGTAGGCATGAGCGGGGTGATGCCGCAATCAGAAGACGTGGATGAATTCTGGGAAAACCTGAAGAACTCGAAAGACATGATCACCGTGATTCCCCCGGACCGCTGGAAGTGGGAAGACTACTACGGCGATCCGATGAAGGAAGCAAATAAATCAAACTCCAAGTGGGGCGGATTCATGAAAGAGATCGACAAATTCGATCCACTGTTCTTCGGAATCTCCCCAAGAGAAGCGCGGATGATGGATCCGCAGCAGCGGCTCTTCCTGCAAACCGTATGGAGAGCAATTGAGGATTCCGGGCAAAAAGTCTCCGATCTGTCCGGCTCGAGAACTGGATTATTTGTGGGGTCCGGTGCCGATGACTACACCCACCTCATAAGTAGCCTTCAAATTCCGCTGGATGGCTATTCTGCGGCGGGAAATTCCCATTCCGTCTTAGCCAATCGAGTTTCGTTCCTGCTCAATTTGCATGGACCCAGTGCACCCATTGATACGGCCTGTTCCAGCTCATTGATCGCCCTGCATCGAGCGATAGAGTCGATTCACACCGGAAGCTGTGATATGGCGATCGTGGGTGGCGTGCAGATCATGGTAATGCCCGCCGGGCACATTGCGTTTAGCTCGGCCGGAATGTTGAGCAGCGATGGTAAATGTAAAACCTTCGATAAGCGGGCCAATGGTTATGTCCGAGGTGAGGGCTGCGGCGCAATATTTCTGAAAACTTTGAAGGCCGCTGAGGCTGACGGAAACCACATTTACGCGGTTATAAGAGCAACTGCGGAAAATCACGGTGGCAAAGTAACCACGCTTACTGCGCCGAATGCATCCGCTCAATCGGCCCTCTTAATCGAGGCCTATGAAAAGGCGCATATTGATCCCACGACAGTTGGCTACATCGAATGTCACGGTACTGGAACCAGTTTAGGGGATCCGATTGAAATTCAGGCACTCAGTAAGGCATTTTCTGAGTTATACAAGAAGCACAAGAAAGCTCCAGCGCAAATCCCTCATTGCGGTTTGAGTTCGGTAAAGACCAACATTGGCCACCTGGAAACGGCCGCTGGCATCGCGAGCATCCTCAAGGTTCTGCTGGCTATCAAACATAAACAGATTCCGGCGAACATCAACTTTGAAGAGATCAATCCCTATATCAATCTCAAGGGAACCCCTTTCTATATCGCAGACAAGCTTACACCTTGGGAAGCCGCAACGGGTCAGGATGGTTTGCCCGTGCCACGCAGAGCGGGCATAAGCTCTTTTGGATTCGGCGGAGCGAATGCCCATGTCGTGTTCGAAGAGTATATCCCTCCACGGCGCGCCTCGGCCCCAGCGCAGGAGCCACAATTGATTGTGCTATCTGCGAAAAATCAAGACCGGCTCAAAGCATACGCCCAGTGCATGCACGCCTATCTCGAAGAAGAGCATGTTGAACTTGCCGACTTCGCGTACACGTTACAGGTTGGAAGAGATGAGATGCCCGAAAGGCTCGCACTGGTGGTTTCAAGTGCGGAAGATTCGAAGCAGAAATTCGCCGAGATTTTAAGAGGCGAAAGACCAAAAGACTGCTACCAAAACAACATCAGAAGAAAAGATGCAAAATCCCAAACGGCGGAGGGTTCCGCGGCAGAAACCCTGGTCAAAGACCTCATCGAGAAGCAAGAACTTTCAAGGTTGGGAGAACTCTGGGTATCCGGAACGAAAATCAACTGGCGCCTACTCCACAAGTCCGATGCTCCACGGCGCATCTCCGCCCCTACTTATCCTTTTGCAAGGGAGCGTCACTGGCTTCCCGGCGCAGACGGAAAAACCATGGAAGCGCGGCGCGATCAAAGTCCGGTAGCGGTTGCTCAACTGCATCCTCTGATTCATCGCAATGTTTCGACCTTGACAACGCAAAAGTTTGCCTCTCGCTTCACTGGAAGAGAATTCTTTCTCGCAGACCATAAGACCAAAACACAGGCAGTCTTACCTGCCGTTGCCTATATAGAGCTGATCGCAGCGGCCGGCGAATTTTCCGGAGAGAAGAAAGTTCAATTCATTCGCGAAATGGTGTGGATGACTCCGTTGATGGTTGAAAACGATGCTAAAGAAGTAGAAGTATTACTTACCCCCTTGAAGAATGAAATCGACTTTGCAGTAAATACATTAGATAGAGGGCATTCCATAACTCACTGTCGCGGGAAACTGGCTTATTCGGGAGCTGTTTCAGAGCTCGACGTTTTGAATATCGGCAAAATTCAAGAGCGTTGCTCAGACGAAGTTATTGCAGGAAAGGAGCTGTACGCATTTATAGACACTTCAGGATTGAATCTTGGAAAGGCCTTTCACGTTGTCCAAAAAGTTTACGCCAGTAGAAATGAGTGTCTGGCTGTGTTGCAGCTACCCGAGCATCTCAAGGACGAGGCAGATCAATTCTGGCTGCACCCAGTGATGCTGGACGGTGCGGTGCACACTTCTATCAGTATGGTGAAGAAGAATAAAGCTGCCATACCTTGGAGCATTCCTTATTCAGTGAGCGAAGTGCAGATAAGTCGTTCATTGAGAGATGTTAGCTTCGCACACGCCATCTGGGACCTGGATAGCATAAAAAGTGAAAAGAGCTTCATAAAAATAAGCATCGACTTCTTGGATAGGAACGGCACAGTGTTAGTGCGAATGAAGGATTTTGTGGCGAAACCAATTCTGCAAGACCCTGCGAAGATATCCTTAAGAGAAGAAGCAAGCCAACACAGGAAAACGAGCAACGACAAAGACATTGAAGCTGGACTGCAATCTTTAGTACCGCTCTGGAATCGGGCACGCCTCGAAACGAGGGGGCGCGACAATCCTCCCAAGACGGCCAAAATACTTCTGTTAGGGCGTGATGGAAATAACTTGGAATGGGTCCGAAGATCTTACCCAAACTCGCAGCTCCTGCACTTGGTTCCGAAAGCGAGCGTGGAGATTATTGAGAAAGAACTTGTCAATTGCTCGTTCGACCAGTTGCTCTGGGTCGCGCCAGACGTCCATCCCAACGCTGGTCCTGAGAGCGGGAATGACGAACTGATCGAGAAACAAGAAGAAGGAGTAGTGGCTGTTTTTCGCATCATCAAGGCCCTGTTGCAATCAGGCCATGCGAATAAGAAGCTTCAATGGACAATCATCACCAGCAGGACACACCGGGTATTGGAGAGTGATCGGATTCAACCTGCCCACGCCGGAATAGCCGGCCTGATAGGCAGCCTCGCGAAGGAATATCCCCAATGGGATTTGAGGCTGATTGACGTGGATTCTCTGGCATCCGTCTCTGCCCAAGATTGCTTGTCGCTGCCCTGGGACAAGCAAGGTAACGGCCTTGCACATCGTCAGGGCGAATGGTTCCAGCAAGGGTTGGCCTCTATTGCGACCCTGCCTCAGGGGCCACAAGTGTACCGACAGAACGGAGTCTATATCGTCATCGGTGGTGCGGGCGGCGTTGGCGAAGTGTGGAGTCGGTTCATGATCGAAAACTATAACGCCAAGCTGGTCTGGATCGGCCGTCGTGAATGCAACGCCACCATTCAGGAGAAGATCAACTCGATGGCTCGGCTTGGTCATGCTCCTCTGTATATCTCAGCCGATGCAGCCAATGTGAGTGCGTTGGAACAAGCATTTAGGACGATTCGGAAAACCTATCCCACCATTCATGGTGTTGTCCACTCGGCCCTAGTTCTGCATGATCAGAGCATTGCCCGCATGGAAGAAGCCGGATTCAGAGCCAGCCTATCTGCCAAGGTTGATACAAGTGTGAATATAGATAGGGTATTCGGCAATCAAGAGCTGGATTTCATGCTTTTCTTCTCTTCTATAGTATCTTTTGTCAAATCCCCCGGACAGTCTAATTATTCGGCTGGCTGTACCTTCAAAGACAGTTTTGCGCAAAGGCTGCAGCAAGAGCATGCTTACCCGGTCAAGATCATGAACTGGGGTTATTGGGGCAATGTCGGTGTAGTAGCCGATGAATCTCATAACGAACTCATGCGACGCATGGGTATTGGATCCATCGAAGAGCATGAAGGCATGGCGATGCTGCAGGCATTGGTCAACTCCGAAGTCCGTCAAATGGCCTTGATCAAGACTCTCAATAGAGAGGCTACTGCAGGCCTTCGTCTGTCAGAAACTATTACGCGTTATCCAAAAACAGTGCCGACGGTCTTGCCAAAGGTACAAGCAGCGCTGTCAAAAATGTTATCGGTCAAATCAATTGCTGCGCTGGAGCGAGAATTGCCAAGCTCACACATGAACGAGTTGGCGACTGAAATTTTTGCGTCCAGTCTCAAGTCATTGGGTTTGTTTAGCAACGGAATCCACAGGATCGCGGGCCTGTCACTGGAGAAACAGCCAGCACCCTATTACGAGCGCTGGCTAAGCGGTAGCATCCGCTATTTACAACAGCAGAGCTTGCTGGCCGATGATCTGACGTTCAACCACGAAGTGAGAGGACTTGCTGATTTGTGGGCTGAATGGGAGAAGGAAAGATCGGTATGGACGGCCAATCCTAATCTGCAGGCGCAGATTGCGTTATTTGAGGCTTGTTTAAAGGCCCTGCCAGAAATCTTGAGTGGGAAACAACGCGCGACAGATGTTATCTTCCCGAATTCCTCGATGCAGTTGGTCGAAGGCATTTACCGCGGCAATGTCCTGGCGGATTACTTCAATGAAGTGCTCAGTGACGCGTTGATCTCCTGCATCGAGCATCAACTGCAGGAAAGCAATATTTCCAGGATTCGTATTGTTGAAATCGGAGCCGGTACAGGTGGCACGACCACAAAGCTGCTGCCTTTATTGCAGCGCTTTCCGATTGAGGAATATCGCTATACAGACATCTCCAAAGCATTCCTGATGTACGCGGACAAGCACTTTAAGCCCCAATTTCCCGCACTTACCACCTCGATCTTTGATGTTTCCAAGCCTTTGGCTGTCCAGTCAATTCCGGCAGGTCATTATGACGTTGCCATTGCCGCCAACGTGTTACACGCGACGCCTGATATCAGAGAAACTTTGCGCAATGCCAAAGCAGTCTTGAAGAACCAAGGTGTGCTGCTGCTCAACGAGATCAGCACGTGGTCTCTTTTTAACCATTTGACCTTCGGTTTGTTAGAAGGATGGTGGTCGAACGAGGATACCGCATTGCGTTTGCCGGGAAGCCCGGGATTGGCTACCGACAAGTGGCACGAGATCTTGGCGGAAGAAGGATTTGAATCGATCTTCTTTCCTGCCCTGGAGGCTCATAAGTTGGGACAGCAGACTGTCGCTGCCTGCAGTAACGGATGGGTGCGGCAATCTATGGCTAAGAAGTTCCCCCTGCAGCCGTCTGTGGGACTTAAACATGACGATATGAAGACCGGGAACTTGGCCGGAACCGAAGGCGCTCGAAAGGCGACTCAGTCTTCGCATTCGGCGGAACTGACGGAGCAGATGGGAAATGACCATATAAAGCGAATCATCGTCGAGAAGTTGTCGGAGGCGCTGAAAATTGATGCCGCCAAAATTTCCAATGATGCCCCCCTTGCGGAGTATGGAGTGGATTCCATAATAGGCGTCGATCTGGTTCGCACCATCAATGAGACGCTACAAATCGAACTGGAGACAATAAGTTTATTCGAACACAGCACTATCGATGCTCTGGCTCAACATATTTGGACCAAGTACCAGAACGAGATTACGACTCAACTGGGCCCCATCCAGAGCACATCTCAAAAACCTGCGCCTGCAGAGGAAACTCCAATGGAGTCGGATCGCGGCCTGGAGCATCGTTTCATGAAAGCCGAGCTACTGGCCGAAGTGGATAAGCGAGCAAATTTCGCTCACGAGCACGAGGGCATCTCGGGCAATGCTGGTGTTGAGCCTATCGCCATTGTTGGCATGAGCGGCCGCTTCGCGGGCTCAGAATCCCTGGATGAATTCTGGGAAAACCTCGAACAGGGAAAGAACTTGATTGGAAAGGTCTCTCGCTGGAGCACGACCGAGTGTGTCACCTCGGAGTCTGAAGGGAATGGATATTGTTGCCATGGCAGTTTTATCAACTCAATCGATCAGTTTGATCCGTCATTCTTCCGAATCTCACCGGTCGAAGCCCTTTACATGGATCCTCAGCAACGGTTGTTTCTCGAGGAAGCCTGGAAAGCATTGGAGGATGCAGGATACGCCGGCACCACCATGAATGAGACGCGATGCGGCATATACGTCGGTTGCGGAGCTTCCGGCTATGGCAACCTTTTCGTTGGCGAACCTCCGGCACACGCGTTTTGGGGTAATTCGCCATCCATCATTCCTGCGCGTCTCGCTTACCACCTCAATCTCCAGGGGCCTGCAATCGCTGTGGATACCGCCTGCTCCAGTTCTTTAGTGGGCATTCATCTGGCTTGCCAGGGCCTATGGTCGCGAGAAATGGACATGGCCATAGCGGGTGGAGTCTGTTTACATCCAACTCCCGCGTTTTATCACGTTGCCAATCGAGCGCGCATGCTTTCTCCGGAGGGAGAATGCCGTAGCTTTGATGCTAACGCAAATGGTTTTGTGCCCGGAGAAGGCGTTGG
>Ga0126373_10001100_pt1 | contig 18879 bp, 13 predicted proteins | sample PanSoiMetPlot_11_FD_92545 | JGI IMG/M metagenome (GOLD analysis project Ga0126373, IMG submission 92545) | Tropical forest soil microbial communities from Panama - MetaG Plot_11 | ecosystem: Environmental > Terrestrial > Soil > Tropical forest > Bulk soil | place: Panama | collected 2016-02-17 | reverse complement strand
CGCCGCCGTGAAACCCGCCAAATCCACCGCCGTGGAAACCGCCGCCCCCTCCGTGCGGCGCGGCACTCACGAGCGCTGGTTGGCAGAACACCGCTGCACCGAGCAGCGCAGCTGCGATTTTCACCACTCCCCTTGCCTTCCTGGGCGTGGCTTTGTCGTTCCCTAACTGATGCATCAAAGAACTCCACTGCGTCGAGCCGCGCAACGGACACCCAGTCGGCTCCGGCCGGCTTTACGCTTTGCACGCTCCGGATATGTGTTGCAGGCTGCGGCCGCGCCAATCATTCCCGGTAAAATCTGGTAAATGCGGGACAGCATTCCGGCCCGTCCGACGTTACGAATTTTTACCGCGTTTCACTCGGCTTGCACTGCTACGCGTCTTAAGTCTGGTTAAGTCTGGGCAAGGATGCCCATCAAGAGCGCCGTACTGTCGCGCGGCCCATGCGGCCGTCGAGCGGCGACGCGTCTAGGCTGCAGTCGCCTTCAGAACTCAAGGGGAAGGCAAAACAAGTGAGCTGTCAACCGCCTCCCACCAATCATGCGGCGATGCTTCAGACCAGTTGCGAGGAGCGCTTTGCGTGACGGAGCAATCCGTAATCAGACCGGCACGCGGCAGCCCAAGATTGCATTTCTCAGGAAGGCTCGCAATGCGGCCGTCGGGTGGCAAATCACGGTGTGTGGTAGCAGAGTAGCAAGCGGGGGCATTGCTTGGGGATCGTTCGCTTTGCGCTGAAATATCCGCACACCTTCTATGTGGTGGCGGCTCTGATCCTGTTTCTCGGCGTCACCGCTGCCGTCGAGATGCCAACCGACATTTTCCCCGAGATCGACATCCCGGTGGTCTCGGTTATCTGGCAGTACACTGGCCTCAACACGACCGAGATGGAGCAGCGCTTTACGACCTACAGCCAATACGCGATCAGCACCAACGTCAACGGCATCAAGGACATCGAAGCGGAGACCGTCAACGGCATCTCGGTGCAGAAGATCTATTTCCAGCAGGATGTGAACCTCAGTCTGGCGATCTCGCAGGTCGTCGCCGCCACGAACGCGATCCGCGCCTTGCTGCCGGCCGGGACCCAGCCGCCGATCGTCGTGCAATACAGCGCGTCGGCGGTGCCGGTCCTGCAGATCAGTCTCAGCTCCGACAGGCTCAGCGAGTCGCAGCTCTACGACTACGGGATCTATCGATTGCGGCAGATCATCGCGCCGATCCACGGCGTCACATTGCCGACGCCCGCCGGCGGCAAGTACCGCCAGATCATGGTGGATATCGACCCGGTAAAGCTTCTCTCCAAAGGTCTGACGCCGCTGCAGGTGGTCAATGCCGTCAACGCGCAGAACCTAACCCTGCCCGGTGGCGATGCGAAGATCGGCAAGACCGATTATACCTTTCGCACCAATTCGATGCCGCCGTCCATCGAGGCCCTCAACGACGTACCGGTCAGCTACCAGAACGGCGCCACCGTGTTCCTGAGGGATATCGGTCACGTCCGGGACGGCAATCTGGTACAGCAGAACATCGTCCGGGCAGACGGCAAACGCTCGGTGCTGATCAGCATCATCAAAAACGGCAATGCTTCGACATTGACGGTCGTCAATGCGGTCAAACATGTGCTCGACATTGCGCGGCAAGCGGCGCCGTCCGGCATGGTCATCAAATCGCTGTTCGACCAGTCGGTGTTTGTGTTGTCTTCGCTGATTGCCGTGCTGCGCGAAGGGACGATCGCAGCCGGGCTCACGGCGCTGATGATCTTGCTATTCCTCGGCTCATGGCGCCCGACCGTGGTCGTGATGATCTCGATCCCGCTCGCGATGCTGACCTCGCTGGTCGTGCTGTATTTCTTGGGCGAGACGATCAACACGATGACATTGGGCGGCCTCGCGCTCGCGGTCGGCATTCTCGTCGACGATTCGACGGTGACGATCGAGAACACCTATCGCCTGCTCGAAGAAGAAAAGATGCCGCTGCCGCGGGCGACGCTCCACGGCGCCGCCGAAATCGCTGTACCGACACTGGTGTCAACGCTCGCGATCAGCTGCGTCTTTACCTCTGTGGTGTTTCTCGAGGGGCCGGCGAAATATTTGTTCACACCGCTCGGCCTCGCCGTTGTGTTTGCGATGCTTGCCTCCTACGGCCTGTCGCGCACGCTGACGCCGATCACGATCGGTCAGATGCTGAAGCGCCAGCATCACGGTGGTTTCTCAGGCAATTCCGGCGGCGCGGGCTTCTTCACCCGTTTCCACGCGTCCTTCGAGCACGGCTTCGAACGGTTGCGGCAAGGTTATGTCGAGCTCCTCAGGATGCTGCTGACCCGCCGCGCCATCGTCCCGATCATCGCCATCCTGGTGCTTTCGCTCGGCGCGGTGATGTTCGCCTTTGTCGGGCGTGATTTCTATCCCGCAATCGACGGCGGCATGATCCAGCTGCATGTCCGCGCGCCGCCGGGCACCCGCATCGAGGTGACGGAGCAGATTTTCCAGAAGGTCGAGGACAAGATCCGCGAGGTCATTCCGAAACAAGATCTCGATCTGATCGTCGACAATTTCGGCGTGCCGGCGCGGTCCTACAACTGGGCCTTCGCCGACGGCACGTCGATCGCAGTCAATGACGGGGTCATCATGGTGTCCCTCAACGAAGGGCATGCCCCAACCGCCGATTATGTCCGCAAACTGCGGGAGGTATTGCCGGCGGCCTTCCCGGAAGACATGTTCTACTTCCAGCCCGCCGATATGGCGACACAAATCTTGAATTTTGGGCTCACTGCACAAATAGACGTCCGCACCGTCGGTTATGACCGGGTCAAGAACCTCCGCATTACAGAAGAGCTGCGGCGCCGCGTCGCCGCCATTCCCGGGGTCGTCGACGCGCACATACAGCAGGAGGTCTACGCCCCCGACTTCTACATCCAGATCGATCGCGCGCGAGCTCTGCAGTTCGCTACCAACGCGAATGACATCGGCAACAACATCGCCACGAGCCTTACTTCCTCCGAGACGGTCACGCCCAATTTCTGGACCGACCCAACCAACGGCATTCCGTATTACATTGCGGTGCAGACGCCGCAGTACCTGGCCAGCTCGCTGAACGAGGTCGGGAACACGCCGGTCAGCGACCTGATTTCGTCACCAGCAAACCAATCGGTTCCCGGAGAGCTCGGCAATGTCGCGACCTCTGCGTCGGTCAGCACGACAACCGCGCTGCCGGCAACGCTACCGGTACCAGGTGAGCTGCAAAATGTGGCGACGTTCAGTCGCGACTCGGTGCCGGGCAGCGCCAACCAAGCCAACATCCAGCCGGTCTACGAGGTCTATGCCAGCACCCAGGGCCGCGACCTCGGCAGCATCGCGAGCGCCATCGACGACATTACAAGCGACCTCAAGAAACAGCTCTCGCCGGGCAATACGATCCAGGTGACCGGTCAGATCGACAGCATGAATCAGGCCTTCCGCGACATGACGATCGGCCTGTTGTTTGCAGCCGTCTTCGTCTATCTGCTGATGGTCGTCAATTATCAGAATTTTGGCGACCCGTTCGTCGTCATTCTGGCATTGCCGGCGACCTTTTGCGGCATCGTCACGATGCTCTACATCACCGGTACGACCCTCAGCGTCCCGTCGCTGATGGGCGCGATCATGGCGGTCGGCGTGGCCTCAGCGAACTCGATCCTGCTCGTCACCTTCGCGCGCGAGCAGCAGCTCGCCGGCAGCACGGCCTTCGATGCCGCGGTCGCGGCCGGGCATACCCGCATTCGGCCGGTCTTGATGACCGCCACTGCAATGATTGTCGGCATGATCCCGATGGCGATCGGCGGCCCGGGCGAGGAGCAGAACGCCGCGCTAGCACGCGCCGTCATCGGCGGCCTCTTGTTCGCGACCCCGACCACGCTGCTCGTCGTGCCCTACCTTTTCGCGATGCTGCGCAAGGGCAATGACGGCAAGACTGCGCATGGCGTCTTCGAGGAGGTTCCCGAATGAACGAGCTCGAGGCGCCGCCGCAGCTGAAGGTACCACCGCCGAGGCCGCTCCTTCCGGCCCCCGATCGCGATGCCCCCGAACCACCGCCAAGCGGGCCCCCACGGCGGGGCGGCTCCGGGCGGCGATTGCTTGGCCTTGGCGTGCTGTTGCTGTTTGCCGCCGCTCTCTCGCTCGGCGTGTGGCGGCATTACGATCAGCACCGCCAGGTCATGGACACCGCCCAGCAGCAGGCGAACTTCGTCCCGAGCGTGCGCGTCGAGGCGGTGGCGCAACGGCTTGGCAGACTGCATGTGAGATTGCCCGCGACGACCCTCGCTTTCGAGGCAGCAAATATCTATGCGCGCGCCAGCGGCTATGTACTGAAGCGCTATGTCGATATCGGCGATCACGTCAAGGCCGGGCAGCTTCTCGCCGAGATCACGGCACCCGAAGTCGAGGCGCAGGTTGCCCAATTTCAGAATAGCCTGCAGGCGGCTCAGGCGACGCAGCGCCAAAACGCAGCCCAGCGCGCATCGACCGATGTTACCAGCAGGCGTATCTCTGTCCTTGCCAAAGACGGGTGGGCGACCTTGGAGAACAGGGACACCGATTGGTATAACTTTCAGGCCCAGACGCACGCGACGACCGCGGCTGAATACAATACCGCGGCGACGGAGCAGCAGCTGAAGTATTACAACCAGCAAAAGATCTATCAGCAGGTCGTGGCGCCGTTCGACGGCGTGATTACGCAGCGCAACATCGATACCGGCAGCTTGATTACGGCTGACGCGGCGGGCGGGACCTCGATGTTTTCGCTACAACGCGGCGACGTGATGCGGATTTGGGTTTATGTCCCGCAGGACGCCGCCTTTGGCGTCAAGCCCGGGGTCGAGGCCGTGGTTCGCATACCCGCAATGCCCGACCTCACCTTCCACGGCACAGTGGCGCGGATCGCCGACGCGCTGCAGCCGGGAACACGGACCTTGCTGACCGAGGTCGACGTACCCAACCCGGACGGCGCATTGCAGCCGGGCGTCTACTGCACTGTCGAGCTGAAGATCCCGCGCCAAGCGCCGGCGGTGATCGTGCCGGCCTCGGCGATCATCTTCAATCAGAACGGCATGCAGGTCGCGGTCGTCGAAAACGGCATCGCCCATCTGCACAAGATTGCGATCACGACCGATTACGGCACTGAAGTCGAGATTAACGACGAGGTTCAGGACGGCGACCAGGTCATTCTGCAGCCGCCGGTCAACCTCGCCGATGGGGATAAAGTGAAAATCATTCCCGAGCCGCCCGCCGCTACACCCTAGTCGGCCGTCGCTATCAAGCAGCTGGCCGCAAACGCGCCGCGCCCGGCATCGTGACCACATTCGTTTCGCGCGGCAGCTCCAGTGTATCCCATATCTCGCTCAGCGCTCGCGCGAGGCCATCGATGAGCCGGTCGTTGTGGAACGGCGTCGGGGTGATGCGAAGCCGTTCGGTGCCCCTCGGCACGGTAGGGTAGTTGATCGGCTGGATGTAGATGTCGAACTGCTCGAGCAGCAGCGCTGACGCCTGGCGGCACAGCACGGGATCGCCGATCGGGACGGGAATGATGTGCGATTGCGACGGCATTATCGGAATTCCCGCTTTGCGCAATGCCTGCCGCGTCTTGTCGACCTGCAGCCGATGCGCGATGCGCTCGGCCACCGATCTCTTCAGGTGCCGAATGCTTTCGGTCGCGGCGGCGGCGACTGCCGGCGGCATCGCCGTCGTGAAGATGAAGCTCGGCGCCGCCGAGCGGACGGCGTCGCAGATCACTGCATCGGCGGCGATATAACCCCCGACGACGCCGAAACCTTTCGCTAGAGTTCCCTCGATGACGTCGATGCGGTCCATAATTCCATCGCGTTCGGCAATCCCGGCGCCGCGCGGCCCATAGAGGCCGACGGCATGGACTTCGTCGAGATAGGTCAGCGCGTCATATTTGTGCGCCAAGTCGCAAATGCGTTTTATCGGGGCAATATCGCCGTCCATCGAGTACAGCGACTCGAATGCGACGACTTTGGGACGGCTCGGCTCGATCTGCCGCAGCAGCACTGCTAGATGATCCACATCATTGTGTCGGAAGATCCGCTTCTCGGCTCCGCTCGCTTGGATGCCGGCGATCATCGACGCGTGGTTTTTCTCGTCGGACAGAATGACGCAATTCGGCAGCAGCCGGCCGATCGTTCCCAGCGCCGCCTCGTTCGACACATAGCCCGAAGTGAAGGCGAGCGCCGCTTCTTTGCGGTGCAGGTCGGCGAGCTCAGCCTCTAGTGTGACGACGGCGTGGCTGTTGCCCGAGATGTTGCGAGTGCCGCCGGCGCCGGCGCCAGCCCGCAGCGCGGCCTCGATCATCGCATTGATGACGGCGGGGTGGCGTCCCATCCCGAGATAATCGTTCGAACACCAAACGACGACCTCGCGGGAAGCGCCGCCGCGATGCCAGGTGGCGTAGGGCGGCCGGTCGGCATGCCGCTCGATGTCGGTAAAGATGCGGTAGCGGCCCTCTCGATGAACTCCGTCGTGAAATGAATGGAAATGATTGCATAGCCTCATGACGGCCGCCCCTATTTTTGTCGATGTGCGCTATTCTGCGCCGCGTTCGCCGCGGGGCCGAGTGAAGTCGTGTTAACACTTGTGAATTCCAGTAAATTCTGCGCGCCTGCGGCTACAGGAGCAGTGCGCCAATCCTGAGCGTTGCGGTATTGGTCGGCTTAATGAAAATCCCGTGATTGGGGCACGACACGAACATTACGAGGATGTTGGTGGAGATGCGCGGCCGCCGCCTGTGGACGGAAAGATGGACCCGGCATGTCATCATCCGAAAGCCGGTCCAGTTCATCCGTCCGGTCGAATAGCCGTCCGGCAACGAGGTGGATAACGCCTTCGACGCTACGCTGGATTTTTCCTTCGACAAGGAGTAGACGCGCACTCATAACCTCGCGGCGGAATTTTTCGAAAAGCCGCGGCCAAACGACGACATTTGCGATGCCGGTCTCGTCACTGAGCGTGATGAAGATGACGCCGGCATCGCCCGGCATCTGACGCACCAGCACAATGCCGGCACATCGCGCAGGCTCGCCATCGGCTGCCTGTGCAATGTCATTGCAAGTCCAAACGCCTTCCGCACGAAACAGGCTGCGCAGAAACTGCATCAGATGCGCTCTCAGCGACAGCCGCAGCATCTGGTAGTCGGTCAGCACATGCTCGCTCAGTGGCATCGGAGGCAAAGGCGCGATTTCCTCCGGCGGCTGTTCTTCGACGGATCGGGCGGCAAAAAGCGGCAGCTCCTCGACATCGGCAATTCGGCGCATCGCCCACAATGCCGCGCGGCGATCTATGCCCATCGATTGAAGACTGTCGGCTTCCGCCAGTATGATGAGGGCGCGCTTCGGCAAGCGTGTGCGGCGTATCATATCATCCATGTCGGAATAGCCGCTGCCGCGCATTGCAGTGAGCCTGTCGGCCCATGCTTCGCTGAACCCGCCAACCTGTCTGAAACCGAGACGCAGCGCGAGCAAACCGTCCCCGCAACGTTCCAGCGTATTGTCCCAGTGACTGTGATTCACATCGACGTGGCGAACCTCGACGCCATGATCGCACGCATCTCGCACGATTTCGGCAGGGGCATAGAACCCCATCGGCTGTGAATTCAACAGCGCACAAGCGAACGCTGCCGGATGATATTTTTTGATCCAGGCGGAAATATAAACGAGATGTGCAAAGCTCGCTGCGTGACTTTCGGGAAAACCGTAGCTGCCGAAACCTTCGATCTGCTTGAAGCAGCGTTCGGCGAATTCCCGGTCGTACCCGCGCGCCACCATTCCGCCGATCAATTTTTCCCGGAACCGGTCGATCGTACCCAAATTGCGGAATGTCGCCATCGCGCGGCGCAGACCATTGGCTTCTTCAGACGTGAATTTCGCCGCGACAATGGCGAGCTTCATCGCCTGTTCCTGAAACAGCGGCACGCCCATTGTCTTGCCCAGGACCTTTTCCAACTCGTCGGCGGGGCCGTGCTCAGGGGAAGGCGACGGAAAAGTGACCTTTTCCTTGCCGCTGCGCCGCCGCAGATAGGGATGGACCATGTCGCCCTGAATGGGACCCGGACGAACGATCGCGACCTCGATGACGAGGTCGTAGAATTTGCGCGGCTGCAATCGCGGCAGCATGTTCATCTGCGCGCGGCTTTCGACCTGAAAGACGCCGATGGCGTCCGCCTTGCACAGCATGTCGTAGACGCCGGCATCCTCGCGCGGCACGTTCGCAAGGTCGTAGCGCTCTCCTTCGTGGGCCGCGATGAGATCGAATGCCTTGCGGACGCAGGTGAGCATGCCGAGCGCCAGGACGTCGACCTTCATCATTTCTAGCGCGTCAATGTCGTCCTTGTCCCATTCGATGAAATGACGGTCCTCCATTGTGGCGGGACCCACCGGCACGATTTCATCGAGACGGTCATTGGTCAGCACGAAGCCGCCGACATGCTGCGAAAGATGGCGCGGGAAACCGATGAGCTCATTGGCGACTTTTGCGGCGCGGGCAATGAGCGGATTGGACGGATCGAAGCTGCCCTGCCGGATTTCACTGTCCTTCAGCCGGCTACCCCACCCCCCCCAAACGCCGCTGGCGAGGGCCGCCGTCACATCCTCGGTCAGCCCGAAAGCTTTGCCCACCTCGCGTATGGCGCTGCGCGGGCGATAGCAGATGACAGTTGCAGTGAGCGCTGCCCGATGATGCCCGTAGCGCTCGTAAATGTATTGGATGACCTCTTCACGCCGCTCATGCTCGAAATCGACATCGATGTCCGGCGGCTCCCGCCGCTCCTCCGAGACGAAACGCTCGAAGAGAAGATCGATCTCGGCCGGATTGACGCCGGTGATGCCCAGCACATAACAGACAGCGGAGTTGGCCGCCGAGCCGCGGCCCTGACAGAGAATGCCTTTGCTTTTGGCAAAACTCACAATGTCGTAGACGGTCAGGAAATACGGCGCGATCTGCATCTTGCCGATCAGATGCAGCTCTTTCTCCAATGTCTCGCGCACTTGGTCGGGAAGCCCTTCGGGATAGCGGTTGATTGCCCCTTCCCACGTCAGGTCTTCCAAATGTTGCTGCGCGCTCTTTCCTTTTGGTACCGGCTCGTCGGGATAATTGTATTTGAGCTGATCGAGCGAAAATCCGATCTGGCTTGCGAACCTGACCGTTTCATCAATGGCCTCGGGGAAATCACGAAACAGCCTGGCCATCTCTGCAGGTGACTTCAGATAACGTTCGGCGTTGACTTCGAGAAGACGCCCGGCCTCGTCCAGCGTCACATGCTCGCGAATACAGGTGACGACATCCTGCAATTCGCGGCGCTCGGGTGCGTGGTAAAGCACGTCATTAGTCGCCAGAAGCGGCACACCTGCAGCACGCGCCACACTGCTGAGCTTTTGCAGGCGGCGCCGGTCATCCCCGCGATAGGGCATGAAGCTACCGAGCCAAACACGCTCGGGGGCAATAGCCGCCAGAAGCTTAAGAACCGACAGGATCTCGTCGGGACTCGCCAGGAGCTTATCGTTAAATCTTTCGCGCGGAACCTCTCCCAATCCCTCTACTTCCCGTGCGATGGGGTCGTTCCAGCATTTTTTGGGAAAATTGACCCCCGTCGCGATCCGCCCCGGATGGGGCGGCATCACCGCCAGCAGCAATCCTTCCTGCCACTTCAGAAGATCATCGAGGGTAAGAATGCATTCGCCCTTTGGCGCACGGAGCTTGCCACCGCTCAGCAACCGGCAAAGGCGGCCGTAAGCGGCCCGGTCGACCGGGTAAGCGAGGATATCGGGCGTGCCGTCGACAAAGACGAGGCGGCTGCCGACAAGCAATCTCGGCGTCTTGATTTCCGTCTGCCGTTTTACCTCTTGCAGGGCGTCATAGAGGCGCACCACGCCGGCGAGCGTGTTGCGGTCGGCAATGCCGATCGCCGCAAGGCCATGGAGCGTTGCCGCGACCGCGAATTCCTGCGGACGGGAAGCGCCGCGCAAAAACGAATAGTTCGTCGTGACGGCAATTTCGGCATAGGCTCTCATGCGAAAATTCCGTGCATGAACCAGCGCGCCGCCGCGGTCTCACGGCCATAGATGCCGCTCCGATAAAGCCAGAAGTGTCTTCCTTCTCTGTCTTCCACACGGAAGTAATCACGCGTCGGCTGCGGCTCTTGAAGTCGCCACCATTCCGCGGCAATGCGCTCTGGTCCTTCCGCGAAGGCGACGGTGTGCAATACGCGACGCCAGCGAAACCGCAATGGCGGGCCTTCCGGGACTTCCGCGATGACCTCGACCGGCTCGGGTTGCGCAAACAGGCGCAATGGACGGCGTGGCGCTTCCCCTCTATCGCGGACCCTTTCCCATTTGGCTTTGGTGGGCTTGGCATATTGCGCGGAGACGACGACTGCGGCGGCTTCTGGAATATGTGTGTCGTTTGGCCGAAACACCAGAATGCGCCTGCTGCCGAACCGCGCAGCCATGCGGTCGATGAGACAGGATATCTCTTTCTCCGCACTGGCATTGCCGTCGAGGCCGATCGTTTCCGGATCGGCACGTTCAACGCGGCTCGCGCTCAGACGAATGAGATCGTAACCGAAGCCTGGATCCAGCGGATCGGCGAGTGCATCGAGCTTTTCGCGAAACAGCCGCTCGATGAGAGCCGGCTCGCGGGTTGGTTTCGCCGTTTCGATGATGATGCGCCGCAGGACACCATCGACACGAAAGAACCCCGCCTCGAGACAGCGCGCGCCGTTGCCGTACTCTTCGAGCATGGTCGCCAGGCGCGCGGCCAGCGCCTTGAGCACGGCGAGAGCCGCATCCTGCGTAATCAGAGGCTCGGCAAATTGATGCTCGACGCTGTAATCCGGAGGCGGAACGCGCGGCGAAATCGGCTGTTCGATGCGGCCCAGCGCATTGTCGAGCGTCAAGACTACGCCTGCATCGAAACGCGCGATGAGTTCGGCCCGGCCGCGGGATGCCACCTGCCCCACGGTCTTGAGACCCGCGCAACGCAGCGCATGCGTCGTAACCGGATCGAGATTTAGCGCCTCAATGGGAAGCGGTGAAATATAGACCGCTTCTTCGCTGGGCGGCGCGATGGCGCCATCTTTGCAGCGGGCCAGCGCCCGAGCAGCCGCTGTCGTCCCCGCAATTGCGCCGCGCACCGCAAAGCCCTGTTTTGCGAGGCTGGAGCGGACCTGATCGAGCATCGCCGCTTCGCCACCGAACAGATGCGCGACGCCCGTGATGTCCAGCAATAGTGCACGCGGCGGATCGAGCGCTACGAGAGGGGTGTAGCGCTCGCTCCAATCGGCGATGTGTTCGAGCAATTTTCGGTCGGCAGGTTTATCTGCCGCCACGACCTCGAGAGCGGGCAGCATCGCGCGTGCATTGGCCAGCGGCATTCCAGCCGTAAGCCCCAGTGACGTTGCCTTGCGATCGACCGCGGCGAGGCGCAGCGCATTGTCGACCTTCGTGACCACCACAAGCGGTGGCGAAGATGCGGCTTCAGGCGATGCGCCGAACGGCTTTTGTGTCTCCGACTCCTTCCGTCGCCGCTGCAATCGATCGGTCGCAAGGCGCGGAAACCACAGCGCCAGAATCCTCCGTTCCTTCGTCGTATGGCTTCCGGAAGTGGCCATCCTCGCAACTCCACCCTATGACCCAACGCCCTGTGCGCCCGTGCCGGTTGCGCGCCAGCTCCACATCAAAGACGGGGGAGCCCCAATTTTCTTTGTCGAGTGAGCAAGCCGCGCGCACGCGCCAGCGCGTTTCAGCCGTGCTGACCTGTGATTTTCCTCCGAGCCGCAGGAGAAATGCTGTGACCCCCTTTTGTGCGCTTGCCAGCGTCAGGCGCCGGCTGGCCGTCATGTCGAGAATTTTCGGATCGCCGGGTATCTCAAGTACAACCGTCCCAAGCGCCGCACAGGAGAGCGCATCGGACGCCGCCCGCAGAACATCTGCAGCATTGGCCAAGCGCAGCAGCAGAAGGCGTATCGGATCGAGGCCCAATTCGAGTAGCCCGGTCGCCGCCAGATCGCCGAACTCGATCGCGGAAAACTCCTGCCGGATCCACAACACGCGCTTATCCGTGGCCATTTGGAAAGCGAGCGCTGCGGCAAAGCCCGTTGCGGCTGCTTCATGGCCGCTTTCGGCAAAGATTTCATGCAGGGCGCCATGGCTAAGGCCGCCGTTCATACAGGCATCAACCTCGTCATAGCCGAGTGGAACGTGGGCATGCGTTTCGAGTTCGCCCAACTCCGCTCTGGCGAGCGACGCGCGAAGAGCCGCTATTTTTGCCGCCTTATTGCTCATGCGCTGCCATTGTCCCGGTGTGTGCACAGGCCGCGAGACACTCACATGTACTATTAGAACAAATCAGGAACCTATGTCAACATCCTGGTCCGGTTAGCCGCTCGTCCATCGGCTGCCTTTACCGGCCATCATATTCACGCGAATATGACGTATCTTCCGCTGAAGAGGACGATAATGGCTCGCCATCAGCGATCTTCGATACTGCGCGCGTCGCTCGTCGGTATCCTCCTGTTTCTTTCGAGTACAGTTGCCTCAGCGCAGCAAAACAAGCTGGTGATCTTTGCGGCGGCCAGTCTCAAAGATGCTCTCGACGCGGTAAATGCCGCTTATCAACGTGACAAGGGACGGGCGACCGCCACCTCCTATGCTGCGAGCTCGACACTCGCAAAGCAGATCGAAGCCGCCGCGCCGGCGGATATCTTCATATCGGCAGATCTCGACTGGATGGACTATTTGGCAAAGAGAAATCTGATCAAACCCGATACACGAACCAACCTGCTCGGCAATCACCTCGTACTGATCGCGACGGTCGACAGCCCCATCCAACTCGCTATCGCGCCCAATTTTGCACTCGCTCAGGCGCTCGGCAGCGGCCGCCTCGCTATGGCCGATCCGGGCAGCGTGCCGGCCGGAAAATACGGAAAGGCGGCGTTGGAGGCGCTCGGCGTCTGGCCTGCCGTCGCCGGCAGGCTGGCGCCTGCGGAGAATGTTCGCGCGACCCTGCTGCTGGTATCACGCGGTGAAGCCCCGCTCGGCATCGTCTATCAAACCGATGCCGTCGCGGATAAGGGCGTCAAAGTCATCGGCGCCTTTCCCGACGACACTCACCCGCCGATCATCTATCCGGTCGCGGCGCTGGCAAATTCCGCCAGCCCAGGAGATGCCGATTATTTGGCCTTTCTCAAATCGGCGGCCGCTGGTCGCATCTTTGAAAATCAGGGATTCACTGTCTTCCAATGAGGTCGTGCGGGTGAAACCGGGATAGACGCTCATGGCAGAGCTGCTGCAGATCTCACCAGAAGAGGCGACTGCCGTGCGCCTCAGCCTGCGCGTCGCCTTCTGGGCAATGACAACGAGCCTCATCCCAGGCATTCTCGTGGCCCTGGTGTTGGCGCGCGGACGTTTCTGGGGAAAAGCGCTCCTTGACGGGCTGGTTCACCTACCGCTCGTCATGCCGCCGGTGGTGACCGGCTACCTCTTGCTGCTGCTTTTCGGCCGTCGCGGGCCGCTCGGGCAATTTCTCGACGAGCATTTCGGCATCGTCTTCGCGTTTCGCTGGACCGGCGCCGCGCTCGCCTGCGCCGTAATGGGCTTTCCGCTGATGGTGCGCGCGATCCGCCTCTCGATCGAGGCAGTCGACCGTCGGCTTGAGGATGCGGCGGGAACCCTTGGCGCGCGGCCCGTCTGGGTCTTTCTGGTGATCACGCTGCCGCTCGCGCTCCCCGGCGTCATAGCCGGTATGATCCTGTCCTTTGCGCGCAGCATGGGCGAATTTGGCGCCACGATCACCTTCGTCTCCAATATTCCGGGCGAGACGCAGACGCTGCCCTCGGCAATCTACACGTTGACGCAGGTGCCCGGCGGCGATGCCGGCGCTCTGCGGCTGACGGTGATATCGATTGCGACTTCGATGCTCGCTTTGCTCGCGGCCGAATTTCTCGCGAACCGCCTCAGCCGTGTTCTTCCGGGCAATTAGCGGGCGATTCTGCGGCGGCGCAGGACGGCGTGGGGTGCTGTCGCGGCAGCACCCTCCGCCGCTCTGCAGGCCGCCTCGAGCTCGCGCAGCCGTAAAGCCGTCGCAGAGTGCGCTTCGGCTTCGATCGCACGATATTGCTCGATTAACCGCACGCCAAACGGCGTCACAGCGGTCCCGCCGCCATGGGTTCCGCCCGCCTGTGCAGCGACGACCGGCTCGCGAAAGCAATTGTTCATATCGTCGACCAAGAGCCATGCCCGGCGATACGACATGCCGAGAGCAATGCCGGCCTTCGTGATCGACCCAGTGTCGCGGATCGCTTCCAGTAGCCGGATCTTGCCGGGGCCGATCGCACCGTCCATCCCGAGATCGATGCGCAACGTGAGCCGCGCCGCCGCCACGTTGGTCGCTCCTCTCTGCCCCTCCAGCGACAGCAATTCAGACCGGAATTCATGCTTTCGTCAAATTTGGAGACATCAATCGCCCGTCGGGCGGCGGGCATCGAGAGCTCGGCGGTCGGGAGAGCGCGTGCGTGCCGCTTGACTTCCGTTGATATCAACGTACCTTCACGACTGACGGCAACGGAGGATGGCCCTGGAAACCGCCAGAATCGTACCTCGCACGACAGATCACTGATGTCTCCTCGAACCGGAAAGGAAGAACGATGCAAGTTCAACCCTACCTGAACTTCAACGGGCGCTGCGAAGAAGCTTTGGAGTTCTACAGGCGGGCGCTCGGCGCCGAAGTAACGGCCCTGATGCGGTTCAAGCAAAGCCCGGACCCCTCAATGGTCTCGCCGGGCTCCGAGGACAAAGTCATGCATTCGAGCTTCCGCATCGGCGACACGATCGTGCTCGCCTCCGATGGGCGATGTCAGGGGGAGACAAATTTCAGGGCATTTCGCTGACCCTCACGGTGCGCGACGAAGCAGAGGCGAAAGAGCGGTTTGGCGCGCTTTCCGACGGCGGGCAGGTGCAAATGCCGCTCACGAAGACCTTCTTTTCGCCGAGCTTTGGCATGCTCGCCGACCGCTTCGGGGTCAGCTGGCTGGTTCTGGCCGGGTGTTCGGACGGCTGAGAGCTAGCGCGGCGTCGCCCCCTCGCCCGGCGCAGAGGTCGCGCCGAATTCCTGGAGCAAGGCGTCGCGGACGGTGTCGAGATCGAGCCCGTGCGCCGCGATCAACGGGCTCGTCTCGACGATGATGTCATCGATATCGCGCATCAGCTTCAGCCGCTTGTATAGGTCCTCGCTGGGGAGGCCGAGGCCTTCCCCTAGAATTTCCATGAAATTGACGACCTCGAAACTGCGTCCGTCGCCGAGATCGCAAAGCTCGCGGTGACAGGCGTGATAGATCGTCGCCAGCGTCGTTACGCCGGCGTCGGCGACGGCGGCGAGTTCGCGGGCGACCAGCTCGCGCTTGAACTCCGGCAGGACCGCCAGGCTGTTGGCTTGGGTTCCGACCCGCGGCACGTCGATCTCGACAAGCTCGACACCCGGGATCATCGACAAGAGCTTACGCACTGCCTGCTGCACAGCGGGCAACACCGGTCGTTCGTGCAAGGCCACCCGCTTATCCACCCGCTGTTTCATCATCGCGGCAAGTGTCTCGGCATGCCCGGCGAGGAAGACGAGAAACGGGTTCAGATCGAACGGACGGCTGCCGAACCGCGCCTCGTAGCTCGGCAGGCTCACCTCGCCGATCTGGACCTGGCAGCTCGGGCACCAGGACAGCACCGTCGCGGTGCCGGCCGTTGCGAGGCCGTCAATCGTCGCATAGGAAACGCGAGCGGTGTTGGCGAAATCGCCTTCGCGAAACTGATAGACCCCGCAGCACTGCCCCGGTCCGCCCATGACCTCGTAGTCGATTTCGAGCAGGTCGAGGACGTCGAGGCACAACAGTGCGATATGCGGCGTTTTGAGAATGTTGCAGCCGGTGTAGAAGACGACATCGGGGGGCTTTTCGCGCCGCCTCTCGGACTGCCCTCTGACGCGCGCCAATGTTTCGGGCGGCAATTGCAGGCGCGACAGGATCCGCACACCGCGGCTCATCGTCTGGAAGCCCTCCCGCCAGCGCCGGTTGAGCGGCGCCTCACTGCGCTGCCGCCGGGCGAAGCCGCGCGCGAGCTGCACCATGAACCGAGTGTCGATGGCCTCGGGGCAGGCGGGAATGCACCTGCCGCTGCCGCTGCAGACGGAAGCCCAGCGCACCGCCTCCGGGCTACCGGCGCCGCCGGTGATCAGATCGATAATGCCGGCCGCGGTAGTTTCTGGATCCGCGTCGCCGAGTCCCGCCGGCGCGATCATCGGGCAGGCCCGGAAACACGCGCCGCAACGCGTGCAGGCTTCGGCGATCGCCTCGCCCCGAGCCCCGAAATCCTCAAGATATCCGGCAGCTCCATCGATGGAATTCATAGCGGTATCACCAGCAAACTGTCGATTTTCTGGCTGTCGAGCACGACGAGGCGCTCGATAAAGCGGTAGGGCTGGCTCGTCAGGTCGATGCGGTCGAGATAACGGCCAGCCGCGAAAAGATGCATCTCGCCGTCATGCATGATGCGGACGGCGATGAAGTTCGAGCGCACTTGCGCGACTGTCTCGTCCACCCGCTCGATGCGGGTCGGGCCAACAATATGGCGGTAATGATGCGGTTCGAAGATGTTCGCCTGGCGCAGCGCGGTTACGCGGTCGGCGAGCATGCCGCGCGAGGCAGCATAGATGACGCCATGCGGCAGCCCGGCCTCATGGCTCGCCCGGCTCGTGACGACGTAGCGGCACTGCTGGACGAAGAAGTCGGGCCAGTCTTCCAGCCGGTCTTCGTCGATGCAGTCGACATAGGCTGCGATCAGCTCGTGAATGCCGAGCCGGACAGCGAGGTCTTCCATGAGCAGGTCAGGCGCCGGTCAGCGCGCGGTATTCCTTCCAGAAGCCGCGGATCGCCGCCTCGCTGGCGCGGAACGGCTGCGGCTCGGCATCGTAGCCGCCCATCATGACGACGCCGCTGTCCTCATCGTTGTGACGAATGGCGCGCTGCACGAAGCCCCCGACGCAACCGTCTTCCATCGAGATATACCCGGCCGCGCCAACCAGATTGCCCTGCCGCAAGCGCCGCTCGGTCATCGCCTCGTCATCGTCCTCGAAACCCAAATGAAGCCATTCGAGTTCGGTTTTTTCGAGACCGCGCGGGCGAATGACGCGCACCGCGATCGTGTTGCGGATCTGCTGCAGGACCATGCTCGGGAAGACGGTCAGGATCTGCACTGAGATCCCGTCGCCATATTCGTCGATCGACTCGATGACCGACGGGTCTTTGAGGCGGAAGCCGCTGTCGGAGCGCAGCGCCGCCGCTTTGTAATCGGCATCCTCGAGCGCGTAATCGAGCTTCGAATAGCTGAAATGGTGCGCGCCGCTGTCGTCCATGACGATGCCCCCCTCTTGTGAGAGGCGGTTGATGCGGAACGTCGTCAGAAAGGTATGCAGGATGCTCGCGTGATAGGTGTCTTTGACGTTCTCGGCGTAAAGCTTCCAGTTGTTGGGCAACACCTGCGTGCTGCGGCCGAGAATGCGCGCCGGGCGGTTCAACACCCGGCTGATCCCCCCGGCGATCTTGGGACCCAGATAGCTTCGGATATCGGGAGTGTCGTCGCCGAACGAGCTGAACACCAGACCGGCGAATTCGGCGACCCGCAAACGCCGCAAATTGTGCTCGTCCTTGCGGAATTCGGGAGGCATGCCGCCTTGCCGCTTGACTCCGTGCTCGAACGCGACGCCCGTCAATTTGCCGGTCAGGTCATAAGTCCAGCCGTGATAGATGCAGCTGAGTTCTTTTACGTTTCCGCGGCGCTCGAGGCAGAGCAGGTTGCCGCGATGCGCGCAGCGATTGACCATCGCGTTGATCTTGCCTGCGCCGTCGCGCGTGACGATGACCGCCGTCTCGCCGATCGTCGTCGCGACATAATCACCCGGATTGGGGAGCTCGGCGGCAAGGCAGAGGAAATTCCAGGTCGGTCCCTTGAAGAGCCGCTCTTGCTCGATCTGGTATTGCTTCGGATCGGTGTAGAGTCGGAAGGGGATCTCGGTCAGACCGTTGGACGGCCACGAAACTCCCCGTGTCACATCGGCAACGCGCTCTGACATGGTTTTTCCTCCTTCTCGATTCTCGGAGCGATCATAACAGCATCAGCGGGATCGGGGAAATTCGCTTGCGGGAACCCGATCGATCGCCGACCATCGTTTACAACAGAGATGAACCCGCCAAAGGTTTCGGCATGGACGATCGCTATATGCGCAGCGGCATTTTCCTCGCGCCGTTCCATAATCACGACGAAAACCCGACGCTGTCGATCGAGCGCGACCTTGAGCTCCTCGAGCATCTCGACCGGCTGAATTACCACGAAGCGTGGATCGGTGAGCATCATTCGGGCGGCTTCGAGCTGATCGCCTGCCCCGAGATGTTCATCGCCGCAGCAGCGCAGCGGACGCGTCACATCCGGCTCGGCACCGGCGTCGTCTCGCTGCCTTACCACAACCCCTTCATGCTCGCCGACCGCATGGTGCAGCTCGACCACATGACGCGGGGCCGCGCGATGTTCGGCGTCGGCCCCGGCGCTCTCGTCCACGACGCGTTGAAGATCGGCATCGACCCCGGCGCTCAGCGCAACATGATGAACGAGGCGCTCGAGGTGATCATCCCGCTGTTGCGCGGCGAGATGGTCAGCCGCAAGACCGACTGGTTCAACTTGACCGACGCGCAATTGCAATTGCGCCCCTACACCCATCCGACGATGGAATTGGCGGTGGCGGCGGCGCGCTCACCCTCCGGGTCGCTGCTGGCCGGCAAATACGGCATCGGCATGCTGTCGATCG
>Ga0126373_10001098_pt1 | contig 18898 bp, 18 predicted proteins | sample PanSoiMetPlot_11_FD_92545 | JGI IMG/M metagenome (GOLD analysis project Ga0126373, IMG submission 92545) | Tropical forest soil microbial communities from Panama - MetaG Plot_11 | ecosystem: Environmental > Terrestrial > Soil > Tropical forest > Bulk soil | place: Panama | collected 2016-02-17 | reverse complement strand
GCCCGCATCTTCGGGTAGTCCTCAACCGCCATGCGCACGTCGGCAAGCGCGGTGTCGAGCGCCGCGGCGATGGCTTCGCCCGTCTCGGCGTCCAGCCTCGTGACCTCGAGGTGCGACCATGACTCGGCGAGCTGATCAGGTTCTGCTGTAGCTCCAAGCGGGCGCTGCTTGTCGATCCGGCGCAGGCCCTCGATCGGCCTGATCACCTCGTGCAGCGCTCCCGTGACGTCCCTTCTGACCATCAGCTGCGGGTGAACGACGAGCTCAGGCGTCACGTCGTGGGCGGCCAGCGTCATCGTGATGGTGTCCACGAGGAACGGCATGTCGTCGGTGACGACGTCGATCACGTCCCTGCTTGGCAGCAGGCTGGCCTCGGCACCGGATCTGACCCTCACAAGCGCGCGGCCTTGCGGCCGATGCGCGGCGAGCTCGGCGTGCTCGGCGGCAACCACGCCGGTGCGTTTAGGGCCTGCCGCGACCAGGTCGCTGGGATCGACGTGCCGATAGTAGCTGCGCACGTAGTTGAGCTGATCACCGATGCTGGCATCCACCTTGAGCTCGGCTGCCGCCTCAGCGAGCAGCGCCTGCTTGGCCGCGCTCTGGTGTTCAGACATCGTGCCACTCCCTCGTGGATTTATAGCCTGTCCCGAAGTTCCCAAAGAAATGGGTAGTAACGCAATGGGACGCGGCGGTGGAGATAAGGCGCACCTGTCGAACCGCCGGTACCCGACTTCGTTCCGATCTGCCGTTCGACCATCTGCACGTGACGCCCGCGCCACAGCGCGGCCACCTCGTCGTGGGTCAGCAGTCCCTCGGCGAGCTGCCAAAGGTCGTCGTGGCTGGCCCGGTTCTTGGCGATGATCAGCAGCGACTCGCATACCCGGTCATCGCTCCCCACGTCGAGGCCGCGACGGCCGAGCAAGCCGAGGTAAGCCTCCCACAGCGACGGCTCGGCTAGCCTGCGCGACAGGCGTTCGCGCTCATCGTCGGTCAGGCCGCGGAACCTGGAGACGAACCCTGCGTCCTTGGCGCCGGACAGGAACTCAAGCTCCCTGAACTGGACGGACTGCAGGCCGCTGGCCGGCGCGAGCGCCGACCTGAACTCAAGAAAGTCCTGCGGTGTCATCGTCTCGAGCACGTCGATCTGGCTGACGAGCAGCCGCTCGATCACGTGCGCCCGCCGCAGCAAGTGCGCCGCCAGCCAGGTCTGGCCGGTGTCCATGGCGTCTCTGGCGGCCTCAAGCTCGTGCAGCAACTGCTTGAACCACAGCTCGTAGACCTGATGCACGGTGATGAACAGCAGTTCGTCGTGCGCGGGCGGGTCAACAAGCGGAACCTGCTGGGCCAGCAGCTCAGGCAGCCGCAGGTAGGTGCCGTAAGTGAGGCGCCCACCTTCCTCGCCGAAGCTCCGCCCACTAGGAGTGGTCATCACGCGCCGCCCGGGACGTAATACGACAGCACGTCAGGATTGGCGAGGGAGTCGGGATCGGCGGCCTCGCTTAGCGGTGTTCCGGTCAGGATCTTGCGCACAGGAACCTCGAGCTTCTTGCCCGACAACGTCCTGGGAACCCCTGGCACCTCATGCATCTCGTCTGGCACGTGCCTGGGCGACAGGGCGGACCGCAGCACGGACTTGATCCTGGCGGCCAGCTCGTCGGTCAGCGAGTGCCCAGGCGCGAGCACCAGGTAGAGCACGAGCTTGCCTTCCGTGCCGAGTGTGCCGGTGTCGATGACCAGGCTGTCGGTCACCTCTGGCAGATCCTCGACGACACGGTAGAACTCGCTGGTACCCATGCGCACCCCGCCCCGGTTCAGCGTGGCGTCAGACCGGCCGTATATCACGCAGCCGCCGTCCGGCAGGATCATGATCCAGTCGCCGTGCCGCCAGACACCGGGGAAGTCAGCGAAGTACGCGTCCCTGTACCGCTCCCCCGTGTGATCGCCCCAGAAGCCCACCGGCATCGACGGCAGCGGCTCGGTCAGCACAAGCTCACCGACCTCGCCGATCACCGGCTCGCCTGCCCCGTTGAACGCCTCGACCTTCGCCCCTAGGCAAGGCCCGGCGATGATTCCGGTCCTGACCGGCAGCAGCGGACTTGGCCCGACGAACCCGGTGCACACGTCGGTGCCGCCGCTGAACGACCCGAGCACAAAGCCATCAGCGGCGCCCACGGCGATCCCGGCGTACGCCCAGTCAAAGCCCTCGGGAGGCAACGGCGAACCAGTCGATCCCACGCCGCGCAGCCTGGACAGGTCGTGCTCGGCCGCCGGCCGCAGGCCGGCCTTCATGCAGGCGGTCAGGTACGGCGCCCCGCTGCCGAAGTACGTCACGCCGGTTTCCGCGGCCAGCCGCCACAGCTCACCGGTTTCCGGGTGGGTGGCGCTGCCGTCGTAGGCGACGGCCGTCGCCCCGGCGAGCAACGCGCCCGCCAGGAAGTTCCACATCATCCAGCCGGTGGTCGTGTACCAGAAGAACACGTCCCCTGCCCCGATGTCCTGCTGCAGGCAGAGCGCCTTGAGGTGCTCGAGCACGACGCCGCCATGTCCGTGCACGATCGGCTTGGGCAGTCCGGTTGTGCCCGACGAGTACAAAACCCACAGCGGATGATCGAAAGCAACGTCGTCGAACTCACACGTCGTCGCCGTGCGGTCGTCCAGCGACTCCCAGGCGGTCGCGGGGACCGGCAGATCAGGCGCTCGCCAGGCGCCGATGTAGTCGACCGTGATCATGTTTTCCAGGCCGGGAAGTGCGGCGGCTATCGCCGCCACCTCTGGCCGCCGGTCATACTTCCTGCCGCCGTACACGTAGCCGTCCACGGCGATGAGCACCTTCGGCGAGACCTGGGCGAACCTGTCGACCACTGCCGGTGCGCCGAAGTCGGGCGAACACGAAGTCCAGATCGCGCCGAGGCTGGCGGTCGCGAGCAGGCCGATCAGCGCCTGCGGGGAATTGGGCAAGTACGCGGCGATCCGGTCTCCGCGTCCCACGCCAAGCTCCCCCAGGGCAGCGCGAAGGACAGCCACCCGGCGCTCGAGTTCGCCGTACGTAAGCGCACCGGCGTGACCGGCCTCGGAGCGGTACACCAGCGCCACCGCCTCGGGCGTCGTCTTTGCCGCTCGGAGTGCGTTACGCGCATAATTCACCGTAGATCCGGAGAACCATGTGATGTCAGGCATCTGTTCGCCGCTGATGACCGGCCCGGCGCCGCGGCTGCCAAGCACGTCGAAATAGTCCCAGATCGACGCCCAGAACTCGGCTGGCTGGCTGACCGACCACTGCCAGAGCGTGGTGTAGTCGCCTGCGCCCTGCCGGCGGCCTTGACTGTTCAGCCAGCGCGCGTAGTCGGTGATCCGCGCTCGCTCGACCGCCTCGGGACTGGGAGTTGATAGCAACGCTCCGTAGCCGCGTCCGGCAGCCGAACCTTGCTCTTGCTGCATCGATTCCAGCCCCATTTCACGGTCCGTCATCGTTGACTTGACCGTTTATACCAGTACGCAGTGCTAGTTGCCGGGGGGACGACCCCCCGGGATTCCCCCCGCAGCGCACGTCACCGGGCAGAGCACCCGGCCCACGTGGCTTAGCCTCGCTGGAACCGCCGGAGCGCCACAAGTGCCCAGATCGCCTCGACCACGCCGAACGGCCAGGCGCCCGAGGCAAACCCGTAGCTGCTGGCCAGCGCGCAGCCGCACGCGAACGCGAGTATGAAGCGCTTGTGGCGGCGCTCGAGCGCGTACATCGTCATCATGAACGTAAGCGCGAGCACGCCGTATACGGTGAGCGCGACGGAGCTCATCCCATGACCGCGGCGATTACCTCTGTGGTGCTCGAGAGGTCGTCGAGCACGGGGTCGGCTCCAGCCTCTCTCAACTCGGCTGCTGTCGACCGGCCGCTGGCGACGCCTACGCAGCGCACGTGGGCTACGTCGGCCGCGGCGACGTCCCTGATCGAGTCGGCCACGTACACCACGTCAGCGGGCCGCAGGCGCAGCCCGTACTTCTCGTTCGCGAGATCGAGCGACCGGATGATCTGGGTGCCCTTCGGGTAGACGTCCGACCCGAAGCCGCCGATGTCGGGGTCCACGTACTGGTCCAGACCGAAGGCGCGGAGCTTGCAGGCGGCGTTCTGCCTGATCGTGCCGGTCAGCACGGTCTGGATCACGGCAGGCAGCTTCGCGATCGCTGCGAGCGCCTCGGCCGCGCCAGGCAGCACCCGGCCCTGCTCGGCCAGCAGATCGCGCCTGGCGCCGAACGCGGCGGCCAGCTCGGTGCTGTACCTCGCGAGAAGCTCGTTGTCGGCTGGCTGCCCTTGATCGTCGCCCGGCATCCCCTCGTTGAGAGCGAGCGATTCGAAGAAGATCTCCGAGTCGCTCGCGCCCGCCATCTGTGGGAGCGCGACCAGCCGCCTGCCGGTGGCCCGCATGAACGCCTCGGCGTAGGCGTCACGAGAAACCCTGGCCACGTCGACGAGCGTCAGGTCGATGTTCCACAAGATCAGGCGATGGATGAGTACCTCCGGTTCGGTTAATCCGCTCTCAGTTAATCCGCTCTCGGCTAATCCATTTTCGGATTATCTGCTCTCGGACTATCCATATATCGATTATCCCATATGCGGATAACGGAAATCGGTCGGTGGCGAGAACGTCTCCTTGATCGCACGGGCGTTGACCCAGCGGATCAGGTTGAAGATCGAGCCGGCCTTGTCGTTGGTGCCGCTGGCCCGCGCTCCGCCGAACGGCTGCTGCCCCACGACCGCGCCTGTCGGCTTGTCGTTGATGTAGAAGTTCCCTGCCGAGAACCTGAGCTTGTCAGTCGCTTCCGCGATGGCGGCGCGGTCGGTCGCGATGATCGACCCGGTCAGCGCGTAGGCGGCGACACCGGCGGCCTGCTCGAGCACCGAGTCGTACGCGCCGTCCTCGAACACGTGGACCGCGAGAATCGGCCCGAAGTACTCGGTGGTGAAGATCTCGTCCGTTGGATCTGAGCACTCGAAGACCGTCGGCCGGACAAAGTAGCCGTGCGTGTCGTCGGTCGTCCCGCCAGCCACCACCCGCACCGACGGCCTCGACTTCGCCCGCTCGATGGCGTCGGTGTGCTTGGCGAACGCCCGGTCGTCGATGACAGCACCCATGAAAGCCGACAGGTCGGTGGCTACGTCACCCATGGTCAGCGACTCGACCTTGGCAATGAACGTGTCCTGCATGCGGTTCCACACGCTACGCGGGATATAGGCGCGGGAGGCGGCAGAGCACTTCTGACCTTGGTACTCGAACGCGCCTCTGATCAGGGCCGTCGCCAGGACATCCTCGTCGGCCGATGGGTGGGCGATCACGAAGTCCTTGCCGCCAGTCTCGCCTACCAGCCTCGGGTAGCCGCGGTATCCAGCGATGTTCTCGCCGACTGCCTGCCAGAGCCGATGGAACGTGCCGGTCGAGCCGGTGAAGTGAATGCCGGCCAGATCGGGGTGCGGTACGGCGACTCGCGTCACCGCCTGGCCCCAGCCGGTGACCAGGTTGATCACGCCGGGCGGGAGCCCGGCGGCCTCGAACATCCGCATCATGAAATGCGCCGAGAACTGCTGCGTATGCGATGGCTTCCACAGCACCACGTTCCCGAGCAGTGCCGGCGCGGTAGGCAGGTTGCCGGCGATCGAGGTGAAGTTGAACGGGGTGATGGCGAGCACGAAGCCTTCGAGCGGGCGGTACTCCATCCGGTTCCAGGTACCTGCCGCTGACGTCGGCTGCTCGGCAAGCAATCGCCTGGCGAAATGCACGTTGTAGCGCCAGAAGTCGATGAGCTCGCAGGCGGAATCGATCTCCGCCTGGTACACCGACTTGGACTGGCCGAGCATCGTCGCGGCGTTGATCGTGGCCCGCCACGAGCCAGCGAGCAGTTCGGCGGCTCGCAGGAAGATCGCTGCGCGGTCGTCGAACGACAGCTCGCGCCAGCCGGGTGCCGCCAGGCTCGCCGCCTCGATGGCCGCCGACACGTCCTCGTCCGTAGCCTCGCCCAGCCTCCCGAGCCGGTGCGCGTGATTGTGGGGCTGCACGACGTCGATCCAGTCGCCGCCGCCCATCCGCTGGACCCCGCCGACCGTCATCGTGAGGTCGACCGGCTCCTTCGCCAGGTCTTTGAGCTTGGTTTCCAGCGCGGTGCGCTCCGAGCTTCCTGGCGCGTAAGACTTAACTGGCTCGTTGGCGGGAACCGGGACGTTGGTGACGGCATCGAACACGGGTCGCTCCTTTAGTCGGCCTCCGTTGGCCTCCATCAGTCACGCTAGCTGATCAGAGCTCTAACCGATCAGGTAGAGAAGTTCCTGGGTGGCATACCAGAGCAGTTCGTGGCCTTCGGCGCCATCCACGACGAACTTGGCGTCGCTGTCGCCGCCGTCGGCGGCTGGCAGCGCGGCAGCGGCAGCGTCGATATCTGGCATAGCCTCGACGTCGTCTACATGCCCGGACACCACATCGGCTAGCCGAACCGGCAGCAGTACCTCGACCTTGCCCGGCTTATCGAACCCGTTTCTGATCATCACGTCGGCTTCGGCGATGTCGGCGGCGAGCACCACCCGCCGCCTCGCCGCCCTCGTCTGGTCGTGCAGCAGGCGGAGCGACGCACGAGCCGCCTGCATCATCGCGACGTACTCAAGCTCTTCGAGGTCGCCGCTGGCGTACCACTCACGCAGCGCCGGCGTCACCGCGTAGCCGAGAACCGGCGCCGGACCGACCTCGCCGGCCACCAGCGCCGACGCCAGATCGGCCAGTGTGGTCGGCACGTAGACGCGCATTGAACCCCAGTAAGTGCGTGCGGGTGGTGGGTCGGGCAAGTGTATGAGTTCCCCGCGAACGCCGAACTGGCGCACCAACAGCGGGAAAGTTCCACACGAGTCTGCCAGCGATCAGCTGGCCGCGAACGCCGAATCAGGCGACCAAGTCAGCTAACCGCACTTCTGGCCGGGTTTCGGACTTGGGAGCACCTCGCGCACGGCGGCGACAGCGGCTTCGAGCGACTCGTGCTCCCACAGCCTGATCACGGTCCAGCCGGCCAGGCCGAGCGCCTCGTCGGCGTGGCGGTCGCGCTCGACGTTGCGGCGCAGCTTTGGTTCCCAGTACCAGCTGTTGGCCGAAGGCTGGCTGCCGTGGTCAGGACAGCAGTGCCAGAAGCACCCGTCGACGAAGACAGCGACCCGGCGCGCGGTGAACACGATGTCCGGCCGCACCCGCACCCCGTCATCGAGGTCAAGCCGATGGTCCTTGCGGTAGCGGTATCCCATGCTGTGCAGCGCACGCCGCAAGGCCAGTTCTGGCTTGGTGTCGGTTCGGCGGTTGGCCTTCATGTTCGCCGAGCGGCCCGGGCTCGACGGCGAAGGGTAGCCGGGTCGCGGTTGCGGTACCGGGGCTACCTGCGTTGCCCCCAACACGGACTCTCCGGGCATGCCGCCAAGGCTAGTGCGCCGGTTCTACCCCCACCGGATTTCCTGACAGCAAACCCGCGAGTTCCGCCTTCGTGGCGGCCGGTTCTGTGTGGTGCACCACGGCGAAGCCAAGTGCCCGAGCGGCGACGATGTTTCCCTCCACGTCGTCAACGAACACGCACTCGGCGGGCGACAGGCCCAGGCGCTCGGCGGCAAGCAGGAAAATTCGTTCTTCCGGCTTGCGCATGCCGACATCGGCCGAGATCACGGCGTCGTCGAAGAGCTCGGCGAGCACGTCACTTGGATAGGTGTCCCTGTGACCCCACGAGTTGGAGAGCAGGCCGGTGCGCAGCCCCGTGGCGCGCAGTTCTCTGACCAGCTCGAGCATTTCCTGTTGCACGACAGAACCCGCGAACATCCGCTTGAGCAGCCCAGCCGCCGCCACTTTCCCGCCGTCGACGGTGACCAGCGCCGAGGCCAGGATCTCCTCGAATTGCGAGTCGGTGATGTCGCCGTGCTCAAGCCCGTGGATCGGTGACTCGGCTTCGTCGGGTCCGTAGGCCTGCCGCACCCATGGGCGCATCGCCGCGGTGTAGCTGTCCTTGTCGATGCCGTCGGCTTCGAGCCACGCCCGGACGGTCTCGACGATCGGGGAGGTGATCACGCCGCCCCAGTCGAAGATGACCCCTCGCGGGATTCCAGGGGGTGGCACTACCTGGCCGTTTTCATCCACGAAGCTGATGGTAGGTGACGAGGCGACCGGCTCGGCTAACCGGCAATGAACACCACTGGTCACGAGGCTGGCAGAATGCCGCCATGCGGCGTACAGCGGTGATCACTGGTGCGAGCAGCGGGATCGGGGCAGCGACAGCCGGGCGGCTGGCCGCTGAGGGATATCACGTCGTCCTGGCGGCGAGGCGCGCCGACAGATTGCGGGCCGTCGCGGCCGGCATCGCCGACGCTGAGGTCAGCGTTCTTGACGTGACCGACCGGCCGCAGGTCGACGCGTTCGCGGCCGGGCTACCGCGCTGTGACGTGCTGGTCTGCAACGCTGGCGGCGCGATCGGCGCCGAGACGGTCGCCGACGCCTCGCCCGATGACTGGCTGACCATGTACCAGTCCAACGTGCTCGGCACCTTGCACCTGGTGCAGGCGCTGCTGCCGAAGCTGATCGAGAGCGGCGACGGCACGGTTGTGCTGATGTCGTCGACGGCTGGCCTGGCCGCCTACGAGGGCGGCGGCGGCTATGTCGCGGCCAAGCACGGAACTCACGCGATCGCCGCGACGCTCCGCCTCGAACTGTGCGGCCAGCCCGTACGTGTGATCGAGATCGCGCCCGGCATGGTCAAGACGGATGAGTTCGCGCTGAACAGGTACCGCGGCGACGCGGCCAAGGCCGCGGCGGTCTATGCGGGCGTCGCCGAGCCGCTCACCGCCGACGACGTCGCCGACGCCGTGACGTGGGCGGTCACCAGGCCATCGCACTTCAACATCGACCTGATGGTGATCCGTCCACGCGCCCAAGCCGCCCAGCACAAAGTCCACCGCGAGCCCTGACCGCCAACGCTCCTGCCGGTCAGGGCATGCGATGGATCCCGGGTTTCACACCCGGTTTGCCTGATGAATTGCCGAATCCATCGCAGGTGTGCGCAGGTGGGATGCGATGGATTGCCGAATCCATCGCGGGTGCGCGGCTCGAACTCTAGTGATTTAGGCGGTTTGGGTTACTTTGCTCAGGCCGCGCGGGTTGTCTGGGTCGATGCCCAGGCGACGGGATAGCGCCTCGGTCAGCAGCTGTCCAGGGACGATCAAGCCGATCGGGGCAAGCCACTCTGGCAGCTTCGGCCCGGACAGGGCGCGGCTGCTCGCCGACGCCAGAGCCGGGCCACCACCGATCGCATAAGCACTGGCGCCGGCTTGGGTGACTCGCCGCGCTAGGCCGACGGCGGCATCGACGGTCGGACCAGAGTCGGCCGCGATGACGATCGCTGGCGTCGCCGAGTCGACGACAGCGATCGGCCCGTGCTGCAGATCGGCGTAGGAAATCCCCATGGCGTGCAGGTAGCAGGCTTCCTTGATCTTGAGCGCGAGCTCAAGCGCGGCCGAGTAGACAAGCCCTCTCGCCGACACCACCAAGCCGTCAACGCCGGCGAGCTCAGCGACGATCGAGTCGACGCCGTAATCAGGCGCGGTCGCCAAGGCAAGCAGCTCATCGATGGCCTCGGGCAACCTGTTCAGCTCGGCCACGTTGAGATCGGCACCGAGGCCGATGGTGAGCACGGCGAGCGCGACAAGCTGGCATGTGAAAGTCTTGGTGGCCGGTACGGCGCGTTCGACTCCGGCTTCGGTCACCAGCGCGACGTCGGCCAGGTCGGCGATCGGCGACCCGGCCGAATTGGTGATCGACACCACGTGCGCGCCGCAGTCTTTGGCCCAGTCGAGGGTCTCGATGATCTCCTGTGTACGCCCTGACTGGGACAAGCCAACAACCAGCGTGCCGGACAGGTCGACCTTGGCGTGATACGTGGTCGCCACCGACGGCGAACCCAGGCTGGCGAGCCGACCTGCCGCAGTCTGGATCAGGTAGGTCCCGTACACGGCAGCGTTGTCTGAGGTGCCTCGGGCGAAGAACAACACCTGCCTGGTCCTTCTGGCCAGCTCAGCGAGCTCCGCGGTCCGCGGCAACAAGGCGTCGATCGTGGCGCGCAAGGCGGCCGGCTGCGCCAGGATCTCAGCTCGCATGTGTGTCACCGGGCGCTGCTGTTCAGCCAACGACTCCACCAAGATCGCCATCCTGTTCGTACCGCTCGATTACCCGATGCACCGTTGCCGTGCCATTGACCAGGACAAGGGTAGCGGGCACCAGGCCAGCGGGCGCTAGTCGAGGTGCGGACCGAATACCTGCTGGCCGCCAACCCACGTCGCTATCGTCCGCAGATCGTCGCTTAGCCAGGTCAGGTCGGCAACCGCTCCTGGCGCGATCCGGCCGAGGTCTGACCGGCCGATGAGGTCCGCTGGAATCCTCGTCCCCGCGGCGACAGCCTCAGCGAGCCCGATGCCGGTCGCGACCATGTTCGCCACCGCCGAGTCCATTCGCAACGCCGAGCCAGCGATCGTGCCGTCGGACCGCACCGGAGGCGTGCCGTCGCCTTCTGCGAGCTCGATAGGTTCGCCGCCGAGCACGTACCTGCCTGGCGGCATGCCGGCGCAGGCGGCCGCGTCGGTGATCAGGCAGATCCGGCCCGGTGCGGCCGCGAAAGCGAGCGCGGCGACCTGACCGCTGACGTGGTGCAGGTCAGCGATGAGGCTGCTGGTCAATCGGCTGTCGGCAAGCGCCTGACCGACCACGCCGGGCTCCCTGTGGTGCATGGGCCGCTGCGCGTTGAACAGATGCGTAACCATGGTGGCACCGCACCTGGCTCCCGCGCTTACCTGCTGCGCCGTCGCGTCAGAATGGCCGATGCTGACCAGCACGCCCGCGGCAGTGAGTTGCTTGATGGCCGCCAGCGCGCCGTCGCGTTCCGGCGCCAGCGTGACCATTCTCAAGTTGCCCGCACCGGCCGTGAGCAGGGTCTCGATCGCGACCGGGTCTGGGTTGACGATCCACTCCTGGTTATGCGCGCCAGGGCGTTGCGGTGAGATGAACGGCCCTTCGGCGTGCACGCCGAGCACTCGCGCGCCTTGCGACCCGTCGGCGAGCTTGGCGTGGAACTCGGCGGCCCGGCACAGCGCACCGGCCATATCGTCAAGCGGGCTCGTAATGAACGTGGGCATGAAGGCCGTCGTGCCGGTCTCGGCGAGCCGACCAGCCACGGTCAGCCAGCCGGCCAGGTCAGCTGCCGCAAGCTCGACCCCGAAATAGCCGTTGACCTGCAGATCTACAAAGCCCGGCACAAGTACGCCATCGTGCAGTTGCAGGTCGGGCTTGCCAGGAGGCGGCCCGGCGCCGATCGCGGTGACGCGACCGCCCGAGCAGGTCACGTGGCCGGGCGCGAATATCGCGTTTGCCCCGGACGCTCCGCCGCTGGCCGTAATGATCCGAGCTGCCGCAATCAGCATGGGGCTAGCATCGCATCCAGGCGTTCAGACGACCCGCCGCTTAAGCCAGACCCGCTGCTTATGCCAGACCCGCAGACTGTTCGCGTATCGCCCCTTAGCTCGCCTTCTTGCGGGGCTGCGACCTGGTCGACTTCTTGGCCGCAGGCTTCGCGCCGTCCGGCTTGTCGTCGTCGGCCGCCTCGTCGTCGGCCCCGTCGCCGTCGGCCGCTGATTTGCCGACTCCGATGGCCTTGGCTTCCTGCTTGCCATCGACTGACGCCTTTTGCGCCGCCAGGCTCGCCCTCAGGGCGTCGGCCAGGCTGACCGACGGGCTCGCCGCGATCTCAAGAGTGCCTGGCTGCAGCAGTTCCCGGCCGGCGACCTTGGCCTCGACAAGCTCGATGAGGGCTTCGCGATAGTTGTCATGGAACGCGTCAGGGTCGAACTCTGAGGTCATCGAGTCGATCAGCGACGCCGCCATCGTGAGCTCCTGCGGCTTGACCTCGATGTCCTGCTCGAGGAACGGGAAGTCCGCCGTGCGAACCTCGTCTGGCCAGAGCAGGGTCTCGAGCACCATGACCCCGTCCCTCACGCGCAGCGTCGCGAGCGACTCGCGCTGGCGCAGCGCCACCTGGGCAACGGCCACTCGGCCCGACTGCTCCAGCGCGTTGCGCAGCAGGACGTACGCGCGTGCCCCAGCCGTCTCAGGCTCGACGTAGTAGCTTCGGTTGAACAAGATCGGGTCGAGCTGCTCGGCCGGAGCGAACTGGAGCACCTCGATTGCCTTCGTGGTCGGAAGCGGCAGGTCTGACATGTCTTCATCGGTCAGCACCACCATCTCCCCTGTAGGGAGTTCGTAGCCTTTAGCGATGTCCTCGTAGGGAATTTCCTCGTCGTCGATGGAGCAGAACCTGCGGAACCTGATCCGGCCGCCATCTTCCCTGTGCACCTGACGAAACGAGATGTCCTTTTGCTCTGTCGCGGCGTAGAGTCGCACGGGGATCATGACCAGGCCGAAGGAGATCGCGCCTTTCCACATGCTGCGCATGACGTGTCCTTACCCAGATGGATCGAGTGCTGATACAACTAGCGTTGCCCCACTGTAGCTATTCGGCAATATGTTCGAGGATGTAAGAATGCTCGCCTCTGTGACGACGAACACGCATCCGGAGGGGTCGCCAGATGACTCACAGCGACTATGAGGAACCACTCGCTGACGTGGTCGAGCAGAGTCAGCCCGCCGCCCCGATGGCGGATGAGTCCGACGAGCCACGCATACCTGACAAGCTTCCACTTGAGGCCGACGCCGCCGACGCCGCTGAGCAGGCCAGGGAAGTGGAACTGGACGAGGACGACTACCGCTAGGGCGCGCCCTGGTCTCACGAACATCGCGATTGCGGTTACTCAGCCGTAGGATGACAGTCGGGAATCGACCGACCTGCGCCCGATAAAGCATTCGGAGACCGAAAAGTGATTGCGACGTCGCAAACCCGAGCTGCTAATACCCGCCTGCCGCGGCCGGCCCGCCGCAAGCAACTGCTCGGTGCGGCCCGCGAGGTCTTCGTCGCTCAGGGCTACCACGCTGCCGCGATGGATGAGATCGCCGAACGCGCGGGCGTCAGCAAGCCCGTCCTGTACCAGCACTTCCCCGGCAAGCTCGAGCTGTATCTCGCGCTACTCGACGAGAGCGTGGCCGAGTTGGTTGGCGCTGTTTCTGCCGCGCTCGCCTCGACCACCGACAACGCTCAGCGGGTGCCCGCCACGTTCCGCGCGTTCTTTGACTACGTGAGCGGCGCGGGCGAGGCATTCAGGCTCGTGTTCGAGTCCGATCTGAGCAACGAGCCCGCGGTCAGGGCCCGGCTTGATCGAGCGATCTCAGAGTGCGCGGTGATGGTCAGCGAGTTCATACGCGAGGACGCGGGCGTATCCGATGACGAGGCAGATCTGCTGGGTATGGCACTTGTCGGAATGGCGCAGGTCAGCGCCCGGTACTGGCTGAGCACAGAGCGTGCTATCGGCCAGGACACCGCCGAGGATCTGCTGTCCAGGCTCACCTGGCGTGGCATAAGCGGCTGGCCGCTGGCCGCCGACAGCTCCCACGACTAGACGGAGGACCGCCGTGGAAGTCAAAGTCGGCATACAGATGGCGCCTCGCGAGCTCGTCGTCGAGACCGCCGCCTCTCCCGACGAGGTCGAGCAGGCGCTCGCCGTCGCGCTGGCCGACGGAACGTTGTTCGTGCTCAACGACAGCAAAGGCAGGACGTTGCTCGTCCCTGCGGCCAAGATCGCTTACGTCGAGCTTGGCACCGAAGAGCAGCGCAAGATCGGGTTCGGCGCGTCCTGACGCTATTCGGCCAGGCCAAGCGCCGCCATGCGTTCGGCGTGGGCGTCGGTCAGCGCGGCGAACATCCGGCCGATCTCGCCTAGCTGGGCGGGCGTGCCTCCGGCCAGCAATCGGGCGAGCGGCTCGCGGTCGGCGGCCACACGCTGAGCTTGACTCAGGGCCTCGCCGAGCAGCCGGCGTGACCACAGGGCCAGGCGTCCGGCTACCGCGGGATCGGCCTTGATCGCCTCGCGTACCCGGGTCGTGGCGAACTGAGCATGCCCGGTGACGGCGAGCACCTGGAGCACAAGCGACTCGGTTGGCGGGTCGAGCAACTTTGCGATCATCCGGTAGAAGTCAGCGGCGATGCCATCGCCGACGTAGGCCTTGACCAGGCTCTCTAGCCAGTCGGACGGCGCTGTCCGAGCGTGAAACGCGTCAATCGGCTCTACGAACGGCTGCATAGCCTCTTGGGGGTCGACGCCAAGCTCGGCGATGCGGTGCCTGAGCAGCTCGAAGTGGCCAAACTGCGCTACCGCCATGCCGCCAAGGTCGGCCTTGTCGGCCAGCGATGTGGCGAGCGCCGCGTCGTCGGCCAACCTGAAGAACGCAACCAGCGAACCGTAAGCGAGGAGGCCGAGCATATCGACGACTCCAGCGACATGCGCGCCGTCAGGCACAGGCACTTGGTCAGTCACACCGGCAGCGTAACAACGCCCGCCCGGTGCGGGCGCGCCTTGTCCAGCGCCGCGCTGCGATTGCTACACTGAGTTGCGGTTCAGGCCTTGGAATGCGATCGCCCCCGCGACGCGTTGCAAGGTAAAGCGCAGCGAGTGGCCAGGATGATCTCATGGCCGGGGCGTTGCGCTCGACTCGTCCTCGTGACTGCTCGTTACGACCGCGATCCGCGCAGGCGCGGAGTCTGGCCGGCCGCAATCTGGTCAGGCGCTCATGCTAGCCAGCGCGGGCGCCCAAGACGGTACCCCCGTCCGAGGAGGAGTCAGCTGCTTCCTGCGGTAGCCGGACCGGTCGCCCTAAGCGACTGGCGGGCCGCAGGACACCTATGGAGGCGGAAGCCCTGACTACGCAAGACTTGACAACACAAGACCCAGCATCACCACAGATCGATTCATTTTCAGAAAATTACGCGGCAGCTACTGCCCCGGCCGAGGGCTTCAGTCTGGCGGCCGATGTGATCGTCGCACCGGAGCTTGACGATCTGGCTATCGCAGACGTCGCGGCCGACACCGGCGCATCGAAGTTCGATACGTTCGCCATCGCTGAGCCCATCCTCACGGCGCTAGGCGCGGTGGGCATCACGCACGCCTTCCCGATCCAGGCGCTGACGCTGCCGATCGCCCTGGACGGACACGATGTCATAGGCCAGGCCAGGACGGGCACTGGCAAGACGTTCGCCTTCGGGCTGCCCGTGCTCCAGCGGATGGTGACGACCGAGCGCGGCAAGCCGTCAGCGCCACGCAGCCTGGTCGTCGTTCCCACCAGGGAGCTCGCGATCCAGGTCGCCGAGGACCTGCGTATCGCGGCTGCGGGCAGCGACGTTAACGTCGTCACGCTCTACGGGGGCCGAGCCTACGAACCGCAGATCGAGGCGCTGGCCACGGTTGACGTAGTCGTTGGCACGCCAGGCCGCCTGCTCGACCTGGCCAGGCAGCATCAGCTTGACCTATCAGGGGTCGACGTCCTTGTGCTCGATGAAGCCGACAGGATGCTCGACCTCGGGTTCCTGCCAGACGTCGAGTCGATACTGAAGCTGACGCCAGCCACAAGGCAGACCATGCTGTTCTCGGCCACCATGCCGGCCGAAGTCGTAACCCTCGCCAAGCGGCACCTATACCGGCCGACCCACATCAGGGCCGAGCATCACGACGAGCCTGCTCACGTACCGACGACTGACCAGCACGTGTTCCGCGCGCATCAACTCGACAAGATCGAGGTACTTGCCCGCGTCCTTCAAGCGCAAGGGCGTGGGCTGACGATCGTCTTTTGCCGAACTCGCCGCGCCTGCGACCAAGTCACCGCCACCTTGACCGAGAGGGGCTTCGCCGCGGCAGCCGTGCACGGCGACCTGGGCCAGAGCCAGCGGGAGCGGGCACTGCGCGCGTTCCGCAGCGGCAAGATCGACGTACTCGTCGCCACCGACGTGGCGGCCAGGGGCCTCGACGTCGACGACGTCACCCATGTGGTCAACTACGAGTGTCCTGAGGACGAAAAGGCATACCTGCACAGGACCGGCAGGACCGGCCGAGCCGGTCGTACCGGCGTCGCTGTGACCTTCGTCGACTGGCAGGACATGGCGCGCTGGAAGCTGATCGACGCCGCCCTCAAGCTCGGCCAGCCCGAGCCGCTTGAGACCTACTCCACCTCACCCCACCTGTACAGCGCGCTTGCAATACCGGAAGGGGTGACCGGCGCGCTGCCAGCCGTCCAGCGCGAGCGGGCTGGCCTGCATGCCGAGGCCCTCGAGGACATCGGCGAGACCGGCAAGCACCGATCGCGCCAGGGGCAGCGCGACAGTCAAGGCCACGGGCGGAAGCCCAGGGCCGGCCAGTCAGCCAGCGGTAATACCGGGCAGCGCGGTGCGACGCAGGCCAAAACCCGTTCGGGCCAGGAGGAGACGACGGCCGTCGTCAAGCGATCAAGGCGCAGGACGCGGGGCGGCGCTCCGATCAAGGCAGCCGCCGAGCCCGCCGCGCACATAGAGGCTCAAGAAGCAGCCACCGCCCCGGAGTCAGTGATAGCGCCTGACGCCACTAGAACGAGCCTTCCGCGCAGGCGTCGCAGGCCGAGCCGCAGCGCGACTAGGGGTCCGGGCACGGGGCACGGCCAGGACGGCCAGAGCAGCTCGACACGGCCGGCCAGCAGAGCCGAGCACCGCGACATCGCCAGCGACTAGCTGTCCGAGCCGAAGGGCGCGGCGCCGCCTGGACTGACGAGCGAAGTCTGCGAGGAGGGAAGGCGGCGCCTTGAAAGCGCCCGGAGGCGAGCGGGAAAAACAGCCGTTCAGGCTAGCTCGGCTGGGTAGGCTGCCAAGCCGTGAGCACTCCCCGATCGCTACACATGTCCCACAGAGTCAGGCAGGCAACGGTCCGCACACCGCGCGGCGCGTTCGCCGCGCTGTGTGCCGATCCCGCTGGAGGCGTCGGTGATCGGCAGGCCGCATTGCTCGTACCCGGGTACACGGGAAGCAAGGAAGACTTCCTCGCCGTGCTTGAGTCGGTGGCCGCGGCCGGGCGGGCGGTCACCGCGATCGACATGCGAGGCCAGTACGAATCCGACCCAGCCGCCGACAGATCCGGTTACCGGTCCGATCAGCTCGCGCAGGATGTGGTCGCGATCGCGGCGGCGGTCGCCGGAGATTCCGGCCAGGTGCATCTTCTCGGGCACTCGTTCGGCGGCCTCGTCGCGCGCCAGGCGGCGCTGACCACCCCGACCGCCTTCCTGTCTCTGACGCTGCTCGGCTCTGGTCCTGGCGCGATCGGCGGCATGAGGGCACAGGTACTACGCGATCTGCTTGACCATCTCAGTCCTGCGGGCGATGACATCGACATGCTCGGCAGCATGATCGCCGCCGTCTGGGACAGCCAGATGCGCCCGCAGGCGGAAGCAGAAGGCGCGCCGCCCGAGATCATTGATTTCCTCAAGCGGCGGGCCGTCCGCAGTTGCCCACTCGGCCTGTCCGAGATGGCCAGGCAGCTCCTGACTTGTCCCGACCTGACCGCCGATCTCGCGGCGGTTGCCACCTTCCCGATCTTGGTCAGCTACGGCGAGAACGACGATGCCTGGCCACCCGACGTTCAGGACCTGATGGCCAAGCGCCTGCGGGCTGAGCGCGTCTGCATACCGGGCGCGGCTCACTCACCAGCCGTCGAGGCGCCGGAAACCACCGCCGCGATGCTGACGAGCTTCTGGAATCACGCCGAGTCCGAGCGGTTATCCCGATTCGCACCGCTATAGACGCGGCCCGTGCAGCAGCACGTTGATCACCGGTGGTGCCGACTTAGCCGGGCAAGTCTGCAGGCCAAGCACCGAGGTAGCGCCAGGTACCGGCGCGAGCCGGTAAAGCTGGCCAGCCGGGCAGCCGTGGACAGAGACAGGAACCCTGAACCACCGATCGCCCACCGAGTGCAGCACCAGGCGCTTGGACGAGTTCACGAAGACATCCGCCCACCAGCCGCCGTGACCGTCGCGCACCGCACCCGGCAGGTAGTAACCGAACTCGGTGGGGCTGGCACGGTGCCACACCCGCCCGTTCCAGTGCAGCACGATAGCGCTGAAGGTCGGGTGGCCAGCGGGATTGCGATCTACCTCCACCCTGAACCACACGTCGTTGCGGCGGAGGGCGGTGATACCGCTCAGGAACAACTCAAGGTTGGCTGACGTCTTGGGGAGCATCCTGGCGAGCTTGGTGTTACGTGCCCACGCCCGGCCGTTCCAGTGGGCGACTACCGGGTTGAGGAATCCGTCGTCGCCTTCGGCCCAGACATCGTCGGCGCTCAGGGCGCTCGCCGAGTCGAGGGCGTAGTTCCCTGAAACCACCCGCTCCCATGTTCTTCCGTGCAAGTGCCAGGTTCCGACTCCAGGCGCGACGTGCGCGTCGCCGAACACCCAGATCTCGGTCGGTGACTCGACCAGGCAGCCGGTCACGATCCCGGCCGGGAACCGCTTGACGAGCTTCCACCGCCCGGCTTCGAGCCGCAGCGCGCCAGCCGCGTCGGCGAAGCCACCAGAGTTGGTGGTTCCAGCGAATGCCCACACGTTGGCGGCCGAACTCGCACCGGCGCAGCCGATGCCGGTGTTCCTGATCGCCTTCGGGAAGCTCGCCGGGCCGACCTTCGACCAGGTATGGCCGTTCCAGTGCAGGGCAGCGGGAAAGTCCGACTGCGGCTGCGCCAGGGAGAACCCCCCGCCGAGCGCCCAAGCGCTGTGCCGTGAAGTTGCCACGACCTCCGGGATGAAAATAGTCCTGGTGCTTGCCACCACGCGCCACCCGGTCGACGCCGACGGCACGCTGCTGGCCGGCCCGAACCCAGCTAGCAAGACCATGCTCAAGCACGCTAGCCCGGCACCGCTCCTGGCCTTGATCCTCTTATGACCTGACATATACG
>Ga0126373_10001097_pt1 | contig 18903 bp, 23 predicted proteins | sample PanSoiMetPlot_11_FD_92545 | JGI IMG/M metagenome (GOLD analysis project Ga0126373, IMG submission 92545) | Tropical forest soil microbial communities from Panama - MetaG Plot_11 | ecosystem: Environmental > Terrestrial > Soil > Tropical forest > Bulk soil | place: Panama | collected 2016-02-17 | reverse complement strand
TTTTTTACGCAGACGCCACCAGTACCGAAACAACTACTGAACGCGAACGCCACACACGCAACTAAAAACGTCGACGCTCGCTGGCGATTACAGTTGGCCGTATTTGCGGAGCACAGCGCGGCACTCGTTGCCGACGCGCCAGCTGTGAGCGGCAAGCGTCGCCCCGCAGCGCAACAGATTGGTCCAAGTCATGCCGCCCGTCCGATCGCACATTCGTGCCGCGGCCGGCTTGCATGGTGCGAGCTCGGCAAGATCGATCGCGTTCGCGGCAGAGCCGGAAAGCGCGACCAAAGGCCCAATCAACAGGCATGCGAATACCACTGGCTTCATCCTCAATCGTCCCTCGCCTTTTTTGAGAAGGCGGTCTGAATAACCGTTTTGTGACTGGAATACCAGCAGTTTTGTGCGACGCACAAAGTGCCGTTAATCGATTGGAGATGCAGTCGAATTAGCCAAACACGCGTATGAATTTTTGCAGCCCTGCCGCGTTTGTGCCGTAATTGGCACAGTCCCCCGCTGATTCCCGCGAAAGCGGGAATCAGGTTGCGTTACTATCGTCGTCGCCTGCGCGCCAACGAGCGCAAGAATATTCGCCTTATGTCAGCGGCACACGCCCTGCGAACGCGCGGTGCTCAGCGCGGCCGAGGCGGTGAGCCAATCGGGCATCCCGATCGCGATCTTGGCCCAGCCGGCGCCCCATGGCGTGCCGGCGCTGTCCCACCAGATCCGGCACCAGCCGTCCTCGAACCGCACCAGGGCGTAATCGGCGCGCGCGGGAGAGCCAACGAACCCGATTGCGAGTACGGCCAGAGCAAAGGCCGAACGTTTCATCGCCGATCTCCTTTTCCGTTCGCGCCGTCAGGCCGCCACTGCCAGATTGCCGAAGCGTTGGAGATTCGCTTTCTGTTTCTCGTTGCGCGGCGGCAGCTTGAACAACCGCGCCGCGGTGCCGCCGAGAATATTGTGCTTGGCCTTTTCCGACAGGAACGGCAGATCCCAGATCGTCGACGGCAGATCGAAGTCCCAGTGCGGATAATCCGACGAATAGAGGAGCTGCGTTTCCGCATTCATCATGCGGAACGTGCACTCCATCGCCTCGTAGTCCTGAATCTCCATCGGCTGTGACGAGTAATACATGTCGCGCATGTAGTCGGACGGCTTCTTCTTCAGAAGCGGCGCCTCCGACGGCCGCAGCATGTATTCGTGATCGAGCCGCTGCATCAGGAACGGCACCCAGGCGAGACCGGATTCGATCCAGATCACCGGCAATTTGGGGAAGCGCTCGCCCATGCCATTGATCACCCAATTGGTGCATTGCAGGATGTTGTACCAGGTGAAGCCGAGCGCGTGCGCGGAGAGGAAGCGGTTGCAGCTCTTGTAGATCGGCTCGCCCCAGTTCGGGCCGGAATGGAACGACAGCACCAGCCCGCGCTCCTCCATCGCCCGGTAAAGCTTCATGTAAGCGTTGTCGTAGACCGCCATGTGCGAGCGCACCGTCGTCACCATGAAGCCGCCGACATGCTTGCGGTCGCCGAAGGTCTCGACGTGGCGCAGCGCCGCTTCCGGATCGGAAAACGGCAAGCACAGCATCGAGTAGAAGCGGCCGCCGGATTCGGGCAGGACTTTTTCGGTGAGCCAGCGGTTATAGGCCCAGCACAGCTCGACCTCCATTTCCTTCTGCGGATGCATGCCGATGTTGAGCATGCCGGTCGGAAACAGACAGGAATAATCGACGCTCATCGCGTCCATCCAGCGATGACCGAGCTGCACGTCGCGCAGCGAGCCTTTATCGTCAGTTTTTTCGGTCGAACGCATCAGATAGCGCGTCACTCGCCCGCCTGAGTCCTGATAGCCGATCTGGGTTGGCGCCACATTGGTGCGATTGCGGTTGCGCCCTGAAATGGTGAGCTGGCGCAACACGTCGTTTTCCATATACGGCAGGAATTCCTCGTAGTTCTCGTTCTCGTAATGATGTGCGTCGACGTCGACGATCAGCACGTCGTCGAAGCTGCGCGCATGCGCCTGTTTGCGCGCGTGCGCCAGGAGCCGGCTCGTGTTGAGTTCCTCGATGGTGACGCGGCGACCGCGATCGGCAATGAGATCCATAAGATTTCTCCTGGCGTTCTAGTTCCCAAATGCACTCGTCATTGCGAGCGCAGCGAAGCAATCCAGCGCATTATCAATTTCAGTTCTCGATTGCTTCGTCGCTTTGCTCCTCGCAATGACGGTTAACGTCCTGTCCAACTCTGCCACATGCCGAGCTCGAAAACCGCGAGATCGGCGGCGCGCAGTAATCCGCTTGCCGTCAGCATCACGTCGGTGGCCGAAACCGAATGTTTCGGCACTGGCGTGAATTGCTCGCCGGCTTCGGTGCGCGCGCTGTAAACCCGGCAGGCGGCCGCGATCAGCGCTTGCAGCGCGTCGGCGCTGAGGAGATCGAGCTTGCCGTCGGCGATGCTGCGCTCGAGCGCGGCGGCCAGGCGTTTCGCATCCACCGAAGCGCCGTTACCGACCGGCTTGGCGGCGGCCGTAACACTTTGGCGGTGCGGCGCCGTCTTGCCGGCGCGCTTCCCGTTGGCCCGTCTGGCTGCAGGCTTCGCCGCGCGCTTAGGCGACGACATAAAGGTCATCTCCCTTTTGCAGCGTCTTGTATTTCTTCAGCTTCAGCTTGCGATTGGCGACGCACTCGCCGGTTTTCATGTCGTATTCCATGCCGTGCCACGGGCAGGCGAAGTGCATCTCGTTTTCAGAAAAATACAAACCCATCGAGGTCTTGTCCGGGCGCAGCCGCTCCTCGACCCGGGCGATGGTCAGGCCCTCGCAAGCCGGGCCGCCCTGATGCAAGCAGAAATTACTGTAGGCGTAAAATTCGCCAGCGTGGCGGAAGACGCCGATCTCGTTGTCGCCGACAAAGACGATGCGGCGGTCGCCATCCTTGAACTCGGAAAGTTTTGCGACGAATTTTTCGGCCATGAGCGTCACACCTTGGGTTTCATCCTGCGCGCGCCTGATTTGGTTCCAGGCTGTTGTTTGTTATGGTTTTTTGGCACACCCCGACCGCTTTCGGTCAACCGGAGCCGCGCCATGCTTCTAGCACAGAGTAACAACGCAAGCGACGGGCTAAAGGCGATGTCCAGCTATGCTTTTCGGTCGGCAGGGGCAAGCAGGCACTCACACCATCCGGTTTTCGATCTCGCCGATTTTTTCGATCCAGAGCCTGACCACATCGCCGGCTTTGAGGAACTCGCCGCGCCCGGCGCCGACGCCCGCCGGCGTGCCAGTGAGAATGACGTCGCCGGGGTGGAGCGTCATGCCGGCCGACAATTGCGCGATCTGCTCGGCGAGCGTGAAGATCATCTCGCTGGTATTGGAATCCTGCTTGAGCACCCCGTTGACCCACAATTTCAGTCCGAGCTCCTGCGGATCGCCGATGTCGCTTGCCGGCACGATCCAGGGGCCGAGCGGACAGGACCCCTCGAACGTCTTGTGCTTGGTCCAGTCCCATTTGAACGGCGAGGCGTCGGGCATGTTGGCGCGTTTGCCGCGATCGCGCGCTGAAAGATCGTTGGCGATGGTGTAGCCGGCGACGTAACCGAGCGCCTTGTCCTCCGCCACGTCCTTGGCGGTGCGGCCGATCACCGCCGCAAGCTCGATTTCCCAATCCATCTGCTCGGAGTAGCCGGAAATCTTCACGCGCGTGCCCGGATCGGCAATCGCCCGCGCGGCCTTGATGAAATGCCATGCTTTTAATCCCAACGTGTGCGGATCGGGCGGCGACGGCCGGCCTTCGCGCGCCGCCATTTCGTTGGCGTGATCGGCATAGTTCGAGCCTGCGCAATAGATCGCCGAAGGAAAACGTACCGGCGCGAGCAATTTGGTCTTGGCGAGGGGTTTGGCGAGCGGGCGGCTTTTCGCTTGCGCAGTGCGCTTTCCCGCCCCTTTGCCGACGCTGGCCACCGCCTTGCGCAAGGCCGCTTCGGCGGCACGCCAATCGGCGAGAATGCCGAGCACGCTGGCATAGGCCGGCTTACGCGTCAGTGTCGCGGCGTCGAACACCTTGTCGCCGACAATGAGGCCGGCGCGCGGCCCTTCGCTCGCTTGATAGGTTGCAAGTTTGTAGCCGGCGGATTTCGCCATGAACCCCCTCCCTTTAATTTGGACCGCGACCAAACCGCGATCCACGCGGCTTGGCAAGGTCCCGCGAACGTACCCCAGCATTGGGATGCTCTTGAGTTGCCCCCAACACAGTGGTTGATTCACCGCCAAAGCAAAACCAAGCCGCAGTTTGGAGAGAAACGATGATCAAGCCCCGGCGCATCGGCCACGCCACGTTCGAAACGCCCGATATGGAGCGGATGATCGACTACTACACCGAAGTGGTCGGACTCGTTCTGGCCGAGCGCGAGAAGGATCGCGCGTATCTCGCGAGCAAGGTCGGGCTGCTCACCGTGCAGATCAACAAGGGCGCCGCCGAGCGCTGCACCAGCCTGTCATTCGAAGTCGCGCCGCATTCGGATTTCGGCGAACTCGCCCGCGCGCTCGAAACGGACGGCATCAAAAGCGAGCTGCGCAACGATTCCACTCCCGGCATCGGCCCGGTGCTCACGTTTAAGGACAACAAGGGTACGAGTATCGAACTGTTCAAGGAATGGAGTTACCTCGGCAAGCATCTGCAGCATCACGGCGTCGGGCCATTGAAACTCGGCCATGTCGCTTTCGTCGTCGAAAGTCCGCAGCAGACAGCGGAGTTCTATTCCAAGGTGCTCGGCTTTCGCGTCTCCGACTGGATCGACGACTTCTTCGTCTTCATGCGCTGCAACACCGATCATCACACCGTGAATTTCATTCGCGGCGGCACCGTCAAGCTGCATCACATGGCGTTCGAGCTGAAAGATTTTATTCACTTGCAGAACTCATGCGACTTGTTCGGGCAGAAGAAGATTTCGATCATCTGGGGACCGCTGCGCCACGGCCCGGGCCACAACATCGCCACCTATCACCGCAATCCCGACGATCAGGTGATCGAATTGTTTTGCGAGCTCGACCAGATGAAGGACGAGGAGCTCGGCTATTTCGAGCCGCGGCCCTGGCACCAGGACACGCCGCAGCGGCCGAAGACCTGGGTCGCCGGCAAGACCAATATCTGGGGCCCGCCGCCGGGCCCGGATTTCAATCGGTCAGAGAGCAATGCCGGGGTGGCGCGCAGCGGGCTGCATGCGGGCGGGGCTGCTTAAACTCTTCGGCCGTCCTCACCGGAATTCACTCCCACCCCACCCTGAGTCAATTCCGTCTGCTCGCCGTAGAGCCATTCCATGCCGGCCATGGCGTCGTCCGGCGTGCGCGCGCCGAGCATCAAATTGCGCAGCTCCTTGGGGAAAGCTTATTTAGATTTGGCCGCGGCTTGTATGATCTTGATCATTTGATCAATCACCTGGTCACGCGTGGTGCCAGCAGGAAATTGCGTGTTGTGTTTTTTGTCGGCGACCCAAGCTTGGCTTCCCTCTGGATCTTTCCGGTACGGAACTATGTCGTAGTTGCCGCCGTCCTCGTTGATTGCCCACTCGGACGCCCCTCTCATAAAGGCCGACCAACTCTTCGCACCAGCGTATTTCGGCAATACAGGTGGTGGGAAAGCTTCGCGCTTCCGGGTCGGTACGATCTGGTTTCCTCTTTCCATTACATCATAGAACGCATGCCGCAACGCATCGGTATTGGCAGCCGGGACGACCGCCACAGGCTCGTGGCGCATATAAAATCCCGCTTCGGTTTTTACGTTCGTCGGCACGTCGACGATTCCGTTTTTCAAAGTACAAGTGAATAGCATTGTACGATCCTGAAATTCGGTGAGCGTAACGGATGAAGTGATATCAGGGATAAAAACTGGTCTCTAACTATTTCCGCGCCGCGTCCTGCAAGATGGCAATCATGCGATTAATCGCATCATCGACAGTCGATCCGGCTGGCAGATCTATTTTTTGCTCGTGATCCTGCCGCCATCCGTCAGGATGGCGGGTATATCCTATGATTTGATACTTCCCGTCAGTTTCGTTGATGCCCCATGTCAAGGTGCCGCGCGCAAATGCCGACCACGATTTGACGCCAGCGTATTTGACCACGACGGGTTGGGGGTGACCACCGGGTGGGTATCGCGGCGCCGGTGGGTTGCCTCGGGAGATCGCTGCACGGATCGCCCGACCAACGGCGCTTGGATTCGCAACCGGAGCAACCGCCACCGGCTCGATCTCGCGATACGGTCCCCTGTCAACGAGACCGGTCGTTGGCACAAACACCGTACCCTGTCGCAAATATAGGCTGAAATGCATCATCGATCCTAAAATTCTATGATGGTCAGATTGATACCTGCTTTGCTTGCTCTTTCGCGCGCTGCTTCGAATGGTGCGCGCTGGACTTGGTTCATGCTGCCCTTCGGAATGATTACTTGTAGGATCCAACCGGTAATTTCAGAAGCTTCGATAATGTCACCGGCCCATTTCGTGCCTGTATACTCCTCAGCTTATCAATATAGGTGTTCAATCTCGAGCTGACGCGTCCGAAATCCTGATAAGTGGCCGCATTGAGATCAAGTGATTTACGGCTAGTGGCAATTCCGGCTTCGAACTCATCAATCGTGCGAGAGAGTGGATTCAGGGTGCCCTTGCCGAATACCTTGTCGAAAAATTTGCCGCGCGCCGCCCGCCCCATTTTCCACGGATTCCCGCCGCTGGCCGCGATAACCAGTGGTGAATCTTCTGCCCGCTACGCCAGTGATTCCCCTAGCCGGAAGGAGCGATCAGCGCGTCACTCCCGATGATTCGTTCGCTAACGCCCCCACCCCACCCCCCATCAATTCCTGCTGCTCGCCGTAGAGCCATTCCATGCCGGCCATGGCGTCGTCCGGCGTGCGCGCGCCGAGCATCATATTGCGCAGCTCCTTGGCGACGCCGCCGGCGTGATAAAACTCGCCGTAGACGCGCGCCATGATCTGCACGCGCCCGGTGCGCAAGTAACGCGCCGCTTGATAGGTGGAGAATGCTTTGGCGTAATCGCCGTCCGCCGCAACCGCCCGGTCGGCGAGGCAGACCGCGTCCTCGACCGCCATGCAGGCGCCCTGCCCCAGATATTGCAGCATCGGATGCGCGGCGTCGCCCAGCAGCGTGACGCGGCCGCGGCTCCAGTCCTTGACCGGCGGCCGGTCGCACAACACCCACATGCGCCAGCTCTCGATCTTGTTCAGAAGCGCGCGCACCGGCGCGCAGGTCGCCGCGAAGCGCTCGTGCAGCTCGGCCGGATCGCCGTAGGAGTCCCAGCCTTCCTCGTGGCGGTTGGAATGAAACACCGCGACGAGATTGTAGAGCTCGCCGGTGCGCAGCGGATAAAGCACGAAATGCACCTTCTCGCCGGCCCAGAATCCCATATTCCACCAGCGATATTGATCCGGGATTTCGGCCGCCGGCAGCACCGCGCGATAGGTGATATGGCCCGCGGGCTTCGGCTTGCCGTCACCGACCACGAATTCGCGGATGGTCGACCACAGGCCGTCAGCGCCGATCAAGGCGGCGCCGCGATACTTCTTGCCGCTGTCGGTCGTCGCGGTGATGCCGCCGCTGGTTTCCTCAACCTCGACGATCTTCTGCGCGGCGTCGAGGCGGATCAGATTCGATTTGCGGCAATGCTCAAGCAGCACGTTATGCAGATCGGCGCGATGGATGAGCGCGTAGGGATAGTGGAATTTCTCGCGGAACGCGTCGCCGAGCGGAATGCGCGTGACTTCCTCGCCGGTGATCGAATCGAACATGATCAGATTGTGCGGAAACACCGCGAGCGCGCTGATCGGCTCGATCAGATTAAGCCGCTCGAACATCCGGAACACGTTCGGCCCGAGCTGGATGCCGGCGCCGATCTCCTTGAACGCGGCGGCTTGTTCGATTACCTGCGCGGCAATGCCTTGGCCGGCGAGTGCCAGCGCGGCGGTCAGTCCGCCGATGCCGCCGCCGACGATCAGGACTTGTTGGTCTTTCCAAGTGGTCATCGCGACCTACTCCGCGCGCAAACTTATCCGTTCCGGGATGCGAGTGCACCGCTTCTCCCCTCCCCACCACTTTGTGGGGGGAGGGGAAATTTCAGCCACCGTGGCGCGACGTTCTTCGTGCGAACTCGATCTGTTAGCTACCGCCCAACGCCATCAGCACGCGCTCGGGCGTGATCGGCATTTGCGTGATCGGCGCGGCGCCGAGCGGGCGCAGCGCATCGTTGACCGCATTCATCACGCAGCCCGGCGCGCCGGCGGTGCCGGCCTCGCCCGCGCCTTTGGCGCCGAGCTCGGAATCCGCGGTCGGCGTCACCACATGTCCGACCTCGATGTCGGGCATTTCGGCCGCGAGCGGCACTAGATAATCCATCATATTGGCGTTGAGCATCTGGCCTTCTGCGTCATAGAGACAGTGCTCGTACAGGGCGGCGCCGATGCCTTGCACGATGCCGCCGCGGATCTGTTCGTCGACGAGCTGCGGGTTGATCACCGTGCCGCAATCCTCGACGCACCAGTGCTTGAGTAGTTTCACCTCGCCGGTGCGGATATCCACTTCCAGATACGAGGCCTGCACGCCATTGGTGAATGCGAACGGATAGGCGCGCGGCACGTAGTGGCGCGTCGCCATGAACTCGGCCTGAAAACCGGGCGGCAGCGTGTCGGGACGGAAATAGACGATGCGCGCCACCTCTTCGAGCGGCATGCGCTCGCGGCCGGTGTCGGCATCGACCACCACGCCGTTGCGGATATCGAGTACTTTCGGATCGGCCTGCAGGATCGAGGCAGCCGCGGCGAGCACGTTTTGCCGCAATGCCTTGCCGGCCTGCCACGCCGCTTCGCCGCCGATGCCGGCGGCGCGCGAGGCCCAGGTGCCGCCGCCATAGGGCGTGTTGTCGGTGTCGCCGGTAATGACGCGCACGCGTTCGATCGGCGCGCCGAACGCGGTGGCGACGCATTGCGCCAGCACCGCTTCGGCGCCCTGCCCTTGCTCGGTGACGCCGGAATGGCAGAACACCGCGCCCGTCGCATCGAGCCGCACCGTGGCGCCGTCCTGCGAGGATATGCGCGCGCCGCCGACGCCGTAGAACGCCGCAGACGGGTTCGTCACTTCGATGAAAGAGGCGAAACCGATGCCGCGGTGAATGCCTCGTCCGCGCAGGCGCGCTTGCTCCGTGCGCAAAGCTTCGTAATCGATCATGCCTAGGATCTTGTCGAGTGAGGCATGGTGCGAGAGCCGTTCGAATTTCAGCCCGGCCGCGCTCGTCGCCGGATATTTATCGTCGGGTAATAGATTGCTCCGGCGGATCTCGACCGCGTCCATGCCGATCTGCGCCGCCGCTAGCTCGACCAGGCCCTCGGTCACCGCGGTCGCGATCGGATGGCCGACTGCGCGGTATTGGCACATCACGTTCTTGTTCTGAAACACGACACGGGCGCGGGCGCGGTAATTCGCGCAGCTATAAGGACCGCCGACCAGATTGACGATCTGATTGGCCTCGATCCCGCTGGTGCGCGGATAGACGGAATAAGGCCCGATCCCGGTCAGATCGTCGATGGCAAAAGCCGTGATCGTGCCATCGCGCTTGACCCCGATTTTGGCGTTGACGCGATGATCGCGGGCGTGGATGTCGGTGACAAAGCTTTCCAGCCGGTCGGCGATGAATTTGACCGGCCGCTTGAGCAGCTTGGACAGCGCCACCGCCGCCATCTCGTCGGCATAGATGTGAACCTTGATGCCGAACGAACCGCCGACGTCCTTGGTGACGACGCGGACCTGATGTTCCTCAAGCTGAAGATGCTTGGCGAACAAATTCAGCGTCATGTGCGGCGCCTGCGTGCCCTGGTAGACGGTCAGGCGTTGCTCGCCGGCATTCCAGTCGGCGACAATGGCGCGCGGCTCGTTGGTCACCCCGGTATGGCGGCCGAACACAAATGTAGTCTCGACCACCGCGTCGGCCTCGGCGAAGCTTTTGTCCACGTCGCCGGCATTGAGCACGCGCTCGAATGTGAGATTGTCGCCGAGCTCGGGATGAATCACCGGGGTTTTGGCATCGAGTGCGGTTTCCGCATCGGTGACCGCCGGAAGAATCTCATAGTCAACTTCGACCAGCGCGCAGCCGTCCTCGGCCTCGGCGCGGCTCTTCGCCACCACGGCACACACCGCTTCGCCCTGCCAGCACGCGCGCTCGACCGCAATGGCGTGCTGCGGCGCCGACTTTATGCCCTTGAGATGCGTGAGCACGCCGACCCACGGCGTAATCACCTTCGCAAGCTCAGGACCGGTGACAACGGCGACGACCCCAGCCGCCTTGCGCGCCACTTCGGTGTCGATGCACTTGATCCGCGCGTGCGCATGCGGCGAGCGCACGAAGGCGACATGCACCATGCGCGGCAATACGACGTCGCTGACATATTGGCCGCGGCCTTGGGTGAGCCGCGCCAAATTCGGCCGCGGCACCGAGCGGCCGATATAGGAATTCGGCCGGTCGAGGGCGGTAAGGCCGGACGGCTGATCCTCGACGATTTTCATGGTGGCGATGCTACAATCCGCTCATTCCCGCGCAAGCGGGAATCCAGAAAAGAACAAATTGGAGCTGGATCCCCGCCTTCGCGGGGGATGAGCGGCCGTGCGACTACAAAAACCGCGTCGGCCACATCAGCGTGCGCCACATATGGGCGGAAGGCGAATCGTCGAAGCCGAGACCTTCCTCGGGCTGGCGGAAATTGCGGCCGACGATATCGACGAAATCGTTGAGGTCGACCTTGGCGTTGGGATCGAACGAATAGATATCGTTCACGCAGATCAGCCGTGACGTCATGTAGTATTTGTGATTCCGGGCGCGCTCGTATTCGCGCACGATGTAAGGCTCGGGCTTATAATCGGCGCCGAAATATTTGATGTACATTTCCGGATATTCGTAACCGACCGACGGATCGGGAAAGAAGCGCAGCGCCTGGTGCGTGCGCACCGCCCAGCTCACCTCCTCGTCGACATAGGGCTCGATCATCTGCGCGCCCCAATAGCCGTGATCGGCGCGGATGAAGCTCGCCACGCCAATGTCGTGCAGGAGGCAGGCGAGAACGACCTTTTCGCTATGGCCGCCTTTGAGCGCATGCGTTGCACTTTGCAAAAGGTGATTGAGCGAGGCGAAACGGTTGTGGAAGAAGTCGATCAGTGTCGGCTTCGCCGGCATTTTCGGCAGCCGCGGATCGGCGCCCATCAGAAAATATTTGTCCGGATTGGCCGCTTTGAGCGCCGGGCCGTTCGGCATCTCCACTTTGCCGTCGGCAATGTTGAACAACGTCGACCTGGTAGCGATCCGCTCGCCCAGCTCATGCATCATCTGCTCTTCGAGCTCGTCGGCGCGCTCGGACAGCGTGAGCGGTGTGGCGTGTTCATTCATGGCCTAAGCCTCTGCCTTTTTCGCCCGCATCTGGGCGACGGATTCGATCGCGTCAACGATCGCCTGGTAACCGGTGCACCGGCAGTAATTGCCGGCAATGTGTTCGCGGATCATATCACGGCTCGGCACCCCGCCGCGCGATAAAAGTTCTTGCGCGCCGATCAGCATGCCGGGCGTGCAGAAGCCGCATTGCAGCGCGTTGCGCCGGCGAAACCCGTCCTGCAGGTCGGCGATGACCCCAGAGTCGGACAATCCCTCTATCGTCTGCACATCGGCGCCATCGCATTGCACCGCAAGGAGCAGGCAGCCGCGCACCACCGCGTCATCGAGCAGCACGGTGCAGGCGCCGCATACGCCCTGTTCGCAGCCGATATGCGTGCCGGTCAGTCCGAGGTCGTCGCGCAGGAAGTCGACCAGCGTCTTGCGGGCTTCGACCCGTTCGCGAACTTCCTCGCCATTGACGCGGAGCGCGATCTCAAAAAAGCGTTCGCCCATAGGGGAACCCGCACCGGGAAAAATCGCGCCTCAATAGCATTGGCTTGGCGTCGGCGCCACGCCGGGCCAATGCTCATGTCGGTTTCGCGACGATATCGCGCACGATGTCGATGGCCCGGCGCAACAGCGTCATCGAAGCCTCGATGGTGCGGAACGCGGCATGGGCGGTCAGCGTGACATTCTCCATGCGCCCCAGCGGGTTGTCGGAAGAAAGCGGCTCGGCATGAAACACGTCGAGCCCGGCGTGGCGAATGCGGCCGGTGCGTAAGGCCGCAATGAAGGCCGCCTCATCGACCAGCGCCGCACGCGCCGTGTTGACGAAAATCGCGCCCGGCTTCATCCGGGCGAACTCGCCGGCACCGAGGAAGCTGCGGGTCTCGTCATTGAGCGTGAGATTCATCGAAATGACGTCCGATCGCGCCAGAAGCTCCTCGAGCGCGACCAGCGGCGCGCCGGGCCGCGGCGACCGGTTCCAGGCGATCACCTCCATGCCGATTGCGCGGCCGATGCGCAGCACCTCGCTGCCGATGCCGCCGAGCCCGATCACGCCGAGCGTTTTGCCAAGCAGTTGCACGCCTTCGTGCGGCACCCAGGTGCCGGCGCGCACTTCGCGATCCATCCGTGCCACTTCGCGGCACGCGGCGAACATCAGCGCGATCGTATGTTCGGCGACGGCAGTGTCGCCGTAATTCCTGATGGTGTGAACCTTTATGCCGCGAGCGGCGAGATCGCTCAGGCTCATATAGCTCGCCGGCCCGGTGCCGAGAAAAACGACGTGCTTGAGCGCGTCGCAGCGGTCGACCAGTTCGGTCGGCAGATAGGAGTGATCGTCAATACAGATGTCGTAGCCTTTGAGCACGCGCGGGAGCTCGGCTTGCGAATAGGCTTGGCGATTGACGGCGATCGCCGGATCGTCGGGCCGCACGACCCGCTGCCAGACCGGCGCCAGCTGATCGTTGCAGTCGAGAAAAAGCGCTTTCATTTTCCTCGCACCCCCGACCTTCTCCCGCGCAATGGGCCGAGGGAGATCATCATTGACGGTCGATGCGGGGGCTTCTAACACATCGCTCGCAAAAGTGGGGAAGCACTGGATGCGTCTTGCCAGCTATGCGTTGCGCGGCCGGCCGAGCTTCGGCGCGGTTGTCGGCGAGGGGATCGTCGATCTGCGTCCTCGCCTGCATCGCTTCCAAAGCCTCAGCGAGGTGTTTCGGGCCAAGGCCCTTGACCAGGCCAAAGCGGCATCCGACGGCGTGCGCCCAGACGTGCCGCTCACCGAGGTCGAGCTGTTGCCGCCGCTTGCCGCGCCGGAAAAGATCCTGTGCATCGGCATCAACTACGCCAATCGTGGCCAGGATTATAACGTCACCAACAACCCCAAATATCCGAGCATGTTCTATCGCGCGCCGAATTCGCTCGTCGGCTCTGGACAGAATCTGGTGCGCCCGAAAATTTCCGAGCAGCTCGATTACGAGGGCGAGATCGCGATCGTAATCGGAGCGGATTGCAAGCACGTGGCCAGCGACCACGCGCTGGAAATGATCGCCGGGGTGACGTTGTGCAATGAGGGGACGATCCGCGACTGGACGCGGCACGGCCAATTTAACGTCACACAGGGTAAAAATTTCGACGCCTCCGGCGCGATTGGACCCTGGATCGAAACTGATTTCGATCTGGGCAAGCCGTTGCATCTGATCGTGCGCAAGAACGGCGAGGTCACGCAGGAAGACACGACTGCGAGCATGATCTTCTCATTCGCCGACATCATCGCCTATACGACAAGCTTCATGACACTCAAGGCGGGCGATGTGATTAGCACCGGCACGCCAGTAAAGAAGACTGGCAAATCCGATCCGCCGGTTTGGTTGAAGCCCGGCGACACCATCGAGGTCGAGAGCCCCGAGATCGGTGTGCTGCGCAATTCCGTAGTGGATGAGGCGTGACGCCCGCCGCTTGCGTCATCGGCTGGCCCGTCGAACATTCGCGTTCGCCGCTGATCCATAATTATTGGCTGAAAGCCTGTCGCGTTTCGGGCGAGTACCGGTGCGAGGCGGTCCCGCCGGATCAACTCCGCAATTTTCTGCAGTCGCTCGCCGCGCGCGGCTATGTCGGCGCCAATCTGATCTTTCCGCACAAGGAAGCGGCGCTGGCCTGGTCAGAGCCTGACGACCGCGCGCGCGCGGTCGGCGCCGCCAATACGCTCTGGCTCGACAACGGGGTGCTGCGCGCCACCAATACCGACGTCGGAGGTTTTTTGGACAATCTCGACGCCTGCGTTCCGGGTTGGGACCGCGGTTGCGAGACCGCGGTCGTGCTCGGCGCCGGCGGGGCGGCCCGCGCAGTTGTCTATGGCCTGTTGGAACGCGGCACCTCCCGCATTGTGGTGATCAACCGAACGCCGCAGCGGGCGCAAACCATTCAACAGTGGTTCGGCTCGCGCGTGAGCATTGCCGCTTGGGACGAGCGTGACCATTGGCTCGGCGGCGCAAAACTGTTGGTGAATGCGACCAAGCTCGGCATGCCGGCACAGCCCGAACTTGTTCTCGATGTTTCGCGCTTGCCCGCCGGTGCGGCCGTCGCCGATCTTGTCTACGTGCCGCTCGTCACACCTTTGTTACGCGCTGCAATGGCGCGCAAGCTGCGCACCGCCGATGGTCTCGGCATGCTGTTGCGTCAGGCCGTACCGCAATTTCACCTGTGGTTCGGCAAAAAACCGGAAATTACCGAGGAATTGAGAAATCTGTTGGAACAGAACCTCTCGGTCCCGCAGCCGCGCAGCCAGGAATAAGACCGGTGCGATTGGGGTTCTATCTCTGGGCGAATAAATCGAAATTACGCGCAGGGAGAATGATGATGATCATGTGGAGAGTGTTTGGCGCCAGCGCCGTTCTTTTGCTGTGTGCCGCATCGATGCAGCCGCAACAGGCGGCCGTTGCCCAAGGCATGATGCAGCAAACGCAAGCGGCTCCGCCCCCGGTGCGCGTGCGAGGAACTATTACCAGCATTGACGCCGGCGTTTTGATGGTAAAGGCACGCGACGGCAGCGAGATGAAGGTCAAGCTCGCCGACAACGCTCCGGTCAACGAGGTCGTCAAAGTTTCGCTGGGCGATGTGAAACCCGGTGCTTACGTCGCGGTCACCGGCATGCCGCAGCCTGACGGCAGCCAAAAAGCAATCGCCCTGTTCATTTTTCCGGAAGCGCAGCGCGGTCTCGCCGAAGGCTACCGGCCTTGGGACTTTGCGCCAAACAGCACGATGACGAACGCGACGGTGGATACCCAAGTCGCAGGCAAGGACGGCCAAACGCTCACGTTGAAGTACAAGGATGGCGAGCAGAAAGTTCTAGTGACGCCCGCGACCGAAATTACCGCCTCGGCCAGAAAATCATCGGCCGATCTCAAACCGGGCCAGAAGATCTCGGTCTTCGCCGCCAAAAAGCAGCCGGACGGCACGCTCGAGGCGCCAAATATTTCATTTGGCGACTTCGGCGTGTGGCGTTGACGCGAGTTATCCTCATTCGGGGTTGAGATGAGACCGACGCGAATGTTAATCGCGGCTGCGCTGTTCGGCGCGGCCGCGGCAGATGTGGCGCTCGCGCAGCAGGCCGCATCCCCACAACCGCAAACGATCCGGTTGCGTGGCACGATTGAGAAGCTCGACGGTCGCGCGGTGCTGGCGAAATCGAGCAAAGGCGAGGAACTGACGATCAAGCTCGCCGATAAGGTGCTCGTGGCCGCCGTGGTCAAAGCGTCCGTCGCCGACATCAAGCCGGGATTGTTCATCGGCAGCGGAGCCATGCCGCAACCCGACGGCTCGCAGAAAGCGCTGGAAGTGCACATTTTCGCCGAATCCATGCGCGGCACCGGCGAGGGACACCGGCCCTGGGACGGCGCTCCCAATTCCACCATGACCAACGGCACCGTCGGCGCCACCGTAGCCAGCGTGGACGGACCGGTGGTCACCGTTCAATACAAGGACGGTGCAAAGAAAATCGTCATCGGGCCAAACGTCCCGATCGTACGCTACGAGATCGCCGACACCGGCGCGATCGCGCCGGGCGCTCCCTTCACGGCAGTGGCAACCGGCAAAGCGGCCGACGGCAGTTTCGAAGTGAGCCGCATCAATGTCGGCCGCGGCGGGGCTTCGCCGCCGTGATTGCATTTTTTGGCACGGCCTTTGCTACGCTTCCTCTAGAGCGCAATCGTTTCAAATTGAATCGATTGGCGCTCTACCGCAAGCAACGAGACTGTCATGACATCTGCGATGACGCGCGCCGCGCTCACCGAAAAGCTGCTCGGCATCAAGCGCGAAAACGGTTGGAGCTGGAAACATTGTCACATCTCTATGTTAATGATCATGACATCCCAATTTCATGAATCACATGCACCCTTCTGCGCGCCAGAATCAGTTGGCTACTCTAAATGAAAGAAGATTGAGCAATGGAAACTGCAATTCGTGAGTTGGACTACTCCGAGCTGGACCTCGTCGCAGGCGGCGGCCTCGGTTGGAATCTCATCAAAATCGCAGCCGGCTTGATCGGTGGACTTGCGGGCGGTGCCATCGGCGCGGCAACCGGTGCCGCTCTGGCGAGTCTGGGCGAAGCGGCGGCCGCCCAACCGTCGATCGGGTGGGTCGATACCGGCCAGACGGACTAGTACTTCTGCGCAAGAGCTATGACCCTTTGGCAGGGTCTGGATCGGCGCGAAGTAGTTTAGCGTCTACGGCAGATTCGGTAGTGTGCGGAATCTTCAGCACACTACCGTCGAACGGTCCCGCTGGCTCGTGGCACCTCGTGAAATTGCGCTCGTTTTGGCATGGCCCTTGCTACGTTTGCACCGACGTACCGCAAGCAAGGAGACCCTGTCATGACATCGGCAATGACGCGAGCCGAACTCACCGAAAAGCTGCTCGGCACCAAGCGCGAAAACGGCTGGAGCTGGAAACACATTTGCGCCGAGATCGGCGGCATGTCACCGGTGCTCATTACCGAAAAAGCCCGTATTTTCTAGTCCGCCCTAGTCATCTTTAGTGCGTAAAATCGAGCTTTCTTGCACCTGAATTTGTCGGCCCGTATGGCCTTATCCGGCCTCGTACTGAGTAGTTCGCTAGCAAATGCGCTAGCAAATTTCCGGTGCCGAAATTTTCTCTTAGCTCTCATCGGATTTTTTGGGCCTCGAAGGCAGCCACCTTCGGGGCCTTTCGCTTTTCAGAAACGCGGCGTGTGCATCTCCATTGCCAGTTTCGGCAATAAACAAGCAGCCGTGATTTGCCGATTCGACGCAAGAGCGTAGTCAACGAAAAGCTAGCAACAGCAGCAGCCATTAGGATCGCCCAACTTCTTTGACGATGATTACAACCCACGCTTTTACCACGACAAGTTTTGGGGAAAGTTCAAAAGGTAGCCGCGTCTGTGATCGCGATTGCAGCAACACAGGCCTCGGTGCGCGAGTCAGTCTGGCGGCACCGTTTCCCGATTAAGCCGCGCCCGCATCTCCTTTCCCGTCTTGAAGGCGGGAAAAGCTTTCCTTGCGACGGTGACGACAGCACCAGTACGAGGATTGCGCCCTTGACGTGATTCTCGGAGCTTGACTGAAAAGGCTCCGAAACCCCGCAGTTCGACTCGAACTCCGCGACGCAAAGCTTCAACCATTTCGTCCAGTATCGCGCCGACGATGTTCTCTATGTCGCGCTAATAAAGGTGCGGGATCTGCGAGGCAATGCGCTGTACGAGTTCAGATTTTATCATTGGACCGGAAACTTGCAGACTGGCGCGATCTTCGTCAACTGGATCGCGATTGTGCATTTGTTTGATGCGCAATTAACTATGTTATGCCTCAATTGAAATTCTCACTGTGTCTTTGCCGCACTAGTGGCGGCATCATCCTGATGGTCTGATTCACTTGTTGTCATGACATGAAGAAGGTGTCGCTGTGTTGATCCTAATTGGCGTTGGAACGTGGGTTGGCGTCGGAACAGGAACCCCCACCACCGCGCTTGCTGCTTCGACTGTCGATCCATTCGCGATGATGGCGAATGCTAAGGATTTGCCAACCTCGCACTATGATGACTACTCCTGGTCTTCAATTGAGCTAGCGGTTGGGCAATCATTAAAAGCCGCGAGCGACGTGCTTGGGCCTCCGTTCAGTGCATTTAGCTCCGGCAGCTTCGCCACGTGGCCGCGATGCGACGCGCAATTCAAGTGGACATACGGAAGAGCTTAGTCGCGTCCGTGGCTGCTTTGTTATACGCGTCGCCGAGAGATCTCGCCTGCTCTGTAAACGAATTCAATTGCCTCTGCATGAACTCAGTCTGAATTAGAAAGGCCTCTTGAAAATTCCTGGCCTGGCCCAGTTTACCTACGAATTCGGCGTAGGCGGCGAGATTCTTCTCGGTATAGGTTTGCATTTTTTCAGTTAGATCGTTGGGACCCCAGATGTTTTGAAGAAAACTGAAATAGCTATCCATCGCCCCGCGAGCTTTCTCCATATTCTGCTCGACGGCCTGTGCCGCAGTTTCAAAAGGCTGCTTATCCTTTGCCATGATAGTCTCCTAACTATCGTAACTATCGCGATCAGGTTCAACTCACGAACCTGTTCGTTAGTGCCGCATAACGCTTAGATATTTTTAGGCGATTTCCCAAGCTCGAATCGTCGTCGCAATAGCTCCGGCAGCTTGGCAATATTCGCCGCGATCCGCCGCGCCTTTATCGCACTCCCCATGTCCCCTGGCGACTCAAGCTCCAGCAATTCGACAGCGCATGACCATCATAAAATCATCTGGTCTACGCAATTCCGCCCTGACTATAAGCTCGGATTGTGCGTTGGGCGATTCGGATGATCGTTCTTTATTCGGTAAATCCACGACCGAATTTGTGCGTGGTTCCGAGAGCCGGGACGGCCATCAACCGCGCGTACCAAGCATGCCATAGGGCGTTTTGATTTTCACTTCACCTTGAGAGCCCGTTGTGAATCGGAATGT
>Ga0126373_10001096_pt1 | contig 18905 bp, 13 predicted proteins | sample PanSoiMetPlot_11_FD_92545 | JGI IMG/M metagenome (GOLD analysis project Ga0126373, IMG submission 92545) | Tropical forest soil microbial communities from Panama - MetaG Plot_11 | ecosystem: Environmental > Terrestrial > Soil > Tropical forest > Bulk soil | place: Panama | collected 2016-02-17 | reverse complement strand
GCAACTGCTGACGCGCCTCACGGGCGCGGAAGCGGCGATCGTGGTGAACAATTGCGCCGCGGCAGTGCTGGTGACGCTGGCGGCCCTTGCGCGCGGCGGCGAAGTGATTGTTTCGCGCGGCGAGCTGATTGAAATTGGCGACGGCTTTCGCATTCCGGAAATTATGGAGCAAAGTGGCGCGCTGCTGCGTGAAGTGGGGACGACGAACCGGACGAGACTGCCGGATTATGAGAATGCAATCGGCGAAAAAACGCGTTTGCTGCTGCGCGTGCATCCTTCGAACTTCAAAGTGACCGGATTTACGGACAAGCCGTCGCTCGAAGAGCTTGTGGCGCTGAGCGAGCGCACCGGCATACCACTTGTTGAGGATTTGGGTTCAGGCTGCTTGGTGGATTTGACCGAGCATGGGATCACCGAGCCTACGGTGCGGCAAAGCGTCGAAGCTCGTGTGGGCATCGTGACGTTCAGCGGAGACAAGCTGCTGGGCGGGCCGCAGGCAGGAATCATCGCAGGGAAGAAGGATCTGATCGTGCGCGTGCGGCGCCACCCTCTGTTTCGCGCGCTTCGCGTGGACAAACTGACGATTGCTGGACTGGAAGCCACGCTAGGGGCGTACCTGCGCGCGGCTTGGGATGAAATCCCGGTGTTGCGCATGATTCGCGCTACGCCACAGGAGCTGAAACGCCGCGCGGAAAATTTTATCCGCGAGCTTCGTCCGGAGTTGCCTCTGGACGAAGTTGAGATTGAAGTTGTTGATGGCGCTTCACTGGCGGGAGGCGGCTCGACGCCAGACCAGTCGTTGCCCAGCAAGGTGATTCGCATCGCCAGCGTGCGCTACTCCGCGACAAAGCTGGAGCAGCGGCTGCGGCGCGCTCCGGCGGGGATTTCCGTCATTGCGCGAGTGGAGGAAGACCGCGTGGTGCTCGATCTGCGCACGGTGTTCCCAGAGCAAGAACCTCTATTGGTCAAGACGCTTGCCGCCGCACTGCATTAGAGTATTGACGTTCCCACCCTAGAAACTAAAGGCAGATTCGTCGCTCGGCTCGCAATGACACGTTTAATCTGTTGGCAGCCACGATTACGGAAAACTGATACTTTCCCCTGTTGACATTCAACAGGGCTGAGTACATACTCCTGTTGATTCTCGACAGGAGAGAACATGGCGGAGGACAAATCGGGGATTCTGCAGGGCACGCTGGACCTGATGGTTCTCAAGACCCTTGAAACCATGGGGCCGCTGCACGGCTATGGCATCGCGCGGCGAATCGAGCAGATCAGCGAGGACGCGCTGCGACTCAATCAGGGGACAATTTACCCCTCGCTGACGCGGCTGCTGCAGAAAAAGTGGGTTTCCGCAGCCTGGGGCACGTCGGAAAACAATCGCAAAGCGAAGTTTTACTCGATTACGAAGGCCGGGCGGAAGCAGCTCGAGCAAGAGGCAAGGAGCTGGGAACGCATTTCGGGAGTGATTGGGCGAGTGCTGGGCGCAGTGGAGCGCGGGTGAACCAGCGGAATCACAACCGAAGCGAAGCGGGGGCGCACCTACCTTTTAGAGAGACCGTAGCGGAAGGATAGGCGAGTGAGGTGATGTCGTGTTGGGTTGGATGAGAATCGCAGCGGCTCGGATTCGGGGATGGCTGGCGGGGCGTGGTGCGGATGAAGATTTTGCGCGAGAGCTGGAGTCGCATTTGGAGATGCTGGCGCAGGAGAACGTGCGGCGGGGGATGCTGTCTGACGAAGCCCGGCGTGCGGCACAGGTGCGGCTCGGAGGAATGACACAAATCAGCGAGACGCATCGAGAGATGTATACGCTGCCGCTGTTAGAGACATTTGTTCAGGACATTCGCTACGGGCTGCGCACGCTCGGGAAATCGCCGGGATTCACGAGCGTGGCTGTGCTGACGCTGGCGCTTGGGATTGGCGCGAACACCGCGATTTTTACTTTGGTTCATGCAGTATTGCTGAAGCCGCTGCCGGTGGCGCATCCTGAGCAACTCTACAACCTGGGCGACGATCAGAATTGCTGCTCCCTCGGCGGAAGCCAGGACAGCTTCACGCTATTTTCCTACCCCCTGTACAAACAGATTCGCGATCACACTCCGGAATTTTCCGAGATTGCCGCTTTTCGATCACATGTGCCAAAGCTGAGCGTGCGCCGGAGCAACAGCGACGCGTACGCGGAACCTTTCCGGACGCAGTTTGTCTCCGGAAATTACTTTTCGACGCTTGGCGTAGGCGCGTTTGCCGGGCGCACGCTGACGCCCTTGGATGATGAGCCGGGGGCGCCGACAGTTGCGGTGATAAGCTATCGAACGTGGCAGGTGCGTTTCTCGGCGGATCCCTCGGTTGTTGGCAGACCGATGATCCTTGGCCGTGAGCCGGTTACGGTGGTCGGCGTAGCAGCGCCCAGGTTTTTTGGAGAAAGGCTGGATGGCGACCCCGCGGAACTGTGGACGCCTCTCAATTCGGAACCTAAGCTGATGCCGATCGGCTCCCATTTGAATGAGGCAGATGACTACTGGCTTTACGCGATCGGCAGGTTGCGGCCTGGAGTCACTTCCCTGCAAGCACAATCCCACCTAAAATCCGAAATCCAGCATTGGATTGCAGCGCGGCCCAATAGGTCGGGTTATAAGCCTGAGGAACTGGAAGAAATGGTCCTAACGCTGACGCCCGCGAGCGGCGGCATCCAGAGCCTACAAGTGGATTATGCGGAGCCTCTTCGGTTTTTAACGGTAGTTTCCGCGTTTGTCCTGCTGATTGCGTGCGCCAACATTGCGAACCTCGTGCTGGCGCGGGGAACTGCGAGCCGGGGAGAAATCGCCGTGCGCGTGGCGCTGGGAGCTTCGCGCGGGAGGCTGGTGCAGCAGGTGGTGACGGAAAGCGTGCTGCTGGCGTTGGCCGGAGGGGCGGCAGGAGTCGGACTGGCATTCTTGGGAACGCGAGTGATTTTGCTGCTTGCGTTTCGCGGGTCGGACTACGTTCCCATCGAAGCGAGTCCGTCGATGCCGGTCCTGCTGTTTAGTTTTGTACTCTCGATCGCGGCGGGAGTGATTTTCGGCATGGCTCCGGCGTGGGTGGGGTCGCAGGCGGGGCCGGCAGAAACCCTGCGAGGAGCTGGACGCTCAACGACCGATCATTCGCGACTTCCACAGAAGGCGCTGCTGGTTCTGCAGGCCGCACTTTCGCTGATTTTGCTGGTGGGAGCGGGACTGGCGACGGAAAGCCTGCGCAATCTCGAAAACCAGAGGTTTGGTTTCCAGACCGTGGGGCGTTTGGTGGTGCAAGTAGGTTCGGATTTCGGTGGCTATGCACCGGAGAGGCTGCCGAGTCTTTACCAGGAATTGCAAGAGCGATTGGTTGCAATTCCGGGCGTGCAGAGCGCCAGCCTTTCGATGTACAGCCCGATGGAGGGATCGAACTGGGCAGACCCCATCAGCATCGCAGGCCACTCCGCGCCGCCAGGCAAAGTTTTTTTTAGTTCGCTGGACTCGGTGAGCGCACATTACTTCGAGACCATTGGGACGCGGTTAGTGCGGGGGCGGTACATCGGCGAACGAGACACACCGACGTCGCCGCGCGTGGCGGTGATCAGCGAAGCATTTGCACGCAAATACTTTCCGAATGAAGAAGCGCTTGGCCAGCACTTCGGGATCGGAGACGCAAGCCACTCTGGAGATTATGAAATCGTAGGTGTCGTGGAGGACGCCAAGTACATTGCCGCGCGAGAGGCCGCGCGCGCGACCTCGTTTTTGCCGCTGCTGCAGGCGCGGGAACACAATTCCAACATATTTCACGACATTCAACTGCTGGTCGCGGGCTCTCCACAGAATTTGGAGCCGATGATACGGCGAACATTGGCTAACGTGGACTCCAACCTGACGGTACTTCGCGTGATTCGTTTTGACGAACAGGTCGCCGAGAACTTCAATAGTGAACGGCTGGTGGCGCGGCTGACGACGCTTTATGGGCTGCTCGCGCTGGTTCTGGCCTGTGTTGGGTTGTATGGCGTTGCGGCGTACACAGTGACGCGTCGGACGCGCGAAATCGGGATTCGAATGGCGCTGGGCGCGCCAAGCAGAGACATTCTGACGATGATGCTCCACATGGCGATGTCTCCGGTTATGCTTGGACTGCTCGTGGGGCTACCGCTTGCTTTGGCCGGCGGACGAGCCATTGCCAGCGAGCTTTACGGAGTGAAGAAATACGATTCAGCAGTGCTCGTTACAGCAGTCGTGGTGCTTATTGCGTCGTCCATCGTGGCGGCGCTGATACCCGCACGGCGCGCGGCCCGTGTGGATCCGATGACCACGTTGCGGTACGAGTAGAGCGCCCGAGAAGCCCTAACCCAGTTCCCCAACCACGCTCGAAAGAGGCTCGCCAGCAAGCGCGATAGCGGATACCATGCGGCCGCTCCGGCCATCGCCTGTTAGCTAGGAAGTACCGTTCCCACAATCAGATTGTTGAACGCAGAAGACAGAATGATAAGATGCGGCCACAAGCAACAGTCGCTGGTTCGCATTTTGCGTCAGGGCTTCCATGGAAAGTTTACTCCAAGACGTTCGGTATTCGATTCGCTCGCTCGGCAAGAACCCGGGCTTTGCAGCGGTGGCGGTGTTGACCCTGGCGCTGGGCATCGGGGCCAATACAGCAATCTTCAGCGTGGTGGAAAATGTGCTGCTGCGCCCGCTGCCATATCCTCAGCCGGGAAACCTGGTGCAAATCTGGAACACCTATCCGCCGCAGGTTCCACGCGGCGCTTTGTCTCCGGGAGATTACGCGGACTGGCGGCAGCAAAACCAGAGCTTTTCTGAGATGGGCGGATACGAACCGATCTCTCAGGGATTCAATTTGACGGGCGAAGGCGAGCCGCAGCGCGTGCTGGGGAGCTATGCCAGCGCAGGACTGTTCCCCATGCTGGGAGTGCGGCTGGCGGCAGGACGCTATTTCCTCCCAGAAGAAGACCGCGCCGGGAATGCTCCTGTGTTGATGCTGAGTCACCGGCTGTGGCAAAGCAAGTTTGGCGGCGACCCCAAGGTAATTGGCCGAACGATTACGCTCGACAACCAAGGCTACACCGTCGTTGGCGTGCTGCCCGCCGATTTTCGCCTGCTGCGCTGGCCGGACCTTTGGATGCCCATCGGCCAATATACCGACGACTTGACCGAGCACATTCATCATGCGTTCGATACGGTTGCGCGGCTGAAGCCGGGAGTCACGGTGGCGCAAGCGCAAGATGAAATGGTTAGGCTGAATCAGGCGGAAACCGAAAAGTATCCGGACTCGCACAAGTTTTTTGGCGTGCTCGTGGAGCGGATGGAAGATCCCTCCGTGGCGAAATTGCGAAGCATCCTGCTGGTGCTCTCGGGGGCAGTGGGGCTGGTGCTGCTGATTGCGTGCGCGAACATCGTGAACCTGCTGCTGGTACGTAATACGGGAAGAGAGCGAGAAGTGGCGCTGCGGACGGCCCTAGGCGCGAGCCCGTGGCAGTTGTCGCGGCAGTTGCTGACGGAAAGTTTGCTTCTGGCATTGGCGGGGGGAGCGACCGGGTTGCTGCTGGCGGTAGCGGGGCTGCGGGCATTGATGGCGTTTGTTCCCGCGGATCTGGGAGTGGTACGGGAGAGCGGCGTGAACGTCAATGTGTTGGCGTTCACGGCCGCGGTCTGTCTGGCGGCCGGAATTATCTGCGGGCTGCTGCCAGCGCTGCGCGCGCTGCGTTCGAATCTTGCGGGAACGCTCAAGCAAGGCAGCAAGGGCACGGGCGGCTCGGGACGCCATCGGACGCACAACATTTTGATAGTTTCCGAGACTGCGATGGCGCTCGTGCCGCTGATCGGGGCGGGATTGCTCTTGCGGAGTTTTCAGCATTTGCTGGAAGTGAGCCCGGGCTTTCGCGTGGATCACATCTTGACGATGGAGGTGCAACAAGCCGCTATACCATTTGCGCAAGCTAACAAGATGTCGCAGGACGACTTTCTCCAGCTGGGGCAGAAGCAATCCCTGCAATTCGAGCAAATCACGGAGAAGATTCGCGCGCTTCCCGGTGTGAAAGAAGCCGCGGGCATTGACGACCTGCCTTTGAGCAACGAGTTTCGGCAAGCGTCGCGATTCGTGATAGAGGGCCAGCCTGTCCCCAACGCGGGTGCGCGGCCTATCGTGCAATTCCGGACGGTCAGTTTATCGTATTTTTCGACATTGGGAATTCCGCTGCGCGAAGGGCGGCTATTTACGGAGGACGATTGGAAAGTGCCGCGGGCATTGATCAATGAGACGATGGCGAAGCGCTTCTGGCCCAAAGATGACGCCATCGGAAAACGCATTAATCTGTGCTCGCTCGATGCGAAACCGTGCTGGAGCACCATCATTGGAATTGTGGGGAACGTTCATCAGTTCGGGCTGGATGGCGAACCAACGTTCGACGTTTATTTTGTCGGCGGATGGACGCCGTATGTTGTGGTGCGGACGGCCGCGGATCCCGTGGCGCTCGCTGCGGCGGTGGCCGGCGTCATTCACAAAGAAGCGCCGAATCTGCCGATAACGCGTGTAACGACCATGGATGGATTGCTCGATGGATCGATTTCTCCGCGGCGATTTTCGGCCATGCTGGTTGGAGTTTTCGCGGTGCTCGCCGTGGTGCTCGCGGCCGTCGGCATCTATGGTGTGATGAGCTACACCGTGAGCCAGAGGACGCAGGAAATTGGTGTGCGGATGGCGCTGGGAGCGCAGACGAGCGATGTCCGCAGCATGATTTTGTCAGAGACAATCAAGCTGACGGTCGGCGGCGTGGCGATTGGGCTAGCCGGCGCGTTTGGCGTAGCGCGTTTTTTGACGAGCCTGCTTTTTGGCGTGGGAACGCATGATCCGGTTACCTTTCTGGGCGTGGCTGCTTTTCTGATTTTCGTGGCGGTGGTGGCCGCGTACATTCCGGCGCAGAGGGCCATGCGCGTAGATCCCATCGTGGCGCTGCGGTATGAATAAAACGTGTCAAGTTTTGCCCGATTTATCTCCAGATCAGTAAACCAAGACGGCAAAAACAAATGAGCAGCAGGCTTTCGCGAAAGACAAGCTTAAATCGCCCGACGACCGTCTAAGGGGTGAAGAAGGCTTATCTCCAAACGGGCCGCCGAAGTGAGGGCCACGTGCTGAACGACATTCGCCACGCATTCCGCATTCTTCGCAAAACACCGCTGTTCACAGTAGCAGTCGTGCTAACGGTCACGCTCGCCATCGCCGCCAACACGGCGATGTTCAGCGTAGTAAACGCGGTGCTGCTGAAACCACTGCCGTTCCGTGAGCCGAGCCGCATAGTGCAGGTAGCGGAAAAGAACGACAAACTGAATCTGGCGAACTTTGGCTCCTCGCTGTTGAATTTTCTATCGTGGCGGGAGCAGACAAAAATGTTTGAGGAGCTGGCGGCTGTCGGCTTCAGCAATTACACGCTAACCGGATCGGGCGAACCCGAGCAGCTCTCCGGCAATCGCATCAGCCCGGCGCTGACGCGCGTGCTGGGGATTCCTCCGGTAGCGGGGCGTGCGTTCACGGACGACGAAGAGAAACCGGGCGCTCCTCCCGTTGCGATGATTGGCGAAGGTTTTTGGAAACGGCGATTCGGCGGGGACCGGGGGCTGATCGGGCGCACCATCATTCTCAACGACGCACCAACAACCGTGGTAGGCATCGCCCCGGCCGCACTGAATCTAGTTTCAGGAGGCGATGTTTACACGCCCTTAGTTGTTGATCGGGGGAAAGAGATTCGTCTCAATCATCAGATTTTCACGGTGGGGCGGCTGAAGCCAGGCGTTTCCATGGCGCAAGCGCAAGCAGAGATGGACGCGATTTCGAGTCACATGGGGCAACAATATCCGGAAATTCGGGACTGGGGCATTCAGCTGATCAGTCTCTTCGACACGTTTGTGAGTTCACAGCTCAAAACGGGCCTGCTGGTGCTGCTGTGGGCTGTGGCATTGGTGTTGCTGATTGCCTGCGCCAACATCGCCAACCTGTTGTTGGCGCGTGCGGCCGCTCGGCAGAACGAAATGGCGGTGAGAACGGCCATCGGCGCGAGTCGAGGCCGCTTGCTGCGGCAATTGCTGGTGGAGAGTTCCATCCTTTCGATTACTGGCGGCGCGTGCGGCTTCTTCGCAGGAGTGTTGGGAATGCGAGTCATCAACCATGTGCTGCCGGCAAACACATTGCCCATACCTGTGGTGGAAATGGATGCAACGGTTCTGTTGTTTGCGCTGGGCCTGACTCTTGCTACGGGACTGGTCTTTGGCATCGTCCCGGCCTGGCGCACGGCAAAGGTGGATCTCAATACAATTCTTCAGCACGGCGGCCGTGGCTCGGCTACCGGCATGTCCGCGGGAGTGCGAAATGCCCTCGCGGGGGCGGAACTCGCATTGGCTACGGTTCTGCTCATCGGAGCTGGGCTCTTGATTCGAAGCCTGGCGAATCTCGAACGCGTGCAGCTCGGTTTTCGTCCGCAAGGCTTAATCACATTTCAGCTCGCGCCACCCACGTCAAAGTACCCGCTCGACACCAGGGCTGGGCAGTTTTATCGCGAGTTGCTGGATTCGTTACAAGCCATACCTGGCGCACGCGGAGCTTCCGCCTCGAGCGGCATTCCTTTTGGCGCGGGCAATTACACCACACATCCGATGATCACGATGGAGCAATCCGTGCTTCCGCCCAATACCGCCATACCTATTGACTGGCGAATCGTGAGTCCAGGCTACTTCAAGACTATGGGCATCCCGCTTCTGCAAGGACGCGACTTCACCGACGCGGATGGTCCCGCTCCGGCGCCACCCGTTACGATTATCAGCCAGGCCACTGCCAAAAAATTCTGGGGTGACGCCGACCCTCTTGGTCGGACGCTGCGCCGCTCCGCCGACCCGCGAATAGCGTTCACGGTAGTGGGGGTCGTCGGCGATGTGCGGAGCACGGCGCTGACCCAGGAATCCGCGGCCCTGTATTACCCGATGTCGTGGCGCTTGGGGCCTCTGATGGACATCGTCGTGAGGACTGACAATTCGCCGGATGCGCTGCTTCCCGCGATTCGCCAGAAGGTACACGAACTGGACGCGGAGCTCGCACTGGCCAACGTGCGAACGATGGAGGAGTGGCTATCCAACAGCGCGGCGCAGCCACGGCTCAATGCGGTGCTGCTTGGCGTCTTTGCCTTTGTGGCGTTGCTGATTGCCTCCATCGGCATCTATGGCGTGCTCGCGTATTCGGTCAGCCAACGCACTAGCGAGATTGGAGTGCGCATAGCGTTGGGTGCTTCGCAAAAGGGCGTGCTGCATCTGATCGTCAGCGAAGGAATGACGGTCGCGCTGATCGGGATTGGAACGGGACAACTCGGAGGCTTAGCGCTGGGGCGAACGGTATCGAGCCTGGTCTTCGGCGTGCCGGTGCGAGATCCGGCAACGTTCCTGGGCGTGGGCCTTGCGCTCGCTGCTGTTGCGCTTGCGGCATGTGCCGTTCCCGCGCTCCGCGCGTCCCGCGTGGACCCGATTGTGGCGCTGCGGTACGAGTAGGTCATGGCTCAAAAGAGAGCCACAACGAATTTCCGCGATCTGGCCTTGAAACTTCACGGAGTCTTCATCCGTCCAATCTGACGGTTTCGCAAGAGTGGGCGAAGCCTATCGGTGCATCTGCTAGAGCCTTGATTACCGGGAATTCTTAATGCAAGACGGAGAGGTGTGAGATGAGAAGAAACCTGTGCGTGCTGGCTGGAGTTTTGGCGCTGGTGGCAGTGCCTGCGGTTATGGGACAGAGCGATCCGCAGCGCCCTGCAGAATCGCCAGCACAGCAAATGACTATTCCGCCGGGACAGCAGCCGCCTCAGCAACGGCAGCGCACACAGCGTCCGCCGGAGCAGGCATCGGCAGCGCCGGCCGAAGGCGCGCAGGCGAGGCAGGCTCAGAAGCCGCCGGCCCCCGAAGAAAAGTCCTCGGTGACGCACCATTCCGCACGCATCGGCGGCCAGGAGATCAAGTACACAGCCACCGCGGCTACCTACAACATCAAGGCCGACGACGGCGCCGTGAAAGCGACGATGTTCTATGTTGCGTATACCAAAGAAGGCGTGTCCGACATTGCCAAGCGGCCCATCAGTTTTGTTTACAACGGCGGGCCGGGCTCGGCGTCCTTGTTTACACACATGGGCATGGGGCCAAAGCGCGTGGTTCTGACGCCAGACGGGCATGGAATGCCCGCGCCATACACGGTCGTGGACAATGAAGATTCGTTCCTGGACGCAACCGACCTTGTTTTCATTGATGCCATCTCGACGGGTTTCAGCCGGCCCGCCCCTGGAGAAGCGCCGAATCAATTCCATGGAATCATAGCCGACGCAAACTGGTTTGCGGATTTCATCTACCAGTACATCACGCGCAACGAGCGTTGGGCCTCGCCCAAGTTCCTGATTGGGGAAAGCTATGGCACAACTCGGTCGGCTGAGTTGGCCGGCGTCCTTCAGGAGCGCCATCAGATTTACCTGAGTGGCATTGCGCTGCTCTCTTCGGTGGCCTTCTCGAACTGGGGCGCCGACAACCGCTCGGAATTTTTCCTGCCGACTTATGTGACGACCGCGTGGTATCACCACTTGCTGTCGACCGATTTGCAAAACTTGAGCATCGAGCAGGTGGCGCAGCAAGCGCGAGACTTCGCGCATGGGGAATATGCGGCGGCGCTCGAAAAGGGCGACGCACTTCCCGCGTCGGACCATCAGAAAGTCGTTGCGGACCTGTCGAAGTTCACCGGACTCAGTCCGAGATACATTGAAGAAACCAATATGCGCATCAGCCCGTTCCGCTGGTTCAAGGAACTGGAGCGCGACAAGCGGCGCACCATCGGACGGCTGGATTCGCGTTTCGAGGGCATGGACGTGGACGCGGCCGGCGAGCGCGTGGAATACGACCCAAGCGAAGCATCCTACGAAGGAGCATTCGTCGCTACATTTCACGACTACGTGCGGCGCGAACTCAAATGGGACAGCGACGCGTACTACACCGTCACTGCGAACGTGCGACCGTGGGACCAAACAGGCAATACGGAAGTGGCGGAAGTGCTGCGCGCGGCGATAACGCAGCAGACTTATCTAAAGGTGCTGGTGCTTTGCGGCTACTATGATGTAGCGACGCCGTTCAACGGCATCGAGAACACGGTTGCGCATATGAACCTGGAGCCGCCCGTGCGGAAAAACGTCAGCTTCGCTTACTACGAGGCCGGACACATGATGTACATTGACGAGAAAGAGCATCACAAGCTCCATAAAGATGTGGATGAGTTCATCAACGCGGGAAACACGCGCTAACTCAATGCAAAGGTCCCGCCTTGCGGGCTATGATGGTGAGCTAAAGTACGCGTAAGAAGGACGCGTAACGATTGCTCACATTTCAAGTTGAAAAAGGAAAGTTGTGTTTGCGAGAGAAGCCCGTGCCGAAATTGCGGCATGCGTGGGCACTGGTGCGCGTACGGCTGGCGGGAATCTGCAATACGGACCTCGAGATCCTTCGCGGGTACCACAATTTTCGCGGGACGCCAGGACATGAGTTTGTGGGAGAAGTCGCGGAGGTTGCGGGTGTTTCGGCAGTTGTGCGTAAGAGATGGATGGGGAAGCGGGTTTGCGGCGACATTAACGTTTCCTGCTCAGGGTACGGCTACAAGCCGTTATGTGGGTTTTGCAAACGGGGATTAAAAACGCATTGCGCGCGGCGCAGGGTGCTGGGGATCGTCGCACACGATGGGGCGTTTGCGGAATACTTGGCACTGCCGCTTGAAAATCTGCAGGTTGTGCCGGATTCGGTGAGCGATGAGCAAGCGGTATTCGTGGAGCCGCTGGCCGCGGCGTGCGAGATTTTGGAACAAGTGGATGCGACCAAGTCTCGAACGTCGGCCGTGCTCGGCGATGGAAAGCTGGCACAACTGATCGGACGGGTCTTGCGCACGGCGATTTCGCACGTGGTGATGTACGGCAAGCACGAGAAGAAGCTGGCTCTGGCCCGGCAGGCGGGAATCGAGACGAAGAAAGTTCGGGGGGACGCAAGCGACTTGAAACGAGTCAAAGAGAATTACAGACTGCTCGTGGAGGCCACCGGCTCAGCAACCGGGTTAGCCCTGGCCCAGCGGATGACGGAGCCGCGCGGAACGCTCGTACTGAAATCGACGTTTCATGGAGCAGCGCCGCTGGAAACGTGGCCCATCGTGGTGAAAGAGATCAATTTGGTGGGGTCGCGCTGCGGGCCGTTTGAAAAAGCCATCAAGCTGCTGCGATCCGGCAAGATCAATCCTACACCGCTTATCACGCGGATGTTTCCGCTGGCGGGAGCGGCTGAGGCGATCGTCTTCGCGCAACGAACAGGCGTGATGAAGGTCTTGTTAGAAGTATAAGGAAGAAACACCAAGCGTAACCGAGAGACGCAGAGAAGAAGCGGCTGTCAGAACCTGGAAAGGTGCAAATACTTCTTTCCTTTGACGGCCAGTGGTAATCCGGAAGAGCTTAGAGGCGGTTGATGCAGGAAGCGACGCAAGCGGCCCCGAAGCCGTTGTCAATGTTGACGACGGTAACGTTGGAAGCGCAGGAATTGAGCATGCCGAGAAGCGCCGCGACCCCACCAAAGCTAGCGCCATAGCCGACGCTCGTAGGCACGGCAATGACCGGAGCGGCGACTAAGCCGCCGACCACGCTGGGCAGCGCACCTTCCATCCCCGCAACGCAAATGATGACGCGAGCCTGCGCGAGCTTGCTTTCGCGGTGCTCGAGCAAGCGATGAATCCCGGCTACGCCAACGTCGTAGAGTTGATCCACCCGGTTCCCCATCATGCGCGCGGTGAGCGAGGCTTCCTCGGCGACAGGAATGTCGCTGGTTCCGGCGGAGACGACGAGAATCAAGCCTTTGCCCGCAACTTCGCTGGTGCGCTCGATGGTAATAACGCCGGAAAGCGGATGGAACTTCGCGGCTCCCGCGTTTTTGCCATTGGCTTTTTTCACGGCGGCAAACACTTTGGCATCCGCGCGGGTGACGAGAATGTTGTGGCGTGAGTCTTTCTTCTGAAGCATGGCGCCGACGATTTCGGCGACCTGTCGCGGCGTTTTGCCTTTGGCAAAGACGACTTCCGAAAATCCCTGACGTAGGGCGCGATGATGGTCCACTTTGGCGAAGCCGAGGTCTTCAAAAGGAAGATGCTTCAGGCGCTCCATGGCTGCGCCTGGAGCGAGCTTCCCGCTCTGCACGGATTCCAGAATCTTCAGCAGTTCCGATTGATTCATGCGATTCAGCCGCTCGAAATTCTATCATCGGCGCACGGGTTTGCTGTCCCTTGACTTGGTCCGGAGCGGCTGCGAGACTCAGTTTAGGCATGAAAAAACAAGAAAGAAAAAGATTTAACACCGACTATTTTTCTATCTGAATGAGCGAGCAAATCGTGGGGCGATGAACAGAGGACGCATACGCACGGTGCTGGAAATGATCAAGTTCGAGCACTCGGTGTTCGCATTGCCGTTTGCGCTCACTGGGGCGCTGTTGGCGGCGCGAGCGACGAGGCATGGCTGGCCGACGTTGCTGCAGATTCTGTGGATCGTGGTGGCCATGGTGGCGGCGCGGTCGGCGGCGATGACGATAAACCGCATCGTGGACCTTCGCTACGACCGGGAGAATCCGCGGACGCAGCAGCGGGCGCTGGTGACAGGCGCGCTTTCGATTGAATTTTCGTGGCTTTTCACTTTATTGGCCGTGGCCGTGTTTTTTGTTGCGGCGTGGCAACTTAATTCGCTGGCGCTGAAGCTCGCGCCGCTGGCGATCGCGATTCTGTTTTTCTATTCGTTTACGAAACGGTTCACGAACTGGTCGCATCTTTTTCTGGGCTTCGCGCTGGGAATTTCGCCGGCAGCCGCCTGGATTGCAATAACCGGCGCGCTGGATTGGCGGATGCTGATTCTTTCAGGCGCGGTGACGTTGTGGGTGGGCGGATTCGACGTGCTGTACGCTTGTCAGGACATCGAGTACGACAAAGAAGCGGGCTTGTTTTCGATTCCGAAGAAGTTCGGCATAGCTAACGCCCTGCTCATCGCACGGGGAATGCACATCGGCGTGATTGCGTTGCTCTCCTGGCTCGAATTGAGCTTTGGATTGCCGTGGCCGGCGTGGGCGGGAATCGTGGTCGTTGCGGCGCTGCTGTCGTATGAGCATGCGCTTGTCAAAGCGGATGATTTGAGCAAGCTGGACGCTGCGTTTTTCACAGTGAACGGCTATATTAGTATGTTGTTCCTGCTGTTCTGGGGTGCGGCGGCAGCATTTTGGCGCGTGTGAAAGTTTCGGCGGATTTGAAATGAGCGAATTGACAATTACGGATCAGCGGTTGAAGCCGATCGCCCTGAAGGTGCTGGCGGGCGAACGGGTAAGCTTCGACGACGGCATTACGCTGTACCGGTCGCCGGATTTGCTGGCGGTGGGCTGGCTGGCGAATCACGTGCGCGAGAAAAAGCACGGCAACGTGACGTATTACAACGTCAACCGGCACATTAATCCGACAAACATTTGTGTGGCGCATTGCAAACTGTGCGCCTTTGGGCGCGACCCGGGCGCTCCGGGAGCGTACAACTTTGCGCTGGAAGAAATTTACGCGCGCGCGGAGCAGGGCATGCGTGAGGGCGCGCTGGAATTTCATATCGTGGGCGGGCTGCATCCCGATTTGCCGTTCGAATATTTTCTGGACATGATGCGTGGGCTGAAAAAGCGCTGCCCCGGCGTGCATTTGAAAGCCTTCACAATGGTGGAAGTGGGCTACTTCGCGCGCATTTCGAAGCTGAGCGTGAAAGAAGTGCTGCTGAAGCTGAAAGACGCCGGCGTGGATTCGCTGCCAGGCGGTGGGGCCGAGATTTTTCATCCGCGCGTGCGCAAGATTATTTGCGACCACAAAGTGAGCGGGCAGATGTGGCTGAACATCGCGCGGCAGGCCCACGAAGTCGGCCTGCATTCGAACGCGACGATGCTGTACGGGCACGTGGAAACGGAAGAAGAACGCGTGGATCATCTGGTGAAGTTGCGCGAATTGCAGGACGAGACTCATGGCTTCGTGGCATTTATTCCCCTCGCGTTTCACCCGGACAACACGGCCCTTTCGCACATTCCGAAACCGACGGGTTACGCTGATTTGCGGAACATCGCGGTTTCGCGGCTGCTGCTGGACAATTTCGAACACATCAAGGCGTATTGGATCATGCTGACACCGAGCATTGCGCAGATCGCCCTGCGCTTTGGCGCGAACGACTTGGACGGCACAGTGGTCGAAGAGAAGATTTATCACGACGCGGGCGCAAAGACTTCCGAATTCACGCCGCGCAAGGAGCTAGAGCGCTTGATTCGCGCAGCGGGCCGCGTTCCCGTGGAGCGAGATACGCTTTACCACCCCGTGGACCGCTCCAAGATGCCGCCTCCGCCGACGAGGCCAGACTTGGTTTCCCTCACGTTGAACGTCTAACTCATGGCGCTGGTAACCCCTGCCGGCCACGCTCGGTTTGGCGTGATGGCAATCTGGTCTTGGCTATGGATACTCGCGGGACAGGAAATCATCCGCTTCGGGAGCGGGATTCTGGGCATTCGCAAGGACATTTGCGGTTTAGGAAGGACCAAGGAGTACTCGATAAGCGAAATGCGCGACCCTCGCGCGAGCCCGCCGGTTTATCAGAGTCGCAGAAACTTGATCCCGGATGGGACTATTGCTTTTGATTACGGTGCCAAGACTTACCGGTTCGCGCAGGCTGTCGATGAAGCGCCAAACAGTTGATTGATACCATCCGTCAGCGATACTCCATTCCGGGTAGTGGCAATGCTGCTACTTCTGAGCCTTGGTAAAGGGCAGTTTTCCTTTCCCCTTAAGCGGTCAGCGGACGGTGTCGGCTTTGGCAGCGACTTTAGAGAGGACCTCGGCGGGCAAAGTGGCGTAGCCCTGCTCCTGAGCGATTCTCTGGCCGCTGGTGTAAACCCACTTCAAGTAAGAAGCGACTGCGCGGCCACGTTCAGAATCGGCAGCGGCTGCGGGCACGTAGAGCCAGGTGTAGCTGGAGATCGGATAGCTCTCTTTGCCGGGAGCGTTGGTGAGGGAGACGCGAAAATTCTCGCTTGTCTTGGCACTTGCCGAGGAAGCAGCCGCCTCGATGGATTGCGAGGACGGCTTGATGAATTCGCCGGAGGCATTCTTGATGCTGGCCATACGCACGCCGGAACTGACGGCAAGATTCAATTCGGTGTAGCCAATCGCTCCGGGAGTGGAATGCAACTGGTTCACGAGCTCTTGCGAGCGCTGGAAGCTTTGTCCCACAGGCCATTTAGGAGACTCACCTCGGCCGGCAGCAGCGAGAAACTCCGGGCTCACTTTGCAAAGATAGTCGGAAAGGATGTAGTTGGAACCTTTGCCGTCGGTACGGTGAAAAACATGGATGGGGAGGGCGGGCAAGTTCATTTCCGGGTTCAGGTGAGCCAGAGAGGCGTCGTTCCACAATTTGATTTTTCCAAGAAAAATGCTGGCCAGCACGGGACCAGTAAGCTTGAGCTCACCCTTCACTCCAGGCAATTCATAGATGGCAACAATCCCTATCAAGACGGCAGGCAGCTCGAGTACCGGTTTGTTCGACGTGCGCAACTGAGACTCCGGAATGGGAGCGTCGCCGCCGCCAAGATCGCCCGAACCAGCGAGAATGTTGCGGGCGCTTTCACCCGTACCTACAGGCATGTACCGAATTTGCGTCGAAGCGTTTTCCGCGTGATAGGCGTCGATCCAGCTTTTGTAGAGTGGCTCGGGCATACTCGAGCCAGTTTGGACCAGGACCACACGTTCCTGTCCTCGAACGACAAGCGGTCCAAATAAGAAACACGCGAGAAAACACGCAAATACTCCCTGCGAGTGTGAGCGCACACGCCCCCTTCGACTTAAAGAAAAATCCGAATTCCCTGTAATCCGGATCCCCTGGACAAAGAAACTGCGACGGATGACCTAAGTTCCTAAACTAGCGGATTCGAGAGGCGGAGCGAAATGGAACGAAGGTCAAATGTGTAGAATGCGTAACGGGAGCTTGCTACGCGCAACTTGCGTGAGCCTGCCTGGTTCCAAAGCTGGACGAGGGCAGGAATTACCGGGTGGGCTTTGCCCTCAAGGTGGCGGCAGCCTTCTTTATTTTCCACAAATGGTAGACTGAACCGCTCCTCTCCCAGCTGAGGAAACAGGAGGGTGGGATGCCCGTGCAATGTTCCTTGACCCGCTTGAGATGCCTGGCGCTACTGAGCTGCGTAGGGCTTGCAGGCTGCTTGCCAGCGGGCGCGCAAAACGTGACGCCGACTCCTGAAACAGGAGTGACGCCAAGCACGCTGCTGCTGTACCGCGCCGACTTAATCTCCGGCAAAGAAACAGCCTACGAACAAGCGGAGTCGGACATCGTACGCGCGTATGCGGACGCGAAGATCCCCATTTACTGGAGCGCGCTGGAAGCCGTGACCGGTTCGCCTCACGTGCTGTATTTCAACGGCTTCGACAATTTCGCCGACATCGAGAAGTCTGGAACCGACTTGGCGCAGGGGCTGGATGCCCACCCGGAAATCGGAGGGCTGCAACAAAAGCTTGTGGACTTGGTTGCTTCCATGCGGACGGTGCTGGCTTTTCGGCGCGATGATCTGGGATACCGCTTGAACAAGATTGACCTAGCCAAAGCAAATTATGTGCGTGTTTCCATTTTTCAGTTTCGCGCGGGTTACGAGGAGGATTATGCAGAAGCCGTACGCACCCGCGCAAGAATGTATGAAACCAATGATATTGACACCCCGTGGATGATCTACCAGGTGCATTCCGGATATTCGCTGCCAACGTATATCGAATTCCAGCCCATGAATTCGCTGAGCGAAATTGATGATGCGCTCGACCGCAACGCCAAGGCTCGGCGCCCCGGAGCGAGTTCGCTACCGGCACAGAAATGGATTCGTGAGGCCGACCTGGGGATTGATATACAGATTTATCGGGTCAGCCAGAGCATGAGCCATTTGTCGGCCTCCGACGCCGCGGCAGCACGTAATCCAAAACGCGAAAGTGCTTCGACCGTGCGCACGCGCAAATATACCCTTCCGGCGCGGCCGTGAATCGAATTTCCGAGAATCCAGAGAACAAACAAAAAGAGGAGAGAAGCCATGGAACGTAAAGGTTCGGCGGTGTGGCAAGGCGGGCTGAAAGACGGCAAGGGCAGCATTTCAACCGACAGCGGCGTGCTGAAGCAGACGCAGTATTCGTTCAGCACCCGCTTTGAAAACGGAATTGGGACAAACCCGGAGGAATTGCTGGCCGCGGCTCACGCAGGGTGCTTCACCATGGCGCTCTCGGCACAATTGGGAAACGCGGGGATGACCGCGGCCAAACTGGAGACCACGGCGACGATTTCGTTGGAGAAATTGCCTGATGGATTTGCTATCACAAAGAGTCATCTCGACCTGGTGGCGCACATTCCGGGAGCGGACAAAGCGAAGTTCGACATAGCAGTGAAAAACGCAGAGACGGGCTGCCCGGTTTCGAAGCTATTCAAGGCCGAAATCAGCGTCAACGCAAAGCTGGTTTCCTAAGAATCTCGAACCGTCCTATCTGACGCTCTCGCGAACCGAGACAAGCGAGTACAATGCCGCACATGATTCCAGCGCCGGGGGCCTTCGCTGCAGGTGTCGCAATCTTCGCGATTGTGCTGTGGGACGCATTCGAAGCCATTATCCTGCCGCGCCGGGTGACGCGAAAATTCCGGCTTGCGCGCGTTTTTTACAAACTCACATGGACAAGCTGGAGGTTTATTACTCAACTGATTCCTTCGCGCAAGAGACGCGAGACGCTACTCAGTTTTTTCGGGCCGCTTTCCCTGCTGGTGCTGGTAG
>Ga0126373_10001095_pt1 | contig 18920 bp, 14 predicted proteins | sample PanSoiMetPlot_11_FD_92545 | JGI IMG/M metagenome (GOLD analysis project Ga0126373, IMG submission 92545) | Tropical forest soil microbial communities from Panama - MetaG Plot_11 | ecosystem: Environmental > Terrestrial > Soil > Tropical forest > Bulk soil | place: Panama | collected 2016-02-17 | reverse complement strand
TACTGTACGGTCACGTAGGACGAAAGCATCGTTGCCCTTTATCTGAGCGATTCGATCCGGAGACAAATGCAGCGTTTCAGTCACTCCCTCCATGGGGATTCCAAAAACCTGTCCGGCCGCTTCTGCGACCATAATCCGCGACATCGCGATGCTGATGGGCAGATCGAGTCGTACGGTCGTGCCGGCGCCGACACGACTAGCCAACGATACCCAGCCCCCGATCTGCTCTGCCGTCGTCCGCACGACGTCCATTCCGACGCCGCGTCCAGAAACATCCGACACCTCCGCCGCTGTCGAAAAGCCGGCCGAGAAGACCAAATCAATGATTTGATCATCGGATTGGTCAGCCAATTCTTCGAGCGTAAGTAACCCCCGCTCGCGCGCCCTGCCTCTGATGATCTCCGGGTTGATCCCGCGACCATCGTCGATAACCTCCACGACCAAACGATCGCCTACCCGCGAAGCCTGCATGGTGATAGTCGACGATTCCGGCTTTCCCGCGGCCCGACGCGCCTCAGGACTTTCGATGCCATGATCAAGCGCGTTGCGGACCAGATGCATCAAGGGTTCAAACAGACGATCGACAATCACCTTGTCAGACTCCGTAGTTTCTCCAAGGGTGAGAAGTCGCACTTTTTTGTTGAACCGCTGCGACATATCGCGCACGAGGCGTGGAAATGAGCGGAATACCTGGGCCAACGGAACCATGCGCAATTGCAGGATCGCCGCGTGCATTTCGGTGGCGAGCCGCTCAATTGCTTCGCGTTCGCGTTCGATGGCTTGGGCGAGGTCCCTCGTTTCAATGTTACGCTCGATCCGCGTCGCGAGATGCGCAAAGCTGTTCTTGACGACCAAAAGCTCGCCCGCCAGATTGACAAGTGTATCAATTCTTGATTCCTCGACGCGAATCCAATGCCCTGCCGCGCGTTCTACATCTGTGCGCCCTGAACTCGGCCCTCCCGTCTTTGCTTTCTCGCCCTCCGCGCGCGGCGATCTAGGCGCGATCAATTCAATTGTATCGTCAAGAATTGAAAGCAGTGGCTCTACGTTTCTGTCACGCGTTGCGGTCGCACCCGCGCGTTCAATTTGTTCGGCCAGATCAATCCGAAGGTGATGTCGCATCGCATTGGCAGCGACGCGCGCTGCGGCGCCAATCCGCCCGGCGAAGTCTTCGCTTCGATCGGAAACGTCAACAATGCGTCGCTGCTCGGCGATGACAGCCCGGATCAAGGCCGCGTTGTCAATTTCATCGACCCCAGTACTTTGCCGTAGCCCGAAACGTTCCAAAGGAACATCCACAAACCGTACTTGATCCGGTACAAGACGAAAAATATGGGAAAGCTCGGCTCGATTTCCCGCCGAAATCGCCTGAAACCGCAAATGGCACGCAAACGGGTCCAGTTCGGCGACCGGTGGCCACGCCTCCCGTGCTTCGATATGAAATGCCAAGAGGTGCGGGACCTTCCGCATCAGCGCAATTGGGTCGTCACCATTGAAGAAACACCCAACGTGCGGTTCATAGGAAATTGCTACAAGCTCGATTGAACGCGGTTGCGCGCGCAGGAAATTTTGCGCACGCTCGGATCGGATCAGCTGCAAGACCCACTCCGCTGATGTCTCGTCGCCGACGTAGGCTGCGATCTTCCGTTCCGAGCTAACTCGCTGTCTAGGCGCGCTATCAAGCAGCAGATCCCGCAGCTGTCCGGTCATCACTCGCGCGTCGTCGTCAGCGCGCAACGGCAGCGACCGGTGGGCTTCAAATTCATCCACCCACCGCGAAATGAGGTCAAGACATGCCAATGCCTGATCGATGATGGCAGCAGTCGCGTCGAGCTGCCCGACGTGGATTGCCGCAAGCAGGTCTTCCGCGGCGTGCAATGTCAGACTCATAGCCGGAAGCTCGACCACACCCGCGGAGCCCTTGAGCGTGTGAAAGGCCCGAAGCAACCGCTCGACGCGTTCCTTCGCGACTCCTTCGCGCTCTATCGTGATGAGATCGTCAGTCGCTTGGTGAATTAGTTCGCGAGCCTCCGCTACAAACTGTTCATGCAACGCGTTCATATTGCCTCCCTGTGAGGATGGCAGCATGACGCAGCAAGTTAACTTCGGAGACGGGCTTGATTAAATAAAAGTTCGCGCCGGCAACCCTGGCGTCGTCAAGATCGTACTCGCTGCTCTCCGTGGTAATTACCAACGCTGGGAGTGTCGCGACCGTCGGGGCGCTGCGCCGAAGTGCGCGAAGAAAGGAAAATCCGTCCATTTTCGGCATATTGACATCGACGACTACCAAGTCGAACGCTTGGGTCTGAACCTTCTCAATCGCTTCGATCCCGTTGATCGCTTGCTCGACTTCGAAACCCGCCCTCTCGAGAATATTGCGATAATAGAGTCGTACCAACGGCGAATCGTCTACGACCAAAATGCGTAGTCTCGACCGCGTGGAGATCGTGTCACTTTGCACCATGATCTGCCTCGGGTCTTTGATAGATGATGGCTTCAGAGAAGCTGCAGACGCGGAAGAGCGACGAAATTCGGCTCATACTCTCCGAATGCCCGAGACAAATATACCCTCCGGGCCGCAGACAGTCGTAGAGGTTTTCGGCCGCAATTCGTCGCGAGGAATCATCAAAATAGATCAACACGTTGCGGCAAAAGATGATGTCGAAACTCCGATAGCGCGCCATGTCGAGCGAATCAATCAGATTCGCGTGAGTAAACTGCACGGAATCAATTAAACCCGGATGAATTTGGTATCTGCTGCCCGGCAATGCTTCGAAATAACGACCAATCACGTCCTTGGAGAGTCGCATGAGGGCGCGCTCACTATAGATACCTTCCGCTCCGACTTGGAGTGCACGGGTGTCAATATCTGAGGCCACTATCTCGATATTGTAGCTGTCCACCTCGCTCCAGTGCTCCATCAGCCACATCGCGATCGAATACGGCTCTTCACCAGTCGAACAGGGGATCGACCAGATGCGAATCGCTTCTGTCCGGTCTTTCACGCGGACGATATTGCCAAGGAGGTCCGAAGTCATGCAGCGGAGCTGGTGCTCCTCTCGATTAAAATAAGTTTCATTCACTGTGAAGGCGTTGACCAGATGTTCGATCTCATGGTTCGCATCGGACCGAAGGATAGCAAAATACGATCGAAACGAACCGGATTGCGTCACCGCTATTCGCTCGGCAACCCGGCGATCAATGTAATATCGCCTGCTGTCGGCAAAAACCATTCCCGTACGGCGATAGAGGAATTCGCAGACGCGTCTGACTTCCTCTTGTGTTAAGTGCGTGGGACCGATTCCCTCATCCTCTAAACCTGCCATTCCGACCTAACTTTCCGTGCCGGAAATTCGCGCGATTGCGACTGATACAGCGAATGGCAGAAAGGGGGTTCCAGCAAATCGTTCCGCGCAGGACCGAAGCGTCGGCAAGGCCTCGCGCGTCCCGACCTCCGCGAGCACATCCACCGCGGCAGCGCAAACATTGGAATGTTGCTCACGCTGCAGCAGTTCACACAACAGCCGGGTGCTATCATCGTCCGGCAGGCTCCGCGTCAATTCGGTCGCCAAAATCCTAACGTCAGAGTCGGGGTCGCCGAGCAAAGAGACCATGAAGGGCAGGACCGCGCCGGGCAAGGCTTGCAGCGCTTCGATGACCGCCGACCGCTGGCTGGCATCCTGTGAACGCAGATAAGGCAGAAGCACCATGACACTGGCCTCATCGCCAATCCGCATCAGCGCGGTGATAATCGCCTCTTGTACATGCGGGACCTGCTCCTTGCTCAAGGCATCAGCGAGCGCCGGCACCGCTTTCGCCCGACCGCCGAGCGCCCGCGCTGCGCTCCATCGTGTCTCAGCATCCAAACTGCATAAGGCCGCAATAGGCGACGCGAGAGCTTCCTCGCGGTGCCCTTCTTCTGTCGCCGGACTGTGGACGTTGTGCTTAACGAAGGGCACTGGCAGCCACCCACTCAATGACTGTTGCAGCGATGTCCTCAACCGGCCGGACCAGTTCGGCCCCCCCGTCCCTGACAAGTTCGCCAGGCATGCCCCAGACGACTGCCGTGGATTCCGCCTCCGCGATTGTTCGCCCACCCTGCTTGCGCAACCTCGTCATCGCCGCAGCGCCGTCGCGTCCCATGCCGGTCATCATGACTCCAACCAACTGCGTCGCTTCATATTGCTCGAGGGCGCTTGTTACCATCCGCTCTACGCTCGGATGCCAAAGATAGTCGCGTCGCCCCGGGACCGGCATGGCTATCATGCCCGTTGACCGCGTAGCGACGATCAAATCGGCGTCACCCCGACCGATATAAATCGTGCCGGCGACCAGCGGCGTCGGCTTGCTCACCTCAACAACCCGCAGGTCGCATCGTCGATCGAGGCGTTGGGCGAAAGGGCCAGTAAAACTCGCGGGCATGTGCTGCGCCACCATGACCGGCCAGGGAAAATCGGGCGGTAGTCGGGGAAGCACAACATCAAGCGCCGCTGGGCCCCCGGTCGACGTCCCGATGAGGACGAGCCCTGACGCAGGTTCCGCTTTGGTCTTCGCGGGCGATTTGCGCGGCGATCGGTCGGGTCCCCGCGAAACCGCGGCTCCCCGCAATCGATGACGAATCCGCTCGGTTAGTCGCAAAGCGCGATGAACGTGGGCATTGGCGGCAGCTCGGACCTTTTGCACCAGCAGCGGACCGAGCCTATCGATCTCCAACGAAACGGTTGCACCTGGCTTGACCACAAAGTCGATCGCTCCGAGATCCATCGCCTCAAGCGTTGCCTCAGCGCCCTCTTCGGTCAGGGCGGAGATCATCACCACTGGCCGTGGTGACTCAATCATGATTTGACGAAGGCACGCGAGCCCGTCCATTTCTGGCATTTGCACGTCAAGCGTCACCACGTGGGGGTCGAAAGTCCGCACCAGTTCCAGCGCCTCAGCGCCGTTCCGCGCAAGTTGGATTTCAAAATCACCTTCATCCCGGAAAATGCTCTGGAGCATTTTCCGCATCAGCGCGGAGTCGTCGGCGACCAGAAGTTTGATCACGAAGTCTTCGTTGCCTGCCCTAGATTGGTTCGATCCAACTTTGCCAGCACATCTGCTTCGACTTGGTCCAACAGGTGCGCCAGATCGACAAGCAAAATCATTCGGCCTTGCTCGTCCAGATTTACCACGCGGCCGATCAGGCGAATCTGCTCAGCCGATAACTCTGGGGTCGGACGGATTGCTTCGGCGGGCACCTTTATGATTTCCGACACGCGGTCGACCATGAAACCCGTCTTGCCGCCGGCTACTGCCAGAATCAGGACGCGCCGGCCACTTGCGGATTCTATCGGGGGAAGGTCGAATCGCCGCCTGAGATCGACGATCGGAACGACACTACCCCGGAGATTCATCACTCCTTCGATAAAGGCCGGGGCTTTGGGGAGTCGGGTGATATGGTCAGGTGCGCAAGCGATCTCATCCACCGCCCCGATGGCTAACCCGTAGTCTTGCTCGCCCAGCCGAAAAACCACAAATTGCTCGTCAGCCATCTCTCTATCATTCCCGTGGCTCTCCCGCTCATCTGTCTCATGGTTCGACTCCGACAGAACGCGGCGCGTCAAATCGGAGCGGAACAGCCGCTCTGGTGAGAGCACGGCAACCAGGCGCTTACCGTGGTCGAGGCGACAAATCGAGATGATTTCCGCATCTCCGCCCCCGCGTGTAAGCAGCGCCGGGGCGGATTCGATCAAACTAGGCGCGACACGAAGAATTTCTCTTGTACGATCCGCAACCATGCCGACGGTGCCGCCTCCCAGCGAGAGCACAACGACTTTACTGCGCTCTCCACGCTGAACGTCATGGGGTAGTCCAAGCAAAGCGCGCAGTGACACCAGTGGCAGCAGCCGGTCGCGCAGCGTCACGACACCCAGCACCGCCGTTTCCGGACGCGCTACCTCCGCCACCTGCACTGGTAGCGGAATGATTTCGCGCACTCGTTCAAGCGGCAAAGCGTACTCTTGCTGTCCCAGATCAAAACTGACCAGCGCCACGTGCTGCTGCTCAACCGCGGTGTCGTCTGACGCCGACGAAATCGATACCCTATTCGCTCGGCGGGGCCCCGAGACGCCGAGTCGAGCGAACTCGCCGCGCAACACCCGCGCTGGATTCAAAATCTTGATCGTCTCGGCGCCTTCCGCCCCTTTGACCATGCCATCGAGAAAATCGCGATTGGCGGAGCCCGCTCCGGACTCGTCATTATCGATCTGCTCTATCGGTGCCGCCATAAGATTTTTGATCCGATCGACAACCAAACCGACAGGCGCGTCGCGATCAATCACAATGACCCGCGTCGCCTCGTCGAATCGTGGATCTGGCAGGTCGAGAAGACGCCTCAGGCTGACCACAGGCAGCACAACTCCACGCAGATTGGCAAGGCCGAGCAAGCTTTGTGGGGCCAGAGGCATGCAAGCAAGCTTGGGTACCCGGAGGATTTCGCCGACATCCTCGAGTCGGAACCCAAACAAACCCTGTTCTATACAGAACACCACGATCTGCTCAAAATTCCGACCTTCGTCGCGGCCGGCCGGGGTCATACCTCCGGTTTGAGATCGCATTCGGTCGGCAATCGACCGGAGTGCTCGCTCATTCTGCTTAACCATGGCCGCGGTGAATATCCTCGGCAAGTGACGCGATCTCCTCGATCGCCGCCACTAGATCCTCGGCACCGCGAGCCTGCTGTTTGGCTGCGGCCGCCGCTTGTGCGGCTACAGTCCCCGCTTGCTCGCCCGCGGCCGCAATCTGTTGGGCGCTACGCGCGGCCTCTTTCATTGACGAAAGAATAGTTTCAGCACCGGTAAGAATCTGCTGGCCGCTCGTTTCGATCTCGCTCATTCCCGTTTCCACAACATCAAGGCTGGACTGGACGGCCGCGTTCTTTTGATTTTCACCTTCAGTCGCCGCAGCGACCTGCTCCAGCTCGCGACGCACCAACGCAATCTGATCCTGGATTGCCCTCACTGTGTCCTTGATTCGTTCGGCATTTTCGCCGGAATCCCGCGCCAAACTGCGGATATCCTTTGATACCACGGCGAATCCTTTGCCGAAAGTACCGGCTCGCGCCGCCTCGACGGACCCATTGACCGCCAACAAGTTGGTTTGAATGGAAATCATCGCGATACCATCAACAATTTTCTCGATGCTACGGCTGATCCCTCCTGACGTGCCAATCAGCTCCAAGCTTTGGCGTGTTGCTTCCAACGAGCGCGTCACGCCGCCCAATAAATCTGTTACGGCTGACCGGATCTCGGCCAGCATGCCGGCTATACGCTTGCCACGATCGAGGGACTTCAAGGCGTTGTCTTTGGCCGCCTGCGCCGTCCGCTCGATCTGGTCCATCGCGGCGCTGGCTTCCTGCGTGGCAGCCGCCTGCTGATGCGCCCCTTTGCTTATCTGCTCCACAGCGACCATGATCTGCCGTGTGGCGCTGGATATCTCCTGAACCGCAGACGACAACTGTTCGGCTGAGGTCGCCAATTGGTCCGCGCGCCCGTTGCTCTTTGACCTCCCGACCACATCGTTTGCGGCCGCCGCTAAGGCTTGCGTCGTTGTCCGGCTTTCTTCCAATGCGGCCGTCTGTTGCTCTAACGTACGAAGCGCTTCGGCTGCCGCAGCGGCTTGTTGCTCGGCTGCGGAAGAAATGATCTCAGCGCCCTTGAGGGCTTCTCGTGACGCGGCCTCGGCCTCTCCGGCTGCAACCGCAATCGACTGGCTGCCCTCGGCCAGCGTGGCGACCTCCTTGCGAATCTTACCCAGTGCAGCGATGACGCTCTGGCTCTTTTCCGCCTCCGCCGCCGCGCCTTCGGCCGCCGCCTTGGTCATCGAAGCGACGGCCTTGACCTGTTCCTGGATTTGGCCGGTCAGATTTTGCGTCTGGCGCGCACTCTTTTCTGAGGACTCGGCGAGCGCGCGGACTTCGTCGGCAACAACCGCGAAGCCGCGGCCGTGATCACCCGCCCGCACCGCCTCGATAGCGGCATTGAGCGCCAGGAGATTGGTCTGGTCAGAGACATGGCTGACTGTCTTGGTGACATCTCCGATACTGGCGGCCTGTTGGACTAACTGTTCGAAGATATAGACGGACCCCCCCTGTCGATCTCCAATGTGCTTGATATTGCTCGCCCATACCCCGATTTGGTTCGAGGCTTCTGTGAGTAGCCCCTGCAAAGCCTCCGTACGCCGGCGCGCAGATTCTGCGCGAGCGCGGGCTTGAACGAACGTTGCGACCGTATTCGTGGCAACCGCGAGGGTCTCTTGCGAGGCGCTCGCCGCTTGTTCGGCCCCGCTTGCGATCTGTTCCATCGCCCGACGTAACTCCTCGGCGGCGGCCGCCGCTTCGGTCAGTCCGCTTGCAAGCTCCTGACTTGCCGCTGCCATGCGCTCTTCGATCCTCCGCTTCCGGTCCGCGGGTCTCACAGTCAAAGAATCCTGGCGATGAAATACTTTTGGCGCCGCCAATGGCACCAACGATCCTGAGCCGGACGAACGCGGACCGCCTGCTCCCGCGCCAAGGTCGGAAGTTTTCATTAGCGATTTTGGCGCCCGTCCGCTCACCGTCGGCTCAGGGGTGCTGGTCCGCCCCGAGGGTCCGGCCGGGACCTCAATGCGCGAGCGAGCGGCTTTCACGTCCGATCGCGCGCGCTTCTGGCTGCCACGCCCCGTCTCGATTGATTTCTTTCGCATCGCCAAGAATACCGGTTGAAAATAACCCGATGGGGCGCGCTCGATGCCGCGGGGAGCACACTACGCGCTATCCGACAGGGGGCACAAGCGCCAAAAAGTGCAAAGGTTCCAATGAATAGAGGCCCGAAGGTCCACAAGCTGACCGCCGCGGACACCGCCTGCCAAGTCCATCAGCCGCAAATCAGGGTTGTAGATCCGCCTCTGCTCCGGACCGCGGTGATACGTCCTTTTTACTCCAGGCGCGCTTTTTTGTAGCGGCCGCCTGACTAACCAGTAAGGTTAGCTGCGCTGACTCGGCCGCCCGCCTCGTGCGGGTGAAATGCCTCTTTCCACCATTGGCATTGGCGCCCGACGATAACGAGGCGATGCGCTCATGACCCCGTTTGTGAACTTGACCGATCTAGAGCGCGATGCCCTCCGCGAAGTTTCGAACATCGCCATGGCTCGTGCCGCTACCAGCCTGCGCCAGATGGTCGAGCATGAGGTTCTGCTTTCCGTCCCCACCGTTGACATCGTGTCGCAAGAAGCGGCCGCTCAGATTGTGGGAAAACCGGACAATGCGTCCCTCGTAGCGGTGCGCCAAGATTTCAGCGGGGTATTCTCGGGTAGAGCACTCTTGATTTTCCCTGAAGCCAACAGCCTCGAACTGGTGCGGGCCGTCGTTGGTCGGCACCTGCCTCTTGAAGACATCGTTGATCTTGAAGACGAGGCACTCGCCGAAACCGGCAACATCATCCTCAATAGCTGGGTGGCGACTGTGTCAAACCTTCTCAGACGCACGGTGAAGATGTCGCTGCCAATGGTAATTCGTGGCGACAGTCTGCACATGTTCAAAAGCGTCGCAGATCAAGAGAACCTGGTCCTGTTTCTGCGGATTCGATTCGAAATCAGCAAGAAAGAGATCGCCGGTTACGTCGCCTTGATGATGGATGTTCCCTCGATCGAACAATTAAGATCGCTCATCGCTGATTTTATCTCGAGTGTCACTCAGACGCATGATCCGGGTCCAGCGGGTCTCGGCTCGGGGAACTAATCGTCAGTCCCCTTAAGGGCGGTCCTCGGCGACACGACGGGCAGCCAGTCGCCGCGTACTTTATCGTATCGTTTGTCAGCACCCGGAGAGGCCCCCCATCGGCTCTTGCTACGAAGCCGAGAGGCCCGCGAAAAAGGCGCCGCTATCAACCTGTTTCCGCCGGGAGCCACTGCCCGGTATCCGTCGCACACCCTTTTGTTGCCGGCCCCCGGCCCGAACGCGATTGGGCCGCGAGGGCTTGGCTCGCGATAGGCAAGCGTGGCGTGAAGCTGGCCTGTCAAGCAGCCTTTTTTCGATCACGAATCGCAGATCGGGACGAAATCATGGTCCTTGGCTGCTGGCGGCGGCCGAGAGGGCTCAGGGTCTCGCGTGGGGTGACCAGACGCACGAAAAGCCGATATAGTCGCCCGGACGGGCATATACGCTGGTAATTCGCGCATACTTGTCATACCGGGCACAACGTTCCGACGCGATCGAATAGGCTATTTGCTGAGTTTCCGGGGTCCATGGAATGATGCCGCCGGTATCGTTCGACGTGACGCCCTGGACACCGGCACATCCCCCGGCGACGAGCCCAATGCCGATTACCAGAAACGGGACAGATTGGCACCTCATCACCCATAGCCTCCGAGCTATCGTTGAAGCGACGAACGCTGCGACTTTAAAAGGGTCCAGCATCGACGAAAATCAGCACTTATCACCATTGAGACGGCCGCGATCGGGTTTTGAGGGACGCAAGCCGGAGCTTGCCTCGACAAGTCGTGTGTAACTGAGCTTGAGCGCCGCGATTTGCAACAAACGGTTCATTCGACTAGTCACCTTGCCCACAGGAACCGCTAACCCGAACTACCTGCGACTGATGTCGCCCAGCCCACCAGCATGCTGCGGCGCACAATGCCGAGCGCCGCCGCATTTGCTCTGTGACAAATTCTTCGAGTTACCTTCTCCACAAGATCCCAGGGGGCCAATCCGGATACCGTCCAGCCCTCAGGATATCGATGCGCGCGCCGCATTTGATGGCCCCAATCCCCGTGGTGTGAGTGTTGCATCAAACCATCAGTGTGTTCAAGTGAAGCCTGGGGCTTCCTGCCCAGGTGCCATTGGGATCCCCAGAACAGAGCAGCGCCGCTCTCCGAGGCTCTCCGCGCGTCCCGGTCGTGCCGATCGGAGGCTCTACCCGGGCTGATAGCCTCGATCCGACCAAGCCAGCCAGACTCGGTGGAGCGTGGAATTGCCGCGAAGGTGGCCGAGCCTTTGTTATCGTATGATTGACGGCTGTCATGTTCGTTGAGAAAGTGGAAGGAGAGCCGAAGCCGAAGGGTCAGGCCGATGACCTCGACGCGCCCCAATCGAATGGGGGCTTCTTGAGTCCTTGACGGCAACTTACCTGACTTCGAGCCTGGCATCACCAAAATCAGCCTTGGAGGAACGAGCACTATGGCGAGCGCTAGAGCGGCGGGAAACAAGAGAAGATCGGCATCTACAAAGAAAACGCGGCCACGCGCGAAGGTATTGGCCAAAAAGAAGGTTGCGGCGAGACGAAATGCGCCAAAGACCGCTGCGCGCCGTCGCGTGGAAAGGAAGCTGGAACAGACATTCAATGTTAGCCATCGCGGCGAGGACGATTTTCAAGGCGGATTGCGCGCCTATGCGAAATACCGCGATCTCGGGATGAGCAAGGTGACCAACGGCATGGTTCAGGCGCACGTTATCCGCATGATACCACCATGCGACCCCAAAGAAGTTTCAAAGCGCCATTATCACGACGTCGACCTCCAGCTCGTTTATGTCCTCAGGGGGTGGATCAAGTCGGAATTCGAGGGCCAAGGCGAGGTCACGATGCGGGAGGGGTCATGTTGGCTGCAGCCACCTCGTATCAAGCACAGCGTGCTTGATTACTCCGATGACTGTGAAGTTTTGGAAATCATCCTGCCGGCAGATTTCGAGACAGTGACACTCGAGTAGGAGAGCGCTCACGGGCGGCGCGGCATCGTCGCACCCCGCATCAGAACCCTTTAGCGGTTATCGGATCGGTGGTGCGTATTGAATGCCGCCTTTTGCCCATAAGCTATTGATGCCACGCGGGATGCCGAGCTTCGATCCTATGCCCACATTGCGCTCAAATACTTCGCCATAGTTTCCGACGTGATTGACGATACGGGTAGCCCAATCCTTCGTAAGTCCGATCTGCTCGCCATAGTTGCCCTCGGTGCCGACTAATCTCTTCACGTCAGGCTTCTCCGATTTCAAGGCCGCTTCCATCGTCTCTGAGCTTACACCGAGCTCTTCGGCGTCGAGCATAGCAAAGTGTGTCCATTTAACAATATTGAGCCATTGGTCATCCCCAAAACGAACGGCAGGGGCAAGCGGCTCCTTTGAGATAATATCCGCCAGTATGACGTGATCATCGGCGACTTTTAACTTTAGTCTTTCGGAAAACAGCTGCGAAATATCGCTAGTAAAGACATTACATTGGCCGCCATCGTAGGCCTTCAACGCGTCATCCGCGTTTCCAAATTTGAGGACCTGGTATTTCATATTATTGGTGCGAAAATGATCGGCGAGATTTAGCTCGGTCGTGGTTCCTGTTTCCACACAGACCGTCGTGCCATCGAGTTCCAGCGATGACGTGACGTTAAGCGCCCGACGAACAAGAAAGCCCTGACCATCGTAATAAGTGACCGCCGCAAAATTCAGACCGAGAGCCGCTTCGCGTGACATCGTCCAGGTGGTGTTGCGGGATAGAACATCGACTTTCCCCGATTGCAGGGCAGTCAAACGGTCTGCGGTTTCGAGGGGAACGAAGCGAACCTTGTCAACATCATTGAAAATGGCCGCGGCCAGCGCACGGCAGAAATCAACGTCGAAACCAGTCCAGTGATCTTTGTCATCTTGGCTGGAAAAACCGGGCAATCCGGGGTTCACCCCACAAGTGAGGCTCCCGCGGTCTTTGATGGCTTTCAAGGTTTGCGCGGGCGCACTGGTGACGCCCAGGGTCGACGACGCGCAGAGCGCGAGCACTATCACGACGCGTTCGAGGTAGTATTTTAGAGGATTGCGCATGGCTGAATCTCGTTTTGATAGCACCTAGTCAGCGTCGCGCGGGAATGTCCCTGCACGAAACCTGCCCGGCCTCCGCCAGGATCTACACTTGCGGTTTTTGTTGTACGATCACCTTTGTCCCCACTGGGACTCGGTCGTACAGATCGACGACATCTGGATTCACCAGCCGAATACATCCTGACGAAACCGCGCTGCCAATTGTGTATGGCTGATTGGTTCCATGGATCCGGTAGACAGTGCTGCCGAGATACATCGCGCGCGCACCGAGTGGGTTGCCTGGCCCCCCGGCCATAAATCGTGGGAGGTACGGTTGGCGCTCGATCATTTCCGGCGGCGGGGTCCAATCAGGCCATTCTGCCTTGCGCGAAATATGAAGCAACCCCTCCCAGCGAAAACCATCACGGCCCACACCGACCCCGTAACGTATCGCTCTGCTATTTCCCTGAACCAGGTACAAATGGCGGTCGGCGGTATCGACAATGATGGTTCCGGGCGCCTCTGCGGTACGATAAAAAACAATTTGCCGCTGATAGATGGCAGGCAATTGCTCGTCACCAGGGGTAGGAACCACTCCCGGCTGCTCCTCAATCGCGGACTCTCCCGCTGACGCGTTCGGGGAGCGGCCCGTTTGCGCCTCCGCAGACAGCGCTATGAGACCGAAAGCGGCCGTGCAGACCGCCAGTAGCCACAGTGCCTTGCAGTTATATCGAACAAACGATCCCATTCGCGGCCTCTCAGGTATTTGGTTCTCGTCCAACGTCTCAATCGAACGCAAGATTGCGACGCCAAAGTTCATATTTGTTAATTATTTACGCACCCCTCCGTCGCCGTTGTCGCGTGCAGCGTACGCCTTCCTGGCAACCGTGGGCCTCTGCAAGCGGCGCACAGGCGTCAGACAGACATGCCTCGTGTTTCAATTATCTTGCGCAGGCGAAACCAAATGACGTCAGGCTCGACGATTCCGATCCGACCCGGATGGGAGATCGCCCGCGCATGACAACGGACCCCCTCTTTGGCAACACTATTGCGAAAATGCAGCAATTTGATGGTCGGGCGTCCCAACGCAACGCGGATTTTTCGGTGCTAAACCATAGCGTTAACAATCACGAGCTAAAAAGTCCCCCAATACGTCAATGTGTTACGACTGAAGACTAGTAACGATGATCGACATTGTGAAGGATCCGCAATGATCCTCTTGCGAGCAAATTGACCCTCATCGCCGACGAGCAGTCCCCGTGACAGTGCAGCTCTGCGCTTGCCGGCGTGTGATGACTCATTCGCCCAGCGGCTCTGCGCGGCCCGCTCGGAGCGAACTGGCCACTAGATGGTCGCGATCCTATCCGTCATCGCGCGGCATGCCTCGCGGGTGATGGGTTAACCCAGAAGACCTGAGCGCCAGCGCTTCGAGCCGCCGCAGCTCAAGTAGTTAATAACGGAGCTCTGCTATAGGCGCATCCGGGTTGAGCGGATAGGGCCCGTAGAGCACGCCAGCGCGGCCTAGCAGATAAGAGCCGGGGGCGTAGCCGTAAATTGCGCCGTGCTCCTCCGCTGGATACGGCGGCCTAGGATGAACCACTATTCGTGGACTCGCGGATCGACGCATTGCGGTGGCTAGCACATGGCCCGTATCGCCGCTTAGGATGCGCTCAAGTTGGTATGGCGACGACTGGGCCGTGGCGCCGCCAACGGAGACGCAGCCGTCATGATGTTCGAACTGGCATCGTCTAGCAGACGAAGCTGCGGTCGCCGCAGATCCTCCACCGACCACAAGACCGGCAAGCACCACCATCATTGCCGCGACTCGGGTCACGCGGAAAATCATGTTGCACTCCTAAGCCTTGCTCGACGACCCATACAACCCAGTCGGTCGTTCAGCACACAACTGCCGACACCGTACCCACCTTCATACCGCAATTCCCATTTGGCAAAGGGCTTAAGGGGTGCGACAGATTGACTTTGAATTCAGCAGTGCTCTTGCTGCTAAGCGGTGCTTCAGGCGACCGGTACAGCACTTTGAGGATTTGCATCTGTGCGACCGGATCGCGCGACGGATCCCAGCCTTCAGGCCGGGAGTTCAGAGCGCGCGGTTGACACACAGGAAGACTTCTCAGTATTTGCGTTACATACTTGCTGTTTGAAATCGTGTTTTGCGGAGGGATAGCTCCCCACGTAAAATCATGAGCGCGTTTGCCTTGATGTTCCAGATCCTGTGAAGGGACTGGCCGGGCTGGGAGCGGTCCAAGCGAGCGGGATCAAGGATTTCTCACAAATGTGAGCGGATGTGGCCTTACCTAACCCCACGTCTTCGGGCGTCAGAGAGCATCGCTCAAAATCCTATCAAAAGGCGCTGCGAGGCCGGGGTGTTGTAGGGTGGGAGGCTTCACGTCATGTCGTTTATTTCACTGCGGGCGCCTCGATCAATTGCTGCACGCCCGCCCGGACCCGCCCTCGGATCGCGTCCTCACGGCGTTTGCGGGCCAGCGCATCCGTGCCGCCATCGGTCGCATGGTAAAGATCGAGGTTGTCGAACTCCGCTTCATCCGGCGGCGTGATCGCCAAGTCACCGTATGTCCATCGATCCGGTGCGGCGAGCACCTCCTTCAGGATCGTTTTTGCCTGACCAAACAGCCGATAGTAGCCCCATGCCTTGCCTAGGGTTTCCGCCAGCAGGCGCGGATAGAACACCCAGGGATTTTCGAGTTTCATCCCAGTGCGACGGTCGCGCCGGAACTTCAGCCGCAAGGCGCCCCCTTCCAGGGGGTGCACACCCTCGAACATGATCATCAACTTGAACCAAAGGATCGTGGAGAGTGCCGTTTTGGGCCGACCCAGCCTGTGGGCAGCAGCGCGGCGCAGAATAGTGCGCACGTGCTCGGGCGTGTAGTAGGTCGCCCACGCCGCGCGGTAAGCCGATTGCAGTTCCTCATCCGACATCTTCGGATGCGGTGTGACGCAGTGATTAAGGTCGTATTTGTTCATGTCGGGGTCCATCCAGACCCCTTTCCCCGCCAAAGTCTTGTGATCCTCCGAGCCGGGCAACGGCGTCAGCATGAAGAACTCGAGGATATCGACTGCAAGCTCCCGCTGGATGATTGCGATGTCCCGTAGGATCGACTCTCGCGTGTCACCCGGGAATCCGATAATGTAGCCGGCGTACGTGATCGCTCCGACCTCGCGCCAGTGCTGCAGCATCACGCGGTATTCGGTGATGCGGTTCTGTCGCTTCTTGGCGCCCAGGAGGTTGTCCGGATTGATGTTTTCTAGACCAATGAACACGCGGCGGACACCGGCCTGGCCGGCTTTCTCGATGAAGCGGGGAATCCGGTGGCACAGGGTATCGACCTGAATCGTAAATCCGATCTCTAAGCCCTCGCCGAGGCGCAACTGGATCATGCGGTCAAATAGCGCTTCCCAATGCCGGTTGCGCGCGAAATTGTCGTCGGTGATGAAGAAGCGCCTGATACCTTGAACATAGTTCTCGCGGATAATCCGCTCCAGGTCGTCAGGCGATCGGAATCGGCTTTTGCGCCCTTGCACGTTAATAATGGTGCAGAACGAGCACTGGTACGGACAGCCTCGGCCCAAATCGGCGCTCGACAGCGATCCCGAGGTGCGTCGGACATGCTTGCGTGGCAGGATCGGCGGTGGCTCGCCTTCCAATGGTGGTAAGCTGTGCATGAAGTTGTATAGCGGCTGCAACCGCCCCGCCCAGGCGTCGCGTAATACCGTATCGAGCCGGCCCTCCTCCGCCTCCCCGGCAAACATGGAAATGCCCATCGCCTGCGCGGCGCGGATGTCAGCGGGGAGTTCCGGCAGCATGGCGATGCAGCCCGACACATGAAACCCGCCGATACAGACCGGCAGACCCGACTCGAGGAACGAGCGTGCGAGATCAACCGCGCGAGGAAACTGATTGGTCTGGACGCCGACGAGCGCGATCAGCGCGCGCCCACCGTTGCGCCTAACATCCCGAATGATCCGCGCTGGATGCACGCGTCGATTGGTTTCATCAAAGGTGTGCAGCCTAATAGCAACATCCGGTCCCAAGACGGCGCGCCGTCGCGCGTCCTCTGCCAATCCGTTGAGACAGGCGAGCGTGTTGGATGGAATGGCCGACCGAAACCACTGGATCGGATAACCGTCGTCGTCATAGTGCGTTGGCTTGATCAACACGAGATGAAACAAAGCCGCGTCGCGGGCCGGTGCCATGTCGCTTTCCTTCATCCCGGTTGCAAGGCCTCCGCGAGACGCTGCGTTCCAACATAGTCACCGCTCAACAATGATCGTAAGCGGGTTTCTCCTGATGGGCATAGTGTGTAGGTGTCCGCACGAAACACTCTAGGGCCGAACTGCCACGATCGCGCACGTCAAGTAGCGGACGACTAAGCTGTTATTGGTCAATGTGCGCTCGGGAACCCAACCGCATTTTGACGCACGAAACTCGGGAGACCGGACGGAAACGACTAATCTACTTAGCTTGGAGGCGGGGGCACGATTTCGTTCAAGATTTCGTTTAAGCCAGGCTTTCTGACAGCACCTTGATACCACATCTATCCTCGACGAGCAACGCGGAAGTACCTCGAGCCGTTTGTCGCGTCCTCGCCCAGGAAATCCGGCCCGTCTGGCGCATCGAAGCACCGACGAGCGATTTTTTTTCACGGCCGATGTGATTAAACTTAAACTTAGGCGAAGCGACCGCAGCCCCAGGGCTTAATTCATTTGGAACGGATGGGGTTTCCTACGCACGCGATCGCGCATTGTGGAGCCGGGACTTACCCATGCTTGTAAACGGCAAATGGACTGCCCACTGGCACCCCCTGCAGGCACACGATGCTCACGGCCGGTTTCTGCGGCAAGTCTCACAGTTCAGAAGTTGGATTTCGCCGCGAGGCCAGAGAGCGCCAACCGATGACGAGGGGTTCACGGCAGAACCGAGACGCTACCATCTCTATGTAGCTCTAACGTGTCCCTGGGCCTCTCGCGCGCTCGTGGCGCGCAAGCTCAAGGGACTTGACGCGGCGATTTCAGTGTCAGTCGTCGAGCCCGCGATGACAGATCAGGGCTGGCGTTTTGGCGACCATCCCGGCGCGAATCGGGACGACGTCAACGGCGCGACTTACTTGCATGAGATTTACACCAAAGCCGACGCCACTTATACGGGCCGCGCGACAGTGCCTGTCCTTTGGGACAAGCGCCGCCAAACCATCGTCAACAACGAATCTGCCGACATCGTGCGGATGATGAATTCGGGATTTGGCACGCTCGCCGAGGATTCAATCAACCTCTATCCAGATGACCTCAACTCCGAGATCGACGCGCTCAACGAAGAGATCTATGTGCGACTTAACAACGGCGTCTACCGGGCCGGCTTCGCTAGCAGTCAAGAGGCGTACGAGGAAGCATTCTGTGACGTGTTTGGGATGCTTGATGCGCTTGAAGGTCGACTCAAGGATCGAACATTCCTTTTTGGGGATCGGTTGACTGAGACGGACATCCGGCTTTTTGTTACGCTGGTACGCTTCGACGTCGCCTATCACGGTCTTTTCAAATGCAATCTCCGCCGGGTCAGCGATTATCCCGTACTTGCGGCCTACCTCCATCGGTTGTTGGCATTTAATAAAATTGCAGAGACGGTGAACATTGATCATATCAAACGCGGCTATTACTCGATCAAGGCGCTAAACCCCACCGGGGTTGTTCCACTAGGGCCTGACTTGCCGGGGTTCACACCGCGGCGCCAATCGACCGGATTGCGAACCGGCGCTGGCCCCGGCTCGGTCTCATGATGAATGCAAGCAACCGGTCATGACTCGTCGGGCGCCACATTTTTACGTTCCCTCTCTACCGCGGCCGAAACCCGCCGCGCCGCGTCACGTGCGGGTAAGTCCTCGATCAGGCCGTGCTGCCGGCGGCGCCAATTAGCTCGCTCGCGGTCGGTACCCGGGACGTTGAGCGGGTCGGTCTCCTCCGACAAGTCGTCGGCTTGAATGGTCATCAGCGCAGATGGGCTGCGCGCGACGAATGCGTGCGCATCCGCCATCAGGTCGAGGACGCTGTCCCCGCTTTGCAGACCCGCAGATCGCAGCGAATCGCGCAAATGCTG
>Ga0126373_10001094_pt1 | contig 18926 bp, 17 predicted proteins | sample PanSoiMetPlot_11_FD_92545 | JGI IMG/M metagenome (GOLD analysis project Ga0126373, IMG submission 92545) | Tropical forest soil microbial communities from Panama - MetaG Plot_11 | ecosystem: Environmental > Terrestrial > Soil > Tropical forest > Bulk soil | place: Panama | collected 2016-02-17 | reverse complement strand
GTGTACGTCTGCGCGCGCACGAGACTGCCCTGATCGCGCAGCTTGGCCGTGATGGCAGGGTTGGCGTCGAATACGTGCTGGCCCGCGAAGTCGGGCACCACCGACGTGAACACCGCGTGCTCGTCGACGGTCAGCACCGTCGGGATGCCGGCGTCATTACACGCGACGGCGTCGGCCTCGCCGTAGGCGGGCGCCATGTGGACGACGCCCGTGCCGTCCTCAGTGGTCACGTCCTCGGAGAGGATCACCCGGAACGCGTTCTCGGTGCCGTAGCGGTCGCTATCGGTGAGGTAGGGGAACAGCGGCTCGTATCGCCGGCCCGCCAGCTCAGCGCCGGTCAGCTCGCCCACGACCGCGGCGCCCTCCAGCTCGCGCTCGTACGCGGCCTGCCGGTCGCGCGCGAGGATGTAACGCTCGCCGTCCTTCGCCAGCACCGTGTAGCTGATGTCGGCGCCGACAGCCACGGCCTCGTTCGAGGGCAGCGTCCACGGCGTCGTCGTCCAGGCCAGCAGCCACTCGCCGGTCTCCAGCCTGAAGCGGACCGTTACTGACGGATCTTGCCGGTCCTTGTAGACGTCGTCGTCCATCCTCAGCTCGTGGTTGGACAGCGGCGTCTCGCATCGCCAGCAGTAGGGCAGGACCTTGAAGCCCTCGTAGATGAGGCCCTTGTCCCAGAGCTGCTTGAACGCCCACATGACGCTTTCCATGTAGGAGGTATCGAGCGTCTTGTAGTCGTTGTCGAAGTCGACCCAGCGCGCTTGGCGGGTCACGTAGTCCCGCCACTCGTGGGTGTACCGCAGCACCGACTCGCGGCAGGCCGCGTTGAACCTGTCGATGCCCATGGCCATGATCTCGGCCTTGCCCGAGATGCCAAGCAGGCGTTCGGCCTCGACCTCGGCCGGCAGCCCGTGGCAGTCCCAGCCGAAGCGGCGCTCTACCCGCGCGCCCTGCATCGTGCGGAACCGCGGCACCACGTCCTTGACGTAGCCGGTGATCAGGTGCCCGTAGTGCGGCAGGCCATTGGCGAACGGCGGCCCGTCGTAGAAGACGAACTCATCTTTCAGCGGACGCTGCGCCACGGATTCGCGGAAGGTGTCGTTCGCGGACCAGTAGGCGAGCACGCCGGTTTCGAGGTCGGGAAAATTCGGCTGATCCGGCACTCCGGTCGCGGCCTGGCCGGCAGCCTTGGCGGTCTCGGCGCGGGGATAAACGCTCATCTGGCGGTACGTCCTTGCGGCGCTCGGTCGTAATCGTCACCGCGAGGACGACGCGCCCGCTCCTGCGCGGGCGTACCGCGGTACCACCTCGCTTGCCGAGGGTCCCGTGTCCTGGCGGACACCGATCTCCCGACCGCTCATCTGCCCGGCTATGACGGGCCGGACCCGCCCGGTTCTAGTCAGGTCCCGCTCCTCGCCGTCTGGCGGGCTGAGCAGGGCCCTTTCTTCCGGAAGCTCCCCGGTGATAGCCGGATCATCGCCGTGTGACTCGAGTCTAGCGGTCGTCAGCCACAGGTCGCTCATCTCGAGCGCCGGGATACTTGTGCCGAACACGGCAAGATCGGGTCGTGTCATCCCCAGCACCTGGGTAAACCCACCTCGGGCAGGCAACTGCCTCACTACCTTGAGCGATAGCGTTCCAGGTCGCGCAGTCAGGCGCGGGCGGCAAGTCTTGCCAGCCAGGCAGTCCTGAGTTCACAGCAACTGAGAGGTCCTGGTGTCGGGGGAGGAACTAACGAGCCGGGCGACGGCCGCAAACACAGCTGGTGAGCCGTCGCCCGCCGGCGGCGCGCCCGCCGACCGCGGCGGCCACGGCAGCGTCGCCGGCCGGCAGCGGGGTTGGCCGGGCTGGACGAGCGGCATCGGCAACCGCGGCGAGGGCGTGTCGGCGACGGCATGGACCTGGCTGGCAATCTGGGCAGTCAGCCTCGGCCTGTTCCTGCTGCGGCTCCTCGTTCCGACGCCGGTGGCCCAAGCCGATAACCGCGACGGTCCGCGACTCCTGTGCGGCCTGGGCCTCGGCCCCGTCACCGGCGGTCACCCACTGTTCTTCCGCTACGCCTACTTCGAGTATGTGACGCAGGCATCGTGCAGCGGTCGGGCACCTTACCCGTCGTCAGAACTCGTGCCGCTCGAGATTGGCCGGGTTCTGACCCCGATATTCGGCCTCCGCGGCGCCCTGAACATGATCGCAGTCGGGGTGCTCATCTGCGTGCTGACGTCGGTGGGGATCGCGAGCCTCGCCGTCGGTCTGCGCGTCCGGCTGTGGGTACAACTCCTGGTGGCGGCCGTCGTGTGGGTGATCATGGCCGATGCCGCGTTCTTCGATACCTATGCTGGCCCGTTCAGCGAGCCGGTCGCTCTGGTCGGCCTGCTGTTGGTCGCCGCCGGGGTGGTGTACCTTCGCCGGAGCTGGCGCTCGACGGTGATTGGCCTGATGCTCGCTGGCACCGGTGGGTTCTTCGCGATCTTGTCGAAAGAGCAATATCTGATCCTGGCGGCGCCCATCTGCGTGACGCTCGTGCTAGCGAGCGCCGCCCCAGGCCGGTGGTATAGCTTGCGCCGGTTCAAGGCCAGGGAGGCTACGGCGTCCGTTATGGTCGCGGGGCTCCTTGCCATTCTGGCGGTCGGGTATATCGGCTGGGATTTCACGAGCCATTACGGCAAGCGACTGCATTACATCCAGGCAGTCGACATGATCTTCACCGACATCGTCACGCAGCGGGCCACGGCTCCGGCCCAGCTGCGCAGCCTCGGCTTGCCGGTTAGCTGGGCACGGTATGCGGGCCGCTACTACTGGGAGCCTGGCTCGGTACGCACGAGCCCTGATTTCAGCCGTTACGAAGGACATCTCGGCGATGGCACCATCGCGCGCTACCTCCTGACGCATCCAGGCAGCATCGTCCGCATTGGCCAGGCAGCCGCCGAGCAAGGACAACTGGTGCGGGACAACGTCCTCGGCGACTATCCGGTGTCGGTCGGCTATCCGCCCGGGCACATCGAGTCTCGGGTGGTCGTGTTGAGCTCTCTCCAGCAGCGGCTCCCTCGGTGGCTCGGCCTGCTGTGGTACTTGCCGCTGTGGTGCGCCATGGCAGCCATCGCCATCGTCGCGCTGGCCACGGGGAGACGGCTGCCCTGGCACCGTGACGGTGCCGTCATCGTGCTGAGCATGATCGCCTGTGCGGTCGCGGCCTTTATCCCGCCGGCGTACTTCGCTGGCATCTCCACAACCCGGCACATGGTGGGCACGAATCTGGCCACGGCGCTGGCGTTCACCGTGGCGGTACCCCTAGCTGCGTCGATGATCTACCGCGCGGTCCGGCGGCCGGCGGTCCAGCCCGCTGCTCACGCTCCCGCCAGCGTGCCCGAGCTCGCGAAGCGAAGCTCGTAAGTCCGCTGCGACGCCCTTCGGCACGCACATTCGCCACGCGTCGAGCACAAGCTCTTGCATCTCGGCGATGTCTAGAGCGGCCAGGCGGACATGCACCCAGTGGTAGCGCAGATCGCCTTGACCGGGCATGAGGAATTTGTCCGGCTCGGCCGCGACAAGCGCCTCGCGCTCCTCCTTCGGGAAGCCGAAGCCCATGATCTGCTCGTCGCGGGAGAACGCCAGAAAGACGATCCGCCCGACGCGGAACTTGACGCGATCCCTTACCAGCACTTCATAGGCGCGCGGTAGCTGGCTGGCGAAATCCCGCACCTCGTCAACGGTGACCACGAGGTCAGCCTGCCGCTTGCCACCGACAACAGCGCATCGCGGCTTCGGCGCCGTGCACGCGGGCTTTCCCCTGAGGGTCCGCATAGTCTCGAACTATGACTACCAGGCTGCCGCTGTTTCCGCTCGGAAGCGTGCTGTATCCGGGCCTGGTGCTGCCACTGCACATCTTCGAGGACCGCTACCGGCACCTCGTCGGTGATCTGCTGGATGGCCCGGAGCCGCGAGAGTTCGGCGTGGTCGCCATCCGGCACGGCCGGGAGACGGGCATCGACGGCGTATCCGCGCTCTTCGAGACGGGGTGCACGGCCGTCGTGCGGCAGGTCGAGGCGCATGAGGACGGCCGCTTCGACCTGATCACGGTCGGCGCGCGGCGGTTCACCCTGGTTGAACTCGGCGATCAGGCACCGTACTTCAGCGGCGAGGTCGACTTCCTGCCCGACGACCCCGATGAGGCCGGCGAGGCAGCGTTGATCGTGCCGGCGGTGCGGGGGTCGTTCCAGTCCTACCTGGACGTACTCGCCGAGCGCGGCGGCGCGCAGATCACAGTTCCCGATGTGCCGGACGAGCCGTTGCTGCTGTCCTACCTGGTCGCGGCCGCAGTGGTCGTGGACCTGCCGGTGAAGCAGCAGCTACTAGAGGAGCCTGACGCGCACCATCGCCTGCAGGCCGAGCGACGGTTGCTTACGCATGAGATCCAAATGCTCCGATCGCTCACGGCGACGCCCGCGCCCGACCTGCGCTACGCGCCCTATAGCCAGAACTAGCTCGGATACCTGAGCACCACCTAGTGGTCCGTCCCGACCGACGTCACGAGCGGGACCGCCGCTTCTGCCGTCACGAGCTGGAAGGTGAGGCTTTCCTGCAAGTACAAGACGACATCGTCGTCGGTGTGCGATAGGTAACCGATCGACAGATCCTGTCCGATATGCAAGACAAAGTCCCCGCCACGGGAAGTCAGCACGATCGCCCCGGTAATAGCCGGCGCCCAGATCAGCTCGCCGTCGAGCACGTTGCGCAGGTGACGAATGACCGGATAGCCGTGGTCGCTGGCTTCGCTGACTGCGGTGTACGCCTCGGCGGACAGGACAGCGGAGTACGGGCCGTCGACGCCGGCGGCCCGCAACTGGCCCGCTGCCTGCGCGAACGCCATCGGATAGTCGGCGACCGCGGCCGGCAGGATGAGCGGGGCGTTGCTAGTGCCTGGCACGATGCCCCCGATGCCAGCTGCTGGGTATCCAGCGAAGATCGCCTGGTCCTCGGCGGCGGCGATCTGGCGCGCGGCCTCTCTGGCCGGCTGCCAGTCGGAGTCCACAGCTCCGCGGGCGACGTCGTCGATCTGCTGCCGGTTCAGCGTGAATGGCACCCGGAACTCGACCAGCGGCAGCACCTGACGCTGCCTGGCTTGCACTCCGTCGGCCGGCGGGTCGATGCCTGTCAGGTGACCGGTGCCGACGGCCGATAGCGTCGACCCGGCCGGGCCGTTGACGTCCACGACGCGGCGCCCCGCGAGGTAGCGCTTGAGCGTGCGCGTCGCCTCCTGCTCTATCGCGCCCCAGGCTTCGTCCGATATCGGGGCGAGCTCGCGGTGCAGGTTGTTCATGTCGATGCATCTCCTCGGAGACTGCCGATGTTGAGTGAGCCGTCAATGGCTGGCTGGGATGGACCAAATGGCTGAGCCGTCGGGGCTGGCTCGCCGCTGTCCGCGGCGTCATCGTCCGCGCCGTCGTCGCTGCCCAGGCCGTCGAGAATCGGTTGTGACGGGACGAAGAACAGGCAGCCTGTCACCGGCGTGCTGACGTCAAGGATCCTGTCGTAGTTACCCGGCGGCGAGCCGATGAACATGTTGGTGAGCATCTGCTCCGTGGTGGCAGATGAGCGCGCATAGCCGATGAAGTAGGTGCCGTACTCACCGGAGCCGACATGGCCGAACGCCATGTTGTCCCGGACGATGTCCACTTCCTCGCCGTCCACGACGATTGTCGTCAGGGCGTTGTGCGCCGAGGTCGGCTTCACGGAGTCGTCGAGTTCGATGTCCGACAGCTTCGTGCGGCCGATGACCTTTTCCTGCTCCTCGACTGGCAGCGCGTTCCAGCGGGCAAGGTCGTGTAGGTACTTCTGGACGATCACGTAACTCCCGCCGGCGTACGCGGGCTCTTCATTGCCGATGATGGTGGCCTGCACGGCGGCCGGGCCAGTCGGGTTTTCGGTCCCGTCGACAAAACCGAGCAGGTCGCGCTCGTCGAAATAGCTGAAGCCATGTACCTCGTCCACGATCGTGGCCGCGCCCGCCAGCCTGGTCGTGATCTGGCTGGCCAGTTCGAAGCACAGGTCCATGCGGGTGGCGCGGATGTGGAATAGCACATCGCCGGGCGTGGCCACGGCGTGCCGGTTGCCAGCTTTGAGTTCACGGAACGGATGCAGGCCAGCCGGCCGTGGCAGGCCAGTCAGCCTGTCCCAGGCGGCAGCGCCGAACCCGGTGACGCACGTCAGCCGGCCGTTCAGGTCGCGGAAACCGACTGCCCTGACCAGGCTGGCGATATCGGCGCAGAGACCCGTGACTGCGTCCTGGCTGTCCTCGTCCTGGTTGACGACGACGACGAGGAAGATTGCGGCCTTGGTTAGTGGCGCGAGAACCGCCTGCGGCTCGGCAGCCGCGGCCAGTACGCCCGGGGTGGCCGGCCCGGCCGCGATCGCCGAGGCGTCAGTGCTCACGCGCTCATCTTTCCCCACGGATTTCCGTCACTTCGATTGACCCAGCCGGAATGGCCTCGCAGCGGCTGCGGTTGCTGCGGGAAGGGTTCCGGCAACCCGCGAACGGGCGGGCCGGTGCAGGGAGGTCCGATGACGACTACTAAGCAGGCCGGCGGTGCGAGCCCGGTGGACTTCACCGCTTTCGGGGATTATGGCGACTTTAGGCCGAAGAAGGCGGCGCCACCGGTCGGCACCAAGACAGGCGAGTTCGTTCGCGCGGCTTATCCGTTCCAGGGCAGGATCACGGCCGACGGGTCGAGCGGATACAAGGCCGAGGCCGGCCGCTACCACTTGTACATCTCGTGGGCGTGCCCATGGGCGCATCGCTCGGCGATCGTGCGCGAGCTTCTCGGCCTCGATGACGTCGTTTCCCTGTCCGCGGTCGATCCGGTTCGCGATGGCCGCGGCTGGGCGTTCCGGGCGGGTGACGCCTTCGACCTTGACCCGGTCAACGGCTTCTCCCTGCTCCGCGACGCCTACGAGGTCACGGAGCCAGGCTACGCGGGGCATATCTCGGTCCCGGTGCTCTGGGACCGCCAGACGAGGCGAATAGTGAGCAACAACTTCCCTGACATCACGCTCGATCTGGACACTCAGTTCGGCGCCTGGGCCAATCCGGCCTACGACCTGTACCCCGAGCACCTGCGGCCGGAGATCGACGACCTCAATGAGCTGGTGTACGCCACGGTCAACAACGGCGTGTACCGCTCCGGCTTCGCGACGACGCAAGAGAGCTATCACGAGGCGGTCACGCGGCTGTTCGAGACGCTAGACCTCCTTGAGGACCGCCTGGCCGGGCATCGTTTCCTGCTCGGCGACGCGATCACGGAGGCAGACGTCCGGCTGTGGGTGACGCTGGCCAGATTCGATGCCGTCTACTACTCGCACTTCAAGTGCAACCTCCGCCGGATCACTGACTACCCGAACCTGTGGGGTTACGCCCGCGACCTGTACGCGCAGCCCGCCTTCCGCGACACGACAAAGTTTGACCAGATCAAGCGCCACTACTACACAACCCACCCCAACCTGAACCCGACCCGGATCGTGCCGGACGGGCCGGTGCTCGACTGGACCGCGCCGGCTGGCCGCGAGCATCTGGGCGCACCGCCGACGCAGGTGCCGCCAGCTGGGCGCACGGTAACGTGAGCGCCATGAACCAGTACGCGGACGCCGCGGGCCTCATCGAGCGGTCAGCCGCCGCGTTCATCAGGGGCATTCCTGAAGATCCGGTCGACGACGGGTTCTTCGGCCCGGCCAGCGTGTCTTGGCGCATCAGCGGCGACCTCGCCGCGCCCGTCGCGGGCCTGCGCGCGCTCATGATTCAGGCCTTGCATCCGCTCGCGATGGCTGGCGTCGATCAGCACAGCGACTGGCGCGCCGACCCGGTCGGCAGGCTCGCCGCTACGTCGGCTTACCTGGCGACGATCACTTTCGGGGAACGGGGTGCCGCTGAGCGCGCCGCGGCGCGGGTGCGGCGGATTCATAAGCAGGTCGCCGGCGTTGATCAGGAGACGGGTGAGCCCTACGCTGCTTGCGATCCGGCCCTGCTTCTGTGGGTGCACGCGGGGCTGGTCGACTCGAACATCGCGGCCAGGGAGAAGTTCGGTAACCCCTTGTCGCCAGACGAGGCCGACAGCTACGTCGAGGAGATGGTGGTCGCTGCCGAGCTCGTCGGTGTACCCGCCGACATGGTGCCGGACAGCGTCGCGGCACTCGACCGGTATATGGCGGCGGTCCGGCCGACGCTGCTGTGCACCGCAGCGGCTAGTGAGTCGATGGCCTATCTGCTGGACCCGCCGGGACTTGACCCGGAGGTTGCCGAGATCTGGCACGACATCAGGGAGGCGACGCTGATCTCGCTGCCAGAGTGGGCTAGCCAGTTGTACGGCTACTCCGCGCCGGAGCTGACCAGGACCCGCCGCGACGAGATCCGCCAGGCTCTGGGTGTGCTCGACGCCGTCTTCCTTGGCGAGCCGGGAGTCCTGGAGGCCAGGCAGCGCATCACCCTCCGGATGCGCACCGCCGTACGCGCATGAGGAGTCCCTGGCGCGCATTGCTGGCGGTGTCCGCAGCTGCCGGCGCGACGGCTGTCGGCGTGGCGCTCGTCCGCCGGCAGGTCGGCCGCCTGCGGTTCGAGCGTGGCGTAGCCGCTGCCCAGCTCGCAGTCCGCGGCGGGCTGCGCTATGCAGGTAACGCACCGCGCCTGTTCATGGCCGCTGGCGAGAACCGCGAGAAGCTGCGCAACGACCTGGCGATGCAGACCGCGGACGACGTGACCGCGACCCTCGGCACCATGAAGGGGGTCATGGTCAAGCTCGGCCAGATGGCGAGCTATGTCGACGATGGCCTGGCGCCATCGGTCCGCCGGACACTGAGCCGGCTTCAGGACAGCGTCCCGCCGATGAGCCCGGAGCTCGCCGCGGGCGTCATCGAGGCAGAGCTGGGCCAGCCACCGGACCGGCTGTTTGATCGCTGGGATCCTGAGCCCATCGCCGCCGCGTCGATCGGTCAGGTACATCGCGCTATCACCAGGGACGGCCTGGCCGTGGCCGTCAAGGTGCAGTACCCGGGCATCGCCGAGATGATGTCGGCCGACCTGGACAACGTCTCGCTGCTGCGGCGGATGCTGCGAGTGACCGCGCCGAGCCAGGACGTTGATGGACTCGTGGCCGAGCTCCGGGAGCGCGTGCTCGAAGAACTCGACTACCGCCGTGAGGCAGCCAATCAGCAGACGCTGCATGAGTACTACGTCGGTCACCCGACCATCAGCGTTCCGGCGATAGTTCCTGACCTGTCAGCGCAGCGGGTTGTCACGAGCGAGCTGGTCACGGGAGCCAGGTTCGCCGACATCGCCGGCTGGTCGCAGGACGAGCGCGACCTCGCCGGGGAGACCTTGTACCGGTTCGTCTTCCGGAGCCTGTACGAGGTGCACGCCTTCAATGGTGATCCGCACCCAGGTAACTACATCTTCCATGGTGACGGGAAGATCACGTTCCTGGACTTCGGCATGGTGAAGCACTTCAGCGATACTGACATTTATCCGCTCATGCAGATGGCGCGCAACCTCTGCGTGGATCATGATCCGGCCCGGTTCCGCGCGAGCCTGGAGGAGGCAGGTTTCCTGGTTCCGGGAGCGCCACTCAGCGATGATCAGATCACCGACCATCTCGCGGTGTTCTACCAGCTCATCCGCGAGTCGAAGAGCGTGCAAGTGACCGGGGATTACGCGTCGGCCGTTGTCCGCCGCTTCTTCGATGTGCGCAGCCCGGTCGCACAGTACGCCCGGATACCCCGTTCCTACGTAATCTTGCAGCGGATCAACCTGGGCTTGTTCGCGCTCCTTGGCGACATGAGGGCGACGGCGAACTGGCGCGCCATCGCAGAAGAGATCTGGCCGTTCATGCAGGCCCCGCCGACCACCCCGATGGGCGTAGCCGAGCGACCATGGCTCGCGAGCCGGCCGCGGCCGGCCGCTTTGCTAGCCTGAGCCGGGCTCTCGCCAACGTTTGCGTGATTAGCGCGAAGAAGCCCTCGATATTTGGCCCAATCGCGCAAACGTTCACAACTGGGCATAAAGGAGCAGCGTGAAGGTCCTCATTACCGGCGGCGCCGGGTTCATCGGCAGCACGGTCGCCTCGGCGTGCGAGGACGCCGGTGTCACACCCGTCATTCTGGACAGCCTTGTGACCGGGCAGCGCCGGTTTGGCAGTGGCCGGCACTTCTACGAGGGTGACATCGCTGACGCCGCCGTCATCGACAAGATCTTCGGCGACCATCACGACATCGCTGCGGTCGTTCACTGCGCGGCGCTCATCGTCGTTCCGGAATCTGTGCTCGAGCCCGTGCGCTACTACGAGGCCAATGTGGCCAAGAGCCTGGAACTCGTGCGGCATCTCCTGCGCAACGGATGCAGCCGGCTGCTGTTCAGCTCGACTGGGTCGTTCTACGAGCCCGCCCCGGACGGCAGCGTCGACGAGGACTCGCCGCTCGCGCCCGAGAGTCCATACGCACGGACCAAGGCGGTATGCGAAGGGATGTTCGCTGACATCGCGGCCGGCACGGCGCTGCGCGTAGTGTCGCTGCGGTACTTCAATCCGATCGGCGCCGACCCGAAGCTGCGAACCGGCTTGCAGACGCGGTATCCCACCCACGCGCTCGGCAAGCTGATCGAGGCCCACGACAGTGGGGAGCCGTTCCAGGTCACGGGTACCGACTATGCCACCAGGGACGGCTCGGGCATCCGGGACTACGTGCACGTCTGGGATCTGGCTGCCGCGCACGTCTCGGCGCTGACCGCGTTCGACAAGATTCTCGGCGGCGCCACGTCGATCGCCATCAACCTGGGCAGCGGAACCGGCACCACCGTCCGTGAACTCGTAGCGGCATTCAACGGCGTGGTCGACGAGCCTGTGACAACGATCGATGCACCCCGGCGGCCTGGCGACGTTATCGGCGCGTTCACGCGAAGCAACCGGGCGAAGCAGTTGCTGGGCTGGGAGCCGCGGCACAGCCTCGCCGAAGGCATTGCCGACTCGCTGCGCTGGTCCGCCGTTCGCGACTCCGTCGTAGCCGACTAAGCCGCCTGGTTACGGCTTGGCCGAAGAGAGAGGGCCCAGTACCGTGCGCATGGATCATCGGGTGCGAGCGGCCATCGGGACGGCGGCGTTCCTAGTCGTCGCGCCGGGCGTGGTAACTGGGCTCGTGCCGTGGCTGATCACCGGCTGGCAGCCGGGAAGCACCCGCCCAGCCGTGATGATTGTGGCCGGCGCGGTGTTGACGGCAGCGGGCTGCGGCGCGCTGCTCCAGGCATTCGGGCGTTTCGTGCTCGAGGGAGCAGGAACGCCGGCGCCGCCAGCACCCACGGAGCAGCTGGTCGTCGGCGGCCTCTACCGCTACGTCCGCAACCCCATGTACCTGGCACTCCAGGCCATCATCATCGGCCAGGTCCTGCTGCTAGACAGGCCAGTGCTGCTGTACTACGCGGCGGGCGTGCTCGCGGCTACTGCTGCCTTCGCGCGGTTGTACGAGGAGCCCGCACTCGCTCGCCGATATGGCGAGCAGTACGAGGCCTACCGGCGCGCTGTGCCTGGCTGGCTGCCACGATGGCGGAAATCCCAGAGACCTCAGCACACCACGAATATAGAGTCGGGCGATGCCTGAGTTGCAGCTCCTGCGAGCGGCCCATGCTCCGGCGCTCCTGGCCTTCGAGCTGGCGAACCGCGCATACTTCGTTGCCTCAATTTCCGATCGGGGCGATGACTTCTACGAGCACTTCGCTGAGCGGCACAGTGCCTTGCTAGCCGACCAAGATGCCTGCATCGGCGCTTATTACGTGCTTGTCGCCGACGATGGCTCGGTTGTGGGCCGGTTCAATCTGTACTTCGTCGATGACGGGGTGGCGAATCTCGGCTACCGGGTCGGGCAGGACGCCGCCGGCCGAGGCGTGGCGACCGCGAACGTCAGGGAGTTGTGCCGCTTGGCGGCGGAGCGACACGGACTGCGCACGATCCGGGCAGCCACTTCCCGGGAGAACGTCGCTTCTGCGAAGGTGCTGACCAAGGCCGGGTTCGTCGCGGTCGGTCCGGCCGGCCCGACCGACCTGGGCGGTAAGCAAGGCACCTGGTATCAGCGCACCCTCAGCCCTTGCTAACTCTGAGATGACCGCTGCTAAACGGTTATCATCTCGACGCGAATTATCTGCGGTTCAGCACTAGCGAACCCGATGATCTATATGGCACCGTCTCGTTAATCATTCCCTTGGTTGTTATTGCGGCTCGAGCGGCCAGGAGGGCAGGTGGCCGTCTCGATGACCGGGGCGCCGGCACAGCTCCTGGCCATCGGCTTCGCGGCCGCTGGCGCGTTCAGCTACGCGCTCGCTTCGGTTACGCAGCAACGTGCCGCGTCGCAGTTGACGTCCTCGAAAGCCTTTGACCCGGCGGTTTTGCTCCGGCTCGCGCGGCGCCGCCGGTGGCTCCTGAGCCTGGTCGCCGTGATCTGCGGGTATGGCTGCCAAGCCGCCGCCCTGGACTTCGGCCGTCTTGTCGTCGTTGAGCCGATCTTTCCTATCGGACTCTTGTTCGCCCTGCTGCTCGCCGCCCGCGCGGAGGGACGTCGGCTGGGCCAGGCCGAGTGGACCGCAGCCGTTGCCGCAGTTGGCGGGCTAGCGGTCTTTCTGATCGCAGCAATGCCTTCAGGCGGTCATCGCACCGCGCCAGCGGGGCCGCTCGGAATGACGGCCGCCGGTTCGGTCGCGATCGCGCTGATATGTTGCCTGGCGGCCATCAAGCTGGCGCCGGGGCACCGGGCGCTGTTGCTCAGCATCGGCGGTGGCATCGGGGCGGGCGTGACCGATGCGCTCACAAAGACGGTCGCCGCACTAGTCGGGATCGAGCGCCTCGGGCTATTTGCGGACGCTCGGTTGTACCTGCTCCTGCTCGTCGGGCTCATGACGTTCACGATGCAGCAGAACGCGTTCCGCGCGGCCGGACTGGCCGCATCGCTCCCGGCGTTCGCGGTCCTCGAGCCGGTGGTCGGCACCCTGCTGGGTCTTTTCATCTACCAGGAGCATCTTGGCGGCGGCGGCGTGCGCATCGCTGTCGAAGTGATGGCCGTGATGGCCGCTCTCTGGGGAATCGCGCGATTGGCCAACTCGGTCATCGAGGAGCTAGCCCGGCTGGCCGCCATGACCACGCCGCCGGCTGATCCCGCCGCCTAGTCCCGCGTTTCTGCCGGTCGACACCGTCGACGCTGCGCTGTCCCGTTACCAATCCGATGGAGGGAGACTGTTGTGCCTCGATACGTCCTTACTGGCACTCCAGGCGCAGGCAAGACAGCAATCCTGCGATTGCTGGAACTTGCCGGGTATCAGGTGGTCGAGGAAGCCGCTACCGACGTGATCGCGATCGAGCACGCGCTCGGCCGGCAAGAGCCGTGGCGATCGCCCGGATTTGCCGACGCGATCGTCACGCTGCAGCGTCGCCGTGAAGAGCTGGTTGCCGGGGCTTGCGGCGGCGGGTCAGGCAATACGATCTTCCTGGACCGCTCGCCCGTCTGCACGCTGGCCCTCAGCAGGCACCTTGGGTCGCAGGCCTCGGCGGTACTGACCGCCGAGGTAGACCGAGTGGTGGCGGAGCGGCCCTACGCCGCAGTGTTCTTTGTCCGAAACCTCGGACGCGTCGAGCCAACGGCGGCCCGGCGGATTACGTTCGAGGATTCACTAGCGTTCGAGGAAGTGCACGAGCGAACCTACCGAGAGCTTGGCTTCGAGCCAATCGACGTGCCGGCCGGGCCGCTGTCATGGCGCGTAGGCGTGGTCTGCGCAGCGGCCGGCTTGCCAGTTCCGGAGCTGGGACCGATTAGACGAAGGCACCCAGGCCTGTAATCGCGCGGCCGACGATGAGCGTGTTGATCTCCCTGGTGCCCTCATAGGAGTAGATGGCCTCAGCGTCAGCGACGAACCGGCCGACCTGATGCTCGAGCAAGATGCCGTTGCCGCCGAGTAGCTCGCGAGCCCAGCCGACCGTCTCGCGCATGCGGACCGTGCAGAATGCCTTTGCGAGCGCGGAGTGGTGATCCTTAGCCTGGTCGCCGTCCTGGAGCTGGGAAAGACGGACGCACAGGCAGGCCGACGCCGTCACGTTCGACAGCATCCGAACGAGGAGGTCCTGCACGAGCTGGAAGCCGCCGATCGGGCGGCCGAACTGCTCGCGCTGCTTGGCGTAAGCGAGTGCGTACTCGTACGCACCGCGCGCGCAGCCGGTCGCCATCCAGGCCACGCCGGCCCTCGTCAGCCGCAGGACCTTGCCGGTGTCGCGGAATGTCGTCGCCTGCTGGAGGCGGTTCTCCTCGTGCACGCGGACGTTGTCCAGCATGATCTCAGCATTCTGCACGACGCGCAACGCGATCTTGTGCCGCATCTTTGTCGGCGTAAAGCCCTCCGCGCCAGCTTCGACAACGAAGCCCTTGACCTGATTGTCGGCGACGTCACGAGCCCAGACGATGATCAGGTCGGCGAAGGTGGCGTTACCGATCCACTTCTTCTGGCCGTTGAGCACCCAGATATCGCCGTCCCGTTGCGCGGTGGTCGTCAGACCGCCCGCGACCCCCGAGCCCACATCAGGCTCGGTCAGCGCGAACGCGCCGATCTTCTCCATCCGGGCCATGGCCGGCAACCATCGCCACTTCTGCTCCTCCGACCCGCACAGGTAGATCGAGCCCATTGCCAGCCCGCCATGGACGCCCATGAAGGTGGCGATGGACGGATCGACCCTGGCCAGCTCTAGCGCGATCATGCCGTCGAGAAGGCTGCTGCCCCCTGGGCAGTCGTAACCGGGGCAGGCCAGGCCGGCGATGCCGAGATCGGCGAGCCCTGGGATCAGATCGTGCGGGAACTCCTCGCGCGTCCAGTAGTGATTGATCACCGGCGCGACGGATTTCTCCATGAAGTCGCGCACCTGCATGAGCTTGTGATGCCCATCGGCATCCAGGAGCTGCTCGAGCGCGTAGAAGTCGGCATCGATGGCCGGATCCATGTCAGCCTTCCCTTCGGAGTCGGGCTCGCCAGGCGCGCCAGGCGCCCCAGGCAAGCTTGGCTAACCCCGTTGACGCGGGTGACCCGGCCGACGCATCCGAGCCGGCTGGCATCGCGGACCCGGCCGCGGCCGGGTCCGCGAGGAATTGACTTACCACCGGCGCAAGCTCCGCTGCCTCGGTGACGAGGCTGAGATGACCGCCCTTGAAGACGTGCAGCGTCGAGTTCGGGATCAGCCGGTGCATGATGCGCGCGTTGGCCAGCGGGATGATCGGGTCGTCGTTGCCAGACATGATCAGCGTTGGCTGCATGATGAGCGGCAGGAACGGCACGCTGGTCCAGCCAGCTCCGGCGGCAAGCTGGTAGAGGTACCCGCGCGGCGACCCGACCCGGTTGTGGGCATTCATGGCCGCGGCGACGCTGGCGGGATCGGTCCGCGCGCTGCCGCCGTAGAGGCTGCCGGCCACCTGCTCCAGGTACGCGCGATTGGTGTAGCGCCGAGGCGTGATCATCTTGGCGAGAACGCTTGGCCTGGCTGGCACCATCAGCGCGCCGGTGGCGGTGCTGACCAGCACGAGCCGCCGGCACCTCGGGCGCTGGATCGCGGCGAAGTGCTGCGCGACTCCGCCGCCCCACGAAATGCCAAGCACGTCGACGGTGTCATAGCCAAGCTCGGTGAGCATCCGGCCGATGAGCATGCACAAGCCGGTGAACCGGTATGGTCGCGTCGGCAGCGGCGAGCCGCCGACACCGGGCACATCGAACCGGATGACCTCGATCGCGGGGTCTAGCGCATCGACGAACGGCTCGAGCAGTTCCAGGCTCGCGCCGATGCCGTTAATCAGCAGCAGCGGGGTACGGCTGTCCTGCTGACCGAACCGTCGGACCCGGCCGCGCCGAATCGACGTTCGCAGCACCTGGTCGCCGACGGCGACCGACCGGAGGCTAGCGGTCGTGAACATATGTACCGGGCGCGGCGGCGAGTACCTCAAAGCCCTTGCGGCCGAGTCTGGCCCGGCTCTTACGGTCCTGGCCACTGCGCGCAGCCAGCCAGTCGGAGTAGTGCGGCCACCAGCTTCCGCTGATCGTCTCCGCACTCGCGAGCCAGTCGCGCGGATCAACCGGGTTCTCCCGTGCCGTCTGGAACGTGGCCTTGGGATTACCAGGCGGGTTGACCATGGACGCGATGTGTCCGCTCGTCGACAGCACGAACGTCACCGGGCCGCCGATTAGCTGCGTCGTTCGATAGCACGACTGCCAGGGGCAGAGGTGATCGGCGATGCCGGCAATCACGTATGTCTCCGTGTCTACCTTCCCGAGGTCGACGGGCGAGCCGAGCATCCTGGCGGCGCCCGGCTTGGTCAGCGCGTTGCCGAGGGCAAGCGTGATGAAGTCGCGGTGCAACGCGGCCGGCAACCGGGTGGTATCTGCGTTCCAGTAGAGGATGTCGAACGGCGGCGGGGTGCGACCCTGCAGGTAGTTATTGACCCAGTAGTTCCAGATCAGGTCGTCGGGCCGCAGCCAGGCGAAGACCTCCGCGAGCGCGCGCCCGTCCAGGTAGCCGCGGGCACGCGAGGCAGCCACGGCCGCGGCAGCCGTCGTCTCGTCGATCATCGCGCCAGCCGTACCGGCGCGCTCCTGGTCCAGCACCGTCACACCGAGGCACAGGCTCGCCACGCGGTCCAACTGGCCAATGTCGCTGAGATGCGCCGCGATCATCGACGAAACGATGCCGCCCGAGCACAGCGCACAGATACTGGCCTTCTCCGTCCGGCAGATCGCGATCGCCGCATCCAGAGCCTCCAGTACCGCGCGGCCGTAGCCGTCTAGGTCCCAGTCACGATGCCGTCTGTCCGGATTGCGCCAGCTCATCGCGAAAACCTGATGGCCCTGGCCGGCCAGGTACTCGATCATGCTCCGGCCGGGAGCAAGGTCGGTGATATAGAACTTGTTGATCATCGGCGGCACGATCAGAACCGGGTACTCGAGCACCTGCTCGGTCATCGGCGCGTACTGAATCAGCTCGAACATCTCGGTCCGCAAGACGACCGAGCCTTTCGTCAGCGCGAGGTCACGGCCGATTTCGAAGGCGCCCGGCTCGACCATGGCGGGGACTCGTGGCGGCTCGGCGAGGTCGGACATCACGGCGCGCAGCCCTCGCAGCGCGCTCAGGCCGCCGGTGTCCACCAGCGTCTTGATGGCGGCCGGGTTGAACAACGGGTTGTTGCTAGGGGCCGCCGCCGCGATGAGGTTGGCGAGCACGAAACGCAGCCGCTCGTCATCGCGCCAGTCGAGTTCCGCGCCTGCCAGCAGGCTGGTGGCCGCCTGGGCGGCCGCGAGGTAGGCCTGAAGTATGCGCCGGAGCACCGGGTTCTGGCTCCAGGCCGGGTCGGTGAACCTGCGGTCCTTCCGATCGGGTGCCAGCTGCGACGAGCCCCTGATGATCTCGGCCAGTTCGGTGCCCAGCATGCCGACCTTCTGACTGACCAGCTGCGGCCGCTGCGCTAGATTCGCGACGAGCCGGAGAATTGCCCCGTCCGGGCGGAACCTACGCAAAACGCCGAGAGCACCGTCGGCCAGCAGCATGTCCAGTGCGCCGGCAAGATCTCCGGCGGCGTCCTGGGCTGGCTGACCGGGCGATTTCTGGTCGGTCATCACGACCCCCAAACAGGAGTGCGTCGCCACAGGGTTCCAGTATCTGTGGATGCGAACGGCTCCGTAAAGCGTTAGCACACCGGGCCGCCATCGGTCATCCTTGACCGGCCAGGCCAAGACACCGGCCGGCCCGCCGGGTTCCCGGCAACCAGCAACCTGATCCCGCGAAGGTGGCCACGCCACCGGAAGAGAGCCTGCCGTGACCGCGTCGCTCGCCGAGCTGCGAGCTCGCCTGCCTGAGCTGATGCTTCGCGATCAGCACCGGCTGGCCAGGCGCGCGGATCGGGTGCTGGTCATGGCGGATGCGACCGCGAGGGAGCTGGCCACCGCGGAACTGGCCGACGAGTTCACGACTGCCGCGGAGCGTGTCCAGCAGCGCCGCAGCGCCGTTCCGGTGATCACCTATCCGCCCGAGCTGCCTGTCAGCCAGCGCAAAGACGAGCTGGCCGCGGCCATCCGCGAAAACCAGGTCGTCATCATCGCGGGGGAGACCGGCTCGGGGAAGACGACCCAGCTGCCGAAGATCTGCCTGGAGATTGGTCGCGGTATCAGCGGTCAGGTCGGCCATACGCAGCCACGCCGGATCGCGGCACGCACCGTGGCCGACAGAATTGCCACGGAGCTAGGGACCGAGCTCGGCACGGCCGTCGGCTACAAGGTCAGGTTCGCCGACACCAGCAGTGACGAGACACTCGTCAAGGTCATGACGGACGGGATCTTGCTGACCGAGATGCAGCGCGATCGCGAGCTTCGGCGGTACGACACGCTCATTATCGATGAGGCGCATGAGCGCAGCCTCAACATCGACTTCATCCTCGGCTTCCTTAAGCAGTTGCTGCCGCGCCGCCCCGATCTGAAGGTCATCATCACGTCGGCCACGATCGATCCCGAACGGTTCAGCGTGCATTTTGCCGGAGGCGAGTCAGGCAAGCAGGGCAGTGGCGCCCCAGTGATCCAGGTCTCTGGCCGCACCTATCCGGTCGAGGTGCGCTACCGGCCGCTGACCGCGCCGGATGAGGGCGTCGGCGACAGTCAGGCGGAGCCGCGTGACCAAACTCAGGCGATCGCCGACGCGGTCACTGAACTGCGCCGCCAGGGACCCGGCGACATCCTGGTCTTCCTGTCGGGGGAGCGCGAGATCCGCGACACCGCCGACGCGCTGGCCGACGAGGCAGGCCTGGAAGTGCTGCCGCTGTATGCCCGGCTGTCGGCCGCTGAGCAGTACCGGGTGTTTCAGCCGCACGCCGGCACCCGCGTCGTGCTGGCCACCAACGTG
>Ga0126373_10001092_pt1 | contig 18947 bp, 13 predicted proteins | sample PanSoiMetPlot_11_FD_92545 | JGI IMG/M metagenome (GOLD analysis project Ga0126373, IMG submission 92545) | Tropical forest soil microbial communities from Panama - MetaG Plot_11 | ecosystem: Environmental > Terrestrial > Soil > Tropical forest > Bulk soil | place: Panama | collected 2016-02-17 | reverse complement strand
GAGGGGGGAGGGGTGCGAGGTCATGACGCCGAAGACGCTCCGGCGCTCGATATTTACTTTAAGGAAAATTTATAGGGGGGGGGAGGGGGGTATTTCACTTTGGCGGTCAGATGACGCGAACCGAGGATGCCGCCAAGGCCCGATGGGGATTGAGGCCCTGGACGCAGCTGGATCGACATCCCTTTTCTGCCCGTTGTCCGCGTGCAAATTAAGACCCCTCGGGAGACAGGCTCCACGAGGGGTTTTTCTCAACTCTAATTTCAAGGCTAGCAGATCCGAAGAATGAATCGGCCAACACTGGAGACTTTTTCCGGGAGTTTTTCCACAGGGCAAATGCCTGCCTGATTTCGGCTTGTTGAGATTTCAACATTTTCACAGCCGGGGCAGGGGACTTGACAGAAATCGCTGGGATGCACCGGAAGTGGTGCAAGAGCAGAGCGGCCAGAGCTGCATCAGGTTTAGCACCCAGGTTCGGCTCCCGGGTTTGGCTCCCGGGTTTGGCATCAGGTCTGACTCCAGGGGTTGGCGCGTCCCGGCCAGCCTGAGGCCGGGGACAGCGCGAGGAGAATCCCTTCCCCCGGAAGGGAAGCGTTAGAGCCTGGAAGCGGTTGCGCTGCCCGTGCTCTAAAACGTAGTCGAAACCGTCAGGCGGAAGGTCTTTCGGGGCTCGCGGAACAGGTTCTGCGCGCCGTAGCCCTGAAGGGCCTGCCCGTACGTGTAGTCGCCGGCGCCGCCTGGCGGGAACAGGTCGCGCGTAATGATCTGCGTGTTGCAGCTCTGGTTTTTCCCACCGGTCAGGTTCTGGTCGCAGAACGGCCGCTCGTAGAGCCGCAGCGGGTTATAGGCGTAGTAGAGCCGGAACGGCGCATTGATGACCGGCATGATGACGGAGAGTTCGCCACCCAGAGACATGCGCGGAACATAGTTGGTGCCCGGCACCACGTGAATGTCCTTCTTGAATCCGACTTCAGAGCCGGGGATGCCGCCCTGGCAGGAGCCGTTGTTGTAGACCGGGCAGCCGTAAAGCGGCGCAGTGAGGGTGGCAAATCCCTCGGGGCTCTGCTTGAGCTGGCCTTCGTTGATCGCCATGTCCATGCTGAAGTCGTCGAACAGCGAGAACGCCACCGGCCCGGCGATGGGAATCCTGTACTCCATGTTGGTGGTCAGGTTGGTGTCGCCGCCGATCGAGGTGATCCCGTAAATCGGCAGGGGCACCTGGATGCACTGGTTGAGCTGCGGATTGTTGGGATCGCGCGGCACGCAGGTTCCGTCAGGATTTGTGAGCACCACGTTGACGCGGGTGGGCACGTATCCGTAGGGCGTCGCGCCGCGGATGTCGAAGCCGCGGACGTCCGCCTCGCCGCCCGCAAAGAAGCGGTTGTTGGGCGGGGCCACGTCGCCGCCGAAGCCCTGGATATACCCGATCTGCGCGCGCAGTGCCAGGACGTTGTGCCCGGTATCCGACGGCTTCAGGTAGTGCATCGACCGGTAGCTCTTGTAAGCGAAGAACGGCGAGAAATAGCGAAGGTTGCCGCCGATGCCGGAGAACTGGAACACGCCCGTGTATTCGCGGCCAGTGCGCGGGCGCAACGGGTTGTTGACCGTGTTGAAAATGTAGCTGAAGGACGCCGAACTGTTGATGATGCCGGCGAGCGAGTTCGCACCCTGGATGCCCGACCGGAAGCTGATGGTCTGGAAGAACGTCTGCGATGCGGTGGAGAAGGCCGTAATGTCGGACTTGGTCAGCGAATACGTGAAACCCACTCGCTGGAAGGAGTGCCGCCGCAGCGGGTAGCTCACGCTGAAATTCATGCCGGTCGAAGACTGGTTATAGTTCTGCGTCAGCGACTGCTGCGCCGCGGTCAGGTTCGCCGCCTGGCCGGTGGTCGTCTGGTAGTTCTTGGCGGCGTTGTAGTCCTGCTTCTGGTTGAAGAGCTGGAAGCCCAGGTTCAGCGGGCGGTTGTGCACATAGGGCTGCGAGAACCCGAACATGAACTGGCGGCCGACGTTGCCCAGGTTTCCCTGAAGGCTGAGCGTCTCGCCAAGCCCGAGGAAGTTGTTGGTCTGGTAATTGACGCCGAGGAACGCGCCCGAAAGGCCGCTGACGCCGCCGTTCAGGCCGATGGAGTTCTTGCCCTTCTCCCTGACCTTGAGGAGCAGATCGACGGTGCCGGCTTCGGAATCCTGGTGCGCTTCAGAGTCCTGATCGACGCGAAGCGGTTCGAAGTACTCGAGCTGGTTAAGCCGCAGCAGGCTCATCTCCCACAGCTGCGAGTTGTACACCTGGCCTTCGTCCAGCAGGAGCTCGCGGCGGATCACCTTGTCGCGCGTGGTCGTATTGCCCTGGAACTCGATGCGGGAAACGTAGAACTGCTTGCCCTCGTCGATGTCCATGTCGAACGAGATGGTGTGCTTCTGGTCGTCGTAGGCGGGCTTGGGAATGACGGCAAAATTCACGTAGCCGAGGGCGCCGTAGGCCTTCTTCAGGTTCTCGAGGCCCTTTTGGAGCGCCGTGGCGTTGAAGTACTCCCCGTCCTTGGTGATGAACTGCGCGCGCAGGGCCCTGGTGTTCGACACCGCCTTGTTGCCGGTGAACGTAATGGTCCCGAGCTTGTAGCGTGCGCCCTCTTCGATGGGCAGCAGGATGTCGATGCGCTTGCCCTTGTTGGGGCGGAACGTGAACCAGTTCAGTCCACCCTGGTCGCGGATCTGGGTCTGCGGTTCTTCGACGGCCGCGTTCGCATAGCCCTTGTCGCGGTAGGCCTGGCGTACGCGCTCAGTGTCCTCCTCGAGCTTCGAGGAGTCGAACGTCTTGGCCAGCAGGTTTTCGAGAAATATGGAGTAGGGAATGCCGATCGGTTTCAGGTTCTTCATCGAGCGGCGCAGAGCCAGCGCGCCGATATGCGTGTTACCCGTGAACCGGATCTGCCCGACCTTGACCGTGGGGCCTTCCTTGATGCTGAAGTTGACCTGCACCGAGGCCGGCGGAATGTTCTTTACTTCGGTTCTTACCGTGGCAAACTGGTGGCCGTGTTCCGCCTCCATTTCGCGCAGCACGGCTTCGGCATGCTTGATCCGCGTGGGGTCGTACTGGCTTTCGACGGAAAGGCCGACCTTTTCCTTTTTGAACCGGTCGAGAGCATCGGATTGGGAAAAAGAGTTCAGGCCCTTGTAGTTGATCTCGCGGATCGTGGGCTTCTCCTGTACATAGACGTTCAGGATGACGCCCTTCTCGCTGTCCTCGCGCTCGATGCGCAGGTTCTCGAAGTAGCCGGTGTTCCAAAGCGAGTTGAAATCGCGCTCGATCGAAACCGGATCGTACTGCTCGCCCACGTGCGTGAACATGCGCGCCAGGACGGTTTCCTTGGGGATGCGCCGGTTGCCGATGACGCGGATTTCAAAGATGGAGGTGGATTGCTGCGCCAGCGCCACGACGGGAATCAGGGCCAGCACGATCAACAGCGATGTACGGGCAAGACGGGCCAGAAGCGGGAGGGCGCGTGGGGAGAAAATGTGCCGCAGATTCGCCGCGGGATTCCCCTTCGGCAAGCGCGCATCAACCTGGTGCGGTCCATGGATCAAGTTCACGGAAAGAATATGCACACCCTCATTGCTCGAAAAATCTGTGCTGCCTCGAGGAAAGTTTGATTATATTGGACCGCGCCCATCGCGCCCAAACCCGCCGGGTTCCCAAAAATGGGCGTGGATTGGAATCCACGGCGGAGCTCAGGCACTTCCCCCGTCCCGCCGGTACCGGCCGGGCACATAAAAAGAGCTCAGCCCCCAGTCTAAAGGACCGGAGCGGGGCGACGGCGGCCCATCTTGTTTCCTGTTGTGCGCAGCACGATCCTTAGACGCGCCAACGCCGCACATGACATCCTTATAGTGTGGAGGGCCGTGACGATGGCGACCGGCACATCGGGCCTCTACGGGATTTCCGCCGACCTTCTCGACGGCCAGGCGCTCAAGCTAGGGTACTTTCGCGGACGCGTGCTCCTTATTGCGAACACCGCGAGCCGCTGCGGTTTCACCCCGCAGTACGCCGCCCTGGAACAGCTCTATCGCGATTACAACGCGCGCGGCCTGGAGGTACTGGGATTCCCCTGTAACCAGTTCGGCGCGCAGGAGCCCGGCACAAGCGCGGAGATCGGCGAGTTCTGCGAGCGGAACTACGGCGTCAGCTTCCCGGTGTTCGCCAAGATCGATGTCAACGGCGGGAACACGCACCCGCTGTTCCGGCTCCTCAAATCGGCAAAGCCCGGATTCCTCGGCATCGAGCGCATCAAGTGGAACTTCACCAAGTTTCTCGTCGATCGCGCGGGCGGGGTGGTGAGCCGTCATGGCCCGTCGACCGATCCCGAAAGGCTGCGGCCGGAGATTGAGGCTCTGCTCGCATCCATCTCATCTTGAAACTGATCTCCGGCCGAGCCACTTGCGTGTGAGTGCCGTCACTGCCGCGATACTCGGCGGGGGGCGTAGATTGCTCTTCGGACCTATCTCGTCCAGAACCGAGGAATTTATGTTGAAGCGCTACGTACTGATCGCGGCCACGCTGCTCATCGCGGCTACCGGCTATGCAAAATCAGGCGAGAAGACGGTCGTCATTCCGGTGAACCGGATCGATCCAACCGATGCAAAGCTGATGTACACGAATTATTGCGCGGCGTGTCACGGCGCCGACGGCCGCGGCCACGGACCGCTGGCCGGGGCTCTCAGCTCCTCTCCAACGGACCTGACCACGCTGGCGAAGACCCACGGCGGCAGGTATCCCGAATCCCACGTGATCTCGGTGCTGAGCTTTGGAAAGGAAGAAAAGGATGCCGTGATGCCGGCCTGGGGTCACGTGTTTGCCACGCTGAATGCCGTCTCAATGCAAGACAGGGTGCTCAGAATCAGCAACCTGACGCGCTACCTGAGGACCATGCAGGTGAAATAGCAACGACGGGCCGCCGGCTCAGTGAGCCAATCGAAGGGTCACCCACGGAGAACCAAAAAAAAGAGCAGCCGGTAGCGGGTTCGCGCGCAACCGGCTGCTGAATTCAGGCCCGTCAATTCACTTCCTGCTGCTGTCCCCGAGTATCAAGCTCTCTGCGGCAGTCGAGTCGGTTCCCCAGACGATGCCGGTTCCCCACACAATCCCCGTGCCCCAGACGATGCCGTCAGCCTGGTCCTGAGACGTTCCCCAAACGATGCCTTCACCCGCCAGGTTGTTGGGAGAGAAGACCACCGAGTCGCCGGCCGTGTCGGTGCCCCAGACAATACCGGTTCCCCAGACGATCCCGGTCCCCCAGACAATACCCGTGCCCCACACGATTCCGGTCCCCCAGACGATGCCGTTGGCATCGACGGTCGGAGACCCGTTCGCGATCACGACGTTGCCGTCGCTGTCGACCTGGGCAAACGGAGACCGTGCGCTGCCCAGAGTGGCCGGAGCCAGGTCGGTGTTCTCGAGCGCCGCCTGGACGTCAAGATAGCCCGCACCCACGGTAAAGATATCGGCCGCCAGGTTGTAGGTGACGCCGCTCGTCTGATCAGTAATCGTGCTGAACGGCTGCAGGTTCTTGTAAGCGGTCAGCATCAGCCGCGCCTTCACCTGGTCGGGCGTCAACGACGGATTCTGCTGAAGCAACAGGGCCGCCGCTCCGCTCACCATCGGCGCAGCCATGCTGGTGCCGCTGAGAATGAAATAGCTCTGCGATTTTCCGCTGTTCCCTGGTTGATAGAGCGACAACGGAGCTTCGTTGCCGGGATTCTCCTGGTCCAGTGTTTCTCCCGGCTGATAGAGCGAGACGATCAGGTTGCCCGGAGCCACGAGGTCTGGCTTCACAACCTGGTCGAGCTGTGTCGGACCGCGCGAAGAATACGTAGTGGGAATGTCGTCGGTGCGGTCCGCCGTTCCCAGGGTGTTCATTGCGCCCACGGTCAGCACGTACGGATCGTTGCCGGGCGCGGTGATGGTGCCGTAGCCATTGGTTCCGGCCGTGTTGTTGCGTCCCTCATTCCCGGCCGAGACAATCACGACGATGCCCGCCTGCCACGCCTGTTCGACGGCCTGGCACAACGGATCGACAGTGTAGCTCTCGAATACGCCCCGGCCTACCGACAGGTTGATGACGCGGATGTTGTACTTGTCCTTCAGCTGAACGGCAGCCTCGATTGCAGCGATCACCGAGCTGTCGTCACCGCCTCCGTTGTTGTCGAGAACGCGGAGGTTGATGAGATTGACGCCGGAGGCGATGCCGTGGAACGTGTACTTGTCCGCGGATCCCCGGGAGTCCTTTCCGTTACCTGCGATGATTCCGGCAACGTGCGTGCCGTGTCCGAAGACGTCCGCTGCGCTGCCATTGTTGTCGCCGACAAAGTCCTGGCTGTAGACCACGTGGGAAGCGGTGAGGTCGTCTACGCTGGCCACTCCGCTGTCGATCACTGCCACGCCGATGCCGGAGCCATTGAGACGCTGAGCCCAGGCGTAAGCCGCATTCATCGTTTCGTTGTGATAGTCCAGCTGGGCCTGCGGCGTGGGGCTGGTGCCCATGCTGTAGACCGGGCGATCAGGCGAAACATGAAGCACGTTAGGGTTGTTGTCCAGTTCAGTCAGGACCTGAGCAGGGACGGACTTGTACGCCACGCCGTTCCCGAACCGGAATTGGCGCGTCATCTTCCCGCCGTAGTGCAGGACCTTCTTGTGGTCAGTCGAGGAAGGAACCTTCCTGAACTGCACAATAAGGTTTACCTTGTCGGATGGTTTCAGCTTCTGCAGATCGCGGGAAAATTTGTGCGTGCGGGCAGAGGCTGCTTCGGCGCACAGCAAAAGCGAGAGAGCGAGCAGGATCGACTTTCCCCACACCGCGCTCTTCACTGGCTTTCGTTTGATCATGGGTTCTCCTTCGTCGCACCCGCGTCGCCGGGCCCGACTCTCCTTTCGTATTCGGGAAACATGACTCCGGGGCTGTCACCTTTCAGCAGCCCCGGCTGTGATCCCGCACTTTGCGTTTGCTGTTCGACACCTCAGAAAAGCCGCGATGCGTGAACAGACCCCGTCTATGGTGAGCGACCTCATTCAGAGGCTTCTCACGCGATTAAGGTCGTCATCGTCGGATTCTTAGAAATCGTTTAGGACCGCAAGTAATAACCCTTGTGGGGGATACGAGGGGTTTGTCGCATTTGGGCTGAAAAAACAACTCCGCAGCAACCGGACTTCCCGCAACGGAACCGGAATGCGGCGTATCGAGCGCTAACACCTTTGTTCCATCATGCGGTTCACGGCCGGGCCGATGAATCCACCAGTGCTTCAGCGCTCCGCGTGGCCTGCGGGTGCGCTAGTGCGTATTGCCGCGCGGCATAGCAGGGGTCTGGGCAGCACTGGGACGCTGCCTTCGCGTCGCGCGCACGCGTTTGGCGCCGGTTCAAACTCTCCGCCGGGCGCGGCGGTATGCGGCATGGGAGCCGAGCGGTGAACCTTGAATTGCCAATCCGGGCGAAGATCTTCATTGCCGCCGTGGTCACGTCCGGAATCGGCGTCCTCGGGTTCGCCCTTCTGCACTGGCGCTCGGCCGACCTTCTCAAGCTGGTCTGCTATGTCGTAATCGCCGTGCTCGCCTCCACCATGAAGGTCAAGCTGCCTGGCATGGAGAGCACACTCTCGGTCCATTTTCTCTTTGTGCTGCTGTCGACACTCGAACTGTCTCTTTCCGAGACGCTCCTCATCGGGTGCTCCGCCGTGTTCGTGCAGTGCACCTGGCGCGCGAAGAAGCGTCCGGAACCTGTCCAGGTCGCGTTCAATGTCTGCAGCAACAGCATCGCCATCTTCGCGACCTACTACGCGTATCACCTGGCTTCGGGGTTTCTTAAAAACAGCTTGCCGTTGCTTCTGATCATCTCCGGGCTGGTTTACTTCGCGGGCAACACCTCCCTGGTTGCGGTGATCATTGCGCTGTGCGAGGGCCGGTCCCTGCGTCAGATCTGGTACGAAACGTACTTCTGGTCGCTGCCGTTCTACCTGATCGGCGCCGCCGTCGTGGGCCTGGTCCACTTCTCCATGCGCTACATCGGCTGGCAGAGCGCGATGCTGGTGCTGCCCATCATGTACTGGATCTACCGCTCCTACCACCTCTACCTTGGCCGGCTGGAAGACGAAAAGAAGCGCGTTGAGATCGAGGAGATGCACGTGCAGGCAGAGAGGCGGCACGTGGAGGAGGTCTGCGCGCTCCACCTGCGCACCATCGAGGGCCTGGCATTGGCCATCGACGCCAAGGACCACACGACGCACTCTCACCTGCACCGCGTAAGAACGTACGCAGTCGAAATCGCCAAGGCAATGGGCCTGAACGAGGAGGAGATGGACGCCCTCCGGGCCGCCGCCCTGCTGCACGACATCGGCAAGCTGGCAGTTCCCGATCACATCATCAACAAGCCGGGGCGGCTCACTCCGGAAGAGTTCGAGAAGATGAAGATCCACCCCATTGTGGGTGCGGAGATCCTCGAGAAGGTCGCGTTCCCCTATCCCGTCGCCCCGATCGTGCGCTCCCATCACGAGCGCTGGAACGGCGAGGGCTATCCCGATGGCCTGAAGGGCGAGGAGATTCCCATCGGCGCACGCATCCTGGCCACGGTGGACTGCCTCGATGCGCTCGCCTCGGATCGCCAATACCGCAAGGCTCTTCCCCTGGCGGAGGCTATGAACCAGGTCGCGGCCGAGTCCGGCAAGTCGTTCGATCCGAAAGTCGTCGAGATTCTCCAGCACCGCTACCTTGAACTCGAAGAGATCGCCCGCACCAGCATGGGGGCCCAGTCGCAGAGCGGGCTGAGCTACTCGCAGATTGTCGAGCGCGGCGAGCGGCCCGGCGCGGGTTTTGCCCAGGATCCCGCGAGCCGCGCGAAGGAGACGGACTTCTTAAGTTCGATCGCTTCGGCGCGGCAGGAAGCGCACACGCTCTTCGAGTTGAGCCAGGACCTCGGCAACTCGCTGAGCCTCGACGAGACGCTTTCGCTGGCGGCGATGCGATTGCGCAAGCTGGTGCCTTATGACTCGATTGTGGCGTTCCTTCGCAAAGGCGATATGCTTCTGCCCGAGTTCGTGGCCGGCGACCACTTTCGCCAGCTGGCGTCGCTCGAGATTCCGATTGGGACCGGCCTTTGCGGGTGGGTGGCGCAGAACGTGCGGCCGATCATCAACGGCAACCCGGCGGTAGAGAAGGGCTTCGTCCACGACCCCAAGAACCCCTCCGAGCCGCGCTCCGCGCTGGTTGTGCCGCTGGAGGGCGTTACAGGGCTGGTCGGCGTTCTCGCCCTCTACCAGACCGCCGTCGATGCCTTCAGCAGCGACCACTTGCGCATTCTTCAGGTCATCAGTTCCCGCGTAGCGCTGTTCGTTGAGAATGCCCTCAAGTACCGCGAGGCCGAGAGCTCCGCCACCATCGATTACCTGACCGGGATCGCCAATGCGCGCGCACTTTCGCTGCACCTCGAGCAGGAGCTGGCCCGGTGCAGGCGCGAAGGCTCATCGCTTGCCGTGATGGTGTGCGACCTCGACGGATTCAAGCAGATCAACGATCGTTTCGGCCACCTGGCAGGCGACAAGGTGCTCAAGCAATTCGCAATGTCCCTTACGTCCATGTGCCGCGAGTACGATTACGTCGCGCGAATGGGCGGGGATGAATTCGTCATTGTCTCTCCCAACATGACCCCGGCGGCGGTCGGCGACCGCTCCGGGGCGTTCAGCGACCTTGCCCAGCGGGCCGGGCGCGACATGTGCGGCGCAACGTTCCTTTCGCTCAGCCTCGGCGCGGCCTTCTATCCCCACGACGGAATCGACGCCGAACAGCTTCTGGCCGAGGCGGACCGCGCCATGTATGCAGCAAAGCGGCGCCACTACGAATTTCTGGGCGGCAGGGACCGGGCTGTTCTTGCCGCGGAACTGGGTTGAGGCGGAAGCAGATGCACAGACTTCTCCATCACGCGGCACGATTGGCGCTCGTCCTTGTGCTGGGCGGATTTCTCGGAGCCACATTGGTTCGCCTCGCTCCGGGATACGGCGTCGATGAAGAAGACCTCGATGCGCGCCTGAGCGCCGAAAGCCATGCTGCCCTGCGCGCTTCCGCGATCGAAAACCAGAACCTCGGCGCGTTTTATGTCGAATACTGGCGTAACCTCGTGCGCGGCGATCTCGGGACTTCCATCGCGCTCCACGAACCCATTCGGCAACTGCTTGCCGAGCGTGTTCCTGAAACCGCAAAATCCATGGCCGCCGGCCTGGCGCTCGCATGGACGCTTGGCCTCGGACTTAGCCTTGCATCGATCGTTGCCCCGTTCCGCATCGTCCATTGGGCTTCGTGGGCATTCGCGAGCGTGATTCTCTCGGTTCCTGCCGCGATGCTGGCCATTCTCTTTGTGCTCGCGCGGGCTCCGGCGCGGCTCGCCGTCGGGCTCATCGTTTTTCCCAAGGTCTACCAGTTCACGCGCAATCTTCTCGCGCGCAGCGCATCGCTTCCGCATGTGCTCAGCGCGCGCGCCCGGGGCGCGGGCGAGCTCCGTCTCGTCTTCCGCCACATTCTTCCTGTGCCGGCGCCGCAGATTCTCGCGCTTTTCGGCGTGTCGGTGTCGATGGCGCTTGCGGCATGCATCCCCGTTGAGGTTCTCTGCGACCTGCCCGGAATCGGCCAGCTTGCGTGGAAGGCCGCGCTCAGCCGCGACCTCCAGTTGCTCGTGAATCTGACGATGATCGTTACGTTGATCACCTTGATCGCAAACACGGGCATGGACCTCGTGGCCGGAGCCATTCGGAAGGGCAATGCATGAGAGCCGTCCGCGCCGCCTCGATTCTGTTTCTTGCGACGATGGCCGCCGCATGCCTGTTCGCGCCGCGGCTCGCACCGGCATCCTACGCGGATCAATTCCGCGACACGCCTGACGCCGCCTGCTCGCGGCAGCATCCGCTCGGCACCGACGACCTCGGCCGCGACCGCTTCTCGCGCGTTCTCTACGGCACTCGAGTATCGCTGATTCTGGCACCAGCGGCGGCGCTGCTGGCTACGCTACTTGCCGGCGTCATCGGCGGGGTTGCGGGATTCGTTGGCGGCTGGCTCGAAAGCCTGGTGATGGCCGCGGCCGATCTTGTCCTCGCGATGCCATGGCTCTTCCTTCTGATCACGGTGCGCGCATTGCTTCCTCTCAACGTGCCGCCCCTGGCCTCCGTTTCCATCACCTTCGCGCTGCTTGGCTTTCTCGGCTGGGCAGGCGCGGCGCGCGTCCTGTGCGCGGATGCCCGCACGCTCTCGAACTCCGAAATGGTCTTGCTTGCGCGAGCGTCAGGGAGCGGCGGCGCGCGCCTGCTATGGCGCCACGTCCTGCCCAACCTGAATCCGGCGTTGCGCGCGCAATTCTGGATTTCGATTCCGGTCTTCATCCTGGCGGAAGCCAATCTCGGCATCCTCGGCCTTGGCGTGGCCGAACCGCTGCCTTCGTGGGGAAGCCTGCTCAAGGAACTTGAGGGCTACTCCGCACTCAATTCGCAGCCAGCGCAATTTGTGCCGCTCATCCTGCTCGTCCTGACGATCGGAGCATTTCAGCTTGCGCTCGAGAGAGGTGAGTTATGGGCTTAAGAGAACGTTCGCTGCTTGCCGCGATTGCATTTCTCCTCTTCATGGGGAGCGCCCGCGCAGAGGCCGGCAGCCAGCTTCGGTTTTGCATTGGCGCACAGCCCAAGACGTTCGACCCCCTGATGGTCTCCGACGATCCGTCCGAAGCGGTACGCTATCTGACCGGCGGCGTGCTCGTGCGCCTGAACCGCAAGACGCAGCAGCTTCAGCCGGAGCTCGCATCGGCGTGGAAGGTCAGCGCCGACGGCCGGACCATTGCCTTCACCCTCCGCGAAGGGGTTCGCTTTTCCGATGGCACGCCCTTCTCAGCCGCCGACGTCGCATATACGGTCGGTCGCTTAATGGATCCTGCCTTGCATTCGCCCGCCGGCGATGCATTTCGAGCCGGCGGCGGTAAGGCCGTTTCGCGGATCACCGGCGATGACCGAATCGCCATCACGTTCCCTGCTCCGCTTGTCGGCCTCGACAAGCTCTTCGATCAGGTTGCCATTGAATCCGCGCGCTCTCCGCTCCACGAAATGGCTGTTCTCGGCCCTTACTACGTGGCGGAAAACAAGTCGGGATCCTACGTGCTGCTCGAGCGCAATGCGAACTACTGGAAGCGCGATTCGGCGGGACGCCGGCTGCCGTACATTGACTCGGTCCGCCTCGACATCCAGCAAAACCGCGATCTCGAGGTTCTGCGCCTCGTCCGCGGAGAGATCGACCTGATTGGCTCGCTCGACGCCGAGAACTTTGAGCGTCTTCGCGCCCGCGCGCCGCAATTTGCCGTCGACAACGGGGTCGGCCTCGATTCCGAGCAGATCTGGTTCAACCAGGTTCCTGCCGCGCCGATTCCCGCATACAAGAAGGCGTGGTTTACGTCGACCCGATTTCGCCAGGCAATCTCTCACGCCATCAACCGCGACGACATTGCCCGCGTAGTCTATCGCGGCCACGCGCGGCCTGCAGTCAGCTGGGTTTCTCCGGCCAACAGGCTCTGGTTCAACGCGAGCCTTCAGCCGCATCGTTTCGATCCCAACCTCGCGCTCGAACTCCTCGCGCAGGACGGCTTCCGGCTTCAGGGCGGCATCCTCCACGACCGCGCCGGACAGCCCGTCGAGTTCTCGGTGATCACCAACTCCGGCAACAAGGCTCGCGAAGACATGGCAGCCATGATCCAACTGGATCTTCGGCGCATCGGCATCCGCGTCAACGTCGTCACGCTCGACTTCCCATCGCTCATCGAACGCATCACCCGCACATTCAACTACGAGGCTTGCCTTCTCGGATTCGTGAATGACGAGCTCGACCCGAACGCGCAGATGAGCGCCTGGCTCAGCTCGGAAGAAAACCACCAGTGGAATCCCAGCCAGAAGTCGCCTGCGACGGCGTGGGAGGCCGAGATCGATCGCCTCATGCGCTTCCAGGCATCGAGCCTCGACTACAGGAAGCGCAAGCAAGCCGTCGATCGCGTGCAGCAGATCGTCTGGGACGAGGAGCCCTTTATCTACCTGGTCAACAAGGAGTCGCTTTCTGCCGTGTCGCCCAACGTGCACAACGCGTCTCCGGTTGCGCTGCGCCCGCAGGTCTGGTGGAACATCGAACAGCTCACTCTCGATACCCAGGTTGCAGGAAGGCGATGATGGACGGCGAACCGCTTCTTTCGCTCCGCATTTCGGCCGGGTATCCGGGCAATCCCAATGCGCTGCGCGATGTGCCGCTCGAGGTGCGGCGCGGGGAGATTCTCGGGCTTGTGGGTCAGAGCGGCTGCGGCAAGAGCACGCTTGCGCTCGCCATCCTGCGGCTGCTTCACCTCAAGCGCGGCAGGACGCAAGGCTTCATTCGCTTTCAGGGCCGCGACCTGACCGAACTAAAAGAGCGCGAACTGCGCAGGCTTCGCGGGCGCGAGATCTCCCTGGTGCTGCAAAGCCCGATCGCGGCGCTCAATCCCGTCCTGCGCATCGGCACACAGCTTGAAGAGGCCTGGCGCATTCATCGCCGCGGCGGCACGCGCGATGAGCGCGATCATGCGATCGCGGAAACGCTCGAGAGTGTCAGCCTGCCTTCGGACCGCGCACTTCTCCGCCGTTATGCTTCCGAGCTCAGCGTCGGGCAGGCCCAGAGGGTCCTGATTGCGATGGCGATCCTTCACCGGCCGCCGCTGCTCATCGCCGACGAGCCGACCAGCGCCCTCGACATTGTCACCCAGGCGGAGATTCTCGAGCTCTTCGCCACTCTGAGCCGCACGCTGAACATGGGTATCCTCTATATCTCTCACGACCTGCTCTCCGTAGCGGCGATCAGCGGGCGGGTCGCGGTCATGAATCAGGGTGAGATCGTCGAGTGCCGCAACACGCCCGACCTGTTCCTGAACCCCCGGAACCCCTACACGCGCAACCTAATAGCCGCATTGCCGGTCGTTCCCCGGTTCCCCTCGGCCGTGAACTTCTGATCCCACGGCTTGACCTGGGACGCCCTGCTAACTAAATTATTAGTAGGACGTCGAAACGATCGTAGCTGGACAGAAGGCAGTCCAAACCAGAAAAAATGCCGCCGAAACGCTCCATCACGCTCACGCAGGCTGAACTGAGGCTGATGAAGGTCCTGTGGACCCGCGGGGAGTCGAGCGTGGCCGAAATGGTCGCAGCAACGGCGGAGGAATCGACCCTGGCCTACACTTCGGTTCTCACCACCATCCGCATTCTTGAGCAAAAGGGCTACGTGACCCACCGCCAGGAGGGCCGCGCCTTCTTTTACCTGGCCAGCGTGGCCGAGCAGGAGGCCAGCCGCTCCGAGGTGCGCCACATTCTGCAGCGCTTCTTCGGCAACTCCCGCGAACGTTTGCTGTTAAGCCTTCTGGGGGATGACGAGATCTCCCCGGACGAGTTGCGCCGCCTGAAGGAGGCAATCGCCAGCTTGCCGGATGAAGCCGAGGAGGTCGAAAGATGAACGGGCTCCTGTTCCACGCGCTCAACTTGTCGGCCGCAGCGACCGGCGCCCTGGTTGCGGCCGTGTGGGAGGGTGCGGTGCTGGCCGCGGGTGTCTGGGTGGCGCTGCGCGTGTTTTCCGGCCTCAGCGCTTCGGCGCGCTCCGTCATCTGGCTCAACGTCTTCATCCTGCTGGCCCTGCTCCACGTGGTTCCGTTCCTGGCCAGCGGGCCCGGCGCCCCGGCGGAGGCCGTCGGCAGGCATTCGTTCCATCTCAATCCGCTCTGGAGCCTTGCGTTCGCTGCGGTTTGGCTTGCGGCCTCGGCTTTCCGCGCTTGGCAGCTGATTGCGGGAGCCGTTCACCTTCGCAGGCTTGGCAAGAGCGCAGTTCCGATGGAGCCGGCTCTGGAGCTGGTTCCGCTGCTTCAGCACAATGGCGAAACGGTCCGGCTTTGCGTTTCCGGCCAGGTCGCCCGACCCAGCGTGCTGGGCTTTTTCCAGCCGCGGATTCTTCTCCCCGACGGTGTTCCGGAGAGGCTCACCCCGGCCGAGCTTCAGCAGGTCGTGATCCATGAAATGGAGCACCTGCGCCGCGCCGATGACTGGACCAACCTGATTCAGAAATTTGCCCTGGTTCTCTTCCCTCTTAACCCGGCCCTTGCGTGGGTGGAGCGCCGCCTCTGCGCGGAGCGCGAACTGGCCTGCGACGACAGCGTTCTGCGGTCGCTTCCCGGCCGAAAGGCGTACGCGTTGTGCCTCACCCATCTCGCCGAGGTTTCGCTTCTGCGCCGGAGCTTTTCTCTCATCCTGGGCGCGTGGGAACACAGGCCCGAACTCGTCCGCCGCGTTCAGCGCATTCTGAGCGAGCCGGCCCGGTCGATGGGAAGGCGCACGGCGATTGCTGCCACGGGCAGTCTCGTCGCAGGCGCGCTAGGCTGTGCGCTCGTGCTGGCTCGCGCTCCCCAGGTGGTCAGCTTTGCGCCGGCTGTGCAGCCCGAGCAGCGGGCGATCGTTTCTCCGCTCGATGCGAATGAGCTCGGCCGCGAGCTGGGGGGCAGTCCGCGGTTCGTGAAGGCCGTGGTTCCGCAGGCCGGCGGCGAGTCCGGACATGCTCAGCCTGTTCAACCGGCTGTGGCCCGCCATGCCGTTCAGAATCATGTGGCCGCGCACAAAGCGAAGCCCGCCATCCGGCTCGCCAGCCTCAGGACTCCGTTGCCTCAGAATGGCGCTCTGCTGGTGATGGCGGACTGGTCCGACATCGGCTTGCCGCCGCAGGTGGTCATCGCCTTCGAGCCCGTCTGGCGGCCTATCGAGCCTCAACAGATTCAGCAAGGCGCGAAGCACGCAGCCAGGCAGCCCGCGCCGGCCACGATCATCCGCACCGCGTTCGCCGTCGTCCGCACACCGGACGGGTGGCTTGTCATTCAGATTTAGAACCGATCCCGCGCGCAGCCCTCTGCACGCCAGTTCAAGGACAACGAACAACAAGCACTCCTGGAGAAAATATGATGCCCAAAACAACTAATCATTTAATAGCAACCACGAAAAAGCTCGGCGTTCCGGCGGCCATTGTGGGCGCCTTTGCGCTGGGTGCGTCGCTGTTTGTCGGCCACGGCCGGGTGAGTGCGGCTTCGGCAAGCGCTCCGCCGCCCCTCGACGAAAGCAGCATTTCGGCGCTTACGGCGCTTGATCACGCCATGGAGGCGGTGGCTTCGAGGGTGACCCCGTCGGTGGTCAACGTGGCCGTGACCGCGCACGCGGATGGCGAGCAGGCCGAGCAGCAGGGGGGCGGCGGCAATCCTCTGCAGGACCTGCCTCCCGGGCTGCGCCAGTTCTTTGGCAGTCCCTTCGGGCAGCAGATGCCGCAGCGGCCGCAGCTTGAGCACGGGGTGGGCTCGGGCGTGATCGTCTCGCCGGACGGGTACATCATCACCAACAACCACGTTGTGGACGGGGCGACCAAGATCAGCGTGACGCTCAACGACCGCCGGGTGCTTCCGGCGAAGGTGGTCGGGACGGACAAGCTGACGGACCTCGCGGTGATCAAGATCAACGCGAACGACCTTGCGCCGATCACGTGGGGCGACTCCACCAAGCTTGAGCCGGGGCAGACGGTGCTGGCGTTCGGCAGCCCGTTCGGATACTTCCAGTTCTCGGTGACGCGGGGCATCGTGAGCGCCGTGAACCGGCCCAATCCTTACAGTGACAACGCCCGCAAGCCCGGCGGCTACATCCAGACCGACGCGGCCATCAACCCCGGCAACTCAGGCGGACCGCTGGTGGACGCGCGGGGCGAGCTTGTCGGGATCAACACGTTCATCATCACCAACAACGGCGCGTTCGCCGGGGCCGGATTCGCGATTCCGTCGCAGCTTGTGAAGGCGACCACCGACCAGATCATCAAGCACGGCAAGGTGGAGCACGGCTACCTGGGCATCAGCATCGGCAGCGTGACACCCGCAAACGCGCACTTCTTCGGGCTGAAGGACGCCTCCGGCGCCATCGTCTCGCAGGTCACTCCTGATTCTCCCGCGAGCCGCGCGGGGCTGAAGCAGGGCGACGTGGTGACGGAGCTCAACGGGCAGAAGGTGAGCGATTCGGGCAGCCTGCAGCTGCAGGTGAGCGAGATGACCCCCGGGACGGCGATCAAGCTGGGCGTGGTGCGCAACGGGAGCCCGATGACCGTGAACGCGACAGTGGGCGAGTTCAACGGCAAGGGCGAGCAGGCAGAAAACGAAGGCGAAGGCGGCACGAACAAGGGGACGATCGGCATCTCGGTCGGCAACCTCGACCAGCAGTCCCGGCAGCAGTTCAACATTCCCGACCAGGTGAAGGGCATTGTGGTTGGGGATGTGCGCTCGGGCAGCCCGGCCGACGACGCGGGCATTACGCCCGGCGACGTGATCCAGGAAGTGAACCGCAAGCCGGTGAACTCGGCAGACCAGTTCGCGAGCATGGTGCACTCGGCGCCCGCCGGGCAGGACCTGCTGCTGCTGGTGTGGACGCATGGGAACTCGATCTACCTGACCGTGCATCCTGACCAGGGCAGCGGACAGTAACCGTGAAGAGCAGGCCCCGGACTTGCGCGCAGGTTCGGGGCCTGAAGCACCGGGCCGACTGAGAGTTGCACTTGTAAGCGATGGTCCCGACGGCGGGCGGATGACTCCGTGGCCCACTCAGCCACGGCAAGCGGCGAATGTCGCCGGGGCGACATTTTTTCGGGGAGCCGGCAACCATGGTCGCGGGGGTAAGCATCTGTTGGAGCTAAGGCCCTGACGATCCGGGTCTCCCCTTAAAACCCATGCTTCCTACTGCTTCCGACCACCTCGCCCTTGCCGCCGTTTCCCTGGCGGTGCTGATCGCATGGATGTGCGGTCTCGACCGGATTATCTTTGCGCGCCCTGCCGGACAGCGGTTGCGTCCCTCGCGCCCGAGGCCGACATTCGCGAACCGCGAGCACGCCGGAGAGACGGTGCTGGTGGATCCGGACGGCCAGGTGAGCCGGCTGGGGAAGACGAACCTCTCGATTACGGGACGCAGGATCAGCTAGAGCTGTGTCCGAGACGCGCCGGGTTTCCAATTCTCCTAATCAGACCTGCAAAATGGGTGAAAAAAGTGGCGATTTGGGGCAAAAAAGTGGCGTTTTGGGCACATTTGGAAATTGAGGCAAGTTATTTATTATCAATTCGTTAACCATTTTGCCCCCTTTTTGCCCCTCACATTCCAAAGGGGTTACAGGAGAGGGGGGTGGGGGGTATTTATTTTCTGGTTAACAGGCCCGGAGCGCGGTAATCGTTTGGCATCGTCCGCAGGGGAAGGGGGAGGAGCACTCTTCCCGGTCAAAAATGTCGGGTTTTCGGCTTGATTTTGCGGGGTCTGGAGCTGTCGGTGACCAGTTTTTGTAGTAAGTTTCGCACACATATGTAGTGAGTTTCGTACACATATGTAGTAAGTTTATCCCCTCTTCCGGCCGTGCCCCGAAAAGAGCGAAATGCCCGCGTCTGGCGGGCATTTGAGAGGGCTTTTCTCCCTCATTGTTAAGACTAACAGGGTTGAAAAGTGGATCGGCCACTTTCCAGGGTAAATTTACATGAGATAACCTTATGATATAAAGCCGGTTGCTTGTATTTCGCTTTTTCTTCCCTACTTGACAGGATTTTTTAGAGTGAGATTTCCACAGGGAACTGCGCCCCATGGCGAATGGGGCGGTGGCGCATTGGGTGAGCCGGCCCCAAAACCTGGGGCCGGTTTAGTTAGCGTCTGTGGCCGGGCGGCGAGGAGCAACCACAGATCCCTCGGGCCGCTTACCCCGCCAAATGCGGGCGGGGCCCCAGGCGTGCGGCCCTTTGATGGCATGAGGACGTTGGCCCGATCGAGCGGGTAGATTTGGCTGTGCGTAAGAGGCCATGGCCCGGAGGAAGGAGCCAACGTCATGGTGATT
>Ga0126373_10001091_pt1 | contig 18951 bp, 16 predicted proteins | sample PanSoiMetPlot_11_FD_92545 | JGI IMG/M metagenome (GOLD analysis project Ga0126373, IMG submission 92545) | Tropical forest soil microbial communities from Panama - MetaG Plot_11 | ecosystem: Environmental > Terrestrial > Soil > Tropical forest > Bulk soil | place: Panama | collected 2016-02-17 | reverse complement strand
GAAAGAGCCGTGATGCTCCGAAACCGAGTTCAGCGCCAACGAAATCAGGATTGGCCACATAACCGAAGCAAACAGTCCTATCGCAGGAAAGGCGATCACAGAGACATTTCGAGGCCCGAACAGCGCGGCAGTCAGGCAGACGAAAGCTCCGATCGAGGTGCCAATCAGTACGTAGCGGCTGTCGAACAGCTTCAGCAAGACCATTCCGACGAAGCAACCGGCAGTGAGCAACCCCCAGAACCAGGAGACTGCCGCTGCGCCGGTAGTGTGCGGATCGAATCCGTGGTAGGTCGAGAGAAACTTCGAAATCCAGTCGGCGGTGCCTTGCTCACAGCCTACGTAGGCGAAGATCGCGAGGAAGAAAGCCCACACCAGCGGTTTGCGAAAAAGGCTGCCATACATGGCCCGCGATCCGGCGGATTCGTCGGCTGTTCGTTCCACGCGGGGGAAACTGCTGAAAACCAGCACGGCGATCATGATCAAGGTAACAAGAGCGAAGATCCAGTACATGGAGGCCCACGGCAGCGCAGGTGGCGTGATCTTTCCCAGAGTCGCCAGCAGGAGATTGTCCGCTGCTTTCGGAGTGCCGAGATTCAACACCAGGTACGAATATATGTAGGGACTGACGAAGGAGGCTAGGCCGAAAATGAGCTGCGCGAAGGCAGAGTTAAAAGCGAAATGCTCTTCACCGCCCGCCACCCGCAGCAGGGGGTTGATTGCCGTCTGCAGCATCGCCATTCCAGAACCGATCACGAAAAGCGAGACAATGGCGACTCCGTAGCTGGGGTGAAGGGCGAAGCTCAGCGATCCCATCGTGCCCGCGAAAAAGGCGGCGATCATGACCGGCTTCTCGGAAAAGCGTTCGACCAGAAATCCCGCGGGAATCGACATAACCCCGTAGGCAATGAAGAATGAGAAGGGCAGCAGCGCGGCGGCCGCCAGACTCACCTTGAAGCTGCTGATGATGTCGGGGACGATCGGCCCCAAAATATTGGTGAGCAGCGATATGACGAAAAATGTCAGGAAAACGATGCTCAGCAGGTAGCGGTTCCGTTGCATGCCCTATGCTCTCTCCGGGAACTCACTCGATCGTTGTTACCTTGCTTGCCAACTCGAATCGGCCGGGCTCACGTCCCATGCGCGCCGCCAGTGCAAGTGTGAGCATCTGTGCCGGCAGGACCTCAACGATGGGACGAACGCTCCGCGGCACGGACAAAATTTTGCATGGCGGATAGTCGCTTTCTTCGCCTACCAGCTCGGCGTCTCCATCCTGATCGCGGATGTCGCGCAGGAGGCGCAGACCTAGATCACGGGCCGGACCTTCGCCGGCAAAAATCAGCACCAAGGTTTTGCGGCTCAACATCTCGAAAGGACCGTGGCGGAAGGCGGCGCTGCTCATGCCTTCGGCGGGAAAATGATCGGATTCCTTAATGGTCAGCGCACCGGTGAAGGCGGCGGCCAGAGAGGGTCCTCGTCCAACGAGGAAGAGGTGACGGATCTCGTCGAGCCTGCGAGTAAGACTTTCCGCGTGCTGCCGCCAGTGCTGCAAATAGGCTCCGACGGCGCCGCTCGAAAGGCTAAGCTCCTCCCGCACGGATTCAAGGTCATCGTGAGTCAGCGCAGCGCTTAGCCACTTCAACGCCATCAGTGCGGCAACGTAGGTTTTGCACGAAACGGAAAATTCCTTGCCAGCCACTGTCAGAATGGCCACGCTCGCGTTTTCCGCCAGGGGACTTCGAGCGGTATTGGTGACGGCGATAATTTCCGACCTGCCGGCGTTCGCTTCGAGCAGACGTAGCATCTCGACGCTCTGGCCCGATTGCGAGACCGCTACGACGAGCGTTCCGGGATCGAGGAGCCGGCTCTGGTAGTGCACCAATTCCGAAGTCTCAACCATGACGGTGACAATTCCCCGCCGGATGAATTCCAGGTTAGAAGGATGGAGCGCGTGAAACGACGCCCCCATGCCAGTGAGGACAACACAGCGAAATTCGCCGTTCCGCAATCTCCGAGCCAGGGCGGGAAGTTCTTTCGGGCAGGTGAGACCGGCCAACGTGGCCTCAAGGGCCCGCGGCTGATCAAGAATGTCGTGAAGGTAAGGCCCATCGATAATCGAGAAATCAGCAGCCACCACGGGCTCCGTTCTTTGTCCCGCTCCTTTTTATCACGCTCTGTCGTTCTTGCGTTCTGGTGTTAGATTGCGACAGAGCGAGCTACCGACCCGCAGCTCATTCAAAGACTTGGCGGAAGCGTGCGCGAATCGAAAACGCACCGGCGACGGGAGAACCCGCCCGCCGGTTTTGATGATCATCTGGAGTGTTCTGAGCGGTCATGAAAATTTTCTACTGTATCTGATTTTTCAACCGCTTCCCAGAAATCAGTTTTGACGTTCTAACTGGATTTGAACGGTGCTTGAACATGGAGCCATCCCGTTCTTATCACGACATTGCTTTCATGTGCTAACGACAGCGAATCCGTTTTCGCTTGACGAGCCCGCCCTGAGAGAGCAGAATACAAAACCGTTAGTTTCGTGTTTTTCACGCGCTTTCGTTAGCAGGAACGATCTATGAAATAGAAGTGTTAGCTGGTTTTGGTGTCGCTCGAAAAAGCGACTGGCACCGCCACACCGAGCAAGATATCTTCAAGAAATCGCAGGCTCCTTCCCCCCGAGTATCGCCCAAGGAAATCTTCAAGGAACCACATTGTCGAATGTGGAGGCACGTTAGCGCAAAACGCAGGCCGTACCCGCAAGGAAACAGGTTCGCTATTCCCTAGACTTCCCGTCTGCAGTGAGAGTGGTCATGAGTACCAGCCCGGCCCTACGCGCGATCGAGAACGTGCGGCAATTGAGTCCCTCCTCCGTCGAAGGAATGATTCGCATCTTGGTGGAATTGGTTAGCAATTTTGACACAAAACCAGGAAGCGGATTGAACGGAGCTGATCTGCCACCTGAAGAAATTCTGGTGGACACTGAAGTGGACGGTTTCCGGTATCTGCTTGTGCGGATGCCTCGGCCCGTCAGGGGGCGCATTCAGCTGAGTCCGCGCGAAAGAGAAATTGTTCGCATGGTCGCGAAAGGCCATCCTAATAAGGTCATTGCTGACGTGCTCAACATCAGTTGCTGGACCGTGTGCACCCACCTGCGGCGCATTTTCGCCAAACTCGGCGTTGGATCGCGAGCCGCCATGGTTGCACAACTGCTGGAAATCGGCACTCTGGCGCCCGATCACGGAGGGGGCGGCAGTGAGGTGAAACAAGCAACAAAGGCCGTGAGGAACCATGCCCTATCCCTATGAGTCTCAATATCCGAAGGGTGTGATTGCACGAGCGATCGCCCAAAGAAATTTGGGCATGATTCACGGCGTGATGTCAGATGTTGTAAGTGATGTCTTGCCTTCGCTTCCAACAACTCCGTCCACGAACTATCCGGTCGCCATTCTTGCCGACGATCTCAATCAGGCGGCGATGGAGGTTTATGTCCACGTCGGCACGTTGCAGGCTGCGCTGAACACCGGACAACTTGACGAAGGGCTCGACGCCAGCTTTGGAGGCGCGCAAGGTGAAGTCAAGGAGAAGAGTCTGCTGAAAGGTATCGTCGACTATTTAGCCTCGAAAGCGAAGTCTGTCAGAGATTACATGAGCTCTCGCAAAGAAGTCCTAAGCTTGTGTTCCACGTTGGTCGGAAGTATCGCTTCAGCGATCCCAAGAGAATTCTCCAACGTACCCGGAGCGTCTGCAGCTGCTGAGGCTATTAAAGAGTTTGTCGAACTTCTGCGAAACGTGAAGGAGTTCCCGCGAAACCCCAACCAAGAATCAGGAACAGAGTCAAAGTCGCCGCCCAACCCCTGAGAAGACAAGAGCTCAGAATCAGACATGTCCGTCGCCGCCCAGCTTACAGTTTGTATTCTTGTTCGTGAACTGGCGATTCGCGGGAAAAGTCATCTTCGTACACATTGTGCATCTCTGTGATTGGTCTATCCTTCACTCGTGGTACCGACCGCTTGAACGGTTTTGGAATTCCTCGTCCGGACAGCAGATGAAGAGCATTGCCTCCAAGGATGAGGTCTTCATCTTCCTTTGGAAGACCTAACAGACGGATCTTGTAAAGTTCGAGCCCGGGATGAAGCCATGGGCCATCTGACCCGAAGAGAATCTTCCGGGGACCGGCTCGTTTGACTGCTTGAACCAGATAGTCGAACTGCCGCACTCCAGAAGTGTCGGCATAGACATTCGGATACCGCGCCAACTGATAAATGACCTGCTGGTGGGCTTTCCAGTTGTCTGTGAAGCTTCCAAGATGGGCGATGATAAAGTTCACATCCGGATATTCGGGAGCAAACATGTCGACTACCTCTGGACGGCTTACCACGTCCACCAGGACGGGTAGCCTCAGGAGCTTAGCCGTTTCGCATACCTCCCGAGTCGGCATTGCCTCAAATCCGTGAACCTTCATTCCACGAAAACCCCAATGTGTAACGGCATGTTGGACCACTCGAAAAATGCGACCGGCATCACGCTTGGCGTGAACAAACGCAAAACCGATGAGGCGCTTGGGGTGGCGTGCGACGATGCTTGCAAGGTGGCGATTCGCTCGCCGATAGTCGCTGTGAAATGGCGCTAGGACAACAGTCTGACCGATTCCTGCCGCCCGGGCTCTGCGCAGATACTTGGCTATGGGCGCCACAGTGTTCCAGGGTGCAGTCATCATGTCGCCTTTTCCGCAATGGCAATGAGAATCGATGATCATGCGGGCCACCCAGGGTAGTTCGCAGACCTCGCCTGCGCGCTTTTCCCAAGCGTGTCAGCAGCGATAGCCAAATACCAGATTGAAGTACCAATTCCGCGAAAGAAGTTTGGCAGGTAAAACTTCTCATTTGGCCCGTGAATTCGATCATCGGTCAATCCAAAACCCATCAGGGCCACGGGGATGCCCAGAATTCTCTGGAACGCGCTGGCAACCGGAATAGACCCACCAGAGCGGAGAAATACTGGCGCTCGGCCGAAGCCCTTCTTGAGAGCAACAGCGGCGCTCCTGATCGCCGGGTGTTGGCGATCCATCACAGCCGGCTCGGTGGGCGATTGCGTTCGGACGATGGATCGCACTCCGCTTGGCGTGACCCGAGCGATATACTCACGAAAGAGATAGCTGATGATCTTGGGATCCTGATCGGGAACCAGCCGGAAGCTTAGCTTGGCAATTGCGCGGGTCGGAATAATCCCCTTAATGCCCGCACCCTCGTGACCACCGGAAATACCGTTTAGCGTCAAGGCAGGGCGGATGGTTGTGCGTTCGTAGGCGCTGAACCCGGGCTCACCCCAACCCTGTTCAACTCGCGCCTCATCGAGGAGTTCCTGATCAGTTGGTCCCACTTGCGCCATGTAGGCGCGCTCGGCTTCGCTCCAACCGCGGACGCAATCGTAAAAACCAGGAATGGTTACGTGCCCGCCCTCATCGTGCAGTTTGGAAACAATTTCACACAAGGCCTGAATGGGATTAAGCACTGCGCCGCCGAAAGTCCCCGAATGTAATTCGTGTTCAGGGCCCTGTACCTCGATTTCGGCACGCAACCCTCCGCGCTGAGCATAGCTGATGGCAGGCTGTTCGGGCGCTGCCATTTTTGTGTCGGAGATTGCTGCAGCATCGGCCTGCAACTCGCGCTTGTGCTTTGCGACAAAGGGCAGAAGATTGGTGCTCCCGATTTCTTCTTCCCCCTCAAAGATGCATTTCACATTCAATGGCAGAGCGCTATGCGTGCGTAAATATGACTCGATAGCCTTCAGATAACAAAACATCTGCCCCTTGTCGTCGCTGGCCCCGCGCGCGTAGAGATTCGTCCCTCTTACGGTTGGAGTAAACGGCGGAGTCCTCCATGCTCGAGTGGGTTCAGCAGGTACCACGTCATAGTGGCCATAGATCAAGAGTGTGGGTCGATTTCTTCGTCCACTCCACGACGCATAGACGACCGGGTTTCCGGGTGTGGAAACAACTTGAACACGTTGCAAGCCAATGTGACGGAGGTGCGTGGCCAGCCACTTTGCGCAGGCCTTCACATCCGCTTTCCGGGAAGGATCTGCACTGACGCTGGGAAAACGCAATAATTCTTTCAATTCGGAGACGAACCTTGGGCGATGCGCGCGTGCATAAATAAGTGGGTTACTGACATTCACCGATAATCTCGCCGGGCTTTGGGCCCGAAGGCCGGTTCTACACCCGCGAGTCGCAGGGACGTAACCCGCATGCCTGAACGTCGGTTTGATCTGCGCCATATTTGTTCACGCGCATAACGAACGCTTCATAGCAGTGAGCGTCAAAGCGCCTTGGAGTGGGCACCTGATGAGGCGCCGCTCCCATCTGGAAATCCTCAAGATCATAGAGGTTGTGCAGCATCTCATGAATGATGGTTCCCGCGCGGCGAGTCACTTCGGGAAGTCCTCGCAGGTGTTGTTCTGCCCAGAAGGGGGGGCAGAGAAACACAGTGGAATGTACGCCAACGATCGTGAATGCGTTACAGCCTCCAGCGGCTCGACACTCAAAGAGTATTCGACGTCCTCCATCCAACTCGTCGGCGACTGCGCGCAGCCGCCTTATCACGGTTGCACCAGAAGGACCGCCGGCCCACGGAATATAGCGTGACGGATCGTGGCAGAAGAAGAACGTAAACAGCCGCGCCGTTTCCTTAGCCTCTGCGTCGCGCTTGTCGGGAGCAACACTGATTGCAGCCTGCACTTTATCCGCTGTGGTGCGAGCCAGATCGATCGCCTGCAAGACCGCATCCATCAGAACCGCGCGACACCTGCCGCCGTGAACCGGGCATGCGGCACACTGCCCATCGGGGCAAGCGATACATTGACCGCCGACACAGCCGGTACAAGCCACATCGAAAATCGGCCCGCGGCGCACATTCGGAGCAGCCGGAGCGAACATTTCCATTTCCGACTCGAGATTAGCGTTCGAGAGAACGGCCATCAAGTCTTCGAGTTCGGCTTCGAGCTCTGCTTCGCCTCTAAACATAAGGCCACCTCACAATTCGACCACAAGCACAGGGTAGTCACGTCCACTGATGCAGCAGCAGTCAGATGATCAGTCATACCTCATACTCGAATTCGCGCGCGGGCTGCCGTATGGGAGAGACTCCCGCTTTCTGCCGGCCGTTCGATCGCATCGGTGTGGGCTGGGTCTGGTCCCAGGGCAGCACACGATGGGAACCGGTTCGCTTACTGACGCCCATCGCCTGCGCGCTGGTCAACCATTCTTCTGATTGTTCAGCAATTTCGAGCAACAGCGTCTCAAACTGTGCACGGGTCGTCTGCAGGATGTGGGGTTGTGCCAGCCAACGTAATATCTCGCGCCCAGTCACGCCCATGCGCTGACGTGGCGAGGTCACCAGCCGCTCATTGAAGTAGCGGATCAGCACTTCTTCCACCACGTCCCAGGCGTTGTCCGCGCCGAACAGCCGCTTGACGTCATCGGAGTTGAGGATCTTGAATGCCTCCTCAAGGAGTTGCATGACCTCAACTCGCAGCACATTGAGATGACCGAACGACAACCATTTCAGGTTGTTACGCAAATCCAGGCCGGCGCGCCGCACGATCGCGATTGAGCCGAAGCTCGGGTCATAGGCGCGCTCACGAATGACATCAGAGATCCGCTTGTCGCGCCAGAAAAGTGTGACTTGGTGAACGAAATGGCCAAAGAGTTTGTGGAAATCGGTATTGGCTCGTGAACCGGCAGGTACAGGAGCACCGCCATATCCGAAGATCCGTTTATATGCGGAAAGCCGGTCCGTCTTCGTATAGCGCAGCACATCGCGACGGTCGAACTGATAGAGTGCAAATGCCCCTGGACCACCTGACAACCGCACCGTACCGGCCTTGAACAGCTCCTGCAGTTTCTGCACCACGCGAAAGACGCCGATCTTCTCATGTTGCCAGAGATAGTACATATCTCCCACCGCCATGATCCGTTCGGAAGTGATGGTTTCATCGTAGGGCTCAACGCCAGGTGGCACGCGGGTGATGCCCAGGTCCCTGGCAGCATCGGGGCCAACACCAATCAAAGCGGCCAGACCCTTGTCGGGAGGTGGCGGGATCTTGGCGTCGGCGTCCACGACTGAAGAGAGAAGGTCATCAATCTGCTTGGTGAGCGCATCCGCGAGCTGCGGGTTGGCGATCAGGTCGGCGGATAACTTATTTGTGACCTGCTCCCGCAGTGCCGCTATCCGGTCATATAACGCTTGATACTCTTTTTCGCTCGGCATTGATGACCTCCTGGTTACTGTGCGCCGCTAAGTTCCTTGGTGTTCCCCATCGCTGAAAATCCTGCCGCGACCCGTTATGGGCCGACGCTGAAGCCGGCCGTGAGTGTCAGCTGTTGTCCATCTGCGTTCGTCACTACGACATCCCAGGTTCCTATCCCGACGCTCGGCGTCGCGACCCGCACGATCAGAAGCTCTTCGGAGCGGAAATAGACTCCTTGAACAATCAGTGATCTCGGCCCACCCACGAACATCACAGTGGGAGGCGTCGGGGTCGCCTGGAAGCCATTTCCGCGTACCTGAACCGGTATTGAGGTTGCATTCGATCCCGCTGGCAAATCGCTGAGGAAAACCGGCCCGACTGCATCGACCTGGAACGGCAAACCGAAGTCGGGCTCCGAAGTGATCTCGTGCTTAATCGGGGCAGCCAGAGTAATTAGTTGTTGTAGCTGGTCTACCAAATCTTCCGTCGCCAGCTTGACACGCGGAGCAAAGAAACCAGCCGGCAAGGGGTTCGAGATGGACGGACTCGAAGGCAGATTCACGACAAATGCAAGCAGCTGCCGCACCATTGGTGTGAAGGTATTCTGCACGCCGAATTTTCCGCCGTCCTGAATGAGCCTGGGTCCTTCCTCGGTTGCAAAGTTGTGGATCCAGGAGAGCAAGTCCTCCAGGAAAATCGCCTGCAGTCCTGGAACCGTGTAATTGATCTTGGTGGACTGGCGTTCCGCCGGGCCCACGAAGACCGAGTCGAGGGTGAAACGCACTTCATCCACCGACTCACCCACGACCGACAACTGGCGTGACAGCAAGACCAGCTGTGTACCGAAGAACGGCTTACTGGTGCTCAAACCGAAGAACGGCAGGTTATTGATCCAGCTCTGGGCCAGTGATGTCACGTAGTCGGCAAGAATGCGGAAATTGGAAAGGTTCTGTTCGTCTCCCACCGAGTTTACAAAGTCCTGATTGATGAAATTCAGGCCGAGAACATCGCGAAGATTGCCCAGCGTTCCGCCGATCTTGTCAGGGTCGGCCGTTACCAGCGGCGGAAAGCTAACACCGCTATCGGTGTCGATCAGCAGGAGGGTGAAGTACTGATTCACACGGGAGACTCTGGGTCCGCTGAGGAAGCCAAGTTCGTTGACCAGTTCGGTCAGTTGGCTCTTTACGACCGCTTTCAGCGCGACCACGTCCTCCGGATCCGCTTCCGGATCCAGGGTGTAGAGGCCATCCAGCAGGGGCAGAGATTGATCCAGCGCCTCTTTACCGCGGGAGTACACGCTAGCTTGAGCGCCGGTGATGCCTCCGGCAAGATCGGTCTGCACCGCATAAGTGCGCGGTGTCCATTTGGACTCGATGTGTCCTTCCACCTCGGTGAGGGTGAAAGACTGATTCAGGGCGCCGAGGAATCCCTTCGTGTCTCCGGCCTTGACCTTCCACCCCAGAACCTCACTGACCGCCTTGTTCACAATCTGGCCAAGTGGGGCTGTCGTACCACCTCCGCCACCTATGCCGGCGGTGGAGGGCGTCGCGATCGGCGACGGCGGGTAGCCGACCTCCTCGGTGAGGATTGGATACGCCGCAAGATCTGCTAACGGGTTCTTGGCGGTCTTAGCGGCTGTCCTTATTCCTTTTAAGAGAATCCCTGCCATGACACTCCTCCTTGGATAAACCTCAAATTTGCTTCACCAGAACCGGTTCGGTAGACAGTCCCCACTCATCTTCCCGTGCTGATACTTGGCTTCCATGCGGAACCTCGAAATACCCTGCGTCATCCGTGATTCCCGGTACCTCGTTTCCGTTGGGAAGCAGCACGGTGATGGGCCGGCGCACAAACGGCAGATTGTCCTGATCCACAAACCGACCGCGAACCGAAGATGTGGCATCTGCACCGGTCAAGTCGGATACTTGCACCAACGACACAGGCGGTGCTCCCTCGCGCAGGTCGAGATATGCGGGATTAAACACCTTACCAAGCGCAATCAGAGTGCGCACGCCGGTCATGTCGGCAGGAAGATTCGAAATTCCTTCTTTATCGACAGCCAGGTCCACACCCCCAACATTCACAGAGGTATTTGACCATCGGGCTCCCGAGCACTCCTGGCGCACGAAAACTATCGAGCGTTTCGGGAATCGGCTACAAGGCCGGAACACACTCAGAAGTTCGGCATCTCGCTCGCAACAGATGTAGCGATAGTGCACAGCTGGCCCCTCCGTGAGATAGCCGGCTGGGCCGCGGGCTTCGATCTTGTAAAGTTGGTGGAGCGGGATTTCGGGGATCTCCGCCCGGCCCTCGACACTGTGCGCAGTTGACGTCCAGGACTGGAACTTGGGAGTGCTACCGTGCGCGGTCACACTCGACTTCACGGCCGTGATCGTCCACTCCACCCCACTCAGAAATGACTCTGCCTTCTCGATAAAATCCTTCGAACTGCTGTCATAGGAACGCAGCTTGAGCGTGCAGGTTTCAGGAAGTTGATGCAGAGGCACAGGTACGGTGCAGCACTCGCCACTCTTTCTAAGAACGAACGACACGGCTGCACTTACATACCGATTGCAGCCAACCTCATAAGGTTCGGCCAGACTTACTTCGACCAGGCTGCCTGCTGGGCAGAAACCCGGCAGGACTCCACAATGCTGATGCTCATCGGTCGCCTGACGCACAGGATAAACGTAGTGCGTCTTTTCTTTGTTGGGCAAACAGTGCAGTTGGATTTTGGCCCGTTTGCCCACCACGATGGCTTTCTGAGTGGCGTCATCAAAGAACTTGAGGCACAGGATGTGCAATTTCTCATACTGGTAGGCTTCCAGATGCATCAGCGCTCTGATTCGAAACAATTTGATGTCGTCAATGCGGCTCTTGACCTGCACGAACTCAGGCATTGCCGTTTCCACGGGAGTGAACGGCTGCACGTCAACTGTGTGACTGAGTTGATTCTCCGAGGTTAAGGCGTCCTTCAGCATGAACTCGGTGGCACGTTGGTGCGCGTCGATGTATTCCAAGCCTTCGATTTCCTCGCGAACAGCGCGGCTTGCAGCTAGCGCGCCGGCGACATGCTTGTTCTGAACCTTTTGCAGTGTCGCGTTCGCAGCAGGATTTACCGTTCTGCGGAGAGCGTTGATCGACTCGTCGACACGTTGATAGGCGGACTCATAATTGTCGAAACACTGCATGAATTCGTAACTCATGTTCGGCTCCCTTCTGCCTCTCTCGCCTGGGATAGCGGTCACTCTAAGCCGCCGTGGATGAACTCTTCTTCTCCACCCGCGTGGACTTCAGCCATTCTTCCAGATTTTCTCGAATCGTCTGGATTTGAATTTTCAACCTGTCGTGTTCGTTCTCGAGAGTCTCAACCCCTTTGCCGGCCAGAGCCGCTGGATCTTTTCCCACATTTGCCGAGATGTCACTAAGCACGCGGGTGACTACTGATTCAAAGGGGGTTCCACTCGATCGCGAAGAAAGCCCGGCCAGTTCTGTGCTCCAGGTTTCATAAAGTCGCTTGAGTTCTGTTGCTCTGTTCAGAACAGCTGTTGGGAACAGCGCCGCCACCTCGGGGACCGGCTGAGGTAACGAAGCCGCACTGTCGGCACGGTTAGCAGCAGTGCTAGCCTGCGAGGCTTCTTTTGCCTGGCCAGAAGGCTCTTTCGCGGTCGAGCGCAATTCAGCAGTCTTGGTCTCCAGCTCTGTTTCAACAGATACGGTTGGTACGGTCGCAACTTGCTCGGGCGCTTTCGCGCTCGAGGAAGCCTCGATAGTCGATGTCGACGATTGCACAGCCTGCTCGGGCGTCCGGGCGTTCGTGGCGACCTTGGGCGACGCAGAATTCTCCCGCGCCTTTTTCGTGTTTTTGTTTCCGCGACTCATCGCATGCACTCCATTTCTTGTCCCCGCCTGGGCGCCATTCGTTTCACGCTTTCGCTCTGGTTTGTCCTCTCTCGTGTCTTTTCTCCCGGGACGCTTCCATCGCAGTCACGGTATTTCTGCGCGCGGGGCTTGCTCGTTGCCGTCAACATAAATCGCTTCGACTCGTTGTCCCACGCCAGTGGTGTGAACCGAAATGCTTGTCATCCCTGCCCGATCGGCCAGCTCTTGCCAGCAACACGCATACGCTTTCCTAGCCAGTTCGATGGGCGCACGGCAGCTCTCAATACCTTCCCTCACAAGCCTCGCCCAGGGTTTCCATTCTCCTTTACGTACCCGCCCGAGACGCGCCAATTCACGGAGTCTGTGATAAGCAAGCAACTCGCACCCAAAATGCTGTTCCAGACCTTGAAAGCGCTCCTGGCTCTCGGTGAGCGATCGTCGCGCGCGGTCCAAGTCTGGAGGGGAGCCCACGGCTTGGTGAGCATGCAAGGCGGACCCGCGGGCCTCGTGCAGACTCCCGATCAGATCCAGAACCGCATTCTCGAACCCATCCGCCAGCGCTGCTTCGTCCTCCGGCCTGAACTGCACCGTTCCCTGCAGATCGTCGAATGATTCGTGCAGGTTCTGGAGACTCTGTATCAATGCCCGAAATGTCGCATCCAATGCCATTGCATCATCCACTTGCCAGTGCGCGATAGAAGTTTCTTGCCAAAATCTCGGGACGGGCATGTCGCCGGTCCAGTGCCATGCGCACCGCGCCGATTAGAAATCGTTCGGGGATAATTCCAGGGTCGATTCCCGCCGCCAGCCGGCGCGACGCTTCTTCGATCATCTGCTGTTCCTTGGAGCCGAAATTCATTACTTTCGCCAGACTGCGGTTTCCAAGGGATCGAAACGGCTGAAAACACATAGCGTCCACCGCAATCGGACAAGCCTCCGGAAACGACTTCAAGACGGCGGAAGGAATGTTTCCAGAGGATGCACTCGGATAGATCCGAAGCCAGGCTTTTCGGTACTTTTTGCTCTCTGATTCGAATCCCATTCGACGCAGCAATTCCGTATTGATCAGCATGCGTAAATAAGGGGTCGGGTGCGGGCCGCGCCGACTGTAGTACACAACGGTCTCCGGCCCACGCGCCAAAATGTCCATCAGCGAAGCCGTGAAGGCCGGACCAGCCAGGAGTGTTCCGCTCATGTCGGCGAACATCTCGCGATTCCATCGCACCCAGACACGTGCGACCTCTCGACTGGCTCCGGCCCTCAATAAACTCAATGCCACTTTCTTGGGAATGTCTCGCGACAATCCCAGATCGTTTTGCAGATTGTGACTGACCTCATGCACGACCGCTCCCAGAGTCCACGGATTCACAAATCGGTGGTATGGAAGCTGAATAAGGGGAAAAGGATTGAGTTGTTTTCCCAGCCGCTTCAGTGGAATTCCTCTCCGAAAGGTTGCCGGTGAAAAGCCGGTGGCCATATAGGAGAACGGAGCGGGCGCCGGAATCGGCCGCGCCACTGCTAGCCCCAGGTAACTCGCCTGATAACAATTCAAACCAATGCGATCGCAGCTCAAAAGCCATTTCGCGTATCGTGTTTGCCGTTGCCCGAAGACTTCGAAATAGAAATCCCATATCTTTTCAATCCCGCGGACCCAACGGTGGGCACGTTCCTTCTTGCGCATTAGATCCTGAAGACGAGTTGCGCTCGGCTCCTGAATCGTGCGGCCAACCGACTCGCTGACCCTGTGGGACATGTTCAGTAGCCCTTTTCGCAAGCTACTAATTAAACCGTTCACGGCTTGAAGATGCCCCATCGTGGGCGCTTCAGCTGCAGTTCCGAACTCACCCGTCTTAAAAGGACGGAGCGCAGCAGCGTGCCGAGTGACGTTGATAGACTGCGCGCGAAGCCAGGGAGTCAAGACCGGAGTGCCGGCACCTGCGGAATACGGTCGCTGGGCAGCAGGCGGCGAATCTTCGGTCGTGATCGGCATGGTGTCCATGGTTGCCATCGTTTTGCCTTCGTACGAGTCGTCCCTCGGTTCAGCGCAATACCTGTCCGCAACAACGGCAATAGGCCGGACTGGCAGCCGATTGTCCACAACTACATTGTCCGCCTGCGACTTGCCCATAGCGGACCGGACCGCCGGAGGTTGCACCAGGACTGATAGAGCCAACCGGCGTCGGAACGCCCCCAGGGCTGCTTGTGCCATACACAGGAGAAGCCTGCCCGTAGCCGTAGGCGTAACGGCCGTAGCGCCGACGCCCATGCGGCTGAGCGGTGCCACGTCCATAGCGGCGATGGAAAGTGCGTTCGAGGCGGTTATGGCGCTGGAGAGCGCGCCGCCGATGTTGTGGGTGACCTAAAACGTGACGCGTCTGGCGCGCGAGAGTCCGCACAGCTGTGCGTGGCGTGATCGGCCGGCCGCGCACAGCCTGGCGGGCAATGCTGCCGACCGTTCGTCGCGCGATCGTGGGTACCGCTTTGACCAAATGCCGGGTTTGCGGATTTCGATGAAGCGTCTTGGTAATCCTTCCAATTCCCTGAGTCAGGCGCGGAGAAGTTTTCATCACCGCTCGAGCCATTTTGGGCAGTGCTTTCTTTGCCATCGGGGCTACCGCCTTCGCAACCACGGGTAGCAACTTGCTGGCCGCCATCCCGATCAGGGGCAAGAAATGCTCTGCAGCCTCATCCTCAGTCTCCGCCTCGGCCGCGAGCGCACCCATGTGCTCCATCATGGCATCGGGATAGATCTTGCGGATGGGACTGATTTCGTCTTCCGCTTCGGACTCGAAGGCGCTTTCGTCTTCATACTCATCTTCCGCTTCTCCTTCGCCGAGAAGACTTCCAACAACATTGCCAATTGCTCCCAGCCAGCCTTCACCCTCGAGGCTGGATTCGGTTTCATACTCATCCTCGAACTCGCCTTGCCCCGAAAGCTCATCTTCGAGTTCAGACTGAATCAGTTCATCCTCGGTTTCATATGCCATGACAATTTCTCCTGCGAACGTGTCGATATTTCCGGGTCGTGGGAAACCTGTGCGGACTGAGTCCTAGCGCACGGCGCTTCGACGCCGCCGTTGGAACGATCGGCGCATGCGGCGCCGCGGGCGCTTGTAGGCGCGGCTGACTTTCACGTTGCGAGTGATGGCGGCAGCGCACGCTTTCGGACTGCTCAGGACGCGCCGCACCTGCTTGGCGGCAGCCCGGGCAGCTCGTTTACGGGTGATAGGAACTCCCTTGGCTGCTTGTTGCTTCAGGTCCTTCACCGTCCGGCGCACGATGGTCGGCACCGCTCGTACGACAGGACGAGTGACACGGCGGCGGCGCAAGATGCGCGTGAGAAGAGCCGTACCGCGGATCATATGCGGCAGGATGCGCCGCAAGGCCCTGCGATCTCTGGGCGCAATCACCGTCACACTGGCGGCGCCGGCCATCGCTTCCGCTTCACCCTGATGCACTTCCCGGCAGGCCGCGTCCGCAAGCATTTCGGCCACGGCCTCGTTGTGAGTCAATTCGTGAGCCGCGATTTCGTTAACCATTTCTTGTTCGCCCTCAGCCTCGGTTTCACCTTCGTATTCGTCCTCGTACTCGCCCTCGCCAAGTGCCTTGCTCGCCAGGCCTCCCAGGGCTGTACCAAACGGACCACCGATCGCGGTTCCGACAATTGGAGCGGCCACTTTTGCCACTTTTTTCAATATGGGAGCGGCCTTCCTCAAAAATTTTCCGATGCTGCCGAAGAACTCCTCCGATTCATCCTCTGCCTCATAGGCACTCTCGTCTTCGAGTTCTTCTTCGCCCTCACCCAGGAGGCTGCCCACCACGTTACCGATGGCGCCCAGCCAACCCTCGCCTTCCAAACTTGATTCGTCCTCGAGTTCTTCCTCCGCCTCAAGTTCACTCTCAGTCTCGTAAGCGCTTTCGCTCTCGAGCTCTTCCTCGCTTTCGCCGAGCAGGCTGCCCACCACGTTGCCGATGGCGCCGGGCCAGCCCTCGCCTTCCAGACTTGATTCGTCTTCGGTTTCGAGTTCGCCCTCGTGGAACTCGTCTTCCAGTTCCATTTCCAGTTCGCCCTCATGCATGTCTGCCATGGTTTGACCTCCTCACGGTTGATGACGACCGGAGCAACTTAGACCGCAATGCCGGCGGGGTCTAGTCGCATCTTGAAGTGAACAGTTTTGAGTTCATCAACAAGAGTTCACTAAAACGAGTGACAGGCAGCATGGTGCTCAATTGTGGTGATAGCCGCCGGCGATCTTCCGATTCAGTGCACGAGTATCGGTGGTCCGCAAAAACTTAAGGGCTTGCCGTAGGTCTTCAAGCAGGAGCCCTGCGAGGTCACGACTAACCCCCAGTCTTGCAACCATTCGTTGGACGACCAAGTCAGTTCTTTTTTCAGGCATGGGATACGCCGGAACCTGCCATCCTTTCGTGCGCAAACGATCGGCAAGGTCGAACAAGGAGAACCCTGCCTTCCCCCCACCCTTTATTGTCCAAGTGCATCCCGGAATCCCGCCCCGTCCGTCGTAGATCAGATCGAAAATCTCTAACTCATGCAACTGATCCGCGAACCATGAGCCAACTGCCGCACAATCGCGGGCGATTTTGCCGTAACCTTCTCGTCCGAGTCGCACGAAGTTGTAGTACTGGGCCATGACTTGACCGCCCGGCCGAGAGAAATTGAGGGCGAATGTGCGCATGTTGCCCCCCAAGACTTTGACATCGAAGATAAGTTCATTCGGAAGGTCGCGCCCCGATCGCCAGATCGCCCAGCCACAACCGAGGGGCGAAAGGCCGAATTTGTGACCCGAGGCATTGATGGACCGGACCCGCTCAATGCGAAAGTCCCAAGTCAGCGAGGGATGCAGGAACGGTGCGATGAATCCTCCACTCGCCGCATCCACGTGGATAGGAATATCGATTCCATGCTCTTCCTCAAAATCGTCCAGGGCGAGGGCAATCGCTTGGACCGGCTCATACTGCAACGTGTAGGTGACTCCCAGGGTCGGCACAACCCCGATGGTGTTTTTATCGCATCGCTTCAATACCTCTTCAGGTGACATGAGCAGGCGTTCGCCTTCACATGGGATCTGCTTCAACTCAACATCGAAGTAACGCGCAAATCTCGGCCAGCAAGTGTGTACCGGACCGCAGATCAAATTGGGACGGACCGCCGTCTTGGATGCGTTCCGGCGCTTCTTTCTCCAGCGCCATTTCATGGCCAGGCCGCACAGCATCGCCGCCTCGCTCGAACCTGTGGTCGAGCACCCTTGGCTGGTCGAAGCCTCCGGACAGTTCCACAGATCTGCAAGCATGTGCACGCATCGCGATTCGATTTCTGCAGTCTGCGGATACTCGTCGCGATCAATGAGATTCTTGTCGATACACTCGTTCATCAACTTGCGAATTTCCGGTTCAACCCAGGTCTGACACAGGGTGGCAAGGTTTTGCCGCGCATTCCCGTCTAACAGCAATTCATCATGTACCAGTTGATAGGCCGCGGTGGGATTTAGCTCTGTTCCAGGAAAGTGGTACTTCGGTAACGGATGATTAAGAAAGCTGGTCCCAAACACTTGCTCATCCAGGCTCGGAAGGATCTCCTGCTTCGAGTGAACCGCCATTGGCTTCTCCTCAGCGGCGCGGCGGAGTGAACAAAAGGGACTTTCACGCGCGATGTGCCCTTAGCGTGCTCCGATTGTAGTGTGCCGAATCATATGCAGTTAGTCGCTCATTCAAGGTAGGCACGATTGACGACAGGTGGGTTTCGTAGTGTCGACGAGGAAGTCGTGTCGGGGTTCACTCGCGGGCCCTGCTTGCAGGCCGCAGTTCCCTACAGGCTAATTCCGTAAAACATACCGTGAAATAAACCCCCAGCTAAGGCTCACGTTTTCAATAAGCTAGTATCAGAGGCTACGATCAATTTTGGGGTAATCTTAAGGACAGAAGATCGGCTTTGCTTCCAGCCCTGAGTGTCTTGCGTACATGCCAGTTCGTAACTGGAGATTGAGCCCGGTCCGGAACAACAATCTAGCTTAAACGTTAATTGAGGTTTTCGCATGATGCGCGAGTTCGAAAGCAGGTCAGTCCAGTCCTGGCTGGAAGGGATGGAAAGAGCAGCCGAGACTGCATTGCAGAACGATCCTTCGTTCTTTGAGGCACTCCAAGCACTCAAGTGGGAAGTGGATAAAGACCCTCGCGTTCGAGGTGCTCTGCGTGACCTGGAGGAGCAAGGGCACAGTGTCTTTAATTCGTTTGTTCCCCAAATCCGGATTCGACTGCGCGGAGGAGAGAAGGTTTTTGCCCGAACCCGAACCAGGGAAGCCTCGCAAGTCGCCGCCGTAGAACATGCCAGGCTGACTCGTGAATTAAGAGATGCTGCCAGCGCAGTAATCGCGAACAGCCGTTATCGGCGTGAACTTGACGGTATTGTGAACGAGGCAGTCCATGCCAGCGAGGAATTCGAACGAATGGCTTCGAGCGTGGAAAGTGCCGGCTACATGGTCCTGATATGCCTGGATCTTTCCGCGTACGCGCAGCTTCGAAAGGAGGCCGTGTCGCCGGTTCGCCCCCATAAACCGAGAGGCTCTGGCTCCACTGAGGAGACTCCCGGGTTGCAGCTGTCACCTCAGGATTCCCAGTTCTTAAAAGCGCTTCACATCAGACTGGACGAACTTCCGAGTTGAACTTTCGCCAGGTCCCCATTCGTTTATTCCGGCCCGCCATCAAAAAGAGCCAGGTTCGCCGATCTGCCGTTTGTCCTTCTTCGCTGTCAGATTGCGATGGGTTCTGTCAATTCGCAACCTAGTGAAAAACTTGGCGGAAGCGTGTGCGAGT
>Ga0126373_10001089_pt1 | contig 18966 bp, 16 predicted proteins | sample PanSoiMetPlot_11_FD_92545 | JGI IMG/M metagenome (GOLD analysis project Ga0126373, IMG submission 92545) | Tropical forest soil microbial communities from Panama - MetaG Plot_11 | ecosystem: Environmental > Terrestrial > Soil > Tropical forest > Bulk soil | place: Panama | collected 2016-02-17 | reverse complement strand
GGCGCGATGGCAGCTACTCGGGCGACGGCTCGGGCGACATCTTCGTGGCCTTCTCCACCGCCAACCGCGGCGCCGCGGACCCAAAGGGGATTCGCGACCTCAAAATGCTTCCCAACGACCAGTTGAATCCGATTTTTCTCGCGACCGTGCAGGCGACGGAGGAAGCGGTGATCAATGCCATGGTGGCAGCGGAAACGATGAAGGGTATCAACGATCACGAAGTGATCGCGCTGCCGCACGACCAGTTGCGCCAGGTATTACAGAAGTACAACCGGCTGGTGAAGTGAGGGGGGAGGGCCGAGTTCTCACAGCACCGGCGCGCCGGAACCTGATAGGCCGCACTTAGCGCGCGGAGTTATGCGTGGGGCGATGGCCCAGTGGCGCTTGTGCTGCGGTTTAAGCTGCCTTGCGCCCGCCGTATACCATCTCAAGGGCGGCCGCTTTACTCCAGTACCGGCGATCGCCCTGCGCGACCAGTTCTTCGACCAGATACACTCGCCGATCGGGCGCAATCTGCAGCGGAACACATCGCCGCTCATAGCGCCGCACCTTTGGATTTCGCCAAACAACTTTCAGGCATTGCATGCGTGACTCCCGATAAAATCCGCCTTTATGGACGTCTAAGTCCAAATTTGGTTGCAGTATGCAACCAGCGAAGGCCGGCGTCGATTGTTTTCGTCACGAAGTTGTGTGATCGGGATCACATCGCGGATGGTCGAGCTGGCTTGACTCGCAGGTTGGCGTGCAGGCTGGCCGCTTGCGGGCGTTCCTGCCGATTTATCGGCAGTCCCGAACGCACCGCTGGTCAAAGGGCGGTCCCAAACTTTGGTCACTTGGATTGAGAGCGGGTTCCGCTTCATAGTCATAATGGTTACCAGACCACGCTATGGCGCGCATGATCGAGCTCGTCCGGTCGTCCTCTGTATCAGCCAACCTGATGCAGATTGCCGCCCGTGGTGCGTTGTCGGTGCCAGGCGGCGAGATGATCGAGATCCTGGTGTACCTGGCGAACCATAACCGGGTCTTTGGTGCGCAAGCTCGCATGACGCTGGCCGGCTGGGACGAGAAGGCCTGTATCGCGGCCGCCGCGGATGCTGCCACATCCCGCGAAGTTCTGGACTACTTCATCGCTCCCGAAAATCTGCGTCCGCCCTTGTTGCCGGCGTTGTTGGAAAACCCTTCGGTTCCCAACGAAAGCCTGATGGCCCTGGCGGCAGCGGGCAGCCGGGAGATCGTCGATGCCATGCGGAAAAGCGCGCGCGTGCAGAGAACCCAGGCGATTCTGAGCACCCTGACCTCGAATCCCAACATGAGTGCGAGCGAGGGAAGCACGATCCATCAGCAACTCGCGGCTACCGGGTTTGAGGAGGCGGCTCATGACGAGGTTCCGGTGGCAGCCGAGGGGGAGGCTGGGGGCGCCGAATCGGATGAGGCCGAGCCCATCCTGGCCGCCTTCCTCAACGAGCACGCCAAGGAACTGAGTACTGAGGGGGAGAAGCCGTTCCAGCCGATTGGAGGGTTCCACGGAGATCTGGAGGAGAGCGGAGACGGGCGAGGCGACGGCGCCGAGGCCGACGCGGAAGCGGCTGCCGCGGAGCCGCAGCCGGTAGAGGCAGTTGCTTCGGTGCAAGCGGCCGCATCTCCAGTCGCGGCCCCGGCCTCGAGCCATCCCGGCTCGGGCGCCGCACCAGCGAGAAAGAAGGTCGTCAAGAAAGAGCATCTCTCCACCGAGGAGGAACGGGGCAGCGCGCTGCAGAAGATTGCCAAGCTCGACGTCAAGGGCCGCATTCAGCTGGCGATGAAGGGCAGCAAGGAAGAGCGGTCGATCCTGGTGCGCGACGGGACCAAGCTGGTCGCCCTGGCGGTGCTGGAGTCGCCCAAGGTCACCGACGGCGAGGTGGAGAAATTCGCGGCGCAGAAGAACGTGCTCGAGGCGCTGCTGCGCCAGATCACCATGAAGCGCCGCTTCATGAAGAACTACGGGGTGGTGCGCAACCTGGTGTACAATCCGCGCACGCCGCTCGATGTTTCGCTGGGCTTGATGAAGAACCTGCTGGTCAACGACCTCAAGAATCTCTCTTCCAACAAGGAAGTGTCCGACACCATCCGCAAGCTTGCGCTGAAGATGTTCAAGCAGAAGAAAGATCCCAACAAGAAATCGACCGACTGAGCCTCCACGGCGGGCAGCCGGCAGATCGACACGAAATTCAGAGTGCGCCTAGCAATTGCCGGAGAGGGTTGCCGACAAGCACACCGCATTGAGAATCTTGTAAACCAGCGGGTCGGTGTCGAAGTCCTGATCGTTGGTTAGAGCGACCAGAGTAAATTGGTTGTCGAGAAAGACCACGTTCTCTGCGGTAAAGCCACCGATTTGACCGCTGTGCCAGATCAGCGGGCGGTTGTTGTATTTGCTCAATGCCAGCCCGAAGCCGTAGGAATCACCCTGTCCGTCAATGGCGAAACCGTTGGGCTTGATCATCTCCTGAAACGAAGGTTGCGAGACGACTGCACCGGACACTAAGGCGTGATCCCAGGCGACCAGGTCGGCGACGTCAGAACTCATTGCGCCCGCTGCGAAAGCGGCGGAACGATCCCAAATCATCGCCGGGGCAATTCCGGAGCCATTGATCGCATAGCCTGCGGCGGCCACATTCGCAGGCGGCAGGTTGTAGTAGGTGGCCTGCAAGCCGAGCGGCTGGAAAATCGATTGCTGCAGGTTGGCCGCGTAGGACAGGTTGGTCAGACGCTCGATGATGGTTCCGAGAGCGAAATAGTTGCTATTGCTGTATTGGTATTGCGTGCCGGGTTGGAATTGCAAGCCGGCCTGCGCGATAGCGGTGAGCACGGTCGCCTCCGTGACGCCGTTTCGCACCCACTGCCCGAACTGGGGAAAGGTTGTGAAGTTGGCCAGGCCGGAGGTGTGATTTAGCATCATGCGCAGGGTGATGGCCGGGGGGAACTGGTATCCGGGGAGATAATTGACCAGCGGATCATCCACGTGCAGCAACTGCTGTTCTTGCAGTTTCATGATGAGGGATGCGGTGAACTGCTTGGTGATCGACCCGATTTGAAAGACGGTAGAAGTCTCGGCGGGCTGAGCGCTGGCCAGGTCGGCGTCGCCGTAGCCCTTGGCGTACAGTAAATTCCCTTGCTTGGCCAGTTCTACGCTGATGCCCGGCACGGAGAATTGCTGCATGCTGGATTGGACTGCGCCATCGACGGCTTGGGCCAGGCCGGAAGAGTTGTCGGAAGGGGGTTGACTCGACCCGCCACATGCGCTCAGGACGAGCGCGACGAGTGGTACAAACAGACACTGTGTCCCAGAGGCTCCTCGCACCATGACAGAGGCCTCCCTCCCGCGGAGGCGAGTTTAGGTCAAATCGCACTCGCGTACAACCGTGTTGCGAGACGCGCATTCCGAAAATTCGAACTAGGGCGCGGCGTGGTCGGATCCGGCCCATATGTTTTCGGCCTGCGAGAGCTACAATAAAACAGTTATGAGTTCCACGGTTTCTTCCGACCCGATCGCCGACGTCCTGCGGTCGGCGAAAAATATTGCCGTGGTCGGGCTGTCGGACAACCCGCTCCGTCCCAGCCATGGTGTGGCCGCGTACCTGCAAGCCCAGGGGTATCGCATTATTCCGGTGAACCCGCGCATCTCGGAGTCACTCGGCGAGACGGCGTACCCCTCGCTGCTCGAGGTGCCCGAGAAGATCGATATCGTGGATATTTTTCGGCGATCCGAATTTGTCGAAGGAGTGGTCGATCAGGCGATCCGGCTCAAGGTGCCGGCGGTGTGGATGCAGGAAGGAGTCATCCACGAGGCCGCCGCGGCCAAGGCGCGCCAAGCTGGGCTGTTCGTGGTGATGGACCGCTGCATCCTGCTGGAGCACCGGACGCGATTCCGCTGAGCCGTCTGCCAGCCGCGCCGTGCCGGCCGTTGGTGACAACGCGGAGAATCGTTACGCTGCGTCCCGCGGGCGGGTCCGGTTCAGCCGAGCGGCCATCCGTTCCAGCGTGGCCAGCGGCAGGTCGCCGAAATACACGTCGTGCAGTTCGCCCAGAGCTTTCAGGGCGCGCTGGAGCGCGGTCCGCTCCGACGGCGTTCCCCCGCCATTCAGTTCTTCGATGCGGTCGAAGATGGCCATCTTGGCCTCGCGAATCCGGGCCAGCAGCTTGTGCTTATCGAGTTCGAGAACGGCTGCGTGTAGAGCTGTTTCCAATCGGGGGGAGCAACTTCGGGGGACATAAGGGCGCACTCCACTTCAACTGCCTTGCCAAGCAACGCAGTCTTTTATGTACCACCGCGCCTCAATATCGGAAGCGTCATTATGCGTCAATTCGGGCCTCGCGCGGAAACGCCCGCGGCATGGCCGTTGAAATGTCGTAAGACGATGCATTTCGATGGGCGAGGCATGCTCCAGCCTGGGCCGCGGGTTCCGGGCGGATGGCGCTCCCCGCGCCGATCTTGACAGCGGCGCGGCCGCCTCATAGACTCCTCCCGCTGCAGTTTGCTCCCGCAGAAAGCTTTCTACTCTGCACGACTCTGTCCCACCTGGAGGACCTATGAATTTCTCCCGACCCCGACTTACGCGCACCGGCTGTATGCTCGCAGTCCTCACCTTCAGCGCTGTCTTCGCATCGGCCCAGCTGCAAATCGGCTCGCCCAATACGGCAACTGCGGACCCGCCTGTGCCGCGCCCGAAAACGACGCCTTGCGTGGTCTCGCTGTTCAGCAATTTCAAATTTGCCGATTTCAATCCCAAGCCCTTCCAGTACACGCCGCCCGCCGCCTGCCCGGGACCGTGGGCGAAAGTGGTGCTGACCGCCAATTTCTCGATCCAGGCGGGGCGGCAGTTCGACCGCACCGCCAACATCTGGATTGGCGGCACCAATGTTTATTTCGGCACCACCGCCGAGCCCTCGCATGACGTGCGCCGGCACTGGCACATTGAGCGCGACCTGACCGACTACAGCGCGCTGTTCACGACGGGCCAAGGCGGCGAGGTCGATCTGGACAACCTGGTCAACCCGACCTTCACCAGCAGCCTCTTTGGCAGCGCCCAGCTTTCCTTCTATCCGCTGGCACAAGGCCAGACGCCCCCGGTCACCGCCGATCAGGTCATCCCGTTTGCGGCCGGACCCACGGGCGAGACGGTTGCGCTGTTCAACACGACCAGTCTGCTGGAGCAGACGTTAACGCTTCCCAAGAACGTCGAAGCCGCATACTTCGATGTGTTTTCGCAGAGCCAGTCGAATGATGAATTCTGGTACAGCTGCGTGCCCAACGATGTCTCCGGGGAACTGCAGAGCTGCCCAGGCACGGCCTTCCGCGAATCGGAGGTGACCATCGATGGCGTTCCGGCGGGCGTGGCTCCGGTGTATCCCTGGATCTACACGGGCGGTATCGATCCCTTCCTGTGGCGCCCGATCCCCGGGGTGCAGGCGCTGAACTTCGTTCCCTACCGCGTGAACCTCACGCCGTTTGTGGCCATGCTGGACGATGGCAATCCGCATACGATCGCGCTCAGCGTGTTCAATGCGGACAGCTATTTCTCGGCGACGGCGTCGCTGTTGCTTTATCTGGATCACGGCTCGACGCAGGTGACCGGCAGCGTTACGCAAAACACGCTCACGGCGCCCTCGCCGACGATCACCGAAAATCTGAAGACCTCGGCCAATGGCACCATCACCGGGAGCGTGAAGAGCCTGGCCGGGCATAAGTTCGAAATCGCGGGGGTCGCCAACACCTCGAGCGGGCCGGTCACGACCACGCTCTCGCAAAACATTAACTTCTCGAACATCCAGGTGTTCAAGATCAACAGCGTGTTCTACCAGCAGGATATTTCGCAGAAGACGACCATTCACTCGACCACGGCCACGCGCGCCATGGGCGGCTCGACGGTGCGCACCGAGAACGATACCTGGCCGCTGCAGGCGAATATCGTTCTGAACTTCAACCCGGATGGTTCGGGGACGCAGGCCACGGCCATCCAGCAGGCTTACCAGCAGGATGTGAACTGGCGGCACAATGGCCAGCTGACGGCGTTCAGCGTGGTGAGCGATGCGGTGCAGCCGACCGACACGCTGGATTTCGCGGCCGGCTTCGTGATCACGGGAAACTCGAACCAGTCGAATGCGCAGCAGTACTTCGCGGCGGACTCGACGGGATACTGCTACAGCCGCTCGATCACCGCAGCCGGCGGCGTGCTGACCGGCGTGGTGAACGGGCAGGGCTGCAGGAAGTAAACGTGCCCGGATGGGCCTCGGCCAGAGGGTTCGGGGCCCATTCCGTTGGTAACCAAAAAACCGCCCCCAAAGGGCATGCCCGGGCGGACTCTTATTTTGTAATTCCCCAAAAAACGAGAAAGGGCTTAATATCTGCCAATGGCCAAGAAAACAGGAATGAGCGATTCCTCCTTGTGGATTATTACCGTGGTTTTGATCGTGCTGTCTGCCTGGATGTATTTCAAGAGGTAGGTCCACCAACCGCGGAGTCGCAGCCGCGTCGAAACTTGGTTCTGCCGATCCCTCGGCCCCTGCCGCCTCCCCCAGGCGCGCACAGCGACGTGTCGTCCGCTGAATTCCTCAGGCTTCGTCGAAGCTTTCTGGCTGCGGCTACTTCAATAGGCGAATCTTCTTCATATCGATGAAGAGCACGTTGCGCGAGGCGGCCAGGGCCGGGGTCGGCGGCTGGTGCCGCTGGATCCGCAGCACCGCCCGGTCTACGACCTGAAGCAGTTCGGCGCTGTGTTCCGGGGAACGGTCTTGGCGCAGGCGCCGTTTGGTCTTCTCGATGGAAAACCAGCTGGGTTCGCGGCCGGATTCCTGCGGACGCTCGCGGCGCAGCACCTCGCACAGGTGGGCACTCACGGCTACGTCCACTGCGCGGCTACGGCGTCCCGCTCGCTTGGTTCGGATGTATCGGGCGAAGGCTTCTTCTTCCATGCGGCCATGCACGCCGGCTTCTTCGAAGGCCTCGAGGGCCGCCGCCTGCGCGGGTGTCAAGCCGGCCATCATGCCGCCCTTGGGAAAGGTCCAGCGACCGCGGCGGGTGCGCACCAGAAGAAACTCGATTCCGCTATTACGCAGGCGGTAGCAGACTGCTGCCACCTGTTCGGACCCGCGCCACTGGCGCAGGTCGGAGAGCCGTACGAACTTGGTCGAGGGCCGAAGGACCCGGATTCTTGCCATTCCCGCCGGCATGCGTGCATCGCGAGCGCTCATTGCCTGATCTTGCTCGTTCGCGGAGGGCGGTGCCTAGAGGCGATCTTGGTTCGGGGGTTCGGGTGAGATGGGAGGGCAGTGGGAGTGATTGGCGACGCGGCTGCCGCGGCAAAGAGCGCCGCGACTGGACAGGCGAGGGCGCCTGTCCCTACACGATGTTACTGCCGAGCCTGAACGTGGCCGCGCAGGATGGTGATCGAGGCTTTGGGCAGAGTGAAGACGGTTTGCGCGTTCGCGGCGATCGTCTTTCCGATCACCGGGCCGTCGGGGTCGGCGTGACTGCTCGGGCCGTCGTCGCGCCAGACGTATTGCTCGCTGCCGAAGGTCACCCAGCGCACCGGGCCGGCGAACGGCCTCTCTTGCTTTCGGCTGGAGTCTTCGAAGAGCACGCGAACCGAGTGGGGCTGATTCTGGTCGCGATTGACCAGCATGAGCGACCAGTTGCCATCGGGGCGATGGACGGCGTACGAGGTCACGAGCTCGTTGCCCTCGCCGTCCTTGATGCTGACCGCCGAGGGGAACATCTGGTGGATTCCGGAGCGGTGCTGGACCCATTCGAGGTTGATCATGTGGGCGGCGAAGTAGAGCGCGGTGTACCCGGTAATGTTGTAGTCGCGGTCGGCGACGAAGTTTGACCACGAGGCCCATCCCAGGCAGCTGGGCTGCACCGGCTGCGGCTGAATCGGCGAGTGGTAGAAGGCGGCGCCACCGCCCTCGAAAAAGGAGCCGACGTTGTCGGCAAGCCAGAGCCCGGAAAAGATGGTGCTCATCGGCCCGGTCAGCTGGGCAGCGAGATGACTCTCGGTGACCATCAGCGGCACGTCGTTGGGCACGCCGTCTTTTCTCCACACCTCGAGGATGTGCTTCATCAAAGTTGGTTCGCTGTAGAGCGAGTTCCAGGTAATAGCGCAGGATTGCTCGAACGGGTAGTGCTCGAACGAGACGAAGGCCAGATCGGAGAGGTGGCCGTGAGACTTCAGATAGTCGACGAAGCGGCCCATCCATGAGGTGCGCCCCTGGGCATCGGGCCAGACGTGGATATCTTCGTTCACCCCCTCGAAGATGGGGCCGCCGAGCTTGAGCGCGGGATCCACCTTGTGGATCGCCTTGGCCCATTGGATGTAGAGCGCGCCATAATCTTCCGGGAGCGCGTGCTTGCCGTCAGGCTCTTCGCCCATTTCGATGTAGGCGATGGGATAGCCGCGCTTCTCGATGTAGGCGATCTGGGCGGCCGCGTCGTCGGGCGTGCCGTAGAGCATAGTGACCGGAATCATCGCGGGCAGATGGTTGGTGATGCCGCTGGTGAACAGGAGGTCGAAGCCGGTGTGCTGGTAGGCGCCGGTGTCGTTGACGTCGGCGGCCGAGTGCCAGGGATCGATGGAGGAGGAACAGAAGGTGGGCTGCTGATCGGCGGCGGATTGAGCGGCGTCGGTGAAGGCGCCGGAGGCATCGAGAGTTCCGGCGTGGATCTCCTGGATGGCATAGCCGACGCAGTTGCGGATATCGTCGGCGCCGTGCAGATCACAGGTGTTGGAGGACTCGGTCATCAGGATGCGCAGAAAGCGGGTGGTGACCGGCGCGCCGGAGAGGCGCAGTGTGACGGTGCCGCCTTTTGCGCCGGCGATTTGGCCTGAGGCGAAGGCCTTCCACTCGCCGATGGGCCCGTGGTCAAAATCGAGCGCGTCTTTTCCCTCCCAATATTCGACCTGGTAGGTGGTGGCGTAGGGGCTGGCCCAGGCGATGCGCACGGCATTGACTTCCTTCGGGGTGCGCAGGTCCATCACCACCCACTGCGGATGGAGCGCGTCGCTCTCGCCAGTGAACCGGCTGGTGAGGTAGGGATTGCTCTTCCAATAGGTGAGGTTCGGTCCTTGGATAGGGCGATCGCCGCTGGTCGAGAATCCGCGATGAGGCAGGGCGTAGGCGAGGATGTAACGGATGGGGGCGACAAGCTCAGTGCTGCCGGTGAAGTATCCGCTCTGGTGCGCGGGGTCACTCCAGGCGCCGTTTGGGTTCCAATGCCAGGCCGCCATGCGCAGTTCGGTGTTGTTGCGGTAGGTGAGCGGGCCCCAGCCGGCCGAAAGCGATTCCTGGATGATGTGCGGCGTGTAGACCTTGTCGATGTCGGCGCGCGAAAGCACGTCGACGGAACTGCCAAGGGCGCGATCGGGATCGAAGGTGTTGAGTATGCGCTTCGGGTTGGTGTCGACGCGCACGGTGGCCGGATGGTTGGCCGACGTGGATTGTGCGAAGGCGAGCGCGCGGAGGAGCGCCAGAATGATTCCCGAGAGAACGGTCGATCGAACGAGGCCGCAAGATGGTCGTGACATAGAGACGATGAGGGCTTTCAGCATCAAGGCTGCGTATGCGGTAAAGCGTTGGCGCGGTCGATGACCCATTGGGGAACCTCTGGCGCTCCCTGGGGCGGCTTGCCTTGGGTGATGGCCCATTGCTCCAGCCAACCCGCGCCGTCTTCGCCAACGAAGGTGTTGGGCAGGCCATAGGCCTGATCGTTCAGGGCCTCCTCCAGCGTGATGAAGCGATAGCCGCGCTTGCGAATCAGGGCAATCAGCTCGCCGATGTGATCGGCCTCCAGCTGGTTGGCATGGAGCAGGAGAATCTGCTTCGGCTCGTAACCCATGATCTGCTTCGACAGCTGCTCGTCATAGGCGAAGACGGCGTCCGCATGGGAGAGGTAGCTTTGCACGAGTTGCGCCTGGAGCGAGGTGTCGCCGCGCTTCTGGGCGTCCTCATAGACCGGGGCGTACATCCAATCCCAGGGGTCGATGGTAACCGGAGCGATGTGATAGCCGCGGGCCGCAAGAAAAGCCTCGGCTTCGCGCCGGGTCTGAAGGTCGCGCCCCACATGCAGATAGGGATGGCGGAAGTAGCGCAGCGGCAGGTTGTGCTCCGCCAACAGCAGGCGCGTCACGGTTTCGCCCTGGATGATTTCATCTTCCCAGGCCTTGAGGCCGACGCGGTTCAGCGAGGCGTGCGAATAGGTGTGGTTGCCGAGCAGGAAGCCGTCGTCGAGCCAAAGGCGCAGCGCGCTGATGCGGTCATCGACTTCGCCGAATTTGTAGAGCTTGCGCTCGTTCACGAATCCGATGGCCGGCACCTTCTGCTCACGCAGCGTGTTGAGGAGCTTGGTCGTCATTTCAATGATCGTTTTTCCGGTCATCGAACTGGAAGCCGCGGCGGGAAGGTCGTCGATGGTGATCGCGACCGCACGCTCGGGCGGTTGCGCGGAGTACAAGCCGGTCGCAGACGCCAGCAGGCAAAGGCATAACGCGATTTCGAACCGAAAGGGCGATTTCATCGAGTGGACCCCTTGCGCACTTTCAACCAAGTGATTAACGGCAGACCGCTATTAAACCACGGCGAGGTTGGCGCACGGAGTGCGATCGCAAACTGGCGATCAGGATCCGGTGTACAGCTGGAATGACGCCCAATAAAAGGGCTTGCGAAAGACGCCGTCAGAGTGGAGCAGGGAGAGCTTGGCGGCGCGCAGGGCCTCGGCGGGACGCTGCCCGCGCGACAGGCCGTCGTAGAGCTGATTCATGAGCTGGGGAGTCGAGACATCGCTGACCTCCCACAGGGCGCCGATCACGTTGTGAGCGCCGGCGCGGAGGAAGGCCCAGGAGAGGCCGACCAGTCCTTCGCCGGCGTAGGTGCGCGAGCCCGCGCCATAGCAGGCAGAAATCGTGACCAGGTCGGCATGCAGCGGGTGCACAACGATTTCACGGGCATAGAGCTTGAAGGAATCGTCGGCCGCGCTCGACTTGGCAAGAATCACGGCCGAGTCCAGGGGACTCAACCGGCTGGCGGTGCCATGCGCGACGAAGTGAATGTAGGAGAATTGGCCGGGGTTGCTATCCAGATAGGCGGCTGGAGTCGCCTGCTTTTGCTCGAAGACGGTCTCGAGCGCGGGCGAAAAATGTCCCGCGATCTTGTCCATCTCCGACTGAGCGTGGGGCAGGGGCGCGTATTCACCAGAGGGAACCAAGGCATCGCCGATCAGCAGCAGTCGCTTTGGCTGAGAAGGGGCCTTGCGCGAGGCCAGGAGTTCCAGCGAGCTCGCATTGAGGAGGGTGGCGTCCTGGATCCAGTAGTGGGGTGTAGGAGCGGGCACGATCAGCGTTTCGAAATTGAGCGCGGCCAGGCTGCCGTCGGGGATGACGATGACCTCTCGATCCGGGGCAATCAATGCGGCCGCGGGGGCGATCAGCGTTTCGTAGAGTTTGCTTCCGGTAGCACTCTCGCTGAGCGGATCGCGAGGTCCCGCCAACTGCTTTTGAAATTTGGCGACCAGGGCATCGATCTCGGCCGATCCGGGCAGTTGAATCAGGCGAGTTTCGCGCGGGGTGATTGCCCAGAGATACGACTGGGGCGGACTGAGCCAGTAGAACAGAACGGTGGCATTTTGGCGGCGGGCACTCAGGGTGGGATCGAAGGCGGCCCGCGCGGTGGCAGCGCTACTCCTGGCTCCCAAACCTTCACGCAGCGTTTGAGCATGGCTGAAGTCGGCGGCCCGCAGGGCGTCGAGCGGCGTTCCCCGATGAACCAGGAAGCGGATGTAGTCGTCGTAGAGGTGGGCGGCATTGGCCATGAAGGGCAGGCGAAAGTCTTCGTGCTGGAGCTTGCCGCGCGCCTCCTCGATCACCTGAATCGCAGAGAGGTACTCGCGATTGGCGTCGGCGAAGCGATGCTCGCGTTCCGCCAGTTTCGCCAATTCATTCCGAGCTTCCCATTTCACCGAGGCGTCACTTTGGGGGTCGAGCGCGACTCCGGCCAGCAATTTCTGCGCGTCGGCGGAATTGCCGGTGCGGGCCGCGATCTGCCCGCGGACGAGTTGGGTGGGCAGTTCGCTCATGCGATCATTCAGATCCCGGGTCAGAGCGATTGCCTGGTCGTTATAGCGCCGGGCTTCGTCGAATTGCCCCTCGCTCACCAGCACGTAGGAAAGGGAGTTGAGAGCATCGACGATTTGGGATCGATTTTGGGTTTCCTGCACCAGTTTCAGCGACCGGAGGAAGTAGCTTTCGGCCAGAGGCAACTGGTCCATCTGGAAATAGATGAGGCCGTGATTATTGAGCCAAGCGACTTCGTCGATGACGAAGCCCAACTGATGGGCGCTGGTTTCCGCCTCCGAGACCAGGGGCAGCGCGCGTTCGAAGTCGCCCATCTTGTAGAACGCCCAGGCACGGTTGCCGGAGGCTTTCTCCATAATTTGGCGGGCGTCCAATGACTGTGCAGCGGAGTAGGCAAGGTTGGTCCAGTCGATCGACTCGTCGTAATGCTCGGTGCCGAGAGTCACCCAGCCCAGGTTGAGCAAGTCGGTCGCTTCCAGGAAGCGATCGTTTTTCTGGCGCGCGATTTGCAGGCTCTCGCGAAAAAGCCTCTGCGCCGTATTCAGGTCGTTGCGATCCAAAGCAATCACTCCGGCATTGCGAGCCAGCTCGCCGCCGACCTGGCAAGAGGAGGAGTCACACAACGCTTTGGCCGCGCTCAGTTCTGCATCGGCCGGTTCCCGCTCGCCCAAGTGCGAGTAGGCGATCGCCCGGAACATGTGGCGCCGCACGCTCAAATCGCTTTGCCCGAGAGAGGAAGGAAGATCGGCATCGAGCAGCTTCAGCAGGCTGGGGCTCTGGCCCTGAGACACAAGCACATCCGCGTCCAGCAGACGGAACTTCCAGGACCAGGCCGGATCGCGGGTAGCTAAGTCGGAAGCGGCGGTGCTGGCTTGCTGGTGGGCTTTGACCAGATCGCCGCGCAGAAAGGTGGAGCGAATCGCTTGAAACTGTTCGGCTGGAGTAAGAGGCGCAGGGTGGGAGGAGCAACCGGCTAACAGCAAGGGAGGCACGAGCCGGCACCAGCCGGCCAGCCAGATCACGGATAGCCACGCCCTTCGATGGCGGCGCTGGCAGCGCTCAACGTGCCCTGCGTGGGACAACCCAGTTCCATGCGCATCATGATCAACCGGTGCGAGGTCGCATCGGCCAGGAACTCTGCCAAGTAGACGGCCCCAAAATCCGGAATCTCGAGAATGTGGCCTTTCCTGGTTCCGGGGAACTGCCCCTTGATGTCTTTCACCAACGAGCATAGGACATAGCCCTTTTTCTCGTCATACTTCTGGCCGATCCTTTTGAGAAAGCGGGAATCCCTGACGGCCGGAGAGTTGGGAAAATTCTTGTGGTGGCCATGATCAAAAATATCGGGCTCCAGAATAACCTCAACCGGCTGTCCTGCGATGCGAAGATTCTCGATCTGCGATCCAAAAAAGGTTACCCGGGGATCGTAGCCGTTGCTGGGGTGCTCGACGGAAATCTGGGACACTACCCGGTCGGCGGTGACGACGTGGAGCACATCGAGGCCCTCGACCACGGTGGTCGCGATGGTGGTGGCATTTCCACTTTCGGGATGTTGGCTGCCGGCGACCTGGGTGTGGGTTGCCTTCGCGGAGACGATATCGTGCAGGCGAAAGTTCTCGGAGCGAATCGCAGCGAATCCGCCGACCGGCGGCAAGGACAGCGAGGACTGTACTGGAAGCTGCTCTCGAATGGGGCGCTCGATATGACCGCCCAGCGCGCTCGCGTCGGCGTGATAGTAGTGCACCCGCTTTACATTGGCACTCATGATTTTGCTCCTTGCGCTTTAGCCCTGGGGCCGGTCCGCTGACCACGCGCGGCCGATTTGAAGAAAGTTCTGATGCGTAGTGGGCGCTACTGCTGGACTGCGAAAGAATAGCGTCCGACCTCGGATCGTTCGCCGCGTTCGCTCACGCCGTAGACCGCCAGGGCGTAGGTTCCTGCTCCGCCGCGAACCGCCGGCATCTGGACCGAAAGCGTGTCCTTCACCGCGGCTGCATTGATCGGCAACGCCCACTCTTTCGTGCCCGCCGGATCATACAACTCCGCGGTATAGGAGACAAATCGCGGGTCGCCGGGAATGTCGAGGAATACGAGGAAGGGACGGCCCTTTGCGACGTTGATCGTGGGCGTGGTTCCACCACGCGTGTTGGCGGCGATCAGGGAAGCTGAAGGCAGGATCATGGCGGTTTCGCGTCCTGCCCGGGCGGCGGGTCCAGAGACAAAGCTCTGGTAGGCGATCACCGCCAGCAGGAGCGCGAATACCGGAGCGGCAATGGCCGGCCGCAGCCAGCTGAGCCAGCCAGGCTTGGGAGCCGGAGCCGCGACCCGAACCGGGGTAGCGTCAGGAGCGGAGAGCGCGACCTTGCTGTGTTCCACAAAGGTTGCCGCAGCACGAAGGTCATCCGCACAGTCGCGGCAGTCGAACAAGTGTTCTTCGAACGCATCGCGTTCCTCGGGCAGCAGTTCGCCGAGGAGATACTTCTCGGTCGCGTGCGTCTGCACCGCCTCTTGGTGTTCCATACTTCCCCCCTCAACACTTAGTAGTGAACCGGGGTCAATGTTCGTTTCATCTTCTTTCTGCTGGTTCGGGTTTGCATTGGCGATGCGATTAGGCGACTGCCTCCAAGGGGCGTTGAGCCGCGCATCGCGGCAGCGGACGGTTCAGGCGACGCCCCGGGCGCGGGCGGTCAGCTTCTTCAAATACAAAGACTTAAACGACAATTTCGCGCGATGCAGCAGGACCCGGAGGTAGTCGCGGTCGACGCCAAAGTCGCGGCAGACGGCATCCTTGTCGCGTTCTTCGAGGAAGACTTCGCGAATCAGCCGGCGGTCGCGCTCGGACATCTCCTCGAGAATTTCGTGCACTTTGACTTGCATCTGCCGGGCCGACACGGTTCCCAAAATGTCGATTTGCTGGTCGACGGGGTCCGGGGCATCGTCTTCGTCGAGGGAGCTGGTGCGGGTGGATTGGCGGTAGTGCTCGAGCAGGACGTTATTGCAAATCGAGTTGACGAAGGCGCCCAGCCGCTCGGGCTGGCGAATGCCGCCGCCGCTGCGCAGCGCGGCGAAGACGCGGGCGAAGGTCTCCTGGCGGACGTCTTCGATGGCTTGCGGGGTGCGCAGGCGGGAACGCAGCTTGAGCTGGATGAGCTCGCTGAAGTACGCGACGAAGTGCTCCTGGGTTCGGAAATCGCCGGAACGCAGACGATCGACGTAGGATGCGTCAAAGTTTTCGAATTGCACGCTGGTTTCCTGGCCTGTCCGGGTGGCCGCTATCTTACCATCCGCGACCCGTTAAAACCCGCATCGGGCGTGAGGACCTGGCGATTGAGCAGGTTTTTCGCGGTGGCGGGCGGCTCACGAATTTTTTGAGACGCGGCATGAAACGAAATTGGGATGAGCTGCACCATCCAAATGAAGCGAGCACGAAAGCGCATGGCAAAAGATCGGAGAGCCATCCAAGTGCGACTCGAGGGAATGCACAAAACGCAACCGGGCATTGAGCAGAGCGCCGATTACCAGTTATGGCTGTTGCGCTCGTTCGATCTGCCGCCGCTGTGCCGCGAGATCCTGGTGTTGCGCGAAGTGTGCGGGCATCCGGTGCCGGAGATTGCCGAGTTGCTCGGCGTGCGGCGCAGCGTGGTGGAGAAATGCTTGCGACGCGCGCAGCGCATCCAGTCTGCCGAGAAGGTGGACGCGAGGGAATCTTGAGATCCTGAAAGGGACCCTGCTTTGGGGGAAGGGCAGGGAAACCAGGGTAACGCCGGAACATCCAACCAGATGTTCCGGCGTCTTTTTTTGCCCCTAAGGACCTGATCATGGACGTCGCACGCCTACTTTGAGGCTGCTGGCGGCGATTCTAGCTAAGTTAGACGGAAACGGCGGAGTTTTTCAGACGGCATGGGCAAAGGGTGTTGGGTGTTGCTGCCCATGGTCGATGTGATCGAGCAATCGCGCATGGCTGTGGACGAGCGGACTGACGTGACCGGGCGAGTCACGATTGAAGCTGTCTTGCAGCCTCTCGACCGAGCAAGTAGCGGGCCCGGGAACGCCAGGGCAGCGGCGCGACCAACTTGATCGAGAGTCCGCAGTCGGGCGTGCGCATGCGCACCTGCTGCGTCTGCCCCTGGCGCGCAGGAGGCCGAGTAAAATGAACCCCAGCACCGCTCCTCGAACCTCCAACTATGAGCGGGACACCGTCACGGCGCCGGACTGCACCTTCATGCGGCCAAGGGTCTGATTCCGTTTTCAGCAGAGGTGTAGAAAAAGCGAAAAGGTGTATTATCCGGGCATGTCAGATCCCGCGCCACTTGTGCCCGTGCCCTTTCCCGCACCGCATGCGACGCCCGCGCCGGAGCCAACTGAGATAACACGCCCGGCAGCTCTTGTAGTTCCACCCAATCCAGGCGAGACGATCACAAGTCTGTTGACACGCACCACGTACACAATGGGTGAAAAAATTGGTGAGGGTTTTTTCGGTCTTGTGTTCGAGTGCGTGGACGTTTGGGATAACAATCTTGCGGTGAAGGTGTTGAAGGGCAAGGCACCGTATGAAGTTATCGAAAAAGCGGCGCGGGAAGAGTTTGAAAAACTAATGGTGGTTCGTCATCCCTACGTCACATATGTCTTTGACGTGTTCCACCTGGAGGAAACCATTTACATTGTCACAGAACGGTGCCACTGTCCTCTGTCGCGCCTGTTTGCTCTGGAGGGATTTGACGGCAAGATTTGGATTAGAGCTATCGCAAGGTGCCTTCTACAAGCCGTCAACTACCTTCACTTGCACGGCTATGTGCATCAGGACATCCACATCAACAATGTATTTGCAGCCTTCGCACGTGATGAGCTGATGGACAATACCCCAGGGGCGTTGAATTTTAAGTTGGGTGATTTGGGCGTTGCGAAGCTAATCAGCGAAGTTGACGCAACCAACACAAGAGCGCAAGGGATGTTTCCACCGGAAGTTTTGAATCCCACTGAGTTTGGTCCGATGGACCACCGCATTGACATTTACCATTGCGGGCTATTGTTCCTTCACCTGCTAAACGGGGCTGAGATCCGATTCAGCAATGAGGAGATACTTGCTGGCAAGCCGCGAGAGTTGGCCTTGCAGCTCCCCGCTCCCTACAGTTTTGCGCTTGAAAAAGCATTGAGAAGGCACGTTGCGGCGCGGACTGAAACTGCTATGGAGTTGTGGAGGGATCTGAGTTCTGCCGCAGCGTTGCCGGTACCCGAACCGGAACAGATGGCACTTCCGACCGGTCCAGCAATTCCCGTGGACCCGGAACCATTGGCATGAAAACCTCGGGAGAAAACCTGGGGACAGACAGTGGACTGCACCCTAGTTTTTGAAATCGCTATGCGCCCGATGGCAAGGTGAGTTGGCGTTCCTCCCGGGCAAGTTTCTTGGGGTGGCCGCCTTTTCGAGGAATCAAGCGGCGCGAGGTAAGCTTCGTCCAGCGCGGCCAGGAATGCTTTAAGAAACCGAAAATAGAACTCGTCGGAGGAAATTGCGGGTTGATACCGGCTGCTGAACGTCCTGTCTGTACCCGGGTTTCTTTTCGACTCAGGCCTAGTCATCACTACTCACGATCCCGTCTTTCGTCTTGAAGTGGCAGACTAGTCCCAAGTCGGAAGGCTGCCTGAATACAGGAACTCCTAGGGGGGTCTCTGCGGTCCATGCGGGGGAGCCAATCTTAATATGAATACTTCTTCCGTCCAGAGTTACGTAGTCGGAGTTCAAATATGCCGCAGTACCAAGCCCGAGTCCTCCTTCACCCAAAAGCGCCACGTCAGAATTACAAGTAAGCACGACGTCTACTGGCGAGATGGAATGATTGGTTAAGCCCTCAACAAGGATTACCGCACCACGCTTTCCGTTTACGGTTGCCTGTTGCAAATCATAGTAGCGCGTCCAAATCCTTTTTGGTTCTGTGCTTCTACTTCCGCCTGTGTTTGAGGTTGTCGGGAACGATCGAGATTCCAGTTGTCGAATGCGATCATCCTCCTGCTCCAATTTGCTTTTAAGGTCAGACTTGTCTTTGAGCGCTGACTGCCACCGCGCGACAATGTTGGTATGGTCATCGTAAACATTTCTGACTGCGTTCCACGTAAATACGAGTGCGATTAGACCTAGCGGTACAAGAAGTCCGATTAGAGTCGGGATGGCCGATCTTTTCACATGCACCAAGAAGCCGCCTTCCGAGCGCCATAAGTACGCCATCGTCCCAACGAATGCAATGACGGGGGCTGCCAATGAGAACAGAATGATTGAAAGAGTAGTCGTGCCCAGGGCGCTAAGGACTCTGGCCCATACCGTACCGAGGAGATTGACAAAGTGACCCCACATGACTCACGCCTCCGCTGACTCTCGAAATATAATCCAAGCCGTTGAATCAGCGTGGGCAGAGCCTTTGGCTTAATCTCGGCTGCCATCCCTAATTCCCCTTGACAACCCCGCTTAACGGCGTTAAGTTACCAATGTTAACTTAACGATGTTAACAAAGTGAGGGTTGTTATGGGTGTGAAGGAACGGCGGGTCCGCGAGAAGCTGGAGACCCGGGACCTGATCCTGGATGCGGCGCGCGAGCTGTTCCTCAGCGAAGGGTATGAGGGCGTGTCGATGCGCAAGGTGGCGGAGAAGATCGAGTACTCGCCCACGGCGATTTATCTTCACTTCAAGGACAAGGAAGATTTGTTTCGCGAGCTGTGCCACGAGGATTTCGGGCGGCTGGCGGAGCAGTTCAATGTGCTGGCGCAACATCCGGATCCGGTGGAGCGGCTGAAGCGCATCGGACAGGCGTACATCGAGTTTGGCATCCGGTATCCCAATCACTACAAGCTGATGTTCATGACGCCGCATCCGCCG
>Ga0126373_10001088_pt1 | contig 18987 bp, 17 predicted proteins | sample PanSoiMetPlot_11_FD_92545 | JGI IMG/M metagenome (GOLD analysis project Ga0126373, IMG submission 92545) | Tropical forest soil microbial communities from Panama - MetaG Plot_11 | ecosystem: Environmental > Terrestrial > Soil > Tropical forest > Bulk soil | place: Panama | collected 2016-02-17 | reverse complement strand
GCGTGCCGCACCACGTTGGTGACTCCTTCGCGCACAACCCAGCCGAACAGTTCCGACCGCGACGGGTCGACGACGTCGACGGATCCCGGCAGTTCGGCCACGATGCCTGCCGCGCGAAGTACCTCGCGCGCCGTCGCCAGTTCCCCGGCGAGTGTCACTTCTCGGTGCCCGGCGACCGCGGCGCGGACGTCGCCGAGCGAGCGCCTGGACAGCTCCTCCACCTCGGCGATCTCGGTGATTGCACGCTCGTCGTGGCGTTCGGCCAGACGCCGGGCGAGGCCGGCCTTGACCGTGATCGTCGTCAGCGAGTGTCCGAGCAGGTCGTGCAGATCGCGGGCAATTCTGGTGCGCTCGTTCTCCGCGGCGAGGCGGGCCACCTCGGCACGCGCGTCGGCCAGCTGCTGGTTGCTGCGGATCAGCCCGAAGAAGCCGTACATTGCCAGGCCCACCAGGGTGATCGTGATCAACGGGGTGAAATCCAGCCCGGCGTGCCAGAAGGACACGGCCGGCGGCACCACGACGGCGATCAGGCCGTACAGCGCCAGCAGGCCGACCGAGCGTGCGCCCAGCGCGCCGACGGTCAGCACGGCGACGAACGTCAGCATGGCGAACGCGTCCTCGTGCGCGAACACCGTTTCGATGGCGACCAGCGCGACGGTCGCCGCATACAGCGCCCAGAATCGCTTGCGCTGGCCGGCCCACGCGAACGGCAGGGCGAGGAGGTAGCACACGCAGAACGCGACGAGCACTGCGTAGCCGACCGACTCCGCCCACCCGGAACTGTGCTTGCTGACGCCATTCGCCGTCTGGCCCAAGTAGATCAGCCAGATGGCGGGGAAGATGATTCGACGCCACCGCGCAGCGCCGTCGCGGCGGTCCAGCGACCAGGGCCGGAAGCTGCCGCTGCTGTCGGACGCGCACCGATCAGTCATCGTGGTTCCGAGGTTAGACGCGCTTGGTGTCGCGCTGGTACGCCTTCATCGCGAGGAACGCGAAGACGACGGTCCACGCGGCGATACACAGCCAGCCCTTGGCGCCCCACACCTGGCCGGTGCCGCCCAGGCCAAGCCGCGCGGCCTGCACCAGCCAGTACGACGGCAAGCACTCGGCCAGCACCTTGAAGAAGCCGCTACCGGTGATCGGGAACCACACACCGCCGAGGAACGCGAACAGCGCCGTCACGCCGCCCAATGCAGGGCCCATCGAGTCGATGGACATGACGTGGCCCATGAAGATTCCGATCGCCGCGAACGGGACAGCCGCGACAAGGATCAGCCCGGTCATCTGCAGCCACGTGGCGGCGGGCAGGCGTACCCCGAGCATCGCCCCGGACAGGTAGAGCAGCCCGATGCTGAGCAGCGCCAGGACGTAGCTGGTGAGCACCTTGGCGCGGAAGTACGTCCGGGTGCTGAGCGGGGTGAGCCGCAGCTGCCGGTTCCACCCGACCGAACGCTCCGCGGAGATACGCGCTCCGCCGGCCATGACCGACATCATGGCGCCCCAGGCGGCAAGGCTCACCATGTAATACAGCGGTGCGAAGTAGCCGGCGAACCCCAGAGTATGGCCCAGGTCGTGAACGTTCTTGTTCGGCCCGGCGATGAGGAAGTACATCACCAGCGGGAACACCAGCGAGAAGATGAAGAAGCGTACGTTGCGGAACGTCCGCAGCAGTTCATAGCGGGCGTACACCATCGCACTCATTTGGCAGCTCCGTTTCCGGTCAGTTGTAGGAAGGCCTGCTCCAGGCCCGCCCCGCTGATCTCTATGTCGCGCGCTTGCGGGTAGGCAGGCAGCAGCGCGCGGATTGTGGCGTCCGAGTCCGAGCAGTTGAGGATGACGGCCTCGCCCCGGGTCTCGACGTGCGTGACGCCGGGCAGTACGCCGAGTACCGATGGGTCGACCCCGGGCAGGGTGGCCCGGATGGTGCGCATCCCCACAGCTGCCTTGATCTCCGTCGCCGGACCGTCGGCGACGATCTCGCCGCGGGCCATCAGGATGATCCGGTCGGCGTAGGTGTCCGCCTCTTCGAGGTAGTGCGTAGCAAACACGACGGTCTTGCCGGCCGAGGCGAAGCGACGCATCGTCATCCAGAATGCGTGGCGGCTCTCGACGTCCATACCGACGGTCGGCTCGTCGAGGACGAGCAGGTCGGGGTTGCTGACCAGCGCGATCGCGAAGCGTACTCGCTGAGTCTGCCCGCCGGACAGCTTCTGCACGCGACGTCCGGCGATGTCGGCGATGCCGGTGAGGTCGAGCACCTCGTCTACCGTGAACGGCCTCGGGAACAGCGACGCCATCATGTCGATCAGGTCGCGGACGCTCAGGTCGCGGATCAGCGAACCGGTCTGCAGCATCGCGCCGATTGCGCCGACCTTGATGGCGTCCGCAGGCTTCATGCCGAACAGCGACACTGTGCCGCTGTCCGGCGGCAGCAGGCCGAGCAGCATGTCGATGGTGGTCGACTTGCCCGCGCCGTTCGGCCCGAGTAGCGCCACCGTCTCCCCGGGCGCGATCGAAATGTCAACGCCGCGAACGGCGTACACGGGCCCGTCCGGGGTGCGAAACGTCTTTCTCAGGTCGGACAACTGGATGCCAGTGGTTACGGGGTTGGCCGTATGAGTGGTCACCAGGAAACTGTGCCGGGTCGGCGGCGGAGCCCGGCAGTGGTTTGCTGCCCTGAATTGGCCATGACATAAGTCAGCGCGACGTCATGGGCGCCCGCAGCCCCGCCGGAAACGCCGAGCCGACCTCGATACGCTGGCCCGGTGAGCGAGCATCGCAGCTCGGCGAACGTCGGCCCGGACGACACGTCCGAAGAGCTGCCGCAGCAGATGCGCGTGCGGCGTGCCAAGTACGACCGCCTGATGGCCGACCCGGACCGCGCGCCCTTTCCGGTTTCGGTGCCCCGGACCACCTCACTGGCCAACGTGCGCCGCGCCCATCCGGACCTAGCGCCTGACACGCGCACCGGCGAGTACGTCGGCGTGACCGGCCGTGTCATTTTCGTGCGTAACACCGGCAAGCTGTGCTTCGCCACTTTGCGCGAGGGCGGCGTCGAATTGCAGGTGATGCTCTCGCTCTACCGGGTGGGCGAGGCCGCACTTGCGGCGTGGAAGGCCGATGTCGACCTGGGCGACATCGTATTCGTGCATGGCGAGGTCGTCTCATCGCGGCGCGGCGAGCTTTCCGTGCTCGCGGATTCGTACCGCATCGCGGCCAAGGCCTTGCGCCCGCTGCCGGTTGCGCACAAGCCGCTCTCAGAGGAGATGCGGGTACGGCAACGGTATGTCGACCTGATTGTCCGGCCGGACGCGCGGGAAATGGTGCTGACTCGGGCGAGCGTGCTGCGCTCGATTCGCGAGACTATGAATCGCTTAAGATTTGTCGAGGTGGAGACGCCCGTCCTGCAAACGGTGCACGGCGGCGCTACGGCCCGCCCATTCCACACACACCTCAATGCGTTCGACCTCGACATGTCGCTGCGGATCGCCACCGAGTTGTACCTCAAGCGCGCCATCGTCGGAGGCATCGATCGCGTTTACGAGATGGGGAAGGCGTTCCGCAACGAAGGCGTCGACTCGACGCACTCTCCCGAGTACACGCAACTGGAGGCATACGCCGCGTACGGTGACTACAACACAATGGCCGACCTCACCCAGACACTGGTTCGTGACGCGGCGCGCACGATCGGCGTAACCGCCCCGGTCGCCGAGGACGGGACACGGATAGACCTGTCCGGCGAGTGGGCGTCGGTGTCGATTCATGACGCGCTGTCCAGCGCGCTCGGCGAACCCATCACTGTGGACACGGGCCTGGACGAGCTGCGCCGCTATGCGGACAAGAACGACGTCGCGCTGCGGCCGGACTGGTCTCCGGGCGAAATCGTCCTGGAATTGTTCGAGAAGCTGGTAGAGCACACGATTGTCCAGCCCACCTTCGTCAGGGATTATCCCGTCGAGGTACGCCCGTTGGCCCGGCCGCACCGCAACGACCCGCGGCTGGCCGAGGCGTGGGACCTGTTCATCGGCGGCATCGAGATCGCTGTGGCCTATTCCGAACTGGCCGATCCGGTGGAGCAGCGGAGGCGCCTTGTCGAGCAGTCGCTCGCGGCGGCGAAGGGCGATCCGGAAGCCATGGAACTGGACGAGGACTTTCTGCGAGCACTCGAATACGGTATGCCGCCGACGGGCGGAATGGGCATGGGCGTTGACCGCGTGATCATGGTGCTCACGCGGCGCGGGATTCGTGAGACGATTCTCTTCCCGCTGCTCAAGCCGCTCTGAGCATTGCTCCTGGCGGGGCATAATAGCTCCCTCGCAATTTGAGCTATTGTAGTGCCGACCCGTTACACCTTTAAAGGAGTCAGCGAGCATGGCCAAGAAGGTTCAAGTCAGTCTCATCGACGACATCGACGGCAGCAATGCGGTGGAGACCGTAGGCTTCGCCCTCGACGGCACGTCGTACGAGATCGACCTGTCGAAGACGAATGCCAGGAAACTGCGCGACGGACTCTCGAACTATGTGGCCCACGCGCGGCGTGCCGGTCGGGTCCGCGCAACAGACGGACGTCGCGCCCGGGGCAGCGCACGATCGGATCGCGAGCAGACGCAAGCAATCCGGGAATGGGCCCGCCGCAACGGACACAAGGTGAGCGACCGGGGTCGTGTGCCCGCGTCAGTTCTGGAGGCATACAACGCCGCTCACTGATCGCCTAGAACGCGGACTGATCGCGTAGAAAACGAAGCCGCCCGCGTGATCTTCCACTTGTGGCTGCTATTCAGCTACAAGTCCAAGATCACGCGTCGGATGAGCTCGTGACGAACGTCCCATCGCAGGTCTGCGCGGCGATCTCTACGCTCGATGGCGTGTATCGGACGATGCTCAAAAGCAAGATCCACCGGGCCACGGTGACCCAGGCGGACCTGCACTATGTCGGATCGATCACGATCGACGCGGATCTGATGGATGCCGCCGACCTGCTGCCCGGCGAGCAGGTGGCCGTCGTGGACGTCACGAACGGCGCGCGCCTGGAAACCTACGTCATCGCGGGATCACGCGGGTCCGGCGTGATCGGCATCAACGGCGCCGCCGCCCATCTCGTGCATGCCGGCGACCTCATCATCGTCATCAGCTACGCGATGCTGCCGGACGCCGAGGCGAAGGTCTACGAGCCTAAGGTCGTGTTCGTGGACGAGGCGAACCGCATTGTCCACCGCGGCACCGACCCCGCCGGGATCCGCTGAGCGTCAGTAGTCGTGCCGGATGCGGGCCCGCACCGGCGTGCCTCGCCCGCCGGCGATAGGCGCCGGCTCCGCAGCGCGCTTCGCGCGGCGGTGCGCCCACACCGTCCACGTGGCCAGGACCAACCCTAGGAAGGCCGTGCCGGTGGCGATTCCCTCGGCGACGGCCGCCCGTGTCTTCTCCCCGTACCAGAAGGGCTCGTACATGTTCGGCAGCGGGCCGAGCGTGCCGATGTCGTAGTGCGAGTAGATCATCACGGCCCCCAACGCCGACGCCGCCACGACGAGGGCCAGCGCCCACGCCACCAGCGACCAGGCCGCTAGCCAGAACACCACCAGGACGGCCAACGCGGCGAACGCCGCCACGCCGGCCTCCCAGCGAAAGAGCGTGCCCTGGCTGATCGAGGCGGCCCGGTTCGGGTCGTAGCGGTAGGCCAGATCCGCATGGATGTAGGCATCCACGGCCAGCATCGCAGCCGTCACGACGCGCAGCACCCACAGCGCGGCGGCCAGGACCCACAGGGGTAGCGAACGGGTCGGCATCAGTAGCCGCCGTTGCCGCCGCCGTAGCCGCCGCTGGTGGACGCGCTGCCACTCGGGCTCGCCGGGGCGATGGCGATCCCGGACGGCGTCGCCACGTGCCAGGTGAAGTGCTGGCTGCCGAAGCTGTCCTTGAAGCCGTTTCCGCTGACCTGACCCGCGGAGTGGTCTTCCGTGAACGTGTAGAGCGGCGTGCCGTTCAGCGCGACCTGCATCTTGCCGTCCGGTCGCGCCACGGTGGTCAGCTTCGCGGTGATCGACGAGGGGCCGCTGGGCATTCCGTCGGCGACCACCAGCGGCTGCCAGAACGTGAGGCAGGCGCTGCTCGTGCACATCACCTTGCCGTTGGCCTCCTGCTCGCTTGCGTAGAGCGTGTGACCCTGTGCGTCAGTCAGCACGTTGCCGGTGCCGGAGACACTGCGGACGGCCACAGTCGTGCCGCCGCCGGACGCCGGCGTCGCGCCGGACGAGCTGCCGCCGGACGAGCTGCATGCCGCGAGAGCCAGCACTCCAGCGCCCCCGATGCCGAGCAGTGCGTATTTGATGATCATGTTCATTCCTTTGCGATCAGTGGTGTAGGACGATGCGCACGAGCTGGTAACCCTTGGCGGTAACGACGTCCAGCTCGGTCAGGTGGCCAGCCGGGATGGATGTGGCACCCGGCACGTCCGCGGTGCCCCGCGGGCTGGCCACCCAGGTCGCCGCGGTATCGCTGCGGCCGTCGTCGGAGCGGGCGATGAGTGAGCACGTACCGTTCGGGTAGGCGCCCTGCAGTGTCAGCCCCAGCTGGGTGCCCCAGCTGCGCCCGGACAGGGACACCGCGGCGTGGACGTGCGTGTGGGGGTCGACCGCGCTGACCGTCGACGTCTGCTGACGGCCGGACGACAGCCCAGCCGTCGTCGACAGCCCGCCGACGCCGAGCAGCAGCGCCGCCGCGCCGATCATGGCCGTCACCCGGCGACCCCGCGGAGTGCGCGCCTCACGGGCGATCTCGGCGATCAGCCGTTCGAGCAGGCGCGACGGTGGCTCTTCCGATGCGCCGTCCAGCCGCTCGACCTCCGCGGCATCGACCAGCGGAAGCAGCGGGGGGATCCAGGCCACGGCGGCGAGTTCGTCCAGGCATGTGGCACAGGTGGCCAGGTGCTCCTGCAACTGCACCGACTCGTCTGGTTCTAGGGCATCTAGGACGTATGCCGCGACATACTCGCGGAACTGGCAAGCGTCGGTCATGGCTGCGCCACCCCCCGCTCCTGGAGCGCGAGGCCCAGGGCACGCAGCGCGTAGTGCAGCCGAGAGCGCACCGTGCCGGCCGGCAATCCGCGCTCCTGAGCGACCTCCCGGGTGGTACGACCCCGGTAGTAGCAGTCGATGAGTACGGCGCGGTGTGCCGGGCTCAGCGCACCGAGGGCGTCGGCCACAAGGACCGAATTGAGCGCCGCGTCGATGTCGTCGGCGGCCACGATCGAGTCGATCTGGTCGTCCGACGTCTCGACGGGGCGCGCGCGCCGGGCCCGGTAGGCGTCGATGACCAGGTGCCGCGCCGTGGTGAATAACCAGGGACGAATCGCGTTCGGGGGCAGCCGGTCCGCGTTGCGCCAGGCACGCAGCAGCGTCTCCTGGACGATGTCCTCCGCAGCCGGGCGGTCGCCCCCGAGCAGGCGCTGCACGAACGCGAGCAGCGCGCCGGCGTGCTCCGCATAGAGCGCGCGGGCGAGCTCCTCGTCTCGCACAGGTGTGCCACCCATACCAAGTACGACGGAGCCGACGCCAAGAGTGCTCAATCGGGTGAGTTCCACCGTTCGCTGGTAGCGGACGGCATCGGGGCATCTCCGGGGCGTGCGGGCCGTTGATCCCTATGCGTCGTCGACTTCGCGCCGGACGACGTAGCCGTCTGTAGCTGATCTGCGACCATGGCCGTAACAGAGCGGCAGTAGAGTCATGGCTGACGATCTGCTGCGAGAACTGTTGCAACGGAGCAGACCTCGTAGCAGGAAGCCAGCGGTATGTACGAGGCGCGGAAGGAGCTGACATGTTCGAGAGGTTCACCGACCGCGCGCGTCGGGTTGTCGTCTTGGCCCAGGAAGAGGCCCGGATGCTCAATCACAACTACATCGGCACCGAGCACATCCTGCTCGGGCTGATCCACGAAGGCGAAGGCGTCGCAGCCAAGGCCCTCGAGTCGCTCGGCATCTCCTTGGAGGCCGTGCGCTCGCAGGTCGAGGAGATCATCGGCCAGGGTCAGCAGGCGCCCAGCGGGCACATCCCGTTCACGCCACGGGCCAAGAAGGTGCTGGAGCTCAGCCTGCGCGAGGCGTTGCAACTTGGTCACAACTACATCGGCACGGAGCACATCCTGCTCGGCCTCATTCGTGAGGGCGAGGGGGTGGCGGCCCAGGTGCTGGTGAAGCTGGGCGCCGACCTGAACAAGGTGCGCCAGCAGGTCATCCAGCTGCTCAACGGCTACCAGGCCAAGGAGCCGGCCGGCACCGCGTCCGAGGCGACGCCGTCCACTTCGTTGGTGCTGGACCAGTTCGGCCGCAATCTCACCCAGGCCGCGCGCGAGGGCAAGCTCGACCCGGTCATTGGCCGGGAGAAGGAGATCGAGCGCCTGATGCAGGTGCTCTCCCGCCGGACGAAGAACAACCCGGTGCTGATCGGCGAGCCCGGCGTCGGCAAGACCGCCGTCGTGGAGGGCCTGGCTCAGGCCATCGTCAAGGGCGAGGTCCCCGAGACGCTCAAGGACAAGCACCTGTACACGCTCGACTTGGGCTCACTGGTCGCGGGCTCCCGCTACCGCGGTGACTTCGAGGAGCGCTTAAAGAAGGTGCTCAAAGAGATCCGCACCCGCGGCGACATCATCATGTTCATCGACGAGATCCACACCTTGGTGGGTGCGGGTGCCGCCGAAGGCGCCATCGACGCCGCGTCCATCCTCAAGCCGATGCTGGCCCGCGGCGAGCTGCAGACCATTGGGGCTACGACACTCGACGAGTACCGCAAGCACCTGGAGAAGGACGCCGCCCTGGAGCGGCGCTTCCAGCCGGTGCAGGTAGGCGAGCCGACCGTGGCGCACACCATCGAGATCCTGAAGGGGCTGCGCGACCGTTATGAGGCGCACCACCGCGTCTCGATCACCGATTCGGCTCTCGTGGCCGCGGCGGGCCTCGCGGACCGTTACATCAGCGACCGATTCCTCCCCGACAAGGCCATCGATCTGATCGACGAGGCCGGTTCCCGCATGCGCATCCGCCGCATGACTGCCCCGCCGGACCTGCGTGAGTTCGACGAGCGCATCGCCGAGGTGCGGCGCGAGAAGGAATCCGCGATCGACGCGCAGGACTTCGAGAAGGCAGCGGGCCTACGGGACAAGGAGAAGACGCTGCTCGTGGAGAAGGCCAAGCGCGAGCAGGAGTGGAAGGCCGGCGACATGGACGTCGTGGCCGAGGTCGACGACGAGCAGATCGCTGAGGTGCTGGCGACCTGGACCGGCATTCCCGTCTTCAAGCTCACCGAGGAGGAGACGGCCCGGCTGCTGCGCATGGAGGACGAGCTGCACAAGCGCGTCGTCGGCCAGCAGCAGGCGATCAAGGCCGTGTCGCAGGCGATCCGGCGCACACGCGCCGGGCTCAAGGACCCGAAGCGCCCCGGTGGCTCGTTCATCTTCGCCGGCCCGTCCGGTGTCGGTAAGACCGAACTGGCCAAGACGCTGGCCGAGTTCCTGTTCGGCGACGAGGACGCGCTCATCCAGCTGGACATGTCGGAGTTCCACGACCGGTACACGGTGTCGCGGCTGGTCGGTGCCCCTCCGGGCTACGTCGGCTACGACGAGGGTGGCCAGCTCACCGAGAAGGTGCGCCGCAAGCCGTTCTCAGTCGTGCTCTTCGACGAGGTCGAGAAGGCGCACCCGGACGTGTTCAACACGCTGCTCCAGGTGCTCGAGGACGGTCGGCTCACCGACGGCCAGGGCCGCATCGTCGACTTCAAGAACACCGTGCTGATCCTGACCACGAACCTGGGCACCCGCGACGTATCGAAGGCCGTGACGCTGGGCTTCCAGTCCGGCAACGACGAGGCGTCGAACTACGAGCGGATGAAGCAGAAGGTCACGGATGAGCTCAAGCAGCACTTCCGTCCCGAGTTCCTCAACCGCATCGACGACACGATCGTGTTCCACCAGCTCACCGAGGACGAGATCGTGCAGATCGTCGACCTGCGGCTGGCCATGCTCGACACGCAGATGCGCAACAAGGACATGGGTCTGGAGCTCACCGACGCGGCGAAGAAGCTGCTGGCCAAGAAGGGCTACGACCCGGTGCTGGGCGCCCGGCCGCTGCGCCGCACGATCCAGCGCGAGATCGAGGACGCGCTGTCGGAGAAGATCCTCTACGGCGAGTTGCAGGCTGGGCAGATCGTGCTGGTGGACGCCGAGCCGTCGCCGGACGGCGTCGAGAAGAACGGCAAGTTCACGTTCCGCGGCGAGCCGAAGCCGGCGGCCGTCCCGGAGGTGGTCGTCCCGGCGGACATGGTCGGCGAGCAGCGCAGCTGACCTCGGACTAGGGCCGCCCAGGCGTCGCAAGGCGCTCGGGCGGCCTTGCCGTCTATGGCAGGGCGTACCGGCCGTCGGGTAGCGCGTCGACCAGGCCGTCGGTTACCAGGGTGTCCAGCGCGCGGGCTCGTTGCCGAGCGTCGGGCCAGACGATGTCGAGCGCCGCGTGTTCGACCGGCGCGCGTGCCGTGCGGAGCACCTCGAGCAGCAGCCCACGCACCTGCCGGTCGGTGCCGGCGAATCGCTGGGGCCGGGATCGCGGCCCGGTGTAGGCTGGCGCGCCGGCGAGCCGCCATGCACAGGTGTCCCGCAGCGGGCAGTTGCCGCAGCGCGGCGCACGTGCCGTACACAACATCGCGCCGAGCTCCATGAGCGCGACGCTGACAAGGGCGGCGCGTGCGGGCTCGGCCGGCAGCAGGGCCGCGACGGCGGCGAGGTCGCGCGCCGTGGACGGCGGCCCCGCCTCGCCCTGCCCGCCGAACGCCCGTGCCACCACGCGGCGCACGTTCGTGTCAACGACGGGTTGGCGCTGCCCGAAGGCGAACGCCGCCACAGCCCGCGCCGTGTAGGCGCCTACTCCAGGTAAGCAGAGCAAAGCTTCCAGATCCGTGGGCACCTCGCCGCCGTGCCGATCGACGAGCGCCGTGGCGCATTCGTGCAGCCGGAGTGCGCGCCGTGGATATCCGAGCCTGCCCCACGCACGTACCGCGTCGCCGGGTGTCGCAGCCGCCAGCCCGGGCGGCGTCGGCCACTGCTGCATCCACGACAAGTACGCGGGCAGGACCCGGGACACCGGCGTCTGCTGGAGCATCACCTCGCTGACCAGCACGCCCCACGGGGTGGCATCGCGGCGGCGCCACGGCAGGTCGCGCGCGGCGCCGGCGTACCAGTCAAGGAGTGCGTGCACACCTTCAGTGTCATCGATGCATTCCCCCGCAGGGACATGGGCTAGCGTGTCGCGACGATGCGCCCCGCCGGATCGTCCCCGCCGTCTCTGCCCCGGAGTCTGCTCGTCCTGTGTGTGATCGGGCTCGGCCTGCTCACGGCGTACGTGTTGGTGCTGGCCGGCCGCAAGGGGCACCACGCCGGCGGGCACTCGGCGGGCTCGCCCGGGGGGCAGCCGTCGCAAGTCACGTCCACGACGGTGCCGTGCGTGCCGTCCGTGCTGGGCGTTGCAGCGACCACGGACGCCAAGCAGTACCGCCTCGACCAGCGGCCCGAGCTGGAGATTCAGGTGACGAACACCGGCGAGGCGCCGTGCGTGGCCAACCTGTCCGACAGCCAGATCGAGCTACTCGTCTACAACGGCTGGTCTCGGGTGTGGGGCAGCCACGACTGCAAGGTCAAGCCCGGAGACAGCCCAGTGACGCTGGCGCCGCGACAGACGGCGGGCCGCTCCATCCACTGGAGCGGCATGTCATCGCAGCCGAACTGCGCGGGCACCAGGCAGCGCGTCGGTACGGGGAATTACACGCTGTTTGCGAGGTTCGCCGGGGTGGGTGGGCGTACTGCGGCGTTCTCCATCGCCCAGTAGGCGCTGTGGGTGGCGCTTGAGCGCACAATAAGTACCGTCGCAGCGGCTATGCGTGCAGGGGGACGCAGTGAGCGGGCTCGGTCAGCGAGAGGACGGGCGCGCCGCATCGCACCGCCTCGTCGGCCGTGATCGGGAACTGGTCGAACTGGCCTCCGTCCTCGACGCCGCACATCGCGGCCCGATCGCCTGCGTCGTCTATGGCCCGGCGGGCATCGGCAAGACGACGCTCTGGCGTGAGGCGCTGGCCCGCATCTCGGGGCAGGGCTACCGGCTGCTGACGTGCCGACCGGCCGAATCGGAAGCCGAGTTGTCCTTCGGCGGACTGCGGGATCTGCTGGACGGCGTGCCCGAGCGGGTACTGGCCGACCTGCCCGAGCCGCAACGGCACGCGGTTGACGTCGCGTTGCTCCGGCAGGCGGCTGACGAACCGACGCTCGGTTACCGGGCAGTCGCTGTGGCCCTGCTCGGCACGATCCGCCGATTGGCTGCCGACACACCGGTCGTGCTGGCCGTCGACGACGCGCAGTGGCTCGACCGGCCGACCGCTGAGGCCATCGAGTACGTCGCCCGGCGCCTAGGGACGGAGCGTGTCTGCGTGCTCGCTACGGTGCGCGGCGACCACGAATCACCATCGCCGTTCGGTCTGTCGCAGGCGTTGCCTCCGGACCGGATCCTGCGCATCGGTCTGGGCGGGCTGAGCCTGGGTGCCCTGCACAGCCTCATCCACGAACGGGTGGGCCTGTCGCTTTCCCGGCCGCTGCTACGTCGGGTCGAGCAGGCGTCCGGCGGCAATCCGTTCTTCGCGCTCGAGATCGCTCGCGCGCTGGAGCACGCCGGCGGGCAGGCGGCACCCGGGGAGCCGCTGCCGCTGCCGCAGAGTATGGGCGAGCTGCTCGTCGCGCGGATCGAACGCCTGCCGGCAGACGCCCGCGAGGTGCTGCGGGTCGTTGCCGCGCTTGCCGCGCCGACCGTCGATCTTGTCGTTGCAGCCCTGGGCGAGCGGGTTGGCCTCGATGGCCTGGACCGCGCCGAGGAGCAAGGTGTCGTCGAGGTGCAGCGCGGCCAGGTCCGGCTCGCGCACCCATTGTTCGGCGCGGCGGCCCGAACATCGGGCGTCGGCTGGCGCCGGCTACACAAGCGCCTGGCCGACCTCGTCGATGATGTCGAGCAATCCGCGTGGCACCTCGCGCTGGCCAGCGAGCGCCGGGACGAGCGGGTGGCCGACGCACTCGAGGCCGGGGCGGCGACCGCACAGGCTCGCGGTGCGCTGACATCTGCAGCCCAGCTGTGGGAGTTGGCCGGGCTACGGACGCCGGCAGACCATACTGCACAGTATGCAGCGCGCATGGCCGCGGCCGGGCGGGCCCTGTTCCATTCGGGCGACACGCGGCGGGCGTGGTCGGTCCTCGACACGGCCGCAGCTACCTTGCCCGCCGGCCCGGAACGGGCTCGCGTGCTGCTGGAGCTTTCGCACGTCGTGTTCCATGAGGGCGCGACACAGCGGGCGGTGAGCTTGTGCACCCAGGCCGGCGCGGAGGCGGACGGATCACGGTTGCTGACGATCGAAGCCGGGCTGCGGCAGACCTGGTACGGCACGCACGATCTTGCCGCGGAGCTGCGCGCGATCGAGACGACGCTGCGCCTGCTTACAAAGGACGACGTCGCCACCGACCCGGATCTTGCCGCCTGCGTCTGGATGATCGCTGCCGACGTCCGCTTCTTCACCGGCCATGGCATCGACCGGGACCTCATCGAACGGTCCCGTCGCCTCCTGAACCCCGCCAGCACGTCGTGGGCTGCGGAGTGGACGCAGATGACTTGGCGCTCACTGGCCAAGCACGTCGAGGATCCCGGAGATGCGCGCGCGCTGTACGCCGACGAGTTCGCCACTGCCGTCAACGTCGGCGACGAGGTGGCGATCGGCACGTCGCTCATGCATCTGGCCGAGCTCGACTGCTGGCTGGGTGAGTGGCAGCGCGCCCGGGAGGCGGTTCAGCAATCCATGGAGATCATGCAGCAGTCGGGGTCGCGTCGCTGGCGCGGATTCGTGCTGTACGCCCACGGGCTGGTTCAGGCGCACTACGGCGAGCTCGACGAGGCCCAGGCCGCGGCCGAAGAGGGGCTGAGCCTCGCCGCCGAGTTCGACGACTCGTGGGTGAGCGCTTTGCACCTCATCGTCACGGGTTTCGTCGCGCTTTGCCGCGACGATCCGGTCGAGGCCGACCGGCAGCTGACCCGTGCCGACAAGATCATGCAGGCGGCCGGAGTGGCCGAACCCGCCCGTCATCGCTTCCACGGCGATCACCTCGAGGCGGTGGTGGCGACCGGCGATCTTGATCGAGCCGCGGGGCTGGTCGAGCGGCTGGAGCGCCGCGCCAAGGTCGCCCCGTATCCCTGGCTGGTCGCCGTCGCCAGCCGCTCGCGGGGGATTGTCTCGATGGCGCAAGGGGATCTGGAGACCAGCGCGACCGCATTCGAGCGAGCCCTCGCCGTGCACGCCACGCTGCCCATGCCGTTCGAGCACGCCCGGACCCTACTGTGGCAGGGCCGGGCGTTGCGCCGGCGCAAGGAGAAGCTGGCGGCGCGGGCGGCGCTCACGGAAGCCGAGCGGATCTTCGCTCGGCTGGGCGCGCCCAGTTGGGCCGAGCGAGCGGCCGCCGAGCTACGCCGGCTCGGGCTTCAGCGCGGCGCCATCGGCGAGCTCACCCCGACCGAGGAACGCATCGCCCGCCTGGTCGCAAGCGGCATGACGAACAAGGAAGTCGCCGCCGCTACCTTCGTCACGGTCAAGACCGTCGAGGCCAATCTCGGTCGAATCTACCGCAAGCTGGGCGTGCAGTCGCGTCGTTCGCTCACGTCAGTTGTAGGGGGTTTCCCCGATGCAGACGGGATTCGGCCTTCGTAGTCTCCATCTGTGTGGGGCAGCCCGTCTTTCTCGTCGAGTGCTACACCTCGCCTGCCACAGCTGAATGCGCGGCGCAACTGCTCGCTCGTCTCGGCGCATCGGCAGGGGACGGTGCGGTGACTCCGGTGTCGTGCATCGCGGTGCCCGCGGACGAGATGTGTCTCTGCCTCGTTGAGAGCGACTCCGCCGAGTTGGTGCAGGAGGCGCTCTCCCGGATAGCTGTAGGCCACGAACGAATCATCGGGGCCATTCAGGTCAGTCCCGTTCGGGGGGTCGGGGCTTGATAGCGTCGCGCTGCCCGCATGACGACGGATGATGCGGGCAGCGCGATGCGAAATTACGGGTAGCGGTCGATGATCGATGCGTCGGCGAGCCGGGAAATGGCCTCGCGGACGCTGCGAGCACGCGACTCGCCCACACCCTCCACGCTTTGCAGGTCCTCGACGGTGGCGGCCAACAGCTTCTGCAGCCCGTCGAAATGCTGGACGACCCGGTCGAGGGTGGGGCCGGGCAGGCGGGGCACCCGAGCCAGCAGGCGGTACCCGCGCGGGCTCGCCACCCCGTCGAGCGACTCCGGGGCAGTGGCGAACCCCATCGCGGCGGCAACCAGCCCGAGGTCGAGCAGGTCGGTGGCCGACAGGCCGACGAGTTCGGCCAGCACCTCGTCGGCGGTGCGCCGGCCGCCACTGGGCAGGTAGTCACGAACGATCAGGTCACGGTCGGCATCGACGCCGGCCATGAGCTCCTCGAGCTGCAGTGCGAGCAGCCGACCGTCGGTGCCCAGCTCGATGACGTAGCCGGTGATCTCGTCAGCGATGCGCCGCACCATCTCCAGCCGCTGAAGCACCATTGCCGCATCGCGGACCGTGACGAGATCCTCGATCTCCAGTGCGGACAGCGTGTTTGACACCTCGTCCAGCCGCGCCTTGTACCTCTCGAGGGTGGCGATCGCCTGGTTGGCGCGGCCGAGCAGCTCGCCGCTGGTTTCGAGTACGTACCGCTGCTTGCCGAGATAAAGGCCGATGATCCGCATCGACTGGGACACGGAGATCACGGGGTGGCCGGTCTGCATGGCCACCCGCTGCGCGGTGCGGTGCCGGGTACCCGACTCGTCAGTGTCCACGCTGGGATCGGGCATGAGATGCGTGGCGGCACGTAGGATTCGGGTGCCGTCGGACGACAGCACTAGTGCACCGTCCATCTTCGCCAGCTCACGCAGGCGGGTGGCCGACGACTCGACGTCGAGCGGGAAGCCTCCGGTGCACAGCGACGCGACGATCTTGTCGAAGCCCAATACGATGAGCGCACCGGTATTGCCACGCAGTATCCGTTCCAGCCCATCACGTAGCCAGGTGCCGGGCGCCACCGTGGCGAGGACGCTCCGCAGCGCGGCGTCCCTGTCGCTGGTCGGCACACCCGCTCCCAACTGTCGGCCGTCGGCCTGCTATGTAGGCGTTGAGTCTAGTAACCCTCCGTCAGCGGCGCGCGCCGACGCTACGCAACGGCGGGCGGCGCGGCGCGGTCGCCCGGTCGCCGAAGCTCACCACGGTGGCAAGCGCCTCGGCCAGAGTGGCCGCCGGCATGTTCTGGATGCCCGCTGCTGCGCCGGCCTGCCCGGCCGGAACCAGCGCCGCGGTGAACCCCAGGCGGGCAGCTTCCGCCAGCCGCCGCTCCAGGGCGCTCACCCGCCGTACGTCGCCGGACAGCGACACCTCCCCGATCGCGCACAGGGTCGGCGAAAGGGGGCTGTCGCGCGCCGCCGAGGCGAGCGCGAGCGCTATGGCGAGGTCGGCGGCCGGCTCCGTCGCCGACAGGCCACCCACCGTCGCGGCGTACACCTCGTGCTCACCGAGCGGCAGGCGACCGTGCCGGCCCAGTACGGCGAGCAACATCGCCACCCGGCCCGGGTCGAGGTCGGTAACCGCGCGGCGCGGTGAGCCGCCCGTGCTCGTGCGCGCTACCAGCGCCTGCACCTCCGTCACGAGCGGCCGGCGTCCCTCGATGCTCACGGTGACGCAGGTACCGGCGACCGCGGTCGCGCGCTCGGACAGGAACAGCCCGGAGGGGTCGGCGAGCCCAGCGATGCCGTCCTCGCGCATCTCGAAGCAACCGATCTCGTCAGCGGCACCGAAACGGTTCTTTGTGGCACGGATCACGCGCAGCGACGAGTGCCGGTCACCTTCGAAATGCAAGACGACGTCCACCAGGTGTTCGAGCACCCGCGGCCCGGCGAGCTGGCCGTCCTTGGTTACGTGACCGACGATCACCGTCGCCATGCCGCGCTGCTTGGCTAGTGCGATGAGCGCCACCGCGACGGCGCGGATTTGCTGTACCCCGCCGGCGCCGCCTTCGACGGAGTCGGTGGAGATCGTCTGGATCGAGTCGACCACGAGCAGCCCGGGCGCCACGTCGTCGACGTGGATGAGGAGCGCGCCGAGGTTGTTCTCGGCCGCCAGGTAAAGCCGATCGTGGACAGCACCGGTGCGCTCGGCCCGCAGCCGCACCTGAGCCGGTGACTCCTCTCCGGTGACGATCAGCGCGCGCTGACCGCCCGCGGCGAAGCGGTGTGCCACGTCGAGTAGCAGCGTGGACTTGCCTACCCCGGGCTCGCCGGCGAGCAACACCACCGAGCCGGGCACGAGCCCGCCGCCGAGCACCCGGTCGAGTTCGTCGACACCGGTGGGACGAGCCCGCGCGTCATCGGGATCGAGCTCGCCGATCGGCCTTGCCTGCTGCTGGACGGGAACCGGGCGAGCCGGTGCCGTCCTGATCTGTGCTGCCGATGCGGACACGCTGCCCCACGCCTGGCACTCGGGGCAGCGGCCCACCCAACGGGGCGCCGTGGCCCCGCACTCGGCACAGCGGTACGCGCTCGGCTTCGTCACGAGGCTGGACGCTACGGCGAGGCACCGACAGTTTCGGGAAGCTGATCAACTCTCGGCGGTCGGCGAGACGTTGATGGTCGGGGTGCTGGACGGACCGGGGACCAGGTGCACGGCGATGCTGAAGGTCACCGAGCCGGCCGTGGCGAACTCGAATGTGATCGGGAACGACTGCGCCGGGAACAGCTGCTGCGTCAGGTTCTGCAACTGGATCACCGGCTCGCTGTCTGCAAATCCGATCGACGTGGCCTGCCCTCTCGGAAAGCTCAGCGACTGGAGCGCGGCCGACGCGGTGGTGCCCGTGGCGGCTGCCGCGTTGGGGAACAGCCGCACGTCGCCGGCTATCGGCGTGGTGACCCGGACGAGTTGGTCTGAGTTGGCGCTGTCGTTGACGATGACGAGCTGCACCGGAGCGTCGCCGCCTTTGGAGTAGCTGCCGCCGACCGGAGGCGCGACCGCCACGGCACGCAGGGCCATTGGCCCGGCGTTCGCCGCGACGCCGTCGACCACGGGTGTCTCCTCCGCGGTCTGCGCGTGCTGCCCCGCGGCGCAACCCGCGAGTACCAGCAGGGCTCCGGCGGCAGCGACGCCGACGCGGATGCGGCGAGACTGTGCCCTCACGTTCGGCAGCCTAGCGAGCCGCTCGCAGGCGCTGACGAGGGGCTGGCGGACCTGCTTGCGTAGCGCATCGACGGGCAAAGCGCCAGTGCCCAAATGCGGACGTAGCTAACTCTTGATCTAAGTGCTGCGTGTTACCCTTGAGAAGTGGAAAGGGGCCCGCGCACATGACGTTCAAGGTCGGCGAGACCGTTGTCTATCCCCATCACGGGGCAGCGAAAATCGAAGCCATCGAAGAGCGAACGATCAAGGGCGAAACCAAGATCTACCTCAAGCTGAAAGTTGCCCAGGGTGATCTGACTGTTCTTGTGCCGGCCGATAACGCCGAGATCGTCGGTGTTCGCGACGTCGTGGGCCAGGAGGGTCTGGACCGCGTGTTCGAGGTGCTGCGCGCACCCCACACCGAGGAACCCACGAACTGGTCGCGTCGCTACAAGGCCAACGGCGAGAAGCTGGCGTCCGGCGACGTGAACAAGGTCGCCGAAGTGGTGCGGGACCTGTGGCGGCGCGACAAGGACCGTGGCCTGTCCGCCGGTGAGAAGCGGATGCTGGCGAAGGCCCGGCAAATACTGGTCAGCGAGCTGGCGCTGGCTGAGGGGACCAATGAGGACAAGGCCGAACTGGTTCTCGACGAGGTGCTCGCCGAGGCGGTCGCCTGAGCGAGTCTGATGGAATGGCGGCGATGCGAATCGCCGCCATTCTTGTTGCCGCCGGTGCGGGGC
>Ga0126373_10001087_pt1 | contig 19002 bp, 8 predicted proteins | sample PanSoiMetPlot_11_FD_92545 | JGI IMG/M metagenome (GOLD analysis project Ga0126373, IMG submission 92545) | Tropical forest soil microbial communities from Panama - MetaG Plot_11 | ecosystem: Environmental > Terrestrial > Soil > Tropical forest > Bulk soil | place: Panama | collected 2016-02-17 | reverse complement strand
CGCGACGGCAGGCGGCGGCGGCCTGGTCGGCCTCGGCGCCGGCGTCGCCGACGGCCTCGTGGACAACGAGGTTTCGGCCTCGCTCGGCGGCGGCGTTGCCGCGCCGTCTGGCGCCACAAGTCCGATCTCGGTCTCGATCAACGCCACCGACACCAGCTCGCTCTATAGCTTCACGGCGGGCGGCGGCGTCGGCGCGGTGGCGGTCGGCGTCATGGTGGCCAACGCCAGCAAGAGCAGCTCGGTCACCGCCGAGATCCCGAACGCATCCTCGACCGAGACGCTCTCCACCACGTCGACGCCGGGCATCGCCCTCACCATCAACGCCGCCGATTCGGGCTCGGTCGTGGCCGACGCCTACGGTGTCGCGGGCGGCGTCCTCGGCGCGGGCGCCGGCGCCGGCGCCGCAGCCAACGACACCGCCAACGTCACCGCCGAGATCGGCACCGGCAACGCCATCAACATCGGCTCGGGCAGCGTCGGCATCACCGCCTCCGATACACCGGACGTCGAGACCACGGCCGTCGGCGTCGCGGTCGCGGGCGGCGCCGGCCTCGGTGCCTCGATCGCCCAATCGACGTCCGATCCGACCGTGCTGGCGACCGTCGGCGACAACGCCTCGATCGGCGGCTCGGGCGCGCTCGCGATCAACGCCACGCTGTCGCTGCCCTCGAGCGGCAACAGCACCACCGCCCAGGCCGACATCGGCACCGGCGGCATCCTGCTGAGCGCCAATGCCGCGGTCGCCACGGCACAGTCGACGCCTTCGGTCACCGCCTCGACCGGCACCGACGTTCATCTGCCCGACGGCAACGTCTCGCTCACCGCCAGCAGCGTCACCAGCCAGAACGCCTCGTCGACCGGCGTCTCGGTCGGCGGCAACTACGCCGCCGGCACCTCGCTCGCCTTCGCCGAGACCGGCTGCACCGGGCTGGCCATCTGCCCCGACACCACGTCGGCCACGACGACGGCCGAGCTTGGCGCCGGCGCCACCGGCTCAGCCGGCCGCACCGGCACGCTGGCGGTACGCGCCACTGAAACCGACAGCCAGACGTCCAACACTGTCGCCGGCAGCGGCGCGGTCGTCGCCGGCAATGCCACCGTCGCCACCACCTACGACAACGCCGTTGTCAACGCCGAGGTCGACGGCTCGGCCAGCGCCAATGGTGCCACCGACCTGAAGGTCGGCGGCTTGGTGATCTCGGCGCTGCACTATGACAACTTCTCCGGCACCGCCGATTCAGTGAACGCCGCGGCCTTCGGCGGCAGTGGCTCCGGCGTTAGCAACGACGCCGCGGTGGCGACGACGGCGTCGATCGGCAACTACGTCACCTTCGACGTCAACAGCGTCGCGCTGGTCAGCGCCGAGAACAATTTCAGCGACACCAACGGCGGTCAGAGCGCGGAGGGCGCGGCCGGCGGCGTGCTCAACGGCGCCGCTGCGATCAGCGAGACAAACCTCTGCTCGTCCTCGACGCCGTGCGCCGCCAACGTCACGCTCGGCAACAACGTTACCGTCATCGCCGGCACCGATCCGGTGCTCAATCCGGGCGGCATCGACTTCGTCGCCGTCACCATGCTGCAGGGCTCGGATCAGGTGAACCTGACGACCGGCGGCGCACTCGCCGGCGCCGGCGTTACCTCCCACTTCACCGGCACGTTCGGCAACACGGTCACCATCGGCACGTCCGACACGCTGACCAGCCAGGGCGATCTGGATATCGGCAGCTACGACCAGCTCTTCTTCAGCACCGTCGCTGACGTCAGCACCTACGGTCTCGGCGTCGCCGGCATCGCCGACGCGACGACGACGATCAATCCGAGCCAGACGGTAATCATCGGCAGTGACTCCACCCTGACCGCGATGGGCAACGTTAACCTGACGGCGGGCAACGATCCGACCGGCGCCTACAACAGCATCGTCAACGGCAGCGCCACCTCGGTCGCCTACGTCTACGGCCTGATCGCGGTTCCGTCGGCGAGTGCCACGGTCAACGAGTACGCGCAGACCGCGGTCACCGTCGATAGCGGCGCCAAGGTACAAAGCGCGCAGAACGTCACGATCGGCGGCTATCCGTCGACGCCGGTGGCGAATGTCGACGGCGAAGCGCATTTCGACGAACTCGGCATCCCGTTCACCCAGCACGACAACAACCCGAATGTGACGACGCCGACCGCCGTGGTGACGATCAACGGCACCGTGATCGCCGGCCTCTATCACAACCTCGACGTGGTGATCCCGGACTGCAGAAATTCCGGCGATTATTGCGGCGAGCTTTTGCTGACCGACGGCACCTTTGACGTTAACGGCAACCCCACCAACCTGGGCAACGCGCTGACCACCGCGACGACCGGCATGCCGTTGACTGTCGCGGCTGGCGCCCCTGCCGCGGTTGCCGTTTTCAATCCGGAATTCGATCCGGGATCGCTATCGGCCGTGCTGCCCTCCGGCGTCGCAAACAGCTATGTCGGCGCCTTTGCCTTCGGCCCGTTGCTCGCCTCGGCCGGCAACGTCAACCTGAATGCGACCAGCTTCGTCGGGTCCGGCACGGTCACCGCCTACGGCGCGCCGAGCATCACCGTGCGCAATTATAGCCCGGACTATCTGGTGATGAGCTCGGTGCTGATCCCCGATCTCGCTGGTGGTTCCATCAACTTCACCGGCTCGGCCGTCCTCGGCGCCGCCACGAGTGCCGGCATGCACATCAATCCGGTCAACGCGAACGGCACGCCAGCGATCGACATCGAGAACGATATTGGCTCGCATAACTTCATCGAGCCCGGCACCGTCTACACCGCGGCCGGCTACGCCGACACCAGCGGCAACGGCCCGGCGCTCTACGTTCTTGGCAGCGCTGACCTGCCGGGCTTCCTGGTGACGCCGGCCAATACCACCGTCACCGGCATCGTCAATCTCGGCGGCGACCTTACCATCATCAACAAGCTCGGTTCCTACGGCGCCACCGAGCCGACGCTGGGTAATCAGGTCAACATCTCGATCCCCAACGGCTTCGCGGTGATCAACATCCCGGCGCCGGGTTTCGACGTGGTGGGCGGCAATCCGTTCTCGGAATGGGCCGACTTCATCCTCTGGCCGGGCAACAACCCGTCGGCGAACCAGGGCTTCAACGGCAACGTCGCCGCCGCCTATCTCGCCAACGAGGCCTATAACGCCAACGGCACGTATAACAACGCTTCGGCCTTCACCGGCTATCTCGTCGGCAACACGGGCGACACCAGCCAGAATCACAGCCGCGCCATCTTCTATGGCGATTGCGAATATGAGTTGAGCGGCGATTGCAGTGGTGACACGGCGCAAAACATCGCCAACACCATGCCGGGCTCAGGCACCTATGGCTTCGCCGGCGGTGGCAACATCGAAGTCCAGGTGCCGATCGAACCGCTTGGCAAGTCGAGCTATATTTCGGGTCTATGCACGACGCTCTCCTGCCAGTACGGCTTGGCCAACCTCGCTGGCAGCGCGAATAGCACGGCGGTTTACGGCAATAACGTCCATATCGTCGCGACGGTCATCGATCTCGGCGGCACCATTTCGGGCGGTCGCGCCACCAACTGGACGGTGACGTTGCCGTCATCGCTGATGAACGCGCCGACATCGTCGGCCCAGCTCGTCGGCTATACGTTGGGCTACGAAACCATCAGCTTCGACGGCTTTACGTTCCAAATTCCGCAGCCCGAGCCGGTTTACCAGACCTACTATTCAGGTGGCGGTGCGATCGCGAATTTCGCAGCCAACTACAATGCTGGCGTCACGTCGGCGACGACACTCGACCTGACGCCTTACTTGGCGCCGATCAACCCGAATACAGCCGATAACAGCGCGCTGCCCGAGGTCGCGACCTACAACGCGCAGACCAACAGCATCACCATCGAAAACATCAACGCTTCGGCAGCGGGCGGCGTGTTGCAGCTCCAAGGCGCGATCGTTTCGACCAACCCCTACGGCACGATCCACATGAATGCCGGATTGGGCCAGGTCACGGTCAACAACAGCACCGGCCTCACCCTGAACACCTCGCTGATCAATGCGGGCTCCAACGCCGCGAACGGCACGGTGTCGAGCATGGTCGACATCATCGACACGCTGCAAAATCGGCAGACCTGGTACGTTTTCACGCCTGCCGGCGGCATCGTCGAGTACACCCAGAACGTCATAAATTACACCTTGAATAATAACGTCTGGGTTCCCGTTGATACGCTGCCGACGACAGGCGGCACGAATCTCGGCAGCAATGCCGCGACGTACCAGCCGCTCAGCGGCGAACGTTTCGAGTGGCTCGAGCAGGCGACGCTGTCACGCTCCGATCCGGGCTGGCAGAACTGGAATTTGGGCAACTGGCAGTTCGACAACCAGTTCGGCGCCACCAGCAACTTGCCGTGGGTCTACCTGACCAGTGGCAACGGCAATCTGGTCGGTAACGGCAACGGCACCGGCTATGAGCTCAGCTCTTCGCAATTGAGCACGACGCCGCAGGCGTGGCTCGTCAATGTCGCCAGCCTCGAGAACGTCGTCTTCAACGAGAAGATCAGCGGCGGTGTCACCAACACCGATGGCGGTCCGTATTGGGGCGCCTTCCACGGTTGCGGTGGCAATATCGGCGACGGCTGCCACTACGGCTATACCGAGAACACCAATCCTGGCCCGGACAACAACGGCGCACCGGCTGCGGTCTGGAGCTGGAATTTCATCACCGGCGGCTATCTCCAGCTCACCATGTCGGTGAAGGCCGACAATCCTATCGCCGTCAATTTCTCGGGCAGCTCGGTGGGCTCGGTCTCGATCACGTCGGACAGCCAGATCAACGTCAACGGCCAGATCACCAACCCGAACGGCAACACGTCGATCACCGCGACCGCGGGCGGCATCCTCACCGATCCCGCTGCCGGCCTGGTGACGAGCAACAACCTGACCCTGTCAGCGACCGGCGGCATCGGCGCTTCTGGTCAGTACTTCAACGCGACGCTCGGCGGCGAGCTCACCGCTACCGCCGGCAGCGCCGGCGTGTACGTCAATCTGAACTCGGGCGCCACGATCGGCACGGTCAGCGCGCAGACCGGATCGAGCTATGGCCCGGTGGCGATCACGGCGACCGGCGACCTGATGCCCGCGTCGAGCGCGTCGCTCGTTGCCGGCAGCCAGATCAACCTTTCGACCACGCAGGGCGCGATCGGCGCGGTGGCGACGCCGCTCAACATCGACGACGTGGGTCCGCTGGTGCAGAACGCCGACGGCAGCATCTCGGGTGCGGTCACCGTGAGCGCCGAGAACGACATCGTCCTGACCCAGACCACCGGCAACTTTAACGTCCTGTCGGTCGTGTCGAAGGGCGGCGACGTCGTGCTCACCGCCGATGCCGGCAACATCCTCGATGCGCGCGGCGTGACCGGTTCGGCCGCGCTGACGCCGGCCCAGCTCCACCTCGACGGCAGCGCGGCGCAGGCCGACTCGGTGGCGCCGTTCGACAATCTGCTCGCCAAGGATTACGAAGCCTACACGGCATTGCTCAATGACGGCTCGGTCAGCGGCGGCGTCTTCACGCTCTATGACACGGCAACGAACAATAAGCTGCCGCTCTATCAGAGCCTGGCAATCGTCTATCTGAATTCGCTCAACCCGGCGACGCCGGTCACTGCCGCCAACATCACGACGGCGCAAATCAATCAATACGCGCAACACCTCTACACGAGCTACACCAGCGATTTCGCGACGTATCTCGGCGCCAACTGGGCGAGCCAGGCGGAATTCACGCAAACGACCCCGAACAGTACGATCCCGAACTACGTCGAGTACTGGGCGCTGATCGGCAACGGCAGCGTTTCGGGCTCGACCTTCACCCTGAACAGCGCCGGCGTCACCGCCTACACGGCGGCGGCGGTCGTCAATTACAATCAACAGAATCCGACGTCGCCGGTGACTGCGGCCACGATCACGAGCTCGCAGGTCCAGGCCTACGCCCAGGCGCTCTATACAGGTTACGCGAGCCAATTCGCGACCGACTTCGGCGCCAATTGGCACAGCCAGACCGCCCTCCAGAGTGATCTGCTGACCGTTACCGCGGCCGAAGCAGCCGCCTTCACGCGAAACTCGGTTTGGACGCCGCAAGCGCTCGCGTCCTTCGTGGAAGACTCGGCACTGGCGCCGGCCTCGACCGTTGTCGGCACCGGCACGCCCAACGTCACGGGCCACAATGTCACCCTGGTCAGCCACGCCGGTAGCGGCGTCAACGGCGACATCGGCGCCCTCGCGCCGTCGCTGCCGATTCCGGTTTCGGCCGTGACCGGCTTTACGCTAAACGCGACGGAGGAAGGCGCGCTCCAACTCGCGGTCGCGCCGGGCGAGATCGTGCTCGAGGACCAGAACGGCAACCTGATCGACTTCGCCGCCGCGGTTGCGCAAGGCCACTTCAACGCCGGCGTCACGCCGACGACCTTCGTCGTGTCGCAGACAGCGCCTTTCTTCCTCACCGCCGCGGACACCACCAACGCCAACGCGGCGGGTGCTATCTACCTGCAAAGCACCGGCGCCAATCTGACGATCGCCCACATCGTCGCCGGCGGCAGCATCAACCTCGCGGCCGACGAGAGCATCATCGCCAGCGGCACCGCGCCGCAGATCGGCGCCGGCGGCTCGCTCACCATGGCTGCCAACGGCAACATCGGCGCATCCGGCGCGCCGGTGAACTACACTGTCGGCAGTGATCTCCTTTCCGCCGTCGCCGGTGGCACCGGCAACGCCTATCTCGAATACGACGGCGGTAACATGGTCATCGGCCAGATCGGCGCCGGTCAGACCGCCTGGGTTGACGCGACGCATGGCGGCATCGTCGCCGACCCGACCCTCGCCGTGTTCGACGTGGTCGGCGGCAGCGTCGTGCTGAACGCGCAGACCAATATCGGCAGCGCGAGCCATCCGCTGCAGGTCGAAACCACGGCGGCGACGGGCACGCTTACCGGCACTGCCGGTACCCAAGCCTATCTGCTCGGTATCGGCACCTCGCCGCTTAACATCGCGACGCTGACGGCGCCCACCGGCATCGACATCACAACCGGGCTGAGCGTGCCGTTGACGGCGCAAACGCTGACCGCAGCGAACGGCTTCGTCACCGTCGGCGGCGGCAACAGTGTCACACTCGACGACCTGACCGCCGGCAACGGCGCCGTCGACCTGACCTCGATCGGCGCTATGACCCTGGGCGCTCCGACCGGCACCAGCCTGCTCAGCAGCACCGGCCTCTTCACCATCGGCGCTGGCGGCGCGCTCACGATCGAGCCCGACACCGAAATCCACTCGCTCGGCGGCCTGACGCTGACCGCCGATTCTCTGGCGATGGACGCGGGCGCGTCGATGGTCGTAACCGACCAGGTCTCGATCACCACGACCCACGACGCGACGGTGGGTGCGATCTCGACCGCCTATAACGGCGACCATGCCATCGACGTCACGGCCGGCAGTGCCAACGGCAATACCATCGTCGATCTCGGCGCCATCGCCGCCAACGGCGACAACGTCGTCAACCTCACGGCCAGCCAGGCCAACGACAAGATCTACCTGACTGCGACCGACGGCGTCGGCGCCCTCAACCGGCTGTTGACCGTCAAAACGCCGCAGGTGGCGGTGACCACCATCGACGGCGACATCGGCATCTATGCGAAACAATTCGCGATGCACGCGACGCTGCTGTCGGCGCCCGTCGGCAACGTTACCTTCAACGGCGACGCTACGCTGACCCTCGACTCGGTCATCGCCGGCAAACAGATCAACTCGACAACGGCGAACGGCGCACTGATCCTCGGCACGACGCAAAGCGGCGGCAGCCAGACTTTCCAGGCGGCCAACGACATCAGCTTCACGTCGCTGATTTCGACGGGCATCACCGGCGATCGCGGCGACATCAGCCTGAGCTCGACCGGCGGCTCGGTCTACGGTGCGGGCGCTGCGCCGACGGCGCTGACCGGTACGATCAACGCCTATGGCGGCATCGGCATCACGTCGCACGGCTTCATCGAAGTCGCGACGCTCATCAGCAACGCCGGCCAGACGTTCAAGGCCGGCGGCGACATCGACGTTGGCACCGCGACGACCAACGGGTTGGTCAGCGACCATCGCTTTACGCCCGACAACGGCAATTTCAGCGCGATCAGCACCGCCGGCGCCGTCAACATCCCGACCGTGACGGCCTACGGCACCGCGCTTATCCAGGCCGAGGGCACCGGCGGCACGATCACCGTTACGACAGTCACCAGCGGGGGCCAGCAGGAGCTCGACGCCACCGACGCGATCACCTTTACCGAGCTGAAAACCACCAGTCTGGGCGCCGATAACGGCAATCTGATCGTCGACTCGTCGGCAGGCGACATTCTCGGCACGGCTTCAGCCCCCACGGCGCTGACCGGCGCGCTCGACGCCAACGGGACGCTCAAGGTTACCGCGGGCGACGCAATCGAAGTCGATGTGCTCACCAGCAAGGGCACGCAAACGCTGCAGGCGCAGAACGGCATCGACTTCCACCAGATCACGACGACCGGCCTCGGCACGGATAACGGCAACCTGTCGGCGATCAGCTCGGCCGGCAACATCAACGGCACCAGCGCGACGGTGAACGGCACGGCGACACTCAAGGCGCAAGGGCCATCGGGTGCGATCACGGTCCATGACGTCACCAGCGGCGGCCAGCAGGAACTCGATGCCACCGACGCCATCACGTTCACCGAGCTGAAGACCACCGGCCTCGGTACCGACAATGGCAATCTGATCGTCGACTCGTCGGCTGGTGATGTTCTCGGCACGGGTTCGCTCCCCACAGCGCTGACTGGCACGCTCGACGCCAACGGCACGCTCAAGGTCACCGCGGGTGACGCGATCGAAGTCGCGATCATCGAAAGCCAGGGCACGCAGACGCTGCAGGCGCAGAACGACATCGACTTCCACCAGATCACGACAACGGGCCTCGGCTTGGATAATGGCAACCTGTCGGCGATCAGCACCGCGGGTACGATCAACGGTAATACGGTTGGCGTCGAAGGCACGGCGCTGATCAAGGCTTTGGGTTCGAACGGCGCGATCACCGTCGACAGCGTCACCAGCGACGGTCAGCAGGAGCTCGACGCCACCAACAACATCGCGTTCGTGACCCTCACGACCGAAGGTCTCGGCACGGACAACGGCAACCTGATCGTCGACTCGACCAACGGCTCGGTCCTGGGCGAGGGCGTCACTCCGGCCGCGCTCACCGGCACGATCAACGCGAACGGAACACTTAAGGCCACCGCCGGCGCCGCCATTGAGATCGCAACCGTCGAAAGCAATGGGTCGCAGACGTTGCAAGCCGGCGGCGACCTCGACTACGGCACGATTACGACGCACAGCCTTGTTGTCGGCGGAACGACCATCGATAACGGCAATGTGTCCGCGACTAGTACGGCTGGGAACATCGACGGTGCGACGGCGATTGCCTACGGCACGTTGACGTTCAAGGCGCTGGGCCCGTCGGGCACGATTACGGTCGGCAGCGTGACCAGCGGCGGTCAGCAGGAGCTCAATGCTACCGGCGCGATCACCTTCACCGAGTTGAAGACCACCGGGCTCGGCACCGACAATGGCGACCTGATCGTCGACTCCACGGTTGGTGACGTCCTCGGCACGAGTGCCACGCCGGCGGCGCTGACCGGCACGCTGAACGCGAACGGCACGCTCAATGTCACCGCCGGCGACACGATCAAGATCGCCACGATCGAGAGCAACGGCTCGCAGACTCTTGAGGCGCAGAACGACATCGACTTCGTCGCAATCACGACCGACGGTCTGGGCAGCGACAACGGCAACCTGTCGGCGATTAGCACCGCCGGCACCGTCAATGGTCAGACGGTCGACGTTGAAGGTACAGCGTTGGTTCGGGCTTTGGGTCCGAACGGCGCGATCACCATCGACCATGTCACCAGCGACGGCCAGCAGGAGCTCGACGCCACCAACAACGTCGAATTCCTCACGCTCACGACCGAGGGTCTTGGCGCCGACAACGGCAACGTGATCGTCAATGCGACCAACGGCGCGACCCTAGGTGAAGGCGCCACGCCCGCCGCGCTGACGGGCACGATTACGTCGAACGGCACCGTCAGCCTAACCGCCGCTGGCCTGATCGAGGTGGCGACCGTCACCAGCCGTGGCACCCAGCATTACCTCGCCGGCGGCAATTTCGATTTCGGTACGCTCACCACATCCGGCATGCCGGGCGATGCGGGTGATGTCGATGGCATCGTCGTCGGCGACATCAATGGCGACACGATCGTGGCCAACGGCGACCTCACGCTCCTTGCCACCAACATTACCGTGAACAACATCACCGCCGTCGGGGCGACGTTCGAAGCCCATAAGACACTCACGCTGCCTGATATCGCCGTGAAGACCTTCCTCGACCTCGGCGCCGACGTGATGACGGTGACTGCCCGCCAAATCCCAGCGGTGCCGGCCTCGGCAACGCCGCCGCTGCAGATGAACATCACCGGCTTCGACGGCGCCATCGGCACGCAGGCGACGCTCAACGTCGACGCCCCGGCCGGCCTTGATATCGGTCAGCTCTTCGTGGGCAAGGTTACGCTCATCACGTCGGCGGAGAACGTCGACATCCTCGACGCCGATGTGCCGCACTGGCTCTGGCTCAAGACGCCTGATCCGATCATCTATGTCGACAACGATGGTCCGCGGCCGGTCAACGGCGTCCAGGTCCAGCTTTATGCGCAGGACGGAACGTTCTCGCTGGATCAAATATCGAACACCAGCTACACCGATACACACGTCGTCTATTACGAGCCCGGCTATAGCGTCGTGGGTGAAACGACGTTCGACGGCAACGCCATCGTCCGCAATGCGCCGAACGATGCGACCTGGACGGTGCAGTATCCAACCACTTTCAATTTGCAGAGCCTTTTGGCTTATTTCCCGATGATCGTTCCGGCCGAGGACGGCGGCGCCGCAGTCAATCTCGACATGGACGACGACGACACAAATCAATAATCTTCGGTCGCGACGACGGGGCGGGGGACGGTTCGTGGTTGGGCGTTGGATCGGCTGGGCATGGCTGGCCGCAATTTTACTCGCGGCTGCGCCGGCGCTGGCCCAGAATGTCGGCACCTCGCCGCAGGTCAACCCCGGCGCCATCCAGAATCAGCAGCAACGTCTGCAACGTCAGCTCGAGCAACAACAACAGCCGCAACTGGTGCCGCAGGCGCCAGTCGTTAGCGGTCCGAGCCGCACCGCGCCCGAGTTGCGTCCCGGCGGGCCGAATTTCCTCCTCAAGGGTGTCACCTTCGATTCGTCGAAGTTCCTCACGCCGGACGAACTCAAGGCGATTGCCGCGCCCTATATCGGGCACGAAGCCAACTTCGCGAAGCTTCAGGAAATTCTCAAGCAAATCAACGCGCTATACGACAAAAAAGGCATCATCACCGCGAGCGCGATCCTGCCGCCGCAGAAGATCATCGACGGCGTCGTTCATATCGGGCTGGTCGAAGGCAAGCTCGGCAAGGTCAATCTGCTCAATCGCCAGCAGACCAACGAAAGCTATGTCCGTGATCGCGTGCCGTTGACGCCGGGCGCGACCGTCGACGTGCCGGCGCTGACCGACGATATTGAATTCTTCAATCGTACCAACGACACACAGCTCAAAGCGCTGTTGCAGCCTGGCGCCTCGTTCGGCCAAACCGATGTCGTGCTCTCGCTCAAGGAGCCGCCCCGCGATACCGTTCAGCTGTTCGTGGACAATCAAGGTGTCGACACCACCGGGCAGAAAGAAGCCGGCGTTTATTACCGCCACGCGGGTCTACTCGGAATCAACGACCGCTTCACGCTCTATGGCACTTATGCGGTCGGCAGTCTCGCCGGCAGCGCCTCCTATAATCTGCCGGTCGATATCTGGGGCGATCGTCTCGGCGTCAGTTATCAGCGTAACCGCATAAGCATCGTCAACGGTCCGTTCGAAACGCTCAACATCGTCGGCACCTCGCAAATCGGCGAGATCGATTTCACGCATCCGTTCTACGCCGATAAGGCCTGGCTCGTGACCGGCAACCTCAACGCATCGGATACGTTCTCGAAAACCGATCAGACGGGTGTGATCGTCTCAGACGATCAGACGCGCAAGGGCGGGTTCGGCTTCACCGTCACCCAAAGCGGCAACGATCACACCTTCTCGGTGACACAGAGCCTCGACGCCGCACACAGCCGCGACAACGTGCTTTCGCGCGGCCGTTATTTCCGGCTCTATAACGGCACCTGGAGCGGCTTCCTTAATCTGCCGTTCGGATTTAATGCGTCGACGGCGGCTGGCTGGCAATATTCGCCCGAGAGACTGCTGCCGGGTGACCAGCTTTTCAGCATCGGCGGTCCGACCACGGTGCGTGGGTATCAGGCCAACGCCTTCGCCGGCGACGACGGCTATTACGTCAATCTCGAATTCCACCACGATCTTATCGAGCCGCTCAAACAAGGGAATTTCCCGATCCCTGCCATGTTTGAGACGATCGACGGGTATGTCTTCGGCGATCGCGGCGGCGTCTATTCGACGTTCCCGCAGCAGCGCACGCTCGAATCCGTCGGCTTCGGCGTTTCACTGAATTTGCTACAGCATTGGATCGGCGAGGCGAGCGTCGGCTTCCCGCTCTTGCATGCCTTGACCGATCAATCGTCCTACGTGATCTACGGACGGATTTCGTTCCGGTTTCCCTAAACGCCGCTCGGTTAGGACATCGCCGGCTATCGAGCCGCCGCGATCTGGGTGCCGGCAAAACGCGTTGTTGCATCGAAGTACGCCCACCAGCCGCTGTTGTTGATCGCGTAATAGGCGCGATAACGCGTCACGCTTTCGAGCGGATCGACGGTTGCGGTCATATTGTCGAGCACCAGATCGTGCCCGTCGACGGTGACGATCAGGATGGCATGATCCTGACCGGTTTGCCGGTCGTGGACGACAGCGACGCGCATGACGCTATCGGGTACGCCCGAGGCGGCGAGCGCCAGATATTTGCTGATGGCGTAATCCTGGCATTGGCCGCCGCGCGCTAGGAATTCGAATGGCGTCTCCCAGTAAATGGGCGTCCCCCAATTCTGGGTTGCTGGCACGTAAGGGATAGCATTGAGCACTTGGTTGACTTGCTCGACACGGTCGGCCAGCGGCCGGGCTTTCAGATCATCGATGAGCGCTACCCAACTTGCTTGCGCACAGGTGCCGTCGGCTTTTGCGGTGCAGGCGCTTGGCTGATCCTGCGCGGCGAACCGCGTCTCGACGCCGGTCCACTGCGTAAATGGTGCAAGGTCGGCGGAACGGATGACCTGCGATGGAAATACCGACTGTCGCGCCGCCGATATCGACTGTTCGGTAGCCTTATCGGGCGTGGTGGTGCTGGCACAGGCTGCCAGCAACGTTACTAACGCGAGGGAGATACCGCGACGAAACCAACAGCAGGGCGACACGTTCGGACCTCATTCGGGAACCCCGCTATCCATGAATCGAACGACCATGGACCGGAGGCTTTGCGTCCCCGAGTCACCCCGGGTTTGCCGTTTCGTGAGGCGCGGACAAGGGCCGCGCAGTTCGTCGTCCAGGAAACAACGGACAGGTTGAAAAGCTCTGAATTACGATGACATCACATGACAGACAATCGCCGAATGTTTTAACGAGCGATTAACCCTGCGCGTGGTTTCGTCGGAGCGAAAAGATCATGTCACTCCACTCCGCCGCCGATCTCGCCGTCTATCGCTCGCGCCAGCGGGCGAGTTCGTTTGATTTTCTCAAACTGATGGGCTGGGTGGCGGCGGCGTCGGTGCCGTGGTTCGGCATCGCCTTCATCGCCTCGCATCTCGGCCGTTAGTCCATACGCACGCCAGACGCGCTGCCCTTGCGCGCGGCGTCTCCGATTGCGAGCTAACCGCCGATTTGTTGATCTTTCTGTCGCAGTTGATCGATCAAGGCGGTGACACTGCCGCCATTCTGCGAAATCGCCGACGCGAATTCCTGGCGGTAGGTGACCAACTCGCTGACGCCCTCGATGCTGACGTCGGAGATCTGGTACTTGCCGCCGTGATTGACGACGCGCCATACGACGTCGACCGGCTGCCGGCCGCCGGGCTGGATGATTTGGCTGCTCACCAGCGTCGTATCGGCGCCTTCCGGGGTTTTCTTGGTCACCACAAAGCGTTGCCCGGTGTATTGGTTGAAGTGCCCCCAATAGACGTCGATCATGTATTTGTCGAATACCTGCTCGAACTGTTGACGCTCGCTGTCGCTTGCCGTCCGCCAGTAGCGGCCGAGTACGAAGCGCGCGATGCCATCGACGTCGAACGACTGATTCATCAGCGCGGCGAATTTTTGCTTCCGTTCGGCAGCCGGGGCTTTCTGGTCACCGATTAATTGGATCACCTGATCGCCGAGATTGGACATGAACGCATCCGCACTGTCGGCCGCTGCTTGGGCACGGTTTATTCCTGGCACGGCAATCATCGCCGCCGCCGCCAATCCGATGGCGAGGCGTCGGCATATGGCGACATGGGCGCGAAAATGTCCGGCTACGGTCGCGGCGGGTTGGGTCATAAAGTCTGTCCTCCAGATCTAGGCGGGCTCTGCCGCGCTGCGGAGCACAAAATATCGACAGCGTGTGCTCCAATCAACTCGACTGGGGCCACACGCCGCCGTTTCAACGCTTGCGCTGCTGGACGGTTCCTCGGGCAGTCGGCGCGCAAAGGCTTGTCCATCACTTCTTTACCCTATTGGGCCCAGCCGCCGCAGGGCCTTGCCCTGCATTAGCAAAAGGTCAAGGCCGCTCGGCGACAATGGGCTCAACGCCGGTCTGGCCGGCGACACAATCCCTGTGTTGAGGATGAATCCGTCTGTTGCAGTCGCGCGTGTTCCGTTGATGCAAGCGCCGCCGCTCGTCGTCGATCTCGACGGCACGCTGGTCAAAACCGACGTGCTGGCGCAGTCGTTCTTTTCCCTGCTGTCGGCCCGGCCGCTGCGGGCGCTGGCGACGCTTGTCGCGCTGCTGCACGGCAAGGCCGCGTTCAAGGCGGCGCTTGCTGCCGAAGCCGATATCGACTTTGCGTCGTTGCCGTTCAATCCTGAGTTGCTCGCTTTTATCCGCGCCGAGCGCGCCAAAGGTCGTGCGATCTATCTGGCGTCGGCATCAGATCGTCAGACTGTCGAATCGGTGGCGTCGGCGCTGGCGGTCTTTGACGGGATCTTCGCATCCGACGGGGTGACCAATCTTGCCGGCGCGGCCAAGGCACGCGCGCTGTGTGATGCTTTTGGCGCCCGCAATTTCGACTATGTCGGCAACGCGCGGGTCGATTTTTCTGTTTGGGAAAAAGCGCGCGAAGTCTGGCTCGCCGGCGCCGGTTCGCGGCTTCAGCGCGCGGTCATCGCTCGCTTTCCCGAAGCCCGCATCGTCGATCCCGCGCACGGCCATTTGTCCGACTATGTCCGCACTCTGCGTGTCCACCAGTGGCTCAAGAATCTGCTGATCTTCGTGCCAGCGGCGGCTGCGCACCGCTTCCTGCCGGCGACCGCGTGGTCGCTCGTCTTGGCGTTCGTGAGCTTCAGCCTGTGCGCTTCGAGCGCCTACATCGCCAACGATCTTCTCGATCTCAACAATGACCGCGCGCATGTGCGTAAACGCGATCGGCCGCTTGCGTCGGGCCGCGTGCCGCTCGGGCATGCAGCGGTGTTGATGCCGGTGTTGCTCGTCCTGGCGGTTGTGGCCGCGTGGCCGTTGCCGAACCGCTTTCTGGTGTTGCTCGGAGCGTATTACGCCCTCACCATGGTCTATTCGTTCGTCCTCAAGCGCAAGGTCATGGTCGACGTGATCACGCTCGCCTGTCTCTACGGTATGCGCTTGGCGGCGGGGGCGGTTGCTGCCGCCGTGCTGCTGTCGCCGTGGTTCGTTGCCTTCTCGGTGTTCTTCTTCCTTTGTCTGGCCGTGATCAAACGCTGCACCGAGATCACCGATCGAATCGCCAAAGGTGTCGGCGATCCGAAGGGCCGTGGCTACATTCAGCGCGATCTGCCGATGCTCGAGGCGATGGCCGCCGCCACCGGCTACGTCGCAATCATGATCTTCGCGCTCTACATCGACAGCCCGGCGGTGACCGCGCTCTATCGCGCGCCCAATTGTCTCTGGGCGATCTGCCTGGTCCTATTCTATTGGATCAGCCGCGTGCTGCTACTGACACATCGCGGCGAGATGCACGACGATCCAGTCGTCTTCGCGGCCACCGATTTCAAAAGTCTGGTCTGCGGCGCCCTTGTCGTCGTCATCGCCGCGCTCAGCATTTGAACGCGCCCGCCGCCGTCACCGTTTCTGCTACCTTTGCCACGCCATGATGCTCGCCGGTTGGGGCCGCTATCCGCATGCCGAATGCCGCGTCATCGCGGCACGGTCGGCCGGCGAAGCGCTGGCGACCGTTGGCGCCGAATCAAGCCTCATCGCCCGCGGCAACGGCCGTGCCTACGGCGACGCCGCACTCAATCCTGCGGCGACGCTGGATCTACGCCGGAGCGACCGGTTTCTGGCTTTCGACGAATCAACCGGCGTGCTCGCAGCTGAAGCAGGCGTGTTGTTGGCTGACATGCTCGACTGCCTGGTGCCGCGGGGCTGGTTTCCGCTGGTTACGCCTGGCACTAAGTACGTGACGCTCGGCGGCATGCTAGCGGCCGACGTGCACGGCAAGAATCATCACAAGGCAGGCGCGATCGGCGATCATGTCGAAAGCCTTGATCTTGCGCTGGCGGACGGCAGTGTGGTGCGTTGCTCTCGCCACGAAAATGCGCAGCTTTTCGCGGCGACCCTCGGCGGCATGGGTCTGACCGGCGTCATTCTGAGCGCGCGACTCAAGCTGATGCCGATCGAAACCGCCTATATCCGGCAGGAAACGCTGCGCGCCCGTAACCTCGACGAAATCATGGCGCTGTTCGAGGCCACGCGTGATTGGACTTATACCGTTGCCTGGATGGATTGCCTGGCGCGAGGACGGGACGTCGGCCGGGCCTTGTTGTTTCGCGGCGAGCATGCCCGGCGCGACGAGTTGCCGACGCGCCAGCAGGCAGCGCCACTGACCGTGCAGGCACGGCGGCCACGTACCATGCCGCTCGATCTTCCGGCCGCCGCGCTTAATCGCTGGAGCGTTGCCGTCTTCAATCGGCTCTATTATCGCCGCAGCCGGCTTGGTACGGCGATCGCTGATTACAATCGCTTCTTCTATCCACTCGATTCTATTCACGATTGGAATCGCCTCTACGGTCGCGGCGGTTTCGTTCAATATCAGTGTGTGCTCCCAAAAGCCGCATCGCGCGCTGGATTGAGTGCACTGCTTGCCCGGATCGCAACGGCCGGCGCCGGCTCGTTCCTCTCGGTGCTGAAGCTTCTCGGCCCGGGCCGTGGCATGCTGTCGTTTCCCATGGAGGGCTACACGCTGGCGCTCGATTTCCGCGCTGACGCTGCCAATCTGGCGCTGTTGACCGAACTCGACGCCATCGTCGCGGCGCACGGCGGCCGCGTCTATCTGGCCAAGGATGCGCGCATCGCCGCTGCCGACTTCCGTCGCGGCTATGCCGGCATCGACGAGTTCGCCGCGGTGCGCGCTATGGTCGATCCCAGGCGCAAATTCGCGTCGCTGCAATCGCAAAGGCTCGGCCTATGAGTACGGTGCTGATCCTCGGCGCTCATTCCGACATTGCCCGTGCGATTGCCCGCGCCTATGCCAAGAATGGGCGCAACGTAATTTTGGCAGCGCGGCGGCACGAACGTCTCAACGCCGACGTCGCGGATCTCAAGCTGCGTTACAGCGTCGACGCGCGGGCCGTCGAATTCGATGCGCTCGACGTCGCCGGCCATGCGCGGTTTCTCGACGGCCTCGGTGAGCTGCCGGACACGATCATTTCGGTCGTCGGATTCATGGGCGATGCGGCCGCCAATGAACGCGACGCCGAAGCGGCGGCGCTGGTGATGCACAGCAACTACGTCGGGCCGGCGACGATTCTGGGCGAGGCCGCCAATCGTATGGCGGCACGCGGTGCCGGCGTCGTCATCGGCATCTCGTCGGTTGCTGGCGAGCGTGGCCGCGCCCGCAACTCGGTCTATGGCTCAGCCAAGGCCGGCTTCACCGCCTATTTATCCGGCTTGCGCAACCGGTTGTATGGCTCGGGGGTGCACGTCATCACCGTTCTGCCGGGCTATGTCGCGACGCGCATGACCGAAGGCATGACGACGCTCGGGCTGATGACCGCACAACCGCCAGAGGTGGCGGACGCCGTCCTCGCAGCCGAGCTTCGGCGGCGCGATGTGATCTATGTCCGGCCGATTTGGCGCCTCGTCATGGCCGTGATCCGGGCTATTCCCGAACCGGTGTTCAAGCGTTTGCGGATATAAAAGGTTAAGGTGGCGAAGCCTCCTGCGCCAAAACCCAGGGAAAAGGCCGCTAATTTGCCGTGTATTAGCGTTAATTTTTCAGAAAGATTCGTCCGATAGCTTGTCGGGATTGAACCTCGGGCGGAGAACCGCAATGCGGCAGTCTATCGGCGTACGTTTTGTCGAAATCATGGTGGGTGTGGCGGCTTCGCTGATCGGCGTCGCATTGCACGGCATGTTACGCTAGGCCCAAAAAGGCCGATGGGCGGGTACGTACGTGCGCGTCCGACCGTCTGCATTTTATCGATCTTTGGATCGAAATCGTGAGCAGTTCCGGTTCGGGCGCAACAGATGCCGTCGACTGCAATTTTTCTGACCAAGTTCCGCTAAATTCTTAACCCGTTCGGCGCAAAGTGGTCGGCGCATACGCGCGTCTGGGCTGCTAGCGGGATTTTTGCATGTCGCTGCGGCGACGGAATGTAACCATCGGGCTGGGACACCTCCGGGCGATTCCGTTCGCGCGGCGCATCATACTGCTCACGGTTCTCTTCCTTGTGGCAGTGTACGCGGGCAATGCGGTCATTCTCGGCCATT
>Ga0126373_10001086_pt1 | contig 19005 bp, 12 predicted proteins | sample PanSoiMetPlot_11_FD_92545 | JGI IMG/M metagenome (GOLD analysis project Ga0126373, IMG submission 92545) | Tropical forest soil microbial communities from Panama - MetaG Plot_11 | ecosystem: Environmental > Terrestrial > Soil > Tropical forest > Bulk soil | place: Panama | collected 2016-02-17 | reverse complement strand
TTCAGAATTTGTCCGCACTAAATTATCCCGCCGACAAAATTGATTTCGTTGTGGTCTCGGATGGTTCGAGCGATTCGACCAACAGCATTCTTTCCGCGGTTGCGGACCGACGCTTCCACTCTCTCGTCCTGCCGCACCCACTGGGCAAAGCGCATGGTTTGAACCAGGCAATTAAAACGGCCACGGGGGAAATTGTGGTTTTTACCGATGCCCGCCAGCAGCTTGAGACCGAGGCGGTTCGTCTGCTTGTGGAAAACTTCGCCGATGAAGCCGTCGGGTGCGCCAGCGGCGAGTTGATGCTGGGTGATCGAAGCTCTGGAGAAGCGGTCCAGGGAATGGGACTGTACTGGCAGGTGGAGAAGAAAATCCGAGAGTGGGAGAGTGCGTCCGGTTCAGTGGTAGGGGCGACCGGAGCCTTGTATGCCGCGCGCCGGGTGCTATTGAGCGAACTCCCCCCTGAAACCATTCTAGATGATGTTTACACCCCGCTCAACATTGCTCGGCAAGGTGGACGAATTGTTTTCGATGGTCGCGCCAAGGCCTGGGACAAACCCAACCTGGGGGAAAAGAGGGAGTTCGCTCGGAAGGTGCGTACTCTGAGCGGAGCTTATCAGTTGCTGCAACTTGCTCCGTGGCTGTTGTCGCGGAGAAACCCTTTGAGATTTCGGTTTGTCAGTCACAAGCTGTTTCGCTTGGCAGCTCCTTTTGCCCTAGCAGCTACATTAGTCAGCTCTTTTCTGGTTCGCGAGGAATTCTACCAAATCGCTGGCGTGCTCCAGTTGGCCTTTTATAACCTCAGCATTTTAGGTCTTGTCCATCTGCGGCGTGGTCCGCTTGCGAGGATCGTCGATGCGGCTTTTACATTTGTAGTTCTCAATACGGCGGCCTTGGTGGCGTTCAAGAATTTCGTCACGAGGCGGAGGGTAGTATGGTCCTAAGGTGGACGCTTGCGGCTGCTAAACGAGCCCCTGCTATGCGGCGTCGGGAGCATCTATGAGAGTCCTCTGGATCAAGGCCAACAAGTTGCTGCCGGTCGATAGCGGAGGAGACATTCGCTCTTTCCAGATTGCTCGACAACTGAACCCGTGGCATCAAATGACTTTCCTCTCTTATTATGATGGCCCGCGCGACATCGCCTATGAGCAGCAGTTGAGCAGCTGTTTCGCTTCTACAATTTGCATTGCCACCGGGAAGTCTCTCAACCCGTTGCTGCGAGCTTTGGACTATGTTCACCGCTTGCCTCGAAAGGCGGCTTACGCGGTTACCCGTTTCGAATGCTTGTCCGTGCGGGAGACAATTAAATCTCAATTGCAGGAAAAGAATTTTGACGTTGCGGTTTGCGATTTCCTGGACGCTGCCGTCAATTTTCCGGAAGAAATCGGGATTCCGGCTGTGCTCTTTCAACATAATGTGGAGAGCGAGATATGGCGCCGGCATGCCACAACGGAACACAATCCAGCGATTCGGCTACTTTACCAACTGGAGTTCCGCAAGATGCTGCGCTATGAGAGCGACACAGTCCGTAAGTTCCATCACGTCATCGCCGTGTCGAATCACGATCGGGAGCTGATGGGCGCCTGGGTGGATCCGACCCGCATCAGTGTTGTGCCTACTGGAGTGGATTTGCGGCAATTCCGACGCGGTTCGACCCAGAAGACGTCGTCTCCATTGGTAATGTTCGTCGGCGCCATGGATTGGGAACCGAACATCGATGCGGTGGAGTATTTCTGCGACAAGATCTGGCCGGCGGTCTTACATAAAGTCCCAGAAGCACGTTTCCGAATAGTGGGGCGCAATCCGGACCGTCGCGTCCAGAAATTAGTTTCCAATTCGGTGGAAGTGACCGGGAGGGTGGATTCTGTCGTCGAGCAGTTGTGGCAAGCGGCGGTCGTGGTGGTTCCCCTACGGGTTGGGGGTGGTACGCGTCTGAAGATCTACGAGGCTATGGCGGCAGGAAAGGCAATCGTGTCCACCTCGGTGGGTGCCGAAGGATTGGATGTTCATCATGGCAACGATATCATTCTCGCCGATACTCCCGAAGTGTTTTCTCGAGCACTCACTACTTTTCTGCTGGACACCGCGTTGCGCGGGCGCATTGAGCGAGCAGCAGCCGATTTAGTCACTCGACATGATTGGACCTCGGCGGCGCGAAAATTCGCAGAAGTCCTGCAAAAGGTAGCGGAAACAGGACCGGGCAGAATGCTAATGAGTCCGGCAGGCAACGATTTGCAGGCGAGCGTCTGACAAACAATGACGCGCTTATTGCAAGAAGCGGGATACGACGCGCTGAGCGAGGCAACCCGGGTGGAGCGTATCTCCGTCGTCATTACCAGAGATGATGATTCGGTTCATCCTCACGACGCTTATATATCACGGCTAGCTCGACATGTAGGGCGAGTCTCTGGAGTCAATTGGCTGGATGTGGGATGCGGCTGGCACTGCGATTGGCCGTGGGCGCTTGAGCGAGAGAAATCGCTGACAAACACGGCCAATGTCCATGGTTTGGATCCGGACTGGCAAGCTATTGTGCGCCACCGAAGTATTCATAGGCGAGTTGTGGGTATCATCGAAGCGCTTCCCTATGCTGCACAAAGTTTCGACGTGGTCAGTGCGAACGTTGTGGTCGAACATCTTAAGTACCCGGGCATTGCGTTTGCGGAGGTCTTCCGTGTGCTTCGGCCGGGGGGAGTGTTTGTGTTTCGGACGCCCAGTGCGCGTAGTTATTTCGTTCGAGTCGCCCGCCGCCTGCCTCAAGAACTAAAATTGTGGCTGGCCTCGCGTGTGATTGAGCGCCGAAAGGTTGAAGACATTTACCCTGCCCACTATCGTGTCAATACTCCAGAAGTCCTACAAGAGATTTGCAAATTGGTTGGTTTTCGGCGCTTGAATATTACCATAACAACTACTCGAGGGGTTCTGGGCAGATTCCCGCGTCTGAACCGAATCGAGAGGTTAATGGCGAAACGGTTTTCAGCAGCGGAAGGTACTCTACTGGTTGAAGCGCAGAAATAAATCATGCGCTGCCGTGTGCAGGATTTCACCATGAGAGGCGATTCACTAAGTGATGAGGGGATGACAAGAATGGGTGTGCTTCCGAAAACAAGCCAGGCTGGCTCCATAGAAAGACGTGGAAAGGCCAAAGATGCCTTGGCTGGCGCCTATTTTTGGTTAAGCGCCTTTTACTTCATCTATTGCGCACGTCCGGAAGACTGGATTCCTGGGCTGAAATATTTGCCCCTTGCGAAAATTACCGCCTGTGGTGCGCTTATTGGGTTTCTGATCAGCCTGAACAAAGCGAAACGTACTTTCCGGGATCTACCGCGAGAGTCCGCATATCTGCTAGCGATGATCGGGTTGTTCTTTATCGGGGGATTCCTCTCTCCTGTGTGGAAGGGGGGAGCGGTCTTGCACACGATCGATTTCGCCAAAGTTTATGTCGCGTGGGTGTTAACGTTTCTCGTGATTTCGAATTTTGAAAAACTACGAAGGGTGATTTACATTCAGGCGGCATCCGTTCTGGTGATTTGCATCATCTCCCTCATCAAGGGGCACAACCGACCTCGCTTGGAAGGCGTAATTGGGGGTATCTACTCGAACCCTAATGATCTTGCCTTCGCAATCGTTCTTTCGATCCCTTTCTGTCTGGCATTTCTAATAACCTCCAAACGGGCGGTTAGTAAGCTGCTGTGGAGCAGTGGACTGCTGGTCATGCTGGTGGCGCTGTTCCTGACAGCATCCCGAGCGGGATTTATCGACTTGGTGATCTCCGGAACAGTTTGCCTCTGGTATTTTGGCGTGAAGGGCAAACGCTTCTATTTCATTCTTGCCACGGCATTTATCGGACCTATCATCATGATCGCGGCAGGAGGTAAGTTGAAAGACCGATTTGAGGCGTTGTCAGGGAACTCTGCCACGGAACAAAGCGCTTATGGATCATACGAAGACCGTATGTTTGTCATGCAAAGGGCGATCGAAGGAATTCGTGAATATCCGCTTTTTGGACTCGGAGCGAACAATTTCGTAACCTACTCGGGTACATGGCGTGAGGTTCACATGACCTATCTCCAAATAGGTGCGGAGGGAGGCATCCCGGCGCTGATCCTTTATCTGCTGTTTTTCACACGAGGATTTCGCAACCTGCGGCTACTGCGGCGGATGCATGACCTTGATCCCAACATCAAGGTTATCATTGGAGCTCTACATAGTTCCTTGATTGGATTCGTAGTGGGAGCTGTCTTTGCACCAGAAGGATATCAGTTTTTCCCCTATTTCGCCGTGGCTTACACATCAACGCTTCTGGCGATCGTGAATTCACAAGAGCGTGTCACCAGCCCGGTGCAAAATTTAAGATTGCGTAGTTGGCAGAGCGTAAACCATTATGGAACTCACTCAAGAACCGACGCGCTTACCACTAAATGAAGAATTGCTTGCGGTTTTGCAGTGCATTTACTGCCGCTCTCCGCTGAATCAGCAGCCGGATGGATTTGCCTGCAGCGCTTGCGCCCGACGCTTTCCCTTAGTTAGAGGGGTAACGCGCTTTGTGGAACTGAGTAATTATGCAGATAGTTTTGGATTTCAGTGGCAGCGCTACAGCCGGACGCAGCTTGACCATGACAAGGTTCGCAATTCCGAGGATCACTTCCGGAAGAAAACTGTCCTGCGTGCAGAGGAACTCAAAGGCAAGCTCGTTCTCGACGTAGGCTGCGGCATGGGGCGTTTCGCCGAGGTAGCGACTCGATGGGGTGCTCATGTTATCGGTATTGACCTTAGCACGGCTGCTGAAGTTGCGGCTCGCAATCTCACGGACCGTGATTTTGTCGCTCTGCAAGCCGACGTATTCCGTTTGCCCTTTGCTCCCGAGAGCTTCGACTACATCTATAGCATAGGAGTCTTGCATCACACTCCCGACTGTGAACAGGCGGTGAAGGTGCTTCCACAATATCTGAAACCCGGTGGAACTCTGGCGGTATGGCTCTACAGCGGGTACAACAAATGGTATCGCTTTACAGATCTTTACAGAAAGTATACCCATCGCATGTCGCCCGCTAACCTGCATCGCATGCTGAAGATCGCAGTTCCCTTCTTCTACCATCTGGACCGAGCTCTTAGAATGGTCCCCGTCGTGGGTAACCCTATCTCGGGCTTGGTTCATCACGTGTTTCCCGTAAATAGGCAAGCCAATCCCGAAGCCAGAGTTTTGGATACGTTCGACTGGTACTCTCCTAAGTATCAGTCGAAACACACTTACGAGCAGGTGTTCCGGTGGCTGGAAGATTGCGGGCTTCAGGATTTTCATGTCGGGGAGGTACCGATCGCGGTACGGGGTAGGAAACCTGCATGATGCAACAGCGACGCGGGGGCAGGATAAACTCTTATCAAATAAACTCCTATCAAAAGGTTGCGTATGGCGTACGCTGGCTGCCCGCGTTTCTTTGGCAAAGTTTGAGTCTTCGGGGCGCGCACCGGAGCAAAGTTCACCTCATTATTGCATTGGCGGATCACTTCGAGCCTGCAATCCATCCACGTGGTGGCCAGGCACGCGCGTCCTATGCTGAGCAACAGGGGCGGCTCGAGACCTGGTGCCACGAATATCCCAAGGCTGTTAGCCACTGGCGGGACAACGATGGCTTTCCTTTCGTCCACACTTACTTCTATCCAGCCGAGCAATACGAGAGATTTCTAATCGAGCGGTTGGCGCAACACTGCCATGCCGGTTGGGGGGAAATCGAGGTTCATCTTCATCACGGGACTGCCGCCCCCGACACGGAGGAGAATACCCGCAACCTCTTGTTAGATTTCCGTGATGCTTTGGCCCGCCGGCATTCCTGTCTTTGCTACGAGGGTGAGTCGGACGTGCCTCGGTATGCTTTCGTGCATGGAAACTTTGCTCTCGCGAATTCAGCCGGTGGAATGTACTGCGGCGTGGATTCCGAGATGCAGGTCCTGTCCGATACCGGCTGCTACGCCGACATGACTCTGCCTGTCACCCCCGGACACCCTGCGCAAACGGCCAAAATAAACTCCTTGTACGAATGTACTTTGCCGCTTGGCCAGCAAGCACCGCAACGAAAGGGTCGGGACCTCATGAGTGGTATCCATCCCCGTGTTCTTCCACTCATTATCCAGGGCCCTCTTCTTCCCGACTTCACACGATTTCCTAGGCGGATAGGTGTGGAAAACGGCTCTATTACTCGCAGCAACCCTTTGACCTTAGCCAGGCTACGCATGTGGAAGCGAGCTGCGATCACGATCAAGGGGCGTCCGGACTGGCTGTTCATCAAGTTGCATTGTCACAGCATGGATCCGACGCAAACAGAGGTGGTGCGCGGGGCACCTATGCGGAAATTTCTTCAGGATCTCGTCAGAGGCGCCGATAATAGGGGGGAAATACTGCATTTCGTTACTGCTCGCGAGATGGTGAACATTATCTTTGCCGCCTGCGATGGTCGGGAAGGCAACCCTGGGGACTACAGAGATTACAGTCTGAGGCGTCGTACGAATGTTGTCCAGTCCAGATCTGCGATGGGCTCAAGAAAAGCGCTAAACGACTAGAGGCACCATGTGTGGAATTGCAGGGATAGTCAACACGTCAGGAGCGGGGGTCGATGAGTTCACGATCCAGGAGATGTGCCAGCAGATCATTCATCGCGGGCCGGATGATGCGGGTGTAATTGTTAAGGGGGGTGCGGGTCTTGGCATGCGCCGACTCAGCATTATTGACCTTGCCGGCGGGCATCAGCCCGTTTTCAACGAGGACCGAAGCGCATGGATCGTGTTTAACGGCGAGATCTATAACTTTCCCGAGCTCAGGCCTGAGTTAGAAGATCGAGGGCATCTTTTTCGGACCCACAGCGATACCGAAGTAATCATCCACCTCTATGAGGAATATGGAGCAGGCTGTGTAGACAGGCTCCGAGGTATGTTTGCGTTTGCCATTTACGACGAGCGAAGGAAGCTCTTGTTGTTGGCCCGCGATCGGCTTGGAAAGAAGCCTCTTCATTATGCAGTGACCAAGGATTCCCTGTTGTTCGCCTCGGAGATGAAGTCCATCCTCGCCGTGGCGCCGGAACTGGCGACTGTTGATGAAAAGGCGCTGCTGCGTTACATGTTGATCGGGTATATACCTGATCCCGAAACGGCATTCCAAAATGTTCGGAAACTGCCTCCGGGGCACGTTCTGGAATACGAAACTGGTCGAGTTCACATTCGGCAGTATTGGGATTTGCCCGATTTCGGCACATACCAGCCCGCCAGTGAAGAAGCCTGTCTGGAGGAACTCGAACACGAACTGCGGGAAGCGGTTCGAATCCGCTTAATTTCCGACGTCCCCTTGGGCGCGATGTTGAGCGGAGGAACGGACTCGTCCACCGTGGTCGCGTTGATGTCTCGGCTCAGCTCTTCGCCAATCAAAAGTTTCTCTATTGGTTTTCGCCAAGCCGATTTCAATGAGGCCGAGTACGCGCGCAGGGTAGCCCAGAAATTCGGCACCGATCATCAGGAACTGATTCTCGAACCGAACGTCGTCGAGACCGTGGAGAGTCTGACCCACTCGCTGGAGGAGCCATTTGGCGATTCCTCGATGCTACCCACTTATTACATCTCCCGGCTGGCGCGGCAGCATGTCAAGGTGGCGTTATCGGGAGATGGTGGTGATGAGCTGTTCGCGGGTTATGAAAGGTACCGCATTCATTTGAATGAGAGATCGTTCAAGTACTTACCAGATTGGACGAAGAAATTATATCGCGATACGATACACAGAAAAATTCCGTATAGAGTTCCCGGGCGAAATTTGGCATACAGCATATCCTTGCCTTGGCAGGAACGATATATGGAAGGGGTCACCATTCGGGCATTCGTGCGGGAAATGAACCTGCTGAGTGAAGACTTCCAGCGTAGAGCGGCTGCCGACGAAGATCCGTTATTACCCTTTTGGCATTATCTGAAAACCGACTCCGGGCAGAGTCCGTTAAGTCGAGTACTATATCTCGATACCAAGACGTATCTCCCGGGCGACATTCTGACCAAGGTTGACCGGATGAGCATGCTCACATCGTTAGAAGCACGCTGTCCGATTCTGGATCATAAATTCGTTGAGTGGGTGGTGGCGCTGCGGCCGGAATGGAAGATGCGAGGAAATGATCAGAAATACATCTTCCGTAAACTGGCGCGACGGTTGGGGGTGCCGGACGAGGTTTTGGATCGCAAAAAGCAGGGTTTCGCATTGCCACTGGTGCACTGGATGCGAAATGCATTGAAAGATCTGGTTCTGGATACGTTGCTCGATACGCGTACCTTGCAGCGTGGCTACTTGAATCCGGCCGGTGTACGTCGCCTGCTGCTGGAGCATTTCGCAGGCCGCAGGGATCATTCACCCCGCATTTGGCGGCTGATGATGTTCGAGCTGTGGCAAAGGAATTTCCTCGCAAGAATCGGGTCTGACGTCCGAAGCCATGCCTACGAGGTCGCTGCTTCACCCACAACAGGACGCCTGTGATGGTCGACCCCCGCGTGTTCTCGACATGCCAGTCGAAATCCACCGAGAAGCCTGGTGGCCGAGCGGCACCAGCATTGCTTCCCGGCGTGTTCTTAATGATCAATAGCTTTGAGACCGGTGGTAGCGAAAGGCAATTCGTTGCCCTGTCCAACTCCTTGAAACGAGATGGTTTTCGAGTGCACTTGGGTTGCATCATGCGACGCGGTGCTTTGTCGGACGGGATCGGGCAAGTACCCAGCTTCCGTCTTGGCGGAAGTTTGTACGGATGGAAAGCTCTGAACGTGCGGATACGCCTCGCCCGGCATCTGCGCAGGAACGATATTCAAGTTGCACATGCGTACGATTTTTATACCAACCTTACGCTCGTTCCCGCCGCTCTCCTGGCGAGAGTGCCGGTTATCATCGGCAGCCAGCGCCAGCTGGGAGACTTGCTTACGCCGGCTCAATTTCGGGCGCAGGTGGAGGCATTTCGGTGGTGCGACGCTGTTGTTTGCAACTCGCAAGCGGCTGCCAACCGGCTTATCGCTGCCCGCGTGCCTGCTTCCAAGATTGCGGTTATTGGAAACGGCCTGGAGCTCTCGGCATTCGCCGATACCGAACCAGCCTTGCCCCGCATTCCTGGGCACTTGCGCGTCGGAATGATCGCTCGCATGAATTCCCGGTCAAAGAATCACAGTCTTTTCCTTCGCGCGGCGGCAAAGTTATGCCACGCAAATTCGAGTCTGGAATTCGTGCTGGTGGGCGATGGTCCCTTGCGTCGCGAGCTGGAAAATCAAGCGCAAAGTCTGGGTTGCAGGGACCAGGTTCTGTTCCTGGGAGATCGCCGAGATATCCCGGCGATATTGGCATCCCTGGATATATCTGTGCTTCCATCAGCATCGGAGAGCTTATCGAACGCGGTACTGGAATCGATGGCAGCAGGTCTTCCTGTGATAGCCAGCCGAGTGGGTGGCAGTATTGAACTTCTCGGAGAGGGAAAAGGGATTTTGATTTCTGCTACGGATGAAGATGAGCTCGCGTGCGCTATCGAAGATCTGGTTCGAGCGCCCCGACAGCGCTGTGACATGGGTACGCGGGCGCGGGAGTTTGCCAGCGCGAATTTCAGTCTCGACTTAACGCGGAAGCGCCACGAGGAGCTGTATACGGAGCTGTGGCGACGAAAGATGTGGCGGCGTAAGCCCATCTCTCTCAGGAAAGAATCCGCACCTGGCCCCCGGTTGCGAGTTGCAACCATCGCCGCTTCGCTCGGCTATGTAGGCGGCCAGTCTGTCCAGGCGGATCTGCTGTTGCGAAATTGGCAACACGATCCCGCCGTCGAGGCTTCGTTCATTCCCATCGACCCCGTTCTGCCGGGATGGATCAAATGGGTAAATTGGTTCCCCGGTCTTCGTACTATAGTACGTCTGCCCTTCTATTTGGCTGCGTTGTGGAGGGGGCTTGGAAATGCGGATATTGCGCACGTATTTTCGGCCTCCTACTGGTCGTTCTTAGTTGCGCCAGTTCCAGCCTGGATCATAGCCCGGCTTAGGGGTAGGAAGGTTCTGATTCACTATCACAGCGGCGAGGCGCGCGATCATCTGCGGCGTTTTCGAAGTGCGCGCCCGGTGCTGGCCAGCGCGGATAGGTTGGTCGTACCTTCTGGTTACCTCGTAGACGTTTTTCGCGAATTCGGTTTGACCGCAGACATAGTACCCAATGTTGTAGATCTTTCGCAGTTCACATATCGGCCGCGGAGCCCGCTACGGCCGCACCTGGTCTGCACCCGAGGATTCCATCGCTACTACGGTATCGACGTGGTGGTACGAGCCTTCGCCGAGCTAAAAAAGAGGTTTCCCGAGGCGCAGCTCGACCTCGTGGGGGGTGGGGCAACCGAGGCCTCAGTGCGCCAACTGGTGCGCGAGCTCAACCTTTCGGGCGTCAATTTCGCAGGAGTGGCTGGACGCGAGGAGATCGCCCGCTTTTACGATCGTGCCGATGTCTTCATCAATGCCTCGTGCCTGGACAACATGCCGATATCGATCCTCGAGGCGTTTGCGTCGGGAACACCGGTGATCAGTACTGCACCTGAGAGTTTGCCGTACTTCGTCGACCATGAGCGCACTGGATTGCTGTCGCCGGTGGGAGATCCGCAGGCCTTGGCCAGGAATGTAGTCCGAGTCCTCACGGATGCTGAACTCGCTCGGCAATTGGCCCTGAACGCCTACCAGGAATTGAGGAAATATGAATGGCCGGTCGTTCGGAGTCGGTGGCTGGAAGTATACCGCGCGCTGGTTTTGTGTGAAGGCGAGTCCGCAGCAGAATTAATGAACGCGATCCGCTGATTTCTAGGCTTAAAAATGGACACGTTCGTCCATGCGCGTGGCTCAGATGCTTGAAGCCAGCTCGGCTTGCGTGCAATCAGGACGTGGCACCTCGCCCTCGAGACATATGCGATGCCAAAGCTCAAGGTTCAGCAGCCGCCAGATGCGATCGTAATGGTCGCGATATTTTGCACGATGTTCCCGAAAGAGCTTCTCAACCGAATTCCGCTTGAAGAACCCGCGACTTAAGGACCGCGGGGTGAGGAGCAATTCCTGGATGACGTCCAGTTGTTGACCGCCCAACCATCCGCTCCAGGGGGTAGGGAATCCCAGCTTGGGCCGATACAGAATCGAGTGTGGTAGCAAATCCTCCATAGCTCTTTTCAAAATTTGCTTACCCGCCGTGCCGCGGATCTGCATTTTTGTAGGAACCTGGAGCGCCCATTCCACTAAGACGTGATCCAGAAAGGGGACACGACTCTCGATCGACGCAGCCATGCTCATATTGTCCTGCTTCATGAGCAGTTCAACCAGGTAGGTCTTAATATCCGTGTACAGGAGGCGCTGCAATAGATCTCCCGACGATCGTTCCCAATAAGCAAGCACGTTTTTGTACGCAGCGCCGGGAGCGAATTCAGACCGCGCTTCCTCCGTCAGCAATTCGTCTCGATCCTGCTGATGGAAAGCCGAAAAGAAATTATCAAAATAAAAAGAAACCCAGGCCTCACCATCCACCCCGAGGAAGGTGTGGGACAATTTCCGTCGTACCGTTGCATTGATCCAATTGGAAGTGGCGATGCCGTTGCGTATTCCCCGGCGAAGGAAGGGCGGGATAGCCCCACGGTAGATTTTGTCCAATACAGAGTTTTTAAGAGTAAAGCCATAGCGGGAATATCCCGCGAGTGTCTCATCGCTGCCCTCGCCGGTCAAAACTACCTTTACACGCTCGCGAGCCAGTTGTGCGACAAAATAGAGAGCGACGCTAGAGGGCCAAACGATCGGTTCGTCCTCATGCCAGATCAGCCGGGGAAGAGCATTGAAGAAATCCTTGCACCCGACAAAAACTTCGTGATGAATCGAGTTCAGATGCTGCGCGACGGTTCGCGCGTAAGGCAGTTCGCTGTATTGTTGTTCTTTGTAACCAACCGAGAAGGTCTCGATAGGCTCACGCCGGATCTTAGTCATGACTGCCGCCACCGCACTGGAATCGATACCGCCGCTCAGAAATACACCGAGAGGGACATCGCTCATAAGATGACTCTTGACGGCGCCTTCCAATAGATCACGATAGCTGTCGACGTAGTAGCGTTCGTCTCGAGCGACCGGTTCGCCGCTGAAGGATAGGTCCCAATAGTTCTCAATGTGCAGTTCACCGCTAGTGCCAATTTCGAGCGTATGTCCGGGCAGCAGCTTGCGGATGCCGGAGTAAAACGTCTCGGCTCCAGAGAGGTAGCCGAAGGCGAGGTATTCGGGCAAGCATGACCGGTCGAATTCCGCCCTGGCACCCGGGTAGGCGAGGAGGACTTTGATCTCCGAACCGAACAGGAAGTTGTTCTCCCCCAGGCGGTAATACAGCGGCTTGATGCCAAGTCGGTCACGTGCGATAAACAGCGTTTTCCGTTTCTTGTCCCAGATGGCGAAAGCGAACATCCCGCGCAGGTGTTGAACACAATCTTTCCCATATTCTTGGTAAAGGTGCACAATGGTTTCGGTATCGCTATGGGTGCGGTAGGCATGACCGCGGGCAATCAATTTTTCCCGGAGTTCCCGATGATTGTAGATTTCACCATTGAAGACGATCCACAAGGACTCGTTCTCGCCGCTCATGGGCTGGTGTCCGCCCGCCAGATCGACAATACTTAAGCGACGCATGCCAATACCGACTTTGCCATCGGTGTAGATGCCATCGTCGTCGGGCCCGCGGTGCGCGATCACATCGCACATGCGACGAACAACACTGGCGTCAGCGCGAACGCCGTCCCGGAACTCATAGACTCCCGCTATTCCACACATCGACTAATCCACCTGCACCGGAACTACACTACGGGATGAAAAAACTCGATATTAGCTTCTGCGGAATACTTTACCGTACTATTCGCGGCAGCGTAGGTTTTGCCCTTCCGCCACTCTGAACACTCGACCTTCTCCTGTAAAACGAGCAGATCCTTGTCCTGCCATTTTGCGAACGAGCCCGACACCATGATGATGCGAGTCAATCGCCCGTCCTCCACTTCGCCGTAAAGCAAGTTGGCATCACTCGCCCAAGCGCCACAACACCAAGGTTCGCCGCTTTCGCATAAGAAAACGTAGCGAGTGCTTCGCGGCAGGTCATAACGATAGCTTCGAACCGTCGAGCGGGGTTCGTGCAGTTCGCTGAAAGTACCCAAAGTGTAGCCATACGCAAGGGGCACGATCAGCACCGAACACTCCGCGCGCAGAGCTACACGAGCGCTGAAACATGCTGCCGGCGCAGACTGCCGGGCGCCATAGGCAGGTGAATCACATCCCGAGAATAATTCTGCTTTCCAAACAGGATTGTCTGCACTTAGAAGTGCGACGCCGGCGAGTGCGTTGCGAGCTGGCCGTCGTGAATCAGGTGGTTTGGCCGTCAGAACATGTTTTTCTTTCACTAGCTCGAGCCCAGGGGCGAAATGCCAAGAAATTTTCAGCAGGTGTTCCTGTCGCCCTTCCGCGATGTCGCGCACCAGCCAGAACCCGCCTTTGACGTGGAAAATAAGCCGGCGGTGTATGACTGGGTCGGGTAGTCTGGCATATCCATCATGGCTGCCGACAAACAACTCGAAGCTCTCGCCAGCGGTCCAGCGTTCCGTTTTAACCTGGGGAATTGAGTTCCAGGCAAAAGGACCTTGGGGAACAGCTTGATCAACGCCGTCAACCGTAAGTGTATTGTGGGCGGCGGTGCCTCGAAATCGATTGCGTTCGTCGCCATCCGAAATATAAACGCATGTTCCGGGATCGATGAGGATCCGCTGCCCACCCACTGAGAAGCGGAGGCTGAGCGCATCAGCATGCCCGTGACCGCAATGGCCGGTCCCTTGCGGACCGCCGTCAATCATCATTTGCTGCCGACATGGTTCATTGTCACACATGAGATAGGCCCCGCCTGCATGGAAGGCGTGCGAGCTAGGAAGGAAATCAGGCGCCTGTCGTGCCAGTTTGGCGATGGCTGTCTCCCCGAACAGCCAAATTGCCTCTTCGGTCAAGCTAGCGGCGTTGGCATATTCCTCGTGTGCGTACACCAGCGCTCCGATCGCGAGCGGATCGGTCATGTGTTCGATGCGGTTCCTGTGGGGATTGAAAACTCTGCCGCCGTCATCGTCGCCGAATCCTTCAGGTGATCCGGATTGAGATAGCACATAAAGGAAGTCCAGCATTTTCCTGAGGATTGCCTCGAACCCTCGGGGAATCGATAGGCCATTCAATTCGGCTAGGATTCGCGCGTAGAGAAAAAAATCAAGTGCATAAACGTGATAATAGAGCGCCTGCTCGAAATAAACTCCATCGGGACGAACCTGGCGGTCGGCCTCGCGCAAAATGATGTGCCATGCGTGTTCCTGCCAACTTCCCGCAGTGGGGATTTCCGGACAAAGCGCGCCTATATAGAAGAGAGCGACGGCCTCTCCCAGCAGGTGTGTGTTGGGGGAAAAGTAGGTAGACAAATACCGCTCAATATAGCGGCCATTCAGCCACAATCCCTGAAGAAGATCGGTCTCGAAAGATACCGGAAGCGAAGGGCAGCCCGCGATGAGCTGACGAACCCAAATCCAGGAGAAGCTGCGGAACGCAACTTCCAAGGTGCTTGCCCAATTACAACCGAGCGGATAGGGATTCGCTTTTTGCCACGAATACCATTGCGCGCATAATTCATCGGCAAAACGGCGCTCCCCACTCAGGCACCACGCCTTGGCCAGCGTAACCAGGTGCTGATGACGATTAAGTTCCCAGATGATCTTGTGATCGCCGACTTCGGAGAAATTGAGGAAATCAATCTTGTACCAGGGCTTCAGAGGAGCGCGCTTCCTGTGAACCGCATCGAGATGCCAGTCGATTTCAGAACCGTAATTGATTCCTTCGTATCCTAGCAAGTCGAATTTATGACAGCAGATGCGGTCTGCCCGATCAATAATGTTTCCCACTTCCTTTGGCAGGTGCTCGCGAAGAAGATTGCTGCGTTTTGGCAACTCACTCACATCAAGGAAGAATTTCACCGATCGGGAAGGTGACGGCAGCAGTTGCCGGGTACGGGGCCTGAGTCCCATCTGATAATAGGCGAAGTCCAAACGTTTGTTGGTGGCCTGCCCGAAGCGCGTGCGGATTTCGTCCCAGCTCATCTGGGTTAGGCGGGACCATTTTTGTGCCCAACGTGTTGTCACAGATTCCCCTCATCATACCTTGCCCGCATTATTCGGCTGATGCGGTTCATCCATCGCCTGAGTGGGTTAGAGACGGCGGGTACCAGCTAGATTTGTTTATGCTCATTGATGACCAACCTATAATCTAGTCGAACTATTCAATCAGTGGCCAGGATTTTTCCACAGAATGCTTGGCAATCGCAGGAGTGGAAATGTTTTTCCCTTTTTACCCCATTATCAAGTGGGAAATCTAAGATTTTCTGCGTAACCCGTTGAAAAAAAGATAAAATTCACATAACTGCCAGGATGGGTTCGTGGCTGTGGAAGGTCGCTTGCAATAGCTCGTGGATGGTGGCTTTATGAAGACGCAGCGCTCTTCTAACGCGGGTTCTTCTTACCAAAAATACGCAAACTCCGAGGAGGAATTCACGACGTGAGCTTGTCGATCAGCATATTCGGGCTGGGCTACGTGGGTTCGGTATCGGCTGCTTGCTTCGCATCGATGGGACACAAGGTCTTAGGTGTGGACGTCAACCCTGCCAAGGTGGAGATGGTCGAAAGTGGACGTAGCCCAATCATCGAGGCTCGCATGGACGAGCTGGTGGCAGGAGGAAGGCGAGCCTGTCGTCTTCATACAACCACGGATTCAACGGCCGCCGTTCTGCAGTCTGATGTGTCATTCGTATGTGTTGGCACGCCCAGCTTGCGCAACGGCAAACTGGATCTGAGGCACATTGAGAATGTTGTCCGGGAGATCGGCACTGCTTTCGGACAGAAGAAGTCGTCGCATACGTTTGTCCTGCGCAGCACGGTGCTTCCGGGTACGACAGAGTCGTTGGTGATTCCGATCCTAGAACAGGCGAGTGGACGACGGGCAGGTTTGGATTTTACCGTTTGTTACAACCCCGAATTTATGCGCGAGGGCAGCGCGGTGGCGGACTTCCTGCAACCACCGTATACGATTCTCGGCGGACAGCATGCCTCAGATCTCGCACCGCTGCGCGAACTGTATAAGGACGTGCCGGGCAGAGTTTTTGAAACCACGATTTCAGTGGCTGAGATGGCGAAGTATACTTCCAACGCCTTTCACGCAGTGAAGGTTGGATTTGCTAATGAAGTCGGAACGCTGTGCAAGCATCTTGGTGTGGACACGCAGGCGGTAGCGGAAATCTTCGCGGCCGACACCCGCCTCAATATTTCTCCTGCGTACTTGTCGCCTGGCTTTGCATTCGGCGGCTCTTGCCTTCCCAAAGATGTTCGTGCGCTGAATTACCGGGCAAAAGAGTTGGACCTAAAACTACCATTATTGGATTCGCTGCTGCCCAGCAACGCCGAGCACGTGGAGCGCGCGGTAGAAGCGATCATGCGCACCAACAAGCGAAGTGTCGCACAACTGGGGTTGAGCTTCAAGGCGGGAACTGACGATCTGCGCGAGAGTCCACAGGTCCAGCTCATCAAGCGACTCCTGGGGGAAGGTTTTGAGGTGCGCGTGTGGGATCGCGATGTCTCCTTAGGCCGCTTGGCGGGGTCCAATCGGCAGTATATCGAAGAAGTTATACCGCACATTGGGTTGTTGCTCTCGTCCGACTTGCAAGAGGTTTTACGCGGTGCTGGAGTCGTGATTGTCGGAAACAAATCTCTGGGCAAAGAAGAGTTGCTGAGGCACTTACGCGCCGACCAGATCGTGATCGATCTCGTGAATCTCGAGAAAGTGCGGCGTCCCGATACTATTGGGAGTTACGAAGGGATCTGCTGGTAAGCGCGGTTATGAAGCCACCGGTCTTTATCGTGGGTTGTCCTCGCTCGGGCACTAGCTTCCTCTACCACCTGCTGCTTTCGGCCGGCGATTTTGCCAAATTCCACACCCAGATGAATGTTTACGACGTTCTGGAGCCTATCTATGGCGATTTGGGTGCCATGAAGAACAAGCGGGCCGCGATAAGGGAGTGGCTTGGCAGCAAAGCATTCGATGTCTCCGGTTTGAACGCGGCCCAGATCGAAGCCCAAATCGTAGCTGCGTGCGGCAATGCGGGAGACTTCCTTCGGATCGTAATGGAAGAAGTCGCCCGCAAGCAAGCTGTGGATCGTTGGATCGATTCCACCCCGACAAATGTGCCACACATGCTGCGCATCAAGCGGGATTTTGCCGATGCTCTGTTCATTCACATCATTCGCGACGGTCGAGACGTCGCCTTGTCCCTGGACAGTCGCGGCTGGAGCCGTCCCTTACCGTGGGATAGACGAAACAGCCTGGTCGCGGCCGGGCTCTATTGGGAATGGATCGTGCGCAAAGGCCGAAGGTATGGTTCGCTCTTAGGTCCTAGTTACATAGAGGTTCGCTACGAAGACTTAGTGATGCAGCCGCAGCACGCATTGACGACTATCGGGAGCTTTCTTCAGCAACATCTGGAGTATGAGCGAATCCAACAGAAAGCTGTAGGTTCGGTTAAGAGACCGCTGACCTCATTTGCAGAGGAGCTTGAGCAGGGGTGCTTCAGACCGGTGGGGCGCTGGAGAGAAAAGTTCCCGACAAAACAGCTGGCTCGATTCGAGTCGGCAGTAGGCGATTATCTGGAGGAACTGGGGTACCCACTTTCCGGGGTGCCGGGGTCGCAGCGAAGGGCAGTGAGCAATCGAAAGGTAATTTACGGTGCGTACTACGCGCTGAAACAATGGGCAAAAGTGAATACCCCATTGTCGCGTTGGATGGTCGATTATTCCGCGATCCTGATTGATAAATAAAAGACTCGATATCGGCGAAAGACTACATTGATATGAAATGCAACATCATTGATTTCCAAACAGCGGATTTTCAGCGTCTCGATCAATTCGCCGACAGGACTGTTTTCCAGACACGCGAGTGGGTTGAGTTCGTGGCGGAATCGCAGAATGCGATGCCGATCCTGGCAGAGTTACAATCTGCCGGGAAAGTGGTCGGGTATTTTACGGGGCTCACCTTCAGTCGTTTTGGCGTGCGAGTTCTAGGCAGTTCCTTCCCGGGATGGACCACACCCTATATGGGTTTCAATCTGCTGCCGGGGATCTCCCGGGCTGCGGCCTTGGCAGCCGTCGAGCAAATGGCATGGAACACTCTCAAATGCTTGCATGTCGAAGTTTCCGATCCGTACTTCACGCCCGATGATGGGCAAGAGCTGGGGTTTACACAGCAGTTTTATACATCTTATCGGACTGATCTGAGGAAATCCGAGGAAGAGCTCTTCGACGCCATGGATAGTGCTTGTCGGCGGTGCATTCGCAAAGCCGAGAAGAGCGGTGTGGTTGTCGAAGAGGCCCATGATGCGGGGTTTGCGGAAGAGTACTACCAGCAATTGAGAGATGTTTTTGCCAAACAGGGCTTGGTCCCAACCTACAGTCTGCGGCGGGTGTCCGCTTTGGTGAAACACATCGGGCCAACAGGACGAGTTTTTCTCCTTAGAGCCAGGGATCCGGAAGGTAAGTGCATCGCTACCGGCATTTTTCCCGGTTACAACAAAATTGCGGAGTTTTGGGGGAATGCCAGCTTTCGGTCAAGCCAGAGCCTCCGGCCGAACGAGGCGATCCACTGGTATGTCATGCGCCATTGGAAGCAACGTGGTGTGGAAGTATACGACTGGGGAGGAGAGGGTGCCTACAAAGAAAAGTACGGTTGTGTGCCTCATCACGTCCCGTGGTTCACGAAATCGAAGTATCAGTTCGTTCGACAGCTGCGGGATACCGCCAAGAAGATGCACGATCGCAAACAGAGGTTGCTAGCGTACTGGGAGGGGGTTTCCGCCGGATAGCGTTGAGGGGTCACAATCGGGGGCAGGCAAACTGAACCATGGATCAGTCGGCAATT
>Ga0126373_10001085_pt1 | contig 19016 bp, 18 predicted proteins | sample PanSoiMetPlot_11_FD_92545 | JGI IMG/M metagenome (GOLD analysis project Ga0126373, IMG submission 92545) | Tropical forest soil microbial communities from Panama - MetaG Plot_11 | ecosystem: Environmental > Terrestrial > Soil > Tropical forest > Bulk soil | place: Panama | collected 2016-02-17 | reverse complement strand
TTCGGCACCGAGCGGAGCACGCGGCAGGTTTATAAGGTGCTGGATACGAGCGTCATCATCGATGGCCGCGTGGCGGACATTGCAGAAGCGCATTTCATCGATGGAACGGTGGTGATTCCGCAATTCGTGCTACGAGAACTGCAGATGGTGGCCGATTCGGCGGACGCGCTGCGGCGTCAGCGAGGCCGGCGCGGCTTGGAGGTGCTGCAGCGTCTGCAGAAAATGCCGCACCTCGACGTGCAAATCGCTGAAGATGATTTTCAGGCCATTGCGGAAGTCGACCTGAAACTGATCGAATTGGCGAAGCGCTATGACGCGAAAATCATTACCAACGACTTCAACCTGAATAAGGTGGCGACGCTACAGGGAATCGAGATTTTGAACGTGAACCAGTTGGCGAATGCTCTAAAGCCTGTCGTCCTACCCGGCGAAATCATGCGCGTTTTTATTCTGCGAGAAGGAAAAGAATACAATCAGGGCATCGCCTATTTGGATGACGGCACGATGGTGGTTGTGGATGGCGCACGGAAGATGATCAACAAGACGATCGATATCTCGGTAACGTCAGTGCATCAGACGACGGCGGGAAAGATGATTTTTGGGCGGTTTGATGACCGTGGGGAACAGCCCGCGCATCGAACCGGGCAAGGAATTGCCGCGCCGGCGGGGCAAGCGCACGAAGGGAAAGCTGGAGATGTGGTTGGCCCGAGCGGCGGAGGCGAGCATCCACCCCGATCCTACATGCCAGACGCCGGGCGTTCGTAGAACCAAGATTAAGCTGAAGCAACCCATAGGGGCGTCTATTTATCTGTCGTAGCGGATGCGCTAGACTTTCAATCCCATAATGACTCGAATCGCCGCCATTCTGCCTGCCGCAGGACTCGGAACCCGCATGGGTTCCGAAGTGCCAAAACAGTTCCTCGAATTAGACGGTGTGCCCATCGTCCTGCTGACGTTGCGGCGGCTTGTTGAATGCCAAGCAATATCGGAGATCTTCATTGCGACGCGCGGCGAAGAAGCGGAGTCACTTGAGCAGCGCTTATCGAAAGAAAAACTGAGGAGCGCTGTGCACGTGGTGAAGGGCGGGGAGACGCGCCAACAGTCCGTGGCTAATGCTCTGGCCAAGGTTTCAGCCGATGTTGAATTGGTGCTCGTGCACGATGCCGTGCGTCCGCTGGTAACTTGCGAACAGGTGCAGCGCGTGATTGCAGAGGCGCGCGCGCGCGGTGCGGCCATCCTTGGCGTGCCGGCCATTGACACGATCAAAGAAGTGCGCCGTTCGAGTTTGCCACAGGATGTGGCCCTAATATCGGCAACGATCCCGCGCGAAAAAATCGTCTTGGCGCAAACGCCACAGGGATTCCATACCAAACTTCTCAAAGAAGCATTCGCGCGTGCGGAGCAGGATGGAGTGATAGCGTCCGATGAAGCTGCGCTGGTGGAACGGTTGGGCCATGATGTCTACGTTGTGCAAGGTTCAGAACGCAACATCAAAATCACGAAGCCGGCGGACATGGAGCTGGCGCGCTTCTATCTCAGCCAGGAACAGCGCAGGAAATAATCATGTTCGAGAGTTTCGACGAAGAAGCGCGGCGGTGCATTTTCATGGCGCGGCTCGCCGCCGTCACTGATAAAGCGAAAAACATTGGTTTGTCGCAACTTGTGGCGGGGATTCGAAAAGAAAATCCGGGGTTGTTTCGTGGCGTCGACTGGCAAAAAAGCCCTCTGAAACTGGCGCGTCTCACGCCTGAGAATCTTCATCACGCAAGTCAGGCGAATGCGGACATTCCGCTGGACGCGAAAGCGAAGCGCGCGCTTGCCGCGGCTCCAGAAATTGCGAAAAAGAGCGGCGGACGTGTTACTTCAGGACATCTGCTTGCGGCAGTGCTTTCTGCGGATGCGAAGTTGCGCAAGCAATTGCAGAAGGCGGGATTGAGCAAGGAAAGCACTGAAACGAAGACCGCCCGGGCTGGAACAAGGCCCGCGGTTTCGCGCTCGGGAATCGGTTACGACCTGCATCGCCTGGCAGAAAAACGCAAACTGATGATTGGCGGCATTGAAGTTCCTTTCGATAAGGGAACCGTGGGCCATTCCGACGGCGACGTTTTGTGCCACGCGATTTGCGATGCGCTCCTTGGCGCGGCATCGATGGGAGACATCGGCACGCATTTTCCAGACACAGACGAGAAATGGAGAGGCGTTTCGAGCTTAGTGTTCTTGCGCCAAGTGCGGCAGTATCTCGAGCGCAAGAACTGGAAAATCGCTCACATTGACGCCGTGGTGGTCGCCGAGAGACCGAAGCTTGGGCCGCACTTTCCCAATATGCGCACGGCGCTTGCGAAAGCGCTGGGCATTTCGATAGAGCAGATTAACTTGAAGGCGAAAACACACGAAGGCCTGGGCGAAATTGGTCGAGGGGAGGCGGTGGGGGCGCACGTCATAGCGACAATCGAAAGCTAAGGCTAGCGCTTGTTCCACGTGGAACTTTCTCTTGCTGTACAATTCACCCGTGAAAATTGAAGCTTCTCAGGAAGTACACCTTACGGCCGCAAATCCTTTCTCCGCCGCAGACATCGAGGCGATTCTGCGCCAGCATGGATGGCTTACCGAGCAGCCAACACCAGAGGTGGAAGAGTGGCTGCGAGATGCGGCGGAGTGGCTGGGCTTGCAGGTTGCGCTTCACACCAAGAATGAAGACGGTGCAGCCGCACTAACGGACTTGGTGGGATTGATTTTCTCTTATAATGCGGTGGATTTACTCGAAGACAAGAGCAATCAGGCAGTGATGGCGCGCGAAGCCGCACGCGACGTCATCCGGCAGCTCGCGAATAGCGTGCTGGGGGGCGGCGATTTGGACTCGGAGCGTTTCCGCGAAATTGTGAGTCAGCTGAAGGAAGTTTTTGGCTCACATGGGCGAATGATTTTCTATCCGTTGCGGCTGGCTCTCGCGGGACGCGTTGGCGAAGGCGAACTGGACCGCGTGATTCTCCTGCTGGACCGCGCGGCCAAGCTGCCGTTCGACGTCTCGGTGAAAGGGACGCACCAGCGCATGGTCGAATTTTGCGCGGCACTGAGATAGCTGAGACAGACGATGAATCATCTCTCTGGAATTCACGCGGTAGAAGAGGCTCTAGTCGCCGGGCGGCCCATCAGTCGAATTCTGGTTGCGCGCGGACAGCGGGGAGACCGGATTCAAAAGATCGTAGACCTGGCGCGCTCGCGTGGTGTTCCCGTGCGGTTTGAAGAACGCGCTCAACTCGACCATGCGGCGGGCTCAGAACATCATCAAGGGGTAGTTGCGTTTGCGGCGTCGCGAACCGCTGTCGAGATTGAAGATCTGCTGGCCGACGCCGGCGCAAAGGCGTTGCTCGTACTACTGGACGGCATCGAAGATCCGCACAACCTCGGTGCGATTGTTCGGACAGCCCTGGCGGCTGGGGCGACTGGCATCGTGATTCCGGAGAGACGCTCAGCAGGGCTGACTGACACCGTGGCGCGCGTGTCGGCGGGTGCGCTGGCTCACTTGCCCGTGGCGCGCGTGAAGAATCTGGCGCGAGCGCTTGAGCAACTGAAGGAAGCGAACTTCTGGGTGATCGGGCTCGATGAACACGCGGAGAAGAACTATACGGTCGTGGACTATAAAGGGCGCGTCGCGATCGTCATGGGAAGCGAAGGAACGGGTTTACATGAACTGGTGCGCAAGCGATGCGATTTTCTGGTTTCGATTCCAACGAGCGGACCGGTAGGATCACTGAACGTCTCCGTTGCCGCGGGCATTGTGCTGTTCGAAGTTGTGCGGCAACGGGGAAACCCCGCGAAATAGCGAAATAAAAGTTCCTCTATTTATCATACTGGATCAGCGAAAAGACTTCGATGCCGTTGAGCTTTTCGCGTCCATGGAGAAACGAAAGCTCGACGGCGAATGCCGCGCCAGCAATCTCGCCACCTAAGTTATGAATCAATTTCACCGCCGCGGCGGCTGTTCCACCCGTCGCCAGCAGATCGTCGCAGATCAACACGCGTTCTCCGCGCCTGACGGCGTCCTGATGGATTTCAAGCTTGTCTGTTCCGTACTCAAGCTGATAGGTGACCTGCTCGGTCTTCCAAGGCAGCTTGTTGGGCTTGCGTATCGGCACGAAACCTGCGCCGAGACGATACGCAAGGGCGGGTCCGAAAATAAATCCGCGCGCTTCGATGCCAGCTACGATATCGACGTGCTTGCCAGCGAACTTGTCGCAGAGTCTTTCAATCAGCGCATGAAAACCTTTTTTGTCCTGCAGGAGCGTGGTCAAGTCGTAGAACAATATGCCCGGCTTCGGATAGTCGGGCACTTCGCGAATCAGTTTCTTCAGATCGTCCATTCAGCCGATGTCCTTTCACCAGGAGTCGCGTTCGATAGAAAATTGGCTCGAGTATTTCTGCTCGACGGCGGCATCTTCGTCGAAGACTTCTGAAACGGAGGCTCCCTGGGGACCGCGTTCGAGTTCCCGGCGGAGCTCAGAGAGCTGGGATTCGGAACCGATAGCGTAAATCTCAACTCGGCCATCGCGGAGATTCTTGACGTAACCAGTAACGCCGATTCGCTGCGACACGCGTTGAGTGAAAAAACGATATCCCACGCCCTGCACCGCACCGGAAACGTAAAAGAGTTTTGCCAGCTTTGAGTCGGCCACATGCGCGTCCCGAGTGGTCCCGTAGCGCCGAGATTCTATCAGACCTCGCCCAGGCGCTCATAACCCTCTGCGTTGGCGCAGGTTGCACATAAGGCGAAAATGTTTGCAATTTTCCGGAAGGCCTCGAGGTGAGCGCGGAGACGTACCATGTAAGCATATGATTGTAGGTAGCTTAGATTACGTTATATACATTTAACATTGGACTTCGACGTGCTATAAAGAACAGTTCGACCTGTATAGAGCCCAAGGAGATGCCATGAAACTGCGCCACCTGTTGCTCGTCGCGTTTGCTCTAGTCGTTCCAGCTCAATTTGCAAGCGCTAGCCCGGTGGACCCTACGGTGATCATCAACAAAATCCTTGGCGGCGATGCGATCACTTTTTCAACGAATTCGGTCACCAATCCATTGGTGATCACATTAAACAGCCAAGGCCTATTGCCTCAAGAAGACTTGGATTATACCGGCACGAAGACGCTGACGAACTTCTCTATCGCGCTAGCCGATTCACTTCCATTTGAAGAGTTTGATTGCCAGTCCAACGTTTTCACAGGTTGTAAGTTTGTCAGCACCGTGGGAACCCCATTCAGCAACGATGTCGAGATCGAATTCCTTGGACCGCTTACCCCAGGCCTGTTTTCGATCGAAGTTACCCCTACTCCGGAGCCGGGCACGATTGTTCTGCTGCTTACAGGCGGTGTTTTGCTGGCAGGACTGGGTCTGGGCCGCAGGTCGTAAGGACACAAAAGCCCTGACTTTAGGGCTTCGCGCCAGAGAACTCTTTTATCAGCGCCGCAAATTTTGGATTGCTCCGCAGGTTTTCCAACACCTGATCGCCTGAGGCGTAGTCGACCGGATAGTGCTTTTCAAACGCTTCCCGCAAGGCCTTCAGGGCAGCATCCTGCCGATTGAGAATTGCTTCAACTTCCGCCTGATCGTAGATGTAATCCACATTATTTTTCGCTTGTGAACGAGCGCGGCCAATGAATTTTTCGGCCTGTTGCGCGTCACCGACTTTCGCATACGAGAGCGCAATCTGGGCCATCGTGAGAGCGCTTTGTGGATTTGTTTGCAGTTCTTTGTATCCGAGAGATATGGCCTGCTGATAGGTTTGCTTCGCTTTGTCCTGTTGACCTGCCCAGCGATACGCATCCCCTAGATTGACCACGACCTCGGCATCGTTCGGGTTGAGCGCAACGGCCTTTTCATAAGCAGAGGCGGCATCCGCATACTGTTTCAGGAAAAAGTAAGCGGTGCCGAGATTGGAGTACGTTGTCCAGTAAGGCTCGATCTGCAGCGCCTTCTGATAGTAGGGAATGCAATCCTTATACTTGCCTTCCGTAAGATACACATTGCCGATGTTTTCGTATCCAGCATCGATGTCCGGAGCGAGTACGGTAATTTGATGGAAAGCCTCGAGCGCCTTTGAATAGTCTCCCTGCACAAAATAGGCGTTTCCGAGCTCGTCCTGGTTATTCCAGAAGTAGGGATTCAATTGGATGGCTTTTTGAAAAGCCTGCATAGCGGCAGGCGCGTTCCCGCTCTGCAGGTATGCGTCACCGAGCCGGACATAGGCCCCATCGGAATTGGGGGCGAGACTTGTAGCACGCTTTAGCTCCGCGACGGCTTCAGTGTACTTGCCCGTTGCGCTGTAGGCGCTTCCCAAAGCGAAATGTACCTCAGGCAAGTTGCCATTCAGCGACTTAGCCTGCGTGGCCGCCGCCAAAGCTTTCTCGGTCCAGAAACTGTCTTTCTTTATGCCGTACATTCGCAGGCTGGCCTCCGCGACGCCGCTGTACGCGAGCGCGAAGGAGGAATCTTTGGCTACGGCCTGATTAAAGTAGTCCAAAGCTGACTGAATGTCTTTGGCTTGATGACCTTTCAGCGCGTTCTGGCCGTGGAGGTACAAGTCGTAGGCGGCCATGTTGTATGTCGGGCGCGCTGAAGCACGGGCGATTTCATCGCCGGTGGGGCTGACATTCAAAGCGCTGACGAGTTGATTGTAAATTTGGTCTGCAATGGGAAAGAGGTTGCCCGCTACGCCATCGAACTCCTTACTCCAGAGGCGCTTGCCGTCGGCGACGTCTTCAAAATTAACAATGATGCGAAGATTGTTGCCCGAGCTTTGCAGCATGCCTTGAACGAGCAAATTCGCGCCGAGAGCGCTGCCGATCTCAGGGAGAGGCTTGTTCTGATTCGCTTTGGCTGCCGCCTCGGCCGAAGTTACTCGGACGTCTTTCAATTGGAAAAGCTTTGCGGAAAGCGCTTCCTGAATGCCTTCTGCCAAGTATCCGAGTTGGTGCGGATCACCCAGCACTTGCAGGGGCAGAACGGCAATAAACCGGCCGCTGGAAAGTGGAGGCACGCCGGGAAGCGCCACCGCCGATGGAGCGGATGATATGGGTCGATTCGATCGGAAAATGTGGCGCACGGAGGGAACTGCGAGAAGGGCTATTACGACGATAGCGCCGCCCGCGGCGGCAATCCACCAGCGGGCCGCGACGTCCTTCAGGTTCCCGTGTAGCCCCTTTGGAGCCGGAGTAACACGAGCGGCCCGCAAATCCGCGAGAATCTCGCTCGCCTGCTGATAACGATTGGCAGACTCGCGCTCGAGGCAACGCAAGATGATGCGCGACAGATACTCTGGGACCTCTGGATTGATTTGCTTTGGATTAGGGGGCTTTTCCTTGACGCGGCGATACATGATCTGGAGCGTCGAGTCACCCTTGAATGCGTCTTCTCCGGTCACCATTTCAAACAAGATCAGCCCCAACGCATAGAGATCGGTGCGCTTGTCTACTTGGCCTGTTTCCACCTGTTCAGGCGCCATGTAGCGCGGCGTGCCCAGATACTGCCCTGTGCGGGTCATTCCTGCTGAACTGGCCTCGAGGGACTTGGCTAGACCGAAGTCCGAAACGTAAACGTGATCTCCAGCGCCCATGAGGACGTTCTGCGGCTTCAAATCCCGGTGGATGACCTCCTCGGAATGAGCTGCATCTAGTGCTTCGCAGAGCTGCTGCCCAATATTTTCGGCTCGCTTAATCGAAAGCTTGCCGCCACGCAACAAGTGGTGAAGATCCTGGCCATCGACAAACGCCATGGAAATGAACTTGATGTTGTCTGCTTCGCCCAAATCATGAATGCGCAAAATGTTCTTGTGCGAAATGCGGCTGGCAAGCAGCAGTTCCTGCTTGAACCGCTGCATGGCGTTGGAATCGCTGGCTAGTTCGGGCTGAAGGACCTTGAGCGCAACCGTGCGGTCGAGTTCTATGTCATATGCCTTGTAGACACGGCCCATACCGCCTTGCCCGAGCATGGACTCAATACGATAGCGGTGACCCAGCTCATCGCCTGGCTCAAGACCTCCGTATAGGGTCACGGCGGTGCGGGCCCCGGTGCGAGAAGCCGAACCGGAGCGCACGGCAGAGGCAACGGCGCGCTGACTAGAATTCATCGCCGCGGAAGAATCGGGCGCTTTTGGAGTTATGTCCAGGGTGCCGTCCGCATCGAGGTCCAAATCAAACGCGGAACCACACTTCGAGCACGCGGTTGATTCTTCCGCATTCTCTGTTCGACATTGAGGGCAGATCACGCTGACCTTGCTCTTTCCCCTGGAGCCGAAGTTATGGGATTATCACCCAGGCGTAGTCCGGCTGCAACTCTAAGGGTATTTCTCTGGGTGTTTTTTCTGCATCTAAATTAGAGAAGATGAGCCGTTCCATTTCATTCGCGATTTGTCTGGTGATTTTCGCAGCCTGCGGAGCCGCGGCGCGGGCGCAGACGGCTGGACCGATCACGCCACCGCCCACATTCGAACTCAAAAAGATTCCTGCAAAACCGGCACCGGCTGCTCCGCCGATTCCAGCTGACCAGATCATCCAGCGATTCACGCAGAACGAGGATCTGAACAAGAAAGTGTATGACCAGGACACGCTGGATCAGACCGTAAAAGTGGAAGAACTGGTAACGAACGGCGGATTGTACGAACTGGATGGCCAGCAGTACAGCAAGTCTGATGGCCAGCGCTACGAAAGCGTTCTGAAGCAGCCGACTTCCAATTTACATTACACGGAATTTTCTCTCGAAGACGTGAAATTTCTGGCGGGTTTACAGCTTTTCTTTCTGACAACGGAACAGCTGCCTCAATACAAACTCTCCTACGAAGGCAAAGAGAAACTGGATCAAATTACGACGTATCTATTCCGAGTGCAGCCGAAGCAACTGCTGAGCAAACCGCTGTTTGACGGGGTGGTCTGGATCGACGACCAGGATTTGTCCATTGTAAAGAGCTATGGCCAGTTTCTGACGAGCAATGGAAGCTTCGCGCCGAGCTTTCCGTTTCAGATGTTCGAAGTTTACCGCGAAAATCTACAAGGACATTTGTGGCTGCCGACTTACATTCGCTCCGATAGCGACGTCAAGGCACAACAAGGTACGGTGCCGATCCGCCTCGTCGTTCGCTCGTCGAACTTCAGGCCGACCGCCACGACTCCCACTGCTCCTCCCGCGAAACCGCCTGGATCAACTGAAGGCCACTGACCTATAGATGTTCTGCCTCGGGAAGCAGTGTGCCTGTGAGTTCTGCTATAGATTGAAGTAACAGGCCTGGACGGGCGGCTTTGAGTTTTGCAGAAACCGGAAACGGACCGACTATCCCAATCGATCTCACTCCCGCACGGCGGGCCATCTCGATATCTTCTGGCGTGTCACCTACGTAGATGCAATGAGCTGCGCGGAGTTTCAAAGAGCGTAGCGCGGCAAGCAATGGCGCCGGATGCGGTTTTCGTCGCGCAGCATCTTCACAACAGACACGCACGGCAAATAAGTTCTCAAGTCCGAAGTGCCGAAGCTGCCGGATTACTCGCTTGCGATCGCCGCTCGTAACTAGTCCCAGCAAAAATGAGCGGCTGAGCTTTCGAAGAACGACACGCACGCCGGGCAGCAGACGGGGATTCTCTTGGCGGTATGCCTCTGCCCAGAGTTTGTCGGCCAGGTCCCACTGTTTTCGTGGAACCTTGGCCGCTCGATAAACGCGGTACCAATCTGGAGAATAGTGGCGGGCGAGCTGACTCTCGGAAAATTCGATTTTGAGCGCTCGGAACATCGCCTGGTAGGCGCGCGTGTCCGCGCGGAAGGAATCGAGCAGTGTTCCGTCCCAATCGAGAATCACCGCGCGGGCGGAAATCGGACGAAGCTTCACGAAACGAGATTACAGAAATAGATCAGGAAAGCTCTAGTGAAATGGTATTAGCGGGGGGACTAAATCGTCCCGGTCAAAATCGATATCGTCGAAGGATGCGGCGAAACCGCACCATCCAGGCACGCCGCAGTCTTCAATGCGGACCACGTGCGCCGCAGTCTTTAGCCGGACGCTGCCGCGCCCAAAAGGACGCTCGATCAAGGAAACTTGAAATTCAATCGCGGTTCCCGGCGCGATGTTGCGCGGCGCCAAAAAATAGATGCCAGTGGAGCTAATATTTTTAGTAACGAGAGTGACGGGTCGCATGTTCGACTGCCCGTCCACGCTTGTTAATTGCAACGGCAAGCTCAGGCTGGCGCGCGGGCTGCGTCTGCGGTCCTCCGCGACGCTGATGGCGTGGGTCGGCACGCGCAGAAATGTCTTGTGAGGCAGCGCCGGACGGATTTGATGGACTTCTCGAGCTGGAGCGTTAGCTAGAGCGGCAGAGAGCTGTAACTTCGGAAGTGCCCCCATCGGAATGCCCCCAAGTCCCGGCCTTCCCCAAGCCGAGGTATGGAACTATGCCTTGTTGGCCTACAATGCGTCAACCATGTCAAGAGAAAAAGTGCCCTGAAATTCAACAAGGCTGAGGATTTGTGGAAAACTGAAATAGCCAAGCGATTTGACTGCAAGAATCGGATAGATATTGTTTTGAACGTAGAATATTTTTGTACTGAAATGAGCCACACGATGAGCGTTGCAGACCAAAAAAACGGGCCGATGGCGGCACACTACTGGCAGGCGATGCAAAAACGTTCTGGCACAGACGAAAGCTTCTTCTACGCCGTACGTAGCACGGGCATCTACTGCCGGCCGTCATGTCCATCTAAGAGGCCGCGCCGAGATGGTGTGGTTTTCTTTCGAGATGCTCGGGCCGCCGAACTTGCGGGCTACCGAGCGTGCAGACGGTGCCGGCCGCAGCTTTCTTCGCCTCAAGGTGAATCAGCGGAGCTGGTTCGGCGAATCTGCCAGAGAATTGACGAAACACTCGCTTCTGATCCGGAGGCTCGCCTGACACTGATTGAACTTAGTCGCTCGTTCGGACTAAAGGCACACAAAGTGGAGAGACTTTTCCAAAAAATTCTGGGCATCACGCCGAGACAATTCACTGACGCGCGAAGAATGGCGCAACTGAAATCCAGGCTTCGCAAGGGGGAAAAAGTGACGACAGCAATGTATGACGCAGGCTTTGGCTCCAGCAGCAGACTGTACGAACGCGCCCCAGAACAAATGGGTATGACTCCAGCGGCCTACCGACGCGGGGGCGAGGGCATGGCGATTTCATACACCATCGCGGCGTGCCCGCTGGGACGAGTTCTGGTCGCTGCCACGCAACGCGGCGTAAGCGCGGTTTATCTCGGCGATTCCGACGAGCCGCTCAAGAAGGCGCTGGCGCAAGAATATCCTCGGGCTGAGATTCGCCGTGACGCGGAACGGATTGGGCCATGGGTCCGCGAGATTGTTGAACATTTGCGGGGGCAAGAGCCTCACATTGATTTGCCATTGGACGTCCAGGCAACGGCGTTTCAACGTCGCGTTTGGGAGGAGTTGCGCCGCATCCCCTACGGCTCGACGAAATCATATGCGGAAGTTGCTCTAGCAATCGGAAAGCCCAGAGCGATACGGGCCGTCGCGCGGGCGTGCGCCACAAATCCGGTGTCAATCGTCGTTCCGTGCCATCGCGTTGTACGAGAAGACGGGAACCTTGCCGGCTATCGCTGGGGGCTAGGACGTAAGCAAAAGCTGATCGCACATGAAAGAGACCTTGTGAAGAGGGCGAAGGCGTAAGAATCCACAAGCGTCATAACACGCACAGATGCTGAAGAATTCCGGGAGGAGACCTGGATAAGTGGTAGCTTTTGGTCGAACTACACGTCTAATGCCTCACTTCGACTTCGTAGTACAAGACCGATCCGTTGTCCCCGCGAACCGGCTCGATGCTTCGCACCTGAAACCTTTGTCCCTTCAGGTCCTCCACCGATGTGGCCAGAATCTGATGTGTTTTCTCTTCAAGCTCGGCCTTCGACTTGTTGACAGCGGCCTTACCAAATAACGCCCGGTCAAGCCGGTAGGTCTCGATGTGCGTGATCGGGTCCCGAGTAAGAAGAACAATCCCAGCGGAGTTTGTGAAACCGTTTTGAGGTTGGTCGCGGAACCAACTGCGCGGGGTGATCAGAACGAACATAACGATAACCACGACCATTACGTCATAGGGCCAGCTACCGCGCTCGTAAGCCCAAAAAAACGTTCCTGTTATTCCCCGCAACAGTTTTTGCATATTAATTTCCGAAGGCGCCGTCTACCACGATCTCCCAGGATGCGCTGCGCGTGAGCGCATCCATTGCCGCCAACTCAAATTCCTCGCAGTTTAGGCGGATGTTCACTATCCCCAAGAAAACACAAAACGTGGAATCTAGCAACCGACTTTCGGAGTGTCAACGAAATGCATCCGGAAACGTTCCACCCGTTGCTTTGGATGCAGCCTACGTCTGAACGATGTTCGCGCGAAGAGAGGCTAACCCGGAAGAGAGGCGCAAGGTTCGATGGATTTCAAGCCGGGCTTAGCTGAACACGGCGCGGCGCGTTCTCGACGGTTGAGAGCAAAAGGTTTCTCAAGCGGAAGCGATCTTCCAATTCCATTCCGACCATTTCAACTCCCGCTTGATTGGATCTTGCAAATCGCACCAGTACGTCCAAGCAAATTTGGCGCATACCGGTCAAGATGCGGAGCTTCGCCGCAGTTCCGACGGATAGTTTGACGTTTCCGCTGAGTAGGCCGCCCTCCAAGCTCAACACCTGTACTGTCGGCTGACACCGGCCGCGTTGCGATTCGATCAGCGCGGGCATCGGGCGCGCCATGCGAATTCGTTCATATCGGCGATAGCGCACGAAATCGCGGCCCCGTTTGGCGTCGAGAGGCGCCAAGTTCAAGAGCCGCGCGTCCAGGCCTGAGTCCGCCAGCAGAGTTGGAGCACGCTCGGAGTCGAGTTTCACAAGCGCCTGAGCAGCCGCGAGCCGCATCTCTTGCGGATAAGCCCACCGCCACATGCCCTTGGTTTCCACAAAGTTCAGCAGCGCTGCCTCCAGCTCGGGGACACGGAGCCGGCCAAGCGCTTCAATGGCTTTAACGCGAATGAATTCAGAGCTGTCAGCGAGCGACTTCCCTTGCGCGATGCGCAATATCTCTGGCGCGACAGTGGCGTCACCGCACATTCCGACTTCGTCGAGCGCAATGGGCACAATCATAGGATCCAGCACATTCATCATGCGCGTCAGCGTTCGGCCGCGTTCCGGCGCCGCCGCAATCGAGAGTTGGCGCAACGCTTCGTCCTGGGCGTCTCTTTCGCCTGCGCGCATGCGCTGCGGCAATAATTCCTCGACAACAATCGGTTCGACGCGGCTCAGCAGTCCCACCACACGCACGGCACTCTTTATGGGCGCAAGCTCAAGCGTTTGACGCAATTGCGCTCGAACGGGCTCGCCAATTGTTCGAGCCATCTCCACTACCGACTCTCGCTCTGAGGCACGGGTCACACGCATCAGACGGCCCGCGAGTTGGTTAGCCACCGCTGCTGGCGCACGACACAAGACCTCGACAAGTTCCGGGCGCGGTGCTGCGTCCCTCAGGCCCTCTTCAATGAATTCCGGTATGCGATTGTTGATGCCGATACGCGGCCCAAGCGTCCGTGTCCAACTGGGGCGCGACTTTTCGAGCGCGGCTAACGTGTCAAGTGAGCGACGCACGGCTGGGAGTTCGCTCTGCTCCGCAGCCTTTTGACTGAACTTCACAAACGCGGCACTCAGTAAACTCTGTAGCTCGGCGTCCCGTTCGCGAGAAAGCTGGTCACCGATCGCGCGCACCGCCTCGTCCAGCGATGAACCTCCTGCAGTGGTGTACGTGTCCGCGATTTGCATCACTCCGTTGATCACTTGCCTGCGTGCTACCGGATCAATGTGACAAACACTTCGCGCGTACTGGATCAGGATTTTCTCCGCTGACTCAGCGTCTCCGCGGCGCTGCAGATCTCTTGCATGCTGCTGAATATTTCTTGCAGGTACTCGCCAGCATTCCGACGAAAGCAAGATATTCTGTTTGCTGTCCGCCGACACGTTGGCCCAGAATTGCCGATCCAGAGTATCTGTGAGTGAATCGCCAGAAGCACTCGGTTCCGCCGCGGAAACCTTTGTCGCGATCTCATTCGCCAGTTGGTCCAGCAGCGGCCGCACGGCACTGGTGGTGATCGCGCCGCTCTCAAAGCGTTCCGTTGCACAGCGAATCGCAATGTCCGTCGACAAGCGATGCCATACCGAACGGTCCAGCCGGGTTGGGCGGAGTTTCGATTGAACTTCAAGAAAAGCTTCGCGGAACACAGCCTTTGCATTCGAGGGAAGGACGTCGAAAGCACTCTTCCAGTCGGCTCCTGCCCCATTATCTTCGCGGGATGCGGCATCAGCTGTTGTGACGAGCCGCATGAGGCTGCCTATTTCTTCATCTGCAAGCAAACGATCTGCTGAATCGTGGTCGCGCCAGTGGGCGGCGCCCACAAGCTCTTCGCCGAACTCGAAAGACCTGAACTGCCGCAGCCGATGCAGCCCTTCCTCGGCGCTGATCGCTTCGGCGAACTTCTGTGGGTCGCACAGCCAGCTTTGCCCGCTGGATGCTCCGCTCGAAGGAACGAAGCGAAGTTCGTTGAGCCGGATGCCATTCTGCGAATAGTGGCCCGCCGAATCTTTAAGGAAGGCGCGCAGTTTAGAGGATTTTACTGTCGCTCCCGCGAAAGCCCTTACAAAGTCAACGAATAATCCTTCAGGGGCTTCATGAGTGAAGGAAACGCTGGCGACCCCGGCGTTCGTGAAGATCCGTGCCAGGCTATTCTCCGCGGCCGTGGACTCGAAGACTGTTCCATCCAGTACGAGCTTGTCAGCAGAGACTCCCAGCGTTAGTCCCGACGGACCGGCTGCTTCGAGCGCCGCCCTCAGCTCTTTCCAGGTGTCCCTTAATTGTGTGGTGGAACGCGCATGGTGGAATCCATACAAGCGAGCACACTTCAGGAGGGCATTCAGGCTGTGCACAAAATCTCGCGTAGCAGAAACTAAAGTGCCGCTGGTGCTGGGCATGCAAAGAAACCCTCGAAGGTTCTCTATATCGTGACCCCCGATGGGGAGGCTGCGGAATGGTACTTCCGTACCAGAGTGCGCTTTATGTAAACCGGAGAACAAGGCAAGAGAACAACGTAAATCAAAGATTTCGTTATATTTGATAATTAGGCGGCCAGTCGCACTTGCACCTCGAGCCCATTCAGGGCCGGGCGAACCCGCCTGACGATCTCGCTCGCCCACAGGCCGTCGCTGAGGACTACCATCGAGCCGTCTTCGAAATTGCAAACCGCGCAGGAGGAGTAGCCCGGATAAGCCGAACGGTAGGCATCAACTCCCTTACCCGCGAGTTCGTTTTCGAGAGCCGAGTCCGCAGTCTCCAACTTGCTTCCGGCGCGCATGCCGAAGGTTTCCGTCTCGAACCTCTTGAAGAGGTCGTGGAGGGCGTCGCCTTGCAATGACGGAATGACAATGGATCGTTTCGACGCCTCGCGAAATTGAAGCTTTCGAGCGAGGCAGAAGTCCCGCACGCAGTCCAAGTGGCTGAAGAAATCCAAAACCCACAATTCTTTGCCAGCGATGGCTGGCAAGACATTACTCCAGACGCGCGCGGCATCTTCACCGCGCACTGGCTCTCGATCCAGGCCTTCCACTAAATCAAGTCCGACGGCGCGGACATCTTGCCCCAAGTCCAGCGGCTCAACTTCCAGATCAATCATTCGGTCTCTGTCCCTCGCGCAAAAAGTTCTCGGTACTCGGGAGATTGCTTGCGAATTTCCAACCAGTCAAAGAATGCATCCGGCTGTTCCAGCCAGACTGCGAACCAGCGCGCGATTTCTTCCTTCTCTTTTCGTTTCGCGGCGTCGACCTTATGATTGTGCGCAATCATTTCAGCACGCCTTCGGCCCAGACGCGCAATCTCCAGCACTCGCGCCTCTCCGGCGCGTTCGCCTTCGGTTTCAAACTTCCGGAGCAACTCGTCCAAGCGCACGAGGCATACTTCGGCCTCTTCGAGACTTGCAAAGTGCAACAAATCCTCAAATTCTTCCTCGTATTGTCCCTGCGGATCAACATGGACCGAATGCACCACGCGCATTTTTGCTTTGGCCAGAACATCTGCGATGTAGTCGGCGGATGTTTTCCCCGCTTCGCCATGTTCGGCGATAAGCTTTCGCCGGATTTGCTCAATTTCTGCTGGAGTGTAAACGGATTTCCCCAACTCACGAGCGACTGACAGAATCATTTCTTTCTTCGAAGCGGTATTTCCGCCACTCATTTGTGACTCGCCGCCTTCTTTTTTCGCGTGCTGTGTGTTGTCGGTTGGCTACGAGTTGAATGTTTGGCTTTCGATGCGCGGCTCCGCACATGGACCGGCGGCGGTGGTGGCGGTTCGGGAGGTAATCCCGCGAGAATGCGCTTGTATTTCTGCACATTCCGGTTGTGCTCTTCCAGCGTGCTACTGAAGAAATGGCCACCCGATCCGTTAGCCACAAAATAAAGATAATGCGTTGCGCTCGGATGAAGTGCCGCGCGCAGCGACGCGTCCCCAGGATTCGCAATCGGCCCTGGCGGCAAGCCCCGATGGAGGTACGTATTGTACGGAGACTGGATGTGGAGATCTTTGGCGCTGACCTTCGCTGTGGGTTTTCCTGTCAAGTCGAGCGCATACTGCACCGTAGGATCGCATTGCAAAGGCAATCCGAGCTTCAGGCGATTGTAGAAGACGCTCGAAACCATCGGCCGCTCCTGCGGCTGAGGCGTCTCCCGCTCAATCAACGATGCAAGCGTGACCAATTCGTCCGGAGACAGCCCGGCGGAATTTGCCGTTTGCGGCGTCTGCGCAGGATCCTGATTCGTTTTTGCCGCCTGTGAATTTTCCTGCGATATTGCCTGAATTTTCGTCCACTCCTCACGAAACTCGCGAACCATGGTCGCGGCCATCTCTTCCGGCGAAACATTTCTAGAAAACTGGTACGTGGAAGGGAAAAGAAAACCCTCAAGGCTCTTGGCATGCGGAGCGATATCGCGCACCAATGATGCATCGCTCGCTACGCTGAGAAATTCGGCTTTCGTGCATAGCCGCTGGCGTTCGAGTTCTGCTGCAATGTCGAACATTGTCCAGCCTTCAGGTACCACCACAACATGCACGAAGATATGTCCGCCGACAATTTGCGCGAACACCTGCTGTGGCGTCACCGGTTTGTCGAACATGTATTCTCCGGCTTGCAGGACCCATCGATGATGCCTTTCGCTCAATACCAGAAACGCCGAGCGGCTGTGAATCACACCGTTGCGCTGCAGAAGAGTGGCAATGTTCCAGCGCGATGTTCCTCGCGGAATGTCCACGAAAACCTGCGGTGCCGAAAATGCGCGGTACGGACGCGCCAGTTCCGCTCTCAACCATAACCCACCGGCAACAGTTGCAACGATCAGAATCACGATGACGATGGCGATTTTTCTCACCTTCGCCGTCCTTGATGTTTTGATTTCTCGTCGCTGGCCGTTTCATCCAGATACTCACGCAACAGGATCGCGGCCGCGAGCGAATCGATATCCGCATTCTTTCGCAAACCGAGTTCCGCCGCCATTTGCTCGGCTTCCCAGCTGGTCAGCCTTTCGTCTCTCAGTTTCACCGGTAATCCAAATTCGTTCTTAAGGCGAGCCGCGAAGCCGGTCGCTTCCGTCGCCATTTCGCTCGACTTGCCGCTCATGTGCAATGGCAAGCCGATGAGAATGGCGCCTACTCCCTGCTGTTTCACGATATCGCGCAACCGCGCGAGATCTGTCCGGCGATTCTTTCGCACGATCGCCGCCAGCGGCTGCCCTGTCAATCCTACTTCGTCGGAAATGGCCAAGCCGATCCGCTTGCGGCCGTAATCAATTGCGAGAATTCGTGCAGATTTCGACGAGGAAGGTGCGTCAGTGGCGGTACCGGTCGGGCGTGTGGAGGAGACCATTCATCTCTATTATAGCCCGCGAGACTACAGCGAAAGTGCGTTACAAAATGTCAATGTGCGCTTGTATCCGACTGACGGCCACGTTTCCCATCGGCCCACATGCCCCAAAGCCCCATAAGCTTCATTTGCTTGTCCGCTCCGGTCTCCTTCAGCAGACCTTCAATCTGCAACCGCGTTTGCCGCACGCCCAGCCGTTCCGGCCGGTCCGCGAGGGCATACGTGGTGACTGCCGCAATCGCTTCGTTTTTCTTCAACTGAGAAAAATCCACTTTGTCGAGCGTATCCGAAGAGGCGTGGTAGTTCATCATGTAGTCATCTGGATCCTGATTCGCTATGAGTGTTGGCACTCCCTCCAGGAAAAAATCGAAATTGTCGGTTCCGATTTCCACGTCCGTTGTGTTTTTCAGCGGGCCAAACGCTGACAATGGCTTTAGCGCCTCATCCAATCCAGCCAAAATATCTTTGCGCCCGCTGAGTGAATAGCCTGTCACGCGCCCGTCACCAGCATCGAAAACAATGGCCGCATCCATCTTGCCAAGCTCCGCGCGATGCGCGAGAGCGTATGCCCACGAGCCGAGCATGCCTTGCTCTTCACCGGTGAAGAGCACAAACCGGATGGACCGTGTCGGAGTCGCCCCTGACGCGCGGATGGCCCGTGCCGCGTCAATCACCATTGCGGCATTGCATCCGTTATCGAGCGCGCCTGTCCCTAGTTCCCACGAATCCAGATGCGCTGCGAGGATCACAAACTCTTCCGGCTTCTCGCTTCCTCGAATTTCCGCGACGACGTTCTCAGAGCTCGTTTGCCCGCTGATCTTGTTCGGCATATCCAGGGTAACTTTCACGGCCTGGCCCGCTGCGATGAATCGCGCCATCCGCAGGGCATCCTCGCGCGCAACAATAGCTTGCGGCAAACGGTCGATGTTTCCGTCCATCGAGAAAATATGCCGGTAAAGAAGCATGTAGGGGCGACTGGACATCCACAGAATCGCCGACGCACCCGCATCAATCGCCTGTTGCTCCACGGCGGGCTCGTGCAAGTATTCGTTGAA
>Ga0126373_10001084_pt1 | contig 19036 bp, 21 predicted proteins | sample PanSoiMetPlot_11_FD_92545 | JGI IMG/M metagenome (GOLD analysis project Ga0126373, IMG submission 92545) | Tropical forest soil microbial communities from Panama - MetaG Plot_11 | ecosystem: Environmental > Terrestrial > Soil > Tropical forest > Bulk soil | place: Panama | collected 2016-02-17 | reverse complement strand
TTTTCAAGCAGAAGCGGCCATACGAGTTCTCTACGTAATGGAAGTTCAACCGTGTCCTCTTCCGACCTGGCAAAATGGTGCGCTGACCGTGCGGGTCGAGGACCTGCCCGCGAACAAGGCCGCGGGCGAGGCGCAGCTCACCATCCGCAAGGACGGCGGCTTGCCGACGATCCGGACGGTGCCGGTCGGCAGCGACGTCAACGTGCCGGTCGACATCGATCACGGCGGCCCCAACGTGGTCGAGTTGTCGGTCAATGCCGGTCCGCACGAGCTGACGCTCGAGAACAATCGCGCCGCCTTTGTCATTAACGGCGTCCGCGACCGCCTCAAAGTGCTGCTAATCAGCGGCGAGCCGAACCAGGACGAGCGCACCTGGCGCAACATCCTCAAATCGGATCCGTCGGTCGACCTGATCCACTTCACCATCCTGCGTCCGCCGGAGAAGCAGGACGGCACGCCGATCCGCGAGCTCAGCCTGATCGCTTTTCCGATCCGCGAACTGTTCGACGTCAAGCTGCACAGCTTCGACCTGATTATCTTCGATCGCTATCGGCAGCGCAGCGTGCTGCCGCAGGCCTACATCGAGAACATCGCCGATTACGTGCGCGACGGCGGCGCGCTGCTGGTGTCGGCCGGCCCGTCCTTCGCCACGCCGCTGTCGCTCTATCGCACGCCGCTCGGCAGCGTGCTGCCCGCGGCGCCGACCGGCGACGTCTTCGACCATGGCTTCGTGCCGCAAGTGACGGCGGTCGGGCGCCGCGATCCGGTGACCGAGGATCTGCCGGGTCTGCCGGCGCAGGCCAACGCGGTGCCGCCCTGGGGCCGCTGGTTCCGCATCATCGGCGCCCAAACCCAGCGCGGCGTGACCGTGATGACCGGTTATCAGAACGCGCCGCTGCTGGTGCTCGATCGCGTCGGCAAGGGCCGCGTCGCGCAACTCATGTCCGACGAGATGTGGCTGTGGACGCGCGGCTATGAGGGCGGCGGGCCGCAGGTCGAGCTGCTGCGCCGGATCGTCTATTGGTTGATGAAGGAGCCGGAGCTCGAAGAAAACGATCTGCGCGCGAAGATCGACGGCAACAAACTGACCGTGACACGGCAATCGCTGCAGTCCGACGACTCGCCGGTGCAGCTGACCTTGCCGGACGGCAAGACCATGAGTTTGACGCTGACCCCGACCGACGGCGGCCGCAGCGTGGCGACGCTGGGAGTTGACGAAAGCGGCCTCTACCGCGTCACCGACGGTCAGCGCACGGCGCTGGCAGCGGCGGGTTCGCTCAATCCGGTCGAGATGGCCGACGTGCGCACCACCGACGAGAAGGTCAAAGCCGATGTCACCGCCACCGGCGGCGGCATCTTCTGGGTCGGGCCGGGCCGCGTGCCCGATATCCGGTCCGTCGATCCGGGACAGTCGGCGGCCGGACGCAATTGGATCGGCTTGCGCCGCAACGGCGACTATGTGGTCACCGGCGTCGGCGAGACGCCGCTGGTGCCGGGCGTGCTGGCCTTGCTCTTGGCGCTCGGACTGTTGATCCTGGCGTGGCGGCGGGAGGGACACTGATTCATGCTCGGCGGTTGGCACGATTTTTACGCCATCCTGGCGATGGTGGCGGGAACGCTGCTGGGCGCGATGTTCATCGTCGCCTCGATCAGCGGCCGCAACATGACCAAGGCGCGCGCAGCTGCGGTGGCGTCGTTCGTCACGCCGACGGTGATCCACCTGTCGGTCGTGATGAGCGCCTGCGCGCTGCTGGTCGTGCCAACCCTGCCACTCCAGACCTTGGGCATCATCGGCATCGTCGGCGGACTTGTCGGCTTGGCCGCCGCAACGCGCATCGGTTGGCGGGTGGCCCGCGCCAAAATCGAGCATATCGACCGGGTTTGGTACGGCGGCGTGCCGCTGCTCGGTTACCTCGGCATCGTTGCCGCCGCGGCGATGATCCTGACCCAAACCCGTTTCAGCCTCGAAACCCTCGCGGCCGCCTTCGGCCTGCTGATCGTCGCCAGCATCCGCAATGCCTGGGACCTGATTATCTTTCTGGTCGGCCAGGAGGGCGGCGCGAGTTAGACAGCGGCTGCCGATCGCTGTGGGCTAAGCCCTGCCGGATTTGCTAGGGTCCGCGCCCAGGAGGAACCCCATGTGGCGCCGGGCCTTGCCGCCCATCCATCCCGATGGCTGGCGATTCATCGCGATCTTTGCCGTTGTGACGCTGATCCTGTTCTGGATCGCGCAGCCGCTCGGCTGGCTGGGCGTGATTGCGACGATCTGGTGCGTGACGTTCTTCCGCAACCCGTGGCGCGTCACGCCGCAGCGCGACGGCTTGGTGATCGCGCCCGCCGACGGTGTGGTCGTCGCGGTTGACGAGGCCGTGCCGCCGCCCGAGCTGGGCATGGGCGACGCGCCGATGCGCCGAATCGGCATTTTCCTGTCGATCTTCGACGTGCACGTCAACCGCGTGCCGGCTGCCGCGCGCGTGGTGAAGACCGCCTACCGCAAGGGCAAGTTCGTCAACGCCGCGCTCGACAAGGCCAGCGAGGACAACGAGCGCATGGCGATCCGCCTGGCGTTGCCGGATGGCGCTGAAATCGCCGTTGTCCAGATCGCCGGCCTGATCGCGCGGCGCATCCTGTGCGAACTGACCGAAGGCCAGAGCGTCGTCGCCGGGCAGCGTCTGGGCCTGATCCGGTTCGGCAGCCGCACCGATCTCTATTTGCCGCCGTCGTGGTCGCATTTCGCCATCGTCGGCCAGCGCATGGTCGGCGGCGAGACCGTCCTCGCCGATCGACGCGTCAACGAGAGCGCCCGGTCGGGCCTGGTGCATTGATGCCGCTGCATCGTCCGCGCGTCCGCGTCCGGCCGATGGGGGCGTTTTCGCTCAACCGGATGATTCCCAACATCCTGACGCTGCTGGCGCTGTGCGCGGGCATGACGGCGATCCGCCTCGCCTTTCTCGGCCGCTTCGAGCAGGCGGCCGCCGCGATCATCATCGCCGGCATCCTCGACGGCATCGACGGAAGGATCGCACGGTTGCTGAAGGGCACGTCGAGCTTCGGCGCCGAGCTCGATTCGCTCTCCGACTTCGTCAGCTTCGGCGCCGCGCCGGCGATCATGCTCGACATTTGGACGATGGATTCACTGCATGGCATCGGCTGGGCACTGGCGTTGCTGTTTGCGGTGTGCACCGCGCTGCGCTTGGCGCGGTTCAACACCCAGATGGGCGCCGAGCTGCCGCCTTACGCCTACAATTTCTTCACCGGCGTGCCGGCACCCGCCGGCGCCGGGTTGGTGATGATTCCGATGTTCTTGAATTTCGAAAGCGGCATCGACTTTTTCCGTTCGCCGATCCTGTGCGGCGCCGTGCTGGCGGCGGTCGCCGCGCTGATGGTGAGCCGCGTGCCCACCTTCGCGTTCAAGAGCTTCCGGATTCCGCGCGAGTGGGTCCTGCCCACGTTGCTGCTGGTGGGCGCGTTGGCGGCCTTCCTGACGACCGAGCCGTGGCTCACCTTGTTGATCATCGGCGCGCTTTATATCGGCTCGATTCCCATCAGCATCCGTGCCTATGGGCGATTGCGGCGCGCCGCGGAAGAGCTGCGGTCGCCGCGCCTCGGTCAACCCTGAGCCGCTCAAGCGGCTGTGATCGTCGCTCGCCGAGCGCCCATGCTAGAAGCGCCGGACGCTCGGGATAACACCAGAGGCATCCAATGACCCATCGGAGCATCGCGGCCGCGGCGGCGATTGTCGGGCTTGGCCTGGTTCTGACCGCACCGGTCGTTGACGCGCAAGCGCCGGCGACCCCGCCAGCCCGCGTGCGCGGCACGATCAGCGCCTTCAACGATCATATGCTGACGGTCAAGACGCCGACGGGCGCCCTGGTGACGGTCGCGCTCGCGCCGAACTTCGTGGTGCGGACGGTGGTGCGCAAACACCTCAATGACATTCACGACGGCGATTTCGTCGCCTCGACGTCGATCCGCGGCAAGGATGGCAACCTTCACGCCATCGAAGTCCATATCTTCCTGCCGGCCCAACGCGGCGTGGTTCCCGAAGGCCAGATCCCCTGGGACCTCGCGCCCGACAGCCTGATGACGAATGCCATCGTCGAAGGCGTCGCGACGGTCAAGGGCGGCCGGGTGCTGACCGTGACGTACAAAGGCCAAAGCACCGACATCGAGGTCGACCGCAAGACGCCGATCGTTACCTATGCGCCGGGCGATCCGAGCATGCTGAAAGCCGGCCGTGCGATCTTCGTCATCGGGCCCAAGCGGCCGGACGGCACGGTGGCGGCGAACAACGTCACGGTCGAAAACAAGGGCGTCAAGCCGCCGATGTAGCGGCGGCGCAGGTCAGATGCGCGTTGACACGGAGGTTTGCCAGACGGTCTGATCCGGGCCGGGGAATTGGATGGTTTCGCGCGCACCGGTCATCATCGTCGGCGGAGGCCCCGCCGGACTTGCGGTCGCGGTCGGTCTCGCGCTCCAGAACGTCGCCGTCGCCGTCTACGAGACCGAGCCGCGCTTGCCGCGCGACCTGCGCGCCGGCAGTTTCCATCCGCCGACGCTCGAAATGCTCGACGGCATCGGCGTCGGCCAGGATTTCCTGGCGCTCGGCTATCGCGTGCCGCGGTGGCAGATCCGCGGCCGCCGCGAGGGTGTCATCGTCGAATGGGACCTGTCGCTGATCGCCGACTTGACGCCTTATCCATTCCGCTTCCACTGCGAGCAATTCAAGCTCACGCCGCTACTGCTGGCGCGATTTCAGGCGCTGGGCGGCACGGTGCATTGGCAGCGGCGCTTCCTCGACGCGACGCAGGATGGCGACGGCGTCGCCGCACGCTTCGCCACGCCGGACGGAATCGAGACGGTGCGCGGCAGCTACCTCGTCGGCGCCGACGGCGGCCGCAGCGCCGTGCGCCATGCCATGAACGTCGCCTTCGAGGGCTTCACCTGGCCCGAGCGGTTTCTTGTTGCCGGCATCGACCGCGATCTGGCCCCCGACGGCTTCACCATGAACGCTTATGTCTCGGACCCGGTCGATTGGTCGGCGATCTTCAAGATGCCGCATGATGGGCCGCCTGGCCTGTGGCGCGTGCTGTTCCCGACAGACGCCGAAGTCCCCGAAGAACAGGTGTTGGACGCGGACTTTGTCGAGCGGGCGCTGCAGAATTTTTTGCCGTGGAGCCGGCGCTATGGCGTCGAACACAAATCGACTTATCGCGTGCACCAACGTGTCGCGAGCGAATTCCGTCGCGGCCGCATGCTGCTGGTCGGCGACGCGGCGCACGTCAATAATCCGCTCGGCGCGTTCGGCCTCAACGGCGCGCTGCACGGCGCATTCAACCTGGTGGAAAAGCTCGGCCCGGTGTGGCGCGGCGACGCGCCCGAAACCCTCCTCGACCGCTATACGCGGCAACGGCGGGCGGCGAATATCGAGTTCGTGCAGGCGCAATCGATCCGCAACAAGGAGCTGCTGCAGGAACGCGACACCGGTCAGCGCACGCGCCGACTCGACGAATTGCGGCGGATCGCGGCCGACCGCGCCAGCCACAAGGCATATTTGGTGAAAAGCTCGATGATCTGGAGCGTGCACCGAGCGGCGGAAGTCGAATGAGTGCGATCCAAACCGAGACGCGCGGCCGGCAGCGGATTTCACCTTATGTCGTGCTGTTGATCGCCGCCTGGACGATCATTATGATCGCGCGGCTTTGTCCGCGATTCGACAGCACGCTGCGCATCGACGGTCACATCACGACCGTCGACGACTACATCGCCGATCGGTGCGACGCGCGGTTGGGGCCGGAAGCCGCAAACTGCCTGGCGACGGCGCACGCCAAGGCGCGAACGCAGCTGCGGCGGGAACAGGCCCGAACGGTGCTGATCATCGTCGCGCCCGGCGTGCTATATTTGCTTTATCTGGCGCCCGCCGCGTTGGCCGATGTCCGGCGGTGGCGCTCGGCAGAGCGAAACAAGGACAAGCGATGAGTCGGTTGCTCGTGGTCCTCGGCGGGTTGGCGTTTCTGCTTTTGGCATTGACGCCGGCTTTGGCCGACCCGCGGGGCGAGAGCGAAGCGGTCTGGTCGGTCGCGGACCGCTGCGCTCGCGAGGCGGCGCGGCTATTCCCGGATTACACGCCACAAGGCAACATCGCGCGCGAGAACTACCGCCGCGCGTGTCTGCGCGCCAACAACGAGCCGGCGCCCGACGGCAACGCCAGCGCAACCATCAAGTAATCCCGGCGTCTACGCGACCTGACGCAACGCCGCCGCAACGCGGCGTATCTCGGTGTCGACGTCGATGGCCACCGATGAAGTGACTTCGAGCCGCTGGTCCTCGAGCACGTGCACCTTGCCGCGGCGGCGGCGGCGAAAATCCATCACCGCAGCATCGCGCTCCGTCAGCAGCCGGGCGACCGTCGGCCTGAACAAGCCGAACATCGCCGTGAGCCAGCGGTCGAGCGGGCTCGCCTGTTCGCCGTCGATGACGAAACGGTCGAGCGACGCCGAGATGTCGGCTGCGGCGTACCAAGTCTCGCCGGTCACCCACCGGTTCGTGGTGAACAGCCGGAGCGGTCGCCCCGCCCGGTCCATGGCGATCGCCGCCAGATGAATCCATGGCGCATCGAGTTCGCCAGCGGACGCCGGCGCGGACGGCGCCGCTTGCGCCGGCGACGCGGGATGGCCGGCGATCGCGAGTTCGGGCATCACCAGCGGCCGCGCTTCCGGCTTCAGGCCACGCGCCCGCAGGAAGGCGTGGAAGTGGCCGTGCTCGCCATGCGCCGCGGCGCGCGGCTGCGGCGGGTGCGCATGATAGAAATACTGCGCATGCGTCGCCGGGTCGTACACGTCGCCGGCGGGATAATGGCGCCAATTGAAAATCCGCGTCGCGCCGCCAAGAGCGGCCGAGACGACGGTGCGCCCGTCACGCGCCAGCGCGTCGCGCCAACGAACGACAGCTTCGCCATAGCGCACCTGCCGTTCGAGCGCGGCCCGATCGGCGCCGTGCGCAGACGCGGGCGTCAAGGCTGCTTCGCGGACCGCGGCAAGGAATCGGCGACCCAAGCCGGTACGTCGTGCAAGGCGCGATGGCTGGCGGCGTCGAATGCCTCAACCACCGCCGGCACGGTGTTCTGCGTCGCCGGCACCGTGGCCGCGAACTGCCGCTGCGCAAGGATATCGCCGTCGGGCATGCGCAACAGCCGCAGATCGAGCGTCACCCGCACCTGCGGCGGCGTGCTGGCGCCGTAATCGGCCTCGAAATGATCGAGCGCGCCAAGCACGACGTAGTCGGCGCGCAACGCCAGGGAGCGTTGCGCCACCCGGCTGAAACGGCCGGCATGCGCGAGCGTATCGAGCAGCAGATTGTCGATCAGCACCGGCGCGCGGTCGGTCCATTCCGCATCGGCGAAATATTCGAGGCGCGTCGCGCTCGGGCTGAGTGCGATTCGGGCCGTGTCGAGCGCGCCGGGCGCATCGACGCTGCCGACGAGGATCTGAGCCTGGATCGGCGCACCGACGGCCGGCACGGCTTCCGCCGGCGACAGGCGATAAAGCTTGGGCGGTGGCGGCGGTGCCGGCAGCAGCCCGCCGCTGCAACCGGCGAGCGCCAGGGATAGGAGCAGGATTGCAGCACGCCGCCGAGCCATCACTGGGGAGTATAGCCTTGCAAGCGGTTGCCGTAGATCACCCGCGATGGGTCGCGATTGAGCGAATCGACCAGGCGCGTCAACTCGGCAACCAGGACGCGCGAATCGGCCAGCAGCTGCTGCAATTCGGGCAGGCCACGGGTGGTGAAATCGCTGACCGGCTTCTGGCTGGTGCGCATCATCCGGTCGAGATTGTCCGCTGCCTGATCGAAATGCTTCACCGCCGCCGACAGGCCGCCGAGACTCGCATCGAGATCGCGCGAATGCGCCGCCAAAATCGCGCTCACCTGGCGCATATTGGCCAGTGTTTCGGTAAGCGCCTTGCGGTTATCGGCATTAGTGACGTCGTTGAGCTGGTCGGCGAGCGTCGACAATTTCTGGATGAGGACGGGCATGCCGTTGAACAGCTCGGTCAATTGCGACGAGCGCGATCGGATCACCGGATAGGGCTGGCCATTTTCGGCAACCAGTGGCGGCGCCGTGCCGCTGACGCCGGCGATCTCGACATAAGCGGTACCGGTCAGGCCTTTGACCTGCAATTCGGCGACGCAGTCGTTGCGGATGATAATGTCCTGATTGATGTCGACGGTCACGTGCACCTGAGTCGGCCGTTTTGGATCGAGCGTAATCGTCGCCACGCGACCGACGAGGACGCCGTTGTAGCGCACGTCGGAGCCGACATCGAGACCGGAGACCGAGCCGTCGAAATAGATGTCGTAGTGCGCCGCGCTGACCTTGAATGGCGCCTGCACGAACCACAGCAGCGCCACCGCCAGCCCAGCCAGCAGCACGAGCACGAAACCTCCAACGAGTACATATTCGGCGCGTGTTTCCATGGCCCTATCCGCTGGCGGCTTCGGCGATTCGCGCGGCGCGTCCGCGCGGACCGCTGAAATATTGTTGAATCCACGGATCCGGATTGCGCAGCAGTTCGGCAAGCGTGCCGATGACGAGGTGCTGGTCGACGATTACGGCGATGCGATCGCAAACTGCGGTCAGACTGTCGAGATCGTGCGTCACCATGAACACCGTCAGCCCGAGGCTTTCCTTGAGATCGCGCACCAAACCGTCGAAATCCGTGGCGGCGATGGGATCGAGCCCCGCGGTGGGCTCGTCGAGGAACAGCAGCTTGGGATCGAGCGCGAGGGCGCGCGCCAGCCCGGCGCGCTTGCGCATGCCGCCTGACAGCGCGGCCGGCATCTTTTCGGCGGTGTCGGGCGGCAAGCCGACCAACGCGATTTTGAGCGCCGCGATCTCGTGCATCAGCGCCGGTGACAAATCGAGCTGTTCGCGCAACGGCACCATGATGTTCTCGGCCACCGTCAGCGAGCTGAACAGCGCGCCGTCCTGGAACAACACGCCCCACCGCCTGCCGAAGCGCCGCAGATCGCCCTGCCCCGGCCGTCCGAGCTCCTCGCCGAAGACTGCGATCGTGCCGGCGGCCGCCGACGTCAAGCCGACGATCGTGCGCAGCAGGACCGACTTGCCCGACCCCGATGCGCCGACGATGCCCAGCACTTCGCCGGATCGCAAATCGAAGGTCGCGTCGCGCAGCAAAACGCGACCGTCGGCCCGGGTGGCAAGGCCGCGCACCCGCACGACAGCGGCGGCCGCGGGATCAGATTCCGATTGCATTGAAGAAGATCGAGAAGAGCGCATCGAGGACGATGACCAGGAAAATGGCTTGGACCACGGATTGCGTCGTGCGGCGCCCGACGCTTTCGGCGCTGCGGGTCACGAGAAGACCCTCGTTGCAACCGATGAGAGCGATGCAGGCGGCAAAAAATGGCGCTTTTATGATACCGAGAAACACGCTCCACAGCGATACCGCGCTGTGCAGCTGCGCCAGAAACGTCGTTAGCGGGATATCGAGCGATATCCGGCAGATAACGGCGCCGCCGGCGAGACCCGTGAAGTCGGCCCAAAAGGTCAGGAACGGCAGGGTCAGGATCAGCCCGAGGATGCGCGGGACCACCAGCACCTCGATCGGATCGAGGCCGAGGGTGCGCAACGCGTCGACTTCCTCGTTGACGATCATGGCGCCGATTTCGGCGGTGAACGCGCTGCCGGAGCGGCCAGCGATGATGATCGCCGCCAGCAGCCCGCCCAACTCACGGAGGAAACCGACGGCGAGAAGATTGACGGTGAAGACTTCAGCGCCATAGGGCTTCAGCTGCTGCGCGCCGATATAGGTCATGACGATGCCGACGAGGAACGACAGCAACCCGACGATGCCGAGCGCCGAAACGCCGGCACGTTGCATCTGCGCCACCATCGGCGTGAAACGCAGGCGGCGCGGCTGCGTGCCGGTGCGCAGGAACGTAATGGCGACCTCGCCGAAGAAACCGAGTAGCGCACGCGTCAACCTCAGGAACTCGACCGTGCGGAAACCGATATGCGCCAGCAGCACAATCAGTCCGAAACCGCGGTGCGCCCGCTTGACCGGGTCGACCGGGTGTTTCGCGATTTGAGCGAACAGCGGCGCCAACTCGGCGCCGACATGATCGACGCTGACCGCGGCGCCGCGCGCCTCGAGGCCGCGCTTCAGCCGGAACAGCAGCCAGGCGCCCGTCGTATCCATCGCCTCGACGCCGGCCAGGTCGATGCGCACTCGACGCACCGCGCCGGCCTTCACCTCGGCCAGGCGCTCGTCGAGCGCCTGGGCATCGGCAACCACCCAACGGCCGCGCGGGCGCAGCACGAGCGCGTCGCCGTCGCGGGTCTGCTCGATGGATTGAGCCATCCCTCCCTCGGCCGGGTTTTCCGCCATTCTAGCCTAAGACGGCGCTTTCGTACCGGCGCGCTCGCAGTCTAAATTGGGCCGCAATTTCCGTCGGGGCGGGGGCGTATGGACCTGAAGCAACACATCCGAAGCGTGCCGGATTTTCCCAAAAAGGGGATTCTTTTTTACGACATCTCGACCCTGCTCGCGCACGCGAAGGCGTGGCAGGCGACGGTCGAGCGGATGGAAAAAGCGCTAGCGCCGCATCGACCCGAACTGTTGGTCGGCATCGAATCGCGCGGCTTCCTGGTCGCGGCGCCGCTGGCGCTGACGCTGGGCATCGGCTTCGTCATGGTCCGCAAGCGCGGCAAGCTGCCGGGCGCCACCGTTCCGTACACCTATGCCCTGGAATACGGCACCGACACGATCGAGATTCAGGCCGATGCCATCGAGCGCGGCCGGCGCGTCGTCGTGCTCGACGATCTGCTCGCCACCGGCGGCACCATGGCGGCGGCAATCAATCTCTGCCGCCAAGTCGGCGGCAACGTCGTCGCCGCCGCCTGCATCATCGAGCTCAGCTTCCTCAACGGGCGCAAGCGGCTTGAGGTGCCGTTCACGTCGGTCGTCGCCTACGACGCCTGATGGCGGTCGCGCAGTCGCGCCGTTTCAGCCGCTCGTTTCTTCTTCGGCATCATGGAAGTGCTCGTAATCGACGGTGAGCCGGCCATCCGAGGTACGGCCGATGATGTCGGACAGGCGCCACCCCCAGCGGATATTGTCCGGCCGGTAGCTTTTCCGCGCATAGATCGTCTGGGCGAAGTTTTCATCGAGGCCGCTGATGCTGGCGATGATCTCCGCCTCCTGCGCGCGCAACGTCGCGTCGCTGGACTTATAGAGCGGGCTGCTCTCGTCGATCGGGTGCATCACGGTCCAGGTCAGCACGAACGTCGGGTTGTGATGCCGGGCCGCCTTCAAGTCGTAGAAGCGCCGCATCACCTGGCCCTCGGCGGTGACTTCGTTGCGCACCAGCATGAGACTTGCCGATGCCTCGAGAATCCGGTTGCGGCGCTGATTGGCGGCGCGAAACATCAGTGTCTGCACGCCGTCATATTGGCTGACAACGGCGACGTCGCTGAACATGACGCGCGCCGTCGGCCGCGAGAAGCGTGCGAAGATCAGACCGGTGGCCAATGCGAAGCCGGTCATGCCAAGCAGGGCCTCGACCGTGACCACGGCGTTGACATAGAACGTCGCCGGATGCATGTCGCCATAGCCGATCGTCGCCATGGTCTGGACGCTGAAAAAGAAGGCGTCGGCGAAGGAGCCCGGCTTGGCGTTGGCAATGCCGCCTTCCTGCGCGAAATAGAGCAGCGCAAAGACGAAATTGAACAGCATGTAGGCGAGGCTCAGCAGCGCAAAAAACCCGCGCCACGAGATCGTCAGCAACGAGTGATAGAAGTCGGTGCGCGACTGGCCGCGCCGGCGCACCGCGCGCGCGGCCCGCATGCCGCGTAGCAGCGGAAATCTGGCGGCCGGCCTCTCGGACGGTACGGCGTAGGGCGGTTTAACGCGCTTACGCCCGTCGCTCATTGCGTCGACGGTTGCTGTTGCGCGTTGTTGAACTGAATCTGGTCGGATGTCAGCTGGAAGCCGGCGACGATGCCGTAATCCGCGCCCGCCCCCACCCGCTTCACCGGCAAGTGCACGGTGATGTTTTCGGTCGTGGTGATGACCGATTCGGCGCCGGCGAAATGCGCGACCACGCCGAAACGCTGCTCATTCAGGATGTTGCTCGTGCTGTCCACCACCGCGACGAAGTAGGTGAATTGCGGGTTCTGGACCTTCGGCGAGGCGCGCACGATCGTGAACGTCACGGTGGCGTAGGCGCGAATGCCGCCTTTTTCTTCGCTGCACGTGTCCTTGACCGCGAGGATTCGGGCCGCCGTGATCACGTCGTTGCGCGTGCGGCCGGGACCGGAAAACAACGGCGCGACATCGAGTCCCGGCGTCGTGGCTGTGCTGGGACAGGTGAGCGTCTCGGCGCTGGTCTTGCCGAAGCAGCCGGCGAGCAATGCCGGCAAAGCCACCGTCGCAACCAATGCCAATCGACGCTTCAGCCGCTCCGCCGACTCCGGTCTCTTCATCGCCCTTTCCATAGGGGTTCCGCCTGTATTAACGTGCCGAAAAACGGCGGGCGAAAATCGGCTCGCACTCTATTCGACGATCCAACGGCGCACAAGCGCTCGGGCGTCACGAGTCGTAACCCGCATGGCCGTCTATACCGACGTTCCCGACGAGGAGCTCAAGGCTTTCATCGCCGAGTACACGATCGGCGACGTGGTGTCGTGCAAGGGCATCGCGGAGGGAGTCGAGAACTCGAACTATCTGCTGCGTGCCGACAGCGGCACCTACATCCTGACGCTCTACGAAAAGCGCGTCGCGCCTGCGGATCTGCCGTTCTTCCTGGCACTGATGGAACATCTGGCAAAGCACGGCATTCCGTGTCCGACGCCGATCCACGGCCGCGATGGCGGCGCGCTGCGCAAGCTCTGCAACCGGCCGGCGGCGATCGTCACCTTCCTCGATGGCATGTGGCCGCGCCGCATCCATCCTTATCACTGCGCCAGCGTCGGCGGCGCCTTGGCGCAATTGCATCATGCGGGCGCCGGCTTCGCGTCGAATCGCGCCAACGACCTGTCGCTCACCGGCTGGGAGCGGCTTTACGGCGCGTGCGCCGCGCGCGCCGACGAGATCAAACCCGGCTTGGCCGATGAATTGCGCGCCGAGCTGGCCGAGCTGCGGCGGTTGTGGCCGAACGATCTGCCGCGCGGGATCATTCACGCCGACCTGTTCCCCGACAACGTGTTCTTTCGCGGCGAAACGGTGTCCGGTCTGATCGATTTCTATTTCGCCTGCACCGATTTCTTTGCCTACGACTTGGCGATCTGCCTCAACGCCTGGTGCTTTGAAAGCGACGGCAGCTTCAACGTCACCAAGGCCAAGCTGCTGCTGGCAAAATATCGGGCGGTGCGACCGCTGGCCGCCGCCGAGATCGAAGCTTTGCCGCTGTTGGCGCGCGGCAGCGCCGTTCGCTTCCTGCTGACGCGGCTCTACGACCGACTGCACCAAGCGCCCGGCGCTTTCGTGCGGCCGAAGGATCCCCTCGAATACCTGCAGAAGCTGCGCTTCCACCGCGGTGTCACCAGCCCGGCCGCTTACGGAATCGATTCGTGAGTGACGGCGTCGTCGAAATCTTCACGGATGGCGCGTGCAGCGGCAATCCCGGCCCCGGCGGTTGGGGCGTGCTGTTGCACTACGACGGCGTTGAAAAGGAGCTCTCCGGCTTCGAGGCCGAAACCACCAACAACCGGATGGAGTTAATGGCGGCGATCGCGGCGCTTGAACAGCTGAAACGCGGCGTGCGTGCCGTCGTCCATACCGACAGCCGTTACGTCCACGACGGCATTACCCTATGGCTGCCGCGCTGGAAAGCACGCGGCTGGAAGACCGCCGACAAGAAGCCGGTCAAGAACGCCGATTTGTGGCTGCGGCTCGAAACGGCGATCCAACGCCACCAGGTCACGTGGCGCTGGATCCGCGGCCACGCCGGCCACCCCGAAAACGAGCGGGCCGACGCGCTCGCACGCGCGGAAATCACCGCGGCGCGGCGCGGCGACACCGATCCGATTTAAAGCGTCTTCAGCACCGCGTCGGCGCTTGACACCTCGAAGGCGCCAGCCGCTTCGACGTTGACCGTCTTGACCATGCCGTTGTCGACGACCATGGCATAGCGCTGCGAGCGCTTGCCGAGGCCGCGATCGGTCAGATCGAGCTCGAGCCCGACGGCCTTGGTAAAGTCGCCGCTGCCGTCCGCCAGCATCAGCACCTTGTCGCCGACTTTCTGGTCCTTGCCCCAAGCGCCCATGACAAACGCGTCGTTGACCGACAGGCAAGCGATCGTGTCGACCCCCTTGCCCTTCAACGCTGAAAACTTCTCGACGAAGCCCGGCAGATGCTTGGCGGAACAGGTCGGCGTGAAGGCGCCAGGCAACGCGAACAAGACGACCTTCTTGCCTTTGAAGACATCGTCGGTGGTGATGGGTTTCGGTCCATCGGCGGTCATCGTCATAAGCTTGACCGACGGAATCTTGTCGCCAACCTTGATGGTCATTGCCTCTCCTGTTTTGAGCTGGGCCGGCTGTGCGGCGGCACCATAGACCGGCCGGCTCGAAAAATCATCCACCCCGCGCGGCCGCAGCCGCGGTCGCCGGCGCACCCGGACCCGCCGCCCGGGCGAGGCCGTTCAGCACCGAATCAGGGGTCAGGATTTCGGGCAGGACGACGCCCTGGGGCGCGCGCGGCCCATAGACCACGTTGAACGGTATGCCATAACGGCCGAACTCGCGTAGATAACGCGCAATGGCAGAATTGGGTCGCGTCCAGTCGGCACGCATGGCGACGACGTCGGGCGCGGTCAGACGTTGGCGCACCGCCGCCGGCGCCAGCGCGAAGCCGGCGTTGACCTTGCAGGTGAGACACCAATCGGCGGTGACATCAACAAAGACGGTATCGCCGTGCGCGACCAGCGACGCAATCCGGTTTTCGTCGAACGGCCGCCAGAACCCATCCGGTGCTTCGGCCGATAACGGCGGCGCGGCGAGGTTCGGCGCAATCAGCGCGGCCGCGATCAGCGCGACAACGGCGATCCGGCGTGCCGCCGCTTGCCGTATCCAGGCGACGGCGAGCACCACCGCGACGAGCAACGCGCCGCAAACGATCGCGACTGCCGTGCCGCTTTCGACCGCCAGAATCCACAGCAGCCAGATCGCGGTTGCCGCCAATGCCACGCCAAGAACGCGCTTCAGTTCGATCATCCAAGCGCCGGGCTTCGGCAGCCACAGCGCCAAGGCTGGCACGGCGGCAACCGCGAGATAGGGCAGCGCCAGACCGAGGCCCATGGCGCCGAAGATCGCCAGCGCCACCACCGGCGGCGACAGCAGCGCGAAGCCGAGCGCCGTGCCGAGCAACGGCGCCGTGCAGGGCGTCGCGAGCAAGGTCGCCAGGACGCCGGCGAAGAAGCTGCCGAGATGGGCGCGTCCTTCGCCGAGCGCGGCCACCGCCGCCGGCAGCGGGATCTCGAACAGGCCCCAAACGTTCGCGGCAAATACGGTCAGGATCGCCGCCATCGCGACCAAAAATGCCGGCTGCTGGAACTGCAACCCCCAGCCGACCGCGACGCCGGCGACGCGGAAGCCGATGGCGAGGACCGCCAAGGCGAGGAACGTCGCGACAATGCCGGTGGCGCTCGCCACGAAGCCGGCGCGGACCGCGCCACGGCCGCGCGCCGCATGGTCGACCGTGCCGAGCAGCTTCAGCGCCAGCACCGGCAGCACGCACGGCATGAAATTGAGGATGAAACCGCCGGCCAGCGCCAACGCCAGCATCGGCAGCAGCCGCGCCCAATCGACGGCGGGCGAAGGCGCCAGCGTCGGCGCGATCGTCGCGGTCATCGCGCGCGAATCGTCGGTGAGCGTGACGGTCAACGGTTTGCCGACAAGCTTGCGGAGTGCATCGGTACCGCCGCCATCGAGCGGCAGCCGCAGCATGCTGCCGCCTGGCTGCGCACCGGCTGTCAGCCGCGGCGCGCCGAAGACGACATTGGCGGCACCTTCGACAAAGGCGTCGGGCGACACCAGCGGCGGCGATGCAGTTACATGCAGCAACAACGCCGGCCGCGGCCCATCGTCGACCGCGACACCATCAAGCTTAAGCCCGACCTTGCTGCCATCGCCCGGCACCTGCGCCGTGAATTGATCGATGAGCGCGGCATAACCGGTCGCGCCGGCCGGCGGCGCGCCCGCGGGCAACGCCAGATGCAAGGCCGTTTGATAGGGAACGCAAATCTCGCGGCAGGTGAGGTAATCGAGGTGTGCCGTCAGATCGAGCGGCTTCGTGGGATCCGCAACGCGCACGGTAATAGGCAGGACCACGGCGTCGCTGTAGCCCATGGTCTCCAGTCCCAGGACCGAGAACCGCTGCGGCGCCGGCCACAGCATGTCCGCGCGCGCGAGATTCGCCGAACCCTTCCAATCGAGTCGCGGCGGATAGCCCGCATCGCCTGGCGAGCGCCAATAGATGTGCCAGCCCGGCGCCATGCGGAACTCGAGGCCGAGCGTCTGCGTTTCCTGACCGGCAAGCGTGGCGTGTGCGGCGATGAGCCGTACCTTGCCCTGGTCGTTCGCGAACCAGGCCGACGACGCCGTGTCGGCGCGCGCTGGCATGGGAAAGACGGCCGCCAGCAAGATGAGCGCTGTGACCACGCGCCAGACACGCCCGCGTGTCTTGCAAGGTTCGCGGCGTGGGCTTATTTGAGAAGGCCGGAGGTTTTCGTGACGTCGCTTGCCGGTCACCTTCTGGTCGCGATGCCGCAAATGCAGGACCCGCGTTTCGCGCGGACGGTGGTCTATCTCTGCGCCCACAACGAAGACGGCGCGATGGGGCTGGTGGTCAACCGGCTGCTCGACGACGTGACTTGGCCGGCGCTGATGAAACAGCTCGGCATCGAAATCAAAGCGGAGAGCGACGACCACCGGCGCATCCATTTCGGCGGTCCGGTCGAGGCCGGCCGCGGCTTCGTGCTGCACTCGGCCGACTATGTCGAGGACGGCACCCTGGTCGTCGGCCGCAATGTCGCGCTGACCGCCACGCTCGATATCTTGCGCGCCATCGGCAGCGGCAGCGGGCCGAAGCGCAGCCTGCTGGCGCTGGGCTATGCCGGCTGGGGACCCGGCCAGCTCGATTCCGAGATTCAGGCGAACGGCTGGCTGAGCGTCGCGGCGGACGAGGAGATCGTGTTCGACGCCCAATACGGCGAGAAATGGCAGCGTGCGCTCGCGAAACTCGGCGTCGACTTGTTGTCGCTGTCCGGCGAATCCGGGCGCGCCTGAATCGTTCACGACACCGTCTCGGCGGTGCGGGTCGCCTCGCTCTGCCGCGTCCATTCGCTGGCCAGCAGCCCGAAGAGCAGATGATCTTGCCAGCGGCCGTCGATCGACAGATATTCCTTGGCATAACCCTCTTCGCGGAAGCCGCTCTTCAACAGCAGGCGCCGGCTCGCCTGGTTGTGCGGCAGGCAGGCGGCTTCCACCCGGTGCAACCGCAGCCGATCGAAGGCGAACGCGAGCGTCAGCCTCAATCCGTCGGTCATGTAGCCTTGACGGGCGAAGCGCTCGCCGACCCAATAGCCGAGGCTGGCGGTTTCGGCGACGCCGCGACGGACGTTCGACAGGCTGATGCCGCCGAGCAGCACGCGGTCGGCGCGGCGCACCAGCAGGAAACTATAGCCCTGGTCACTGCGCCAGTCGGCGGCATAACGCTGCAGCCGCCGGCGGAAGCCGGCGCGGGTGACGGCGTCGTTCGGCCAGCTCGGCTCGAACGGCGCGAGGAAACCGCGCGATTCGGCGCGCAGGATCGCCCATTCGTCGAAATCCTCGCGCTCCGGCGTGCGCAGAGTGACGCGCGGGCCGACGAGCCGGAACGGCGGCGGCGCGGCGCCGAAAAAACGGGTGATGGCCAGAAGCTCCGACCCCACCGGCCTTCTCCTATGCCGCCAGACGCCGCGCGAGGCGATCGTAATCCTCGACGGCGCCGATCGGACCCAGCGCGGCGAAAGTCGGCTGCGCCGCAATCAGCCGCGATGCGACGCGCGCCACTGCGGCTTCGTCGACCGCATCGATGCGGCGGATGATTTCGGCGGCATCGAACGGCCGATTGAACACCAGCACATGATTGCCATGTTGTTCGGCGCGCGCGGACGTCGCCTCAAGCGACATCAGCAAACCGGCCTTGAGCTGGGCGCGCGCGCGGTCGAGCTCGACCGGCTCGAGGCCGCGCTCGAGCTTGCGAATCTCGTCGCACAGGGCCGGCAGCAGCTCAGCCGCCTCGCGTTCGCCGGTGCCGGCGTACACGCCGAACAGACCGCCGTCGGTATAGGAATGGCTGAACGAGTAGATTGAATAGACCAAGCCGCGCTTTTCGCGAATCTCCTGGAACAAGCGCGACGACATGCCGCCGCCGAGCGCCGCGGAGACGACCGATGCGGCGTGATAGTCGGGATCGGTGAAGGTGAAGCCGGGAAACGCGAGCACGACATGGACCTGCTCGAGATCGCGATCCTCGCGATGCTCGCCGCCGACATAGCGCGCCGGCTCCGTCGCGGGATGGCTTCGATTCGGCAACGCCGCGAACGCGCGTTCGGCCAGCGCCACCACCGCGTCATGATCGCAATTGCCCGCTGCGGCCAGAACCATGCCCGGCGCGGCGTAGTTGCGCGTCAGATAGCCAGCGACCGCGTCGCGTGCAATCGCCCGGATGATCGCGGCGCGGCCGAGCACCGGCCGGCCCATCGGCTGATCGGGAAACGCCTGTTCCTGGAGGTAGTCGTAGATGATGTCCTCGGGCGTGTCCTGCGCCTGGCCGATCTCCTGCAAGATGACCGCGCGCTCGCGCTCCAGCTCCGCCGGCTCGAACGTCGAGTGTTGCAGGATGTCGGCCAGGATATCGACGGCCAGCGGCACGTCCGGCTTCATCACCTTGGCGTAATAGGCGGTGTGCTCGCGCGACGTATAGGCGTTGAGATGGCCGCCGACCGCCTCGATCTCGGCGGCGATCGCGAG
>Ga0126373_10001083_pt1 | contig 19037 bp, 22 predicted proteins | sample PanSoiMetPlot_11_FD_92545 | JGI IMG/M metagenome (GOLD analysis project Ga0126373, IMG submission 92545) | Tropical forest soil microbial communities from Panama - MetaG Plot_11 | ecosystem: Environmental > Terrestrial > Soil > Tropical forest > Bulk soil | place: Panama | collected 2016-02-17 | reverse complement strand
GATCGGCTTCTTCCTGCTCATCGTGCCCGGCTTCATCCTGCTGACGTTCTGGTCCCTCATCGTGCCCTTCATCGTGCTCGGGGGGTCGGGGGTGTTCCAGTCGTTCGGCAACAGCTGGCGGACGGTGCGTGGCTACGCCTGGCGGGTGTTCGGCACCTACGTCCTGGTGTTCCTGATCCTGATCGCGTTCGCCATCGTGCTCGGCTTCATCCTGATACTCCTGCCGCTGTGGCTGCGCAGCTTCGTGAACAACCTCGTGTCCGGGACCCTGATCGCGCCGTTCCTGGCGCTGGTGGCCACGCTCATCTACTACCGGCTGACCGCCGCCCACGCCGGCCAGCCGTACACCCCCACCGGCCCGGCGGGCGCCCAGGTCTGGGAGCCCCCGTATCCCACGACGGCTCCTGGCCCAGCGGACTCCACGGGCCCGGTCCCGCCTGACCGAGGCCCAGACGTGCCACCACCTTCGAGCACCCCCTGACCCTCGGATCGTCTTCTTCACGCTCTGCGTCATGATCATGACCGTTTCGCCACATGCGCCCGCAGGTGAGAGCACCCCGGGTGCTCGGTTAGCCGTGCAGCACAGGCCCGGGATTGGCTCACACTCCGCGACTAGCGCTGGGCCCAGACCCCACTGCGCACATAACCGGGGAACCCCACGCCACCGCCGCTAGTGAGACCGGGTTCCAGGTGCTGGCACCGGTTGGAGCAGGCCCGCTATGGTCATGATCAAAGATGGCGTCACCACGGTATTTCAGGACAAGCAGGGTGCGGGCCATGTCCGGTGTGTACCGGCTTCTCGTGACCGGGTCCGCGACTGGGCCGTGGTCTGGGCTGGTTGTCAGGTCAGATGGTGAGCGCGATTTTCCTGCGGGCGTGCCCGGCTTGGAGGTCGCGGATGGCCTCGGGCGCCAGTCAGCGGGTAGGTCTGGCCGGCGTGGGGGGTGACCTGGCCTGTTCCGGCTAGCTGGTGCGATCACTGTGCGTGAGTAGCGGCTGTGCACTGTGGCCGTTCTGAGCATTCTGAGCATCGAAGCAGCGGAGAGAATTCGTTCCACGCCAGGCCATGATCGCAGGCCCAAAGAGAGAATCACTGCAGGTCAGAACGGGTGCGCCGCCAGGGACTCGAACCCCGAACCCGCGGATTAAGAGAGGACCGCTTGGGCGCCAAGAGCGTTCTACCTGCACGGATGCCACACGTGGACGCGCAGAAAGCACACATCGCACAGGGGTGCGGTTGGCACTCGTCCCACGAGTCGTCCCACGGCAGCCAGGCCGAACCCAGCAGGATCCATCACAGTAAAGTGATGGAAACGGCCCAGTGAGAACGCGCGCCGAGCCGGGCCGTTCGGCGCGGCTACTGGCCTACGGTGGAGCCATCCTTCGTGCGCGCAGAACTGGCCGGTCGGGCGCTGCGCAGCCAGTCGCCAACGCTCGCTTACAGCCGATGTGAGTAAGTTCGCCGGGCGTCTTGGCGTGGCGCCTGTGGAACGTGTCGCGTTGCTGCCGTTTGGCGCCGTGCCGTCCGGTCAGTCTGTGAGGAAACTGTGAGAGATCACTGCCGCGCTCGTTGCCCGCGCCTGTGGCCATGCGGTCCTCGCGGCCAGGTTGGGTACCGGATCGCTGGCTAGGCACAGCTAGATGCCTGCGGGATGATTCTGTCAGCGGTTGATGAGCCAGCCGCGGGTGTGGGCTGGCTCGTGTCCCGGGTGCCAGCCTTCTTCGGATCGCGGCATCAGGAGTTCCCATGATCAGACCCAGAAGCGGCGCCTGGCAGTACCGGATCATCATCCGGGGTGAATGCGGGCGTCTGCTGGTCAGCCTCATCGAGAATGTGCGGGTCGAGCCGTCCCACAACGGTGATACGTGTGTGGTCGCGCTGGTGAGAGACGACCCGGAGTTTTGGGGCCTGCTGGAGCAGTTCCGGGACCTGGCTCTGCACGTCGTGAGCCTGCAGGAGCTCGGCCACGGTAACGGCCCGGCAGACGCCCCAGCAGGTGGGAAAGAGCCAGCGCACGGAGGTGGCTGGGCGGCAGCCTCCGCTCGCGCACCCATCAGCTTGCTTACGGCTCAGCAGGAAGATCCCCGCTCCAGGCCCACCGGCCCGTTGCCGCGTGGCATCCGATCGATGCACCACATCGGCGGACGCTAACCGGACGGCTGGCCACAGCGCTCTGGCATCGCCGCCACCGGCAGGAGGCCCGTTAGGAATGTGTTAAGACCGCTATCCACGCCAGCCAGGGGGAGTTACGTTGGAGCCACGGTTGAAAACCCAGCCGGGGCTCACGCGTGCCCGGCTGGTGTCTCAACTCCGTGCGAGGTGACAACAGCAGCCCAGACCGGCTCGCACCTGGCCCCGGCCGGTGTCTGCCTGGCGGGCTGTTCTACCACCCACCCAAGCTCCCAGGCGGACGCGGCCCACGTCGCGTTGCCCCCGTATGCCACGCGGGCCGCCCAGCCGGGGCCGGGCGTTCCCCCCGCGCCCGGCCCCGGTCTTTCCCTGTGTACCTTGCGGCATGAGCTCATGTGCGGGTTTCCCAAAATCCCCTAGGGGTGGGCGGAGGTGCGGCCGGTCACGACACGTCAAGCCCGCCACTTCCAGGGACGCTCCAAATGTCACATCAGGGGCACGGGCCGGCTGTCGCCGTCCATCACCGCTGATCTGCCGTCGTCCGGCAGGGCTGGCATTGTTGATGGGCGTCGGCTGGGATTACGCCGCGGTCACCGCGGCGGGCTTCCCGCGGTAGCCGCCCCGCGAGCGCCGCCTGCAGCGGGGGTGGGGCCGGGAGTGGCTGGCGTTGTTGCCGATAATGGGGCTGCGATAGCGCTGCGCCTGGAGGCAATCGCTGCCGCCCGTGCTTGGCGCCGGGCTGAGGTCCAGCGTTCGGTGCATGCCCGGGTGTCCTTGCAGTACCACCGGATGTCGCCACAGGCGCTGCCCCCGTCGGGCACCATGTGGTTGTGCTGCAGGCGGATTCCGCACATCCAGCACGAGACGGCGGCGGGCCGCCGTGCGGCAAAGCCTGCTGGCGAAGGCGCGTGTTCTTCGTAGGCCATGACTGCCTCACCCCGCTCAGTTGGATCCGTTGTGGGCATGTGCGCTGGCAAGGTCAGCGAGCGAGCCGGCCCTGGCGGCGGTCAGCGTGAGGAAGGTCGCGGCCTGGCGGAAGGTCTCCCCGATGGTGTGGCCGGCCAGCTGGGCCTGGTAGGCCCGGTATCTGGTCATCTCCCACGCCCGCGCCGCGGCGGCAGCGAGGCCAGCACCGGCAGCGGCACCGGCTTCCACCGCCAGCCGGTGAGCCGCCCGTCGCCTGCCCCCCGGGCCGGGCGCGGCGGCCTGGGCGAACCGGGCCAGGCCGGCTTCGCCACCGGCCTGGTTGCGGACAAAGCGCAGACCGGCCAGGGTCTGCTCGATCAGCGGCCGCTGGGCGGCGAACTGGCCTGCGAGCACCGCGTCGCAGGCCTCGGGGTGGTGGCGCACCAGCGTGGCGTCGACCAAGGTGACCCACCACACCGCCTCCCCGATCACCGCCGGGGCCTGGTCGCGGTCACCTATCCCGGCCTGGGGCAGCCGCGCGGTCGCCTCGCTCATCGCGGTGACCGACCACAACAGGGCGCTCGCCTCGGCCAGCGGATCGCCCAGGTGCGCGCGGTTCCAGGCGCCCCGGCAGCGCACGCAGCAAAACAGGGCACGCTCACGGCGTGGCACGAATACGGTGCCGCACTGTTCGCACTCCCGGCTCTCTGCCATGGAGCCCTCTCTCATGCTGGCCGACCTGGACGGTTGCGGTCGGCGAGGCTGCGCATCCCAGGGGAACGGCTGGGCCGCCGCGGCCGCAGCGCGGCGGCAGGCACCTGGGCCAGGGCCTGCCCGAGGGTGGCGAAGTAGGGGATCACCCGGTCCAGGCCGGTCAGGGTAAGAACGCGGACAACGGTGCCATCGGCGGGCAGGACCAGCCGCAGCCCGCCGCCGTCGGCTAGGGCCTGCTTGTGCGCCCGCACCAAGACCGTCAGCCCGGCCGAGTCGCAGAACGCGGTGCCGGTCAGGTCCACCACCACTGTGCTGTGCCCGCGGGTGGCCCATTGGACGAGCATCGCGCGCAACTGGGCGGCGGTGCTGACATCGATCTCTGCGGGTGCCGTCACCACCGGCACGGCGCCGGCCATCTGGAAGGAGCAGCTGCCCTCAGGCACCCGCGCCACCTCCCACCGGGATACAAATGGTGTTCCGGGAACCGGGTGGTCCGCACCAGGGTAAACAAAATGGCCGACGGGCAGCCCGGGACGCCGGACGGCTGGCTCGTCAACCGTGGCGAGATCGTACTGCCCGCAATAGGGACTGTCTAGCTAGTGAAGAGGCCCGGCCGCCCCGCCGCAGGCCACGATGCGGAACAGTTGCCCCAGCGTGGCGGCCCGCCCGGCGCTGCCCGGACGTGTGCCTTTCATAGCTTCTTCAACTGCTGGGACGGCTGGTAGCGTCATCAGCGTGGAGCGGGATCCCGCCGAGCCCGGGCCGGCAACCGCAGCCCACCTGCAGGCCGTGCGGCTGGAGTTTGACGCCCAGGCGCGAAGGTTCGAACAAGCCAAAGCGCGGCTGCAGGCGATCGTCGATCAGATCGAAAAGGGCCGCCCGCGGCAGGAGATCCTGCGCACGTCGGAGTTCGCCCGGCTGCAGGCCAGTCTGCAGTCCCTGCCGGTGATCGAGCAGGCCAAGGGCATCTTAATGGCACAACAGCGGTGCGGCCCCGAGGAGGCGTTCGATCTGCTGCGCCGCGCGTCCCAGCGCGCCAACGTCAAGGTGGCCGTCCTGGCCGCGCAGATAGTCGGGCAGGTCACCTCGCCCACCACCGGCACCAGCGCCATGCCCGCCCGGCCCGCTGCCAGCACGCACCCTGGGCGGGCGCGCTCTCCCGGCGCCCCGGCAGGCGCCGCTACCATGACGCCGGGCCCCCGGTCGTCACGCCGTCGATGGGGACCGGGCCACGGCCCAGGCCTCACCCTGGCCCAACGCCCGCAGCATGATCACCGCCGGAACGTAAAGCCGCAGCTCAGAGATAGTGGGGCGCCAGGGGCTCGAACCCTGACCCACGGATTGTAAGTCGTCCCACGGCATCCCAGGCCAGGCCCGGAGATCCGTCGCAGTAAGTGACGGAGACCGTCCTGGGAGAACGCGCGCGGAGCCGCCTTATTGGGTGACTGCGGCGTGGTGATTGTCCGGAGCGGTGAGCGCGCAGATCGTTCTGGGTGTATTGCCTAGTGGCCGGCGAGGAACACCGCGATGCCACGGCCGTCGTGGCTGGCGATGAAGGCCGCAGGCGCGATCACCAGGATCTCCTCGGCGTGCGGCAGGCAGACCCATGCGCTGTCGCCCAGGGAATCGGCCAGCTTCACTTCGGCCTGGTTCGGGCAGCGCTCGCCGTCGCGGGCGGTGACCTGGCAGGTCTGCGGGGCGCCGCCGCGCGCGGACACCAGCGCGGCGGCCTCGCGCAAGATGGAGAACCGGATGAGCCCTTCGTCATCGGCTGGCTCCTGGGACGCCGGCCGTTCCCGCTGGCCCAGCAGCACGGTGTTGCCGTCGGGGTCGAGCACCTTCACCTCGCCGCCGAGCGCGTGCGGCGGATGTCCGGTGCGGATGACCGGCACGCCGGCCCCTTCCAGCACGCCGGCGACGGCTTCGATGTTGTCGTAGAAGGAGTAAAACAACAGCGGCAACGCCGGGATGTCCAGCGCGGGCCCGGTCGAGGCCAGCAGGACCGAGACCTCCTCGTGCTGCATGACTGACCAGGCCGAGGCTTCCGCCTTCCCGGATGAGTGCTCACGGAAGCCGAGCAGCCCGTAGAAGGCGCGCGAGGCATCGATGTCGTTGACGTAGGTTGCGGCGATCACCGACTGTGCCCGGGCAATCATGGGCACACCGTACGCCGCCTGCGATGACGGCGATTACGAGCCGCGGCCGGCCGCCGGGCAGGGCCATTACCTGCTCCGTTGCGGGCAGTGTGTGACCGGGCAACGGCTGGCAGCGGCCAATATTCCGTGCTGCTGCTACCTGGGCTTCTGGCCCGCGCTGAAAGATGCCTGCACGCGGGCCGGGCCGTGCTCACGGTAGCTACCGGGCTTTGCTTGTGGCCTGGGGAGTCCGCGCGGCAGTGGCCACGATGGCGCGCGGGCAGCACCGCGGGAGAGTCGAGCGCGGTCATGACGGGCGGGGCGGTGTGGGCTGGGCCGGCCGCGGCGGCGCCGCCGGGGCGGGTGGGCCGGCGGCCGCCATCTCGGTCAGCACGTCAAGGAACGGGCCGACCCGCAGTCCTTCCTGGGCCTGGTGCCGGAACGGGCGGTCGGGGTTCACGCTGTAGCGGGTGCGCCGCCCGGTCCGGGTGCGGGTGAGGTAGCCGGCCGCCTCCAGGTCGGCCACGATGGCCTGGGCGGTGCGTTCGGTGATGCCCGCGGCGGCGGCGATGTCGCGTATCCGGGCCCGGGGGTTGCGGGCGATCTCCACCAGCACGTGCCCGTGCCCGGTCAGCAGCGTCCAGCTGCCGCCGCTCTCGTCGGAGAGACTCATACCCCTGATTGTATCCTCGCGTGACAATCCTCGCGAGAGAAAACACATGGGATTTTTTTCATGTGACTATTGACAGGGCTAGCCGGGTGTCCCGATCCTGGAAGTGCCGTGCTGGTATCCAGCCCGAGAAGGTGATCACGAATGAAGGCGGCTGCTGGCCGGGGCGCATGGCCACGGGACGCGCTGGACCGGTGCGAAGACCATGAGCTTGTTGACAAGGTGCAGTCGCTGCCGCGGTCCAGCGCCGGGCGCGAGGCGGCGTATGAGGTGCTGATCTTGCGCTACCAGCCGCTGGTGCGCTCGTGCGCGCTGCGCTACCGGGAAGGCCCGGAGACGACCGAGGAGCTGATGCAAGCCGGGTATGTGGGCCTGCTGAAGGCGATCAACAACTTCGATCCGGCGATCGGGACGAACCTGGCGGCCTACGCGCTGCCATGTATCAGCGGGGAGATCAAGCGGCATTTCCGCGACACCCGCTGGCACGTCCACGTCAAACGCTCGGCCCAGGAGCTGCGGCTCGCCGCACGGAAAGCGGCCCCGGAGCTGACCCAGGAACTGTCCCGCACCCCCCGCGATGACGAGCTCGCCCGCCGCCTGAAGGTGAGCGAGAAGGACATCGCCGATGCCCGGCACGCGGAAATGGTCTTCCAGGCGCGATCCCTGGACGCCCCGATGGCCGACAGTGACCAGAACAGCCTCGCCGATCTGATGGGCGAGGAGGACACACAGATTGAGCACACGGTACAGATGCAGGCGGTCTTGGCGCACTGGGGCGAACTGCCTGCCCGCGAGCAGCGGATCTTGCTGCTCCGGTTCTACGGGAACATGAGCCAGGCCGAGATCGGCGAGCGGCTGGGTATGTCCCAGATGCACGTGTCACGGCTGCTCGCCCGGGCACTCAGCCACCTGCGCGCCTGCCTGTACCGCACCGACGGCGAAGCCGCACACGGGACTGTAGCCGCGGGCGGCGGGTAGGGCGGACGCATGGCCGTGCTGATCGCGCTGGCCGCGGCGCTGCTCGCCGGTGCCGGACTGGTGCTGCAGCAGCGCGCCGCCGAGCAGGCGCCGAAGGCGCACTTTCTGCGGCTGCGGCTGTTCGCCGACCTAGCCCGCCGGCCGCGATGGCTGGCCGGGATAGCGGTCATGGGCGTCGGCCAGCTGCTGTCGATCTGGGCGCTCGGTCATCTCGAATTGTCGGTCGCCGAGCCGCTAATGGCCTCCAGACCTGGTCTTCGCCCTGCTGCTCGCCGCGCCGCTGTCGGGCCAGCCGCTGCGAGCGGCAGAGCTGGTGGGCGCCCTGGTGCTGGGCCTGGGCGTGACGGCCTTGTCGGTGGCGCGCACCGTCAGCAGCCAGGGCGGAAGATTCGGCTCGTTCGCCTACTGGCCCACCGCAGCCGGCATCGGCGCCCTCGCGTGGCTGCTGGTGATGGCCGGCCGCCGGCGTTCGGGCCAGCAGCGGGCGACGCTGACCGGCTGCGGGACCGGGCTGGTGTTTGGGATCGCGGACGCACTGACCCGCCGGGCGGTCCAGATCGCTAGCGCCGATTCGTTCGCGGCGGTGCTGACCAGCTGGCCAGGATATTGCCTGGTGGCTGCCAGCTTGATCGGCTTGTGGCTGATGGAAAGCTCGTTCAACGCCGCCCCGCTGCACGCCTCGCTGCCAGCCATCACCGCCGCCGAACCGCCCGGCGGGATCGCGCTGGGCGTAGTTGTTTTCGGTGACAGGGTCCAGGTCTCTGCGGGCATGATCGTCCTGCAGGCGGCCGGGCTAGCCGCCATCGTCGCCGGGGTGATCATGGTGGCCCGTGCTCCCGCGCTGAGCAGCCTCCGGCCGGCCCACCTGATCCGGGCGCACCGGGCAGCGACCCGGACAGCCGCTGCCTCCCTAACTGCCGGACCCGAGCCGCATCCCGCACGGACCAACCGAATCGTCGGGAGCGGCCCGCCATTGGTCTTGATCATGGGCTACGGCTGGACCATGGAAAGCTGGGATCCGCGGTTGGTGCACGCCCTCGCCCGGCACAACCGGGTGGTGACGTTCGACAACTCCGGAGTTGGCCGCACCGCGGCCCTGCCGCCGCCGCTGACCATTGATGCCATGGCCGATCAGACCAGCGCGCTCATCGACACCCTCGGCCTCGGCAGACCGGATGTCCTGGGCTGGTCGATGGGCGGCATGATCGCCCAGGCGCTGGCGGTCTTGCACCCGGCCCAGGTCCGTCGCCTGGTGCTGTGCGCCACCTACCCCGGAACCGGCGCGGCCGTGGTGCCCTCGCAGACGGCACGGCAGGCCAGCAGCGACTTTCCCGCTAATCAGGGCAACGCCGTCGCCGCGTTCAAAGCAGCGATCGCCCAATACCCGGCCGCACCCCCAGCGTCGGCCGGCACGAAAGGGGATCAAGGGCTCGCCGTCAGTGACTGGTGGACAGGCACCGACGCAGCCGGACGCGAGATCGCCAGGATCTCGGTGCCCACCCTCGTCGCCGACGGCACCGACGACCAGCTCGTCCCGGCCGCCAATGACCACATCCTCGCCCGCCTCATCCCCCGGGCACACCTGGTGCTCTACCCCGATGCCGGACATGCGTTCCTGTTCCAGGAACCAACACGGGTCGCTTCCCTCATCCAATCGTTCCTGACCGGGCACCCAAGCTCGTAGCCGGAGGAACCCTTCTGACGAGCAGCGGACCTTCCGCGCGACCCGCGGTTAGAGGTCTTGATGGCTGGGGTTACGGAACCCGCGCAGTTGCATCGACTCGTCCTGGCAGCGCGTCCGTTGTCAGCCCGTAGCGGTTCGCGACGCCCGTCGACGGTACCGATCACGTCGAGTGAACCGGCCTGAACCAGCCGTCCCGTCAGCGCCTCGGAGCCCGGTCAGGGAACGAGTCGGCCGCCGCCGGGGAGGACTGCTCGTGCCATCCGGCGTGGGCGAGCCCGGCTAGAGACGTCCCGCTGGGCCGGCCGGGTGAAGGACGCTGGGCCGAAGCGGCCCCACGCCACGAAGGCGGCCATAGCGAGGTAGACCAGGTCGGCGATGATCGTTGCCCGCTCGCCACGGCGCAGGCGCATGATCACCGCACCAGCAAACAGCAACACCGCACCGGTAGCAGCCAGCGGCACCAGAACCGGCGCGATGCCCAGCGCGGCGGGCACGATCAGGCCGACCGCAGCCAGGAACTCCAGGGCTCCGATGGCCTTGAGGGCACTGGGGCTGAAGTCGTCAACCCATCTCGAGGCGGCGCCGCCCATACCAGCCAGCTTCTTCTTGGGCACGAACAGCTTGGTGCTGCTGGCGACGAGGAAGACAACGGCCAGGATTGCGGCGACGATCCACAGAGCGAGGTTTAGCTTGCGCTTCATGGGATCTCCTTGACCGGGTATCGGCGATTCCCGTTACCCGGGTATCCAGGCTGAGCCGACACCAACGGGGTACCCGATGACCTTCCCACCGACGTCGCCCGTACGCCAAAGCTTTCGGTCCCGGTGATCAGCGTGGTCACGCGGTAAGAGGGCGAGTGGCGCGGCGGGTAGCGAGCGCCAAAGACATCGATGAAAGCCCCAGATACGCCGCCGGGAAGCTGATGTTGCGGAACGCGCCCGCCCGCACATGCGTCATGACGGCCCCGCAAAAGTACACGACCAGCCCGCTCCCGGCGGCGATCCCAACAGGTTTCGCGCGAAGCCCCGCCAGTAGCCCGGCCGCACCAGCCACCTTCACGGCACCTAGTGCCCGCGGCCACGACTCGGGGACCCCAACTTCGCGCATGAACTTGAGCACAAACGGCGCGCGTGCTGCTGCCGCGGCGCCAATCCCGCCCGTCGCAGCGGCAGTTACCATCGTCAGGGCGATATCCACAGGCCCCGGCGCCGCAACCCGATGGGTGCGGACCTCACACTGCACTTTCTCGACGCTACCACCATGGTCCTGTTCCTGCCGTCGCCTGTCGCAGCCAGGCCGGACGATGCGATGCAGATCAGCGGCCGCGGGCTGGCTTGAACCGGCGCGGGCGGGTAGCTGGAGACTGGATCGCCATCAGTAGTGCTGAGGATGTGGTGGACATGCGGCGATACCTGCTAGTGCTGGACACCGACCTGCTGGCTCTGGATGAAAAACGCGACCCAGGGCCGATCAGCTACCTCGCTGGGCAGCAAGCACGCGAGCCCTGTGAGGTGGTGGTGCTGTCCCTGGTGGACACTAGGCAAACCAGGGGGTCGACGCTGGAGCTGCTGCTCGGCGGTGCCACCAGTCACGCCATCTCCGCCCCGGCGAAGTTCCCGACCGCGCCGCGGCCCGACCACGACGTCGATGCCGCCGCCGAGCACCGCATGAACCTGACCATCCGGCACCTGACGGCCATCGGCTGCCAGGCCAGCGGCCTGATCAGCGATGAGGACCTGGTGAAGGCGGTAAACACCGAGACCCGCAACCACGACTATGACGAGGTGATCTTGGCCGCCGGCAGCCACGAGGGCAGCTGGCTGGCCCGCACCCTGCATCTGGACCCGGTCCATCACCTGCAGCGCCGCTGGGGGAAACAGCTGACCGTCTTTACCACCGGCCCAGACAACCAGCCCGATCACTGATCGCCGCTGCCGCCTGCCCAGTAGGGCAGCGGTCTGGGGTTGCTACTTCCGTCCGCGGCTGCGTTGGCCGCGTTGCTGTCACCCCATCCAGGCCCCCTTCCCCGAGATGAGGCCCGGGGGCTGGCGCGGTCCCGGGGAAGGGGGGGAATGGGGAAAGCTACTCCCGGCTAGGGCGGCGCAGCCCGGGTCTTTGTCGGGCCTTTACCGGCGGGCGTGCCAGTCGCCCACTGCACTGGTCAGGCGCAGAATGGGCTGATGAGGGTCGTTGCGACCCGGATTGAGTGGGACGGCACCATGCAGCGCCGCGTGGTAGACACCGCCCAGTGCAGTGATGGCCCTCGGTGGCAGGAGCTGGCCTGCCGTGCCTTGGCAGCCCCGCCGCTGTATCGGCCAGTTCCTGGTGCCCCCCTTTACCACGTCAGCCTGGATGGCGACAGACAGGTGCTGGTGGCCGAGCATGATCTGGACGGCCCACTGCTCGATCTGGTCACTGCTGTGCTGGCGATAGGCGGAGAGGTTTAGCGCGCCCAGGGTCCCACTCCCGGTTGCGCGCCTGCATACGGGACAAGGCAGAGTGCGACTCCTGACGCCATCATCGTCACCAAGCAGGCGGCGATCGCCCTTGTCATCTACCTGGCGGTGTCAGCGCTGCCGGTCGTCGAGCCGGTGCGGCACATCCACATCCGCAGGCGCCGCGCCTCCCAACCAAGATGAAAGCCATCGCCTTGGTTCCAGCTGGTCCATCTCGCCCGTCACCTGCTGGGCACGCCCGGAAGAACTCGAACCCCGGCCTTCTGATCCGTAGACAGTGGCGGCGCGGTCGCTGAAGGTCTATTGGCTGCCGGTGAAGGTTATAGCGGTCGGCAGGGGTCGGCGAGAGGCGTTCTGGCTGCTGCACTTTGCTGCTGCACGACGTGGCCAGCCCTGGCTTCAATGCCACTCAGTCTAAGTTGATCTTGGCGGTCGTGTCGTTCCGCAGCGAAAGATTCAACCTGGCCCTGACGGACGAATGGCGCGGGTGAACTGGTCGAGGATTTTCCGCTTCGCGTTGAATATCCACGCGGAGGCGTTCGGAAACGCAGTTGCCTGGGCAGTAATGCGCGTCGAGCCGGAGCCCTCCTGCGTGAGCGCCACGCGTATGTCGCCCCACAGCGGTGGCCGACTGTACCGTGCCGCCACGCCGAATAGCTCAGATGACAATCTGACGTCCCGGAAATGCGGGGCGGTACGCAACACCTCCTCACATCTGCTGACCCACTCTTCCCGGGTGCCGCCGACCACGAACGTCTCCTCAAGAGGCTGAAATGGTCCCATCGAGGTCTCCTCTCTGCCGGCCGGCCCCTGCACCCCCCGGATGCTCCGGCCTCGCAGCTGCGACACTTCACCGCCCTCGTCCCTGGCGGCGCGGCATCCGCCATCAACAGCGCCGACGGTCCCCGGTCAACGAAACCACATTGCGGGTCCCGGGCATGCTCATGCACCTGAGTCTGGATTTCCGGCACGTCTCGTGCAAGAAAGCGGCAGGCTGCGACTCTCCCCCCGGACACAAACCGCGGATGCAGCCATCCGCGGATGCCAGACCCTGGCGGCGGGTGAGCGCCCCGACCCCCTGCTGCAAACTAGTGGCGGCACGGTCAGCAAGAGTCATCAGCGCATGTCGTTGGGTCGGTAACGGTCATCTGAGGTGGCCTGGCGTCGGTACCGCTGCTGTACTTCCGTGCTGTACCTGCAGTACACGGTGCACTACCACGCCAAGCAGAGCCAGCACGACGTTTCCGATGTGATTACGGCCGACATGGAACTCACCCCGGGCCCAGTCATTGCTCGTTGAGCGCTTCCTCGAACTCGCTGGCGGTCATGCAGGCGTCCAGGTCGGATTGATCGTCCCGCCAGGCCTGTCAGGTCTGCAGGACGGCCCAGATGGCGGCCCATCGCCGCGCACGGTGACGGTCGAGGCGCATCAGCGCGGCGATGGCAGCTGCCCGGTGAAGAATCCCCGTCGCGGGCGGGTGCCCGGCGGCGAAAAACCCGGCGTCTGAACACGGGTCGCCGATGCACGGGATCGGGTCGATGGCCAGGTAACTGCTGCCATCTGATAGGAGGTTCTTGTCGAGGAAGTCTCCGTGGAGCAGAACCGTCCGCTGTGTGCTGGCGCACAACCGTTCCGCTGCCGAGCGGGCATCGCCCAGGCGCGCGAGACCAGCCTCGCCGAGCGTGCTGTCGCCGCTTACACGCCGCTCGTAACAGGCGTCCTCCCGGGATCGCTGCTCGGCGCGCAGGTAGATCTGCGGAAGGTCCGGGAAAGGAAAGCCCCCTGCCGGGGCCTGGTGCAGCCTGGTGAGAAGCCCGGCCGCGATCTCCGTTGCGGCGGTATCACCGTTGCCCCGCAGGTGTGTCCCGGGCCGGATTCGTACCAGCAGTAGCGCGCCCTGCGTGAAGTCTGTGTCGAGGAGCTGCACGGCCGCTCTGGTGCGCTCCCACGCGGTGAGCGCGGCCGCTTCGGCCCTGGCTTGCCGCCCGGTAGCGGGAAGCTTAACCACCACCTCGTTCCCGGCGGCGGTCGTGCAGGCGAAGACGGCGGAGGCCAAGCCACCGCCCAGAGGCCGCTCATCGCCCAGCTGCCACCTGTGCTTGCAGGCGTCGAGCCGGGAAGCAACATCCACGCCGGGCATCCTCCCACCCGGCGCGCCGTCACCGCTGCCTCCTGCTCCGTGGCCGCGCGGGAGCTCCGTTCGCATAAGGGCAGGCAGCGGCCCGGGCGACAGAACGCGGCTGTCGCTCCTCCGGCGCGTGGCCGAACGCCTACGGCCGCATCACCAGGCACCGCGCAGCGACCCGCAGAGCACCTACAGCACCAGCGACGAGCCTGGCCGCTGAACTCGCCCAAGCGCTCGCAAGGACTCGAACCCGACCTCGTCAAGTAGGTCACGGCCCCTGCTCCCCCTACTCCGGGTCTGGACTGCCTGACCGTTCAGGGGCTATCGGGCGGGCAGCGAGCACGGATCGCAACTGCCTAGTCGGCAGACGCAGGACGAATCTCAAGCACGCAACGCCTGGCGAGTGGATGCGCAGAGGCGACCTGGACGGCCTCGGCCATGTCTTGGCATTCCAGCACGTCGAACCCCAAGATCGCGCCATTGGTGTCCAGGAACGCTCCCTCAGTCACTTGCAGTTGATCTTGCCTGATCCGGACCGCTGCCGCTTCGGAGTCGGAGGCGAGGGCGTCGCCGGTGATTCGTACCCCCCTGCTGTCCATTGTCGTCACCCACTGCTCAACGTCGTCTCCTGCCGGGGCCGATGGTGCCTCGACTGGGACGTTGTCCCGGCAGACCAGCATGAGAAACAGCACGACGATCTCCCTTCGCAAGCTCGTTGGCGTGCCTGGCTTGCACGCACGCAGACCGATGGACTTCGGGAAATCATCGCAGGGTGCCGGATTATCGCCAATGCCCTCACCCGGCGGATGGGCGACGCCCAGGACGCCGTCAATGGCGGGCAAGACAGCTCCGCCGCGGTGGCCCCACCAGCTGGTAATGGCACGGCGATCCTGGCTGGCGATCCTTTCGGCACTGGCTCCTTGTAGAACTCGTTGCCTTCGGTGCCGGGCATGACAGTGATCGTGTCACCGCGTCGCATGACAGTCGCTCCGAGTGCCTCCAGCGCGCCGAGTCGAGATGTTCCCTGGCGCTGCCGCGGACCCCTCCGCTTACAGCCCACTGAGGAAGTCGAGCACCCGCTGGGTGAGGAGTGCGGCGGCGTCCGGGTCATACGACGGCAGTGAGCTATCGGCGAACAGGTGCTGCTCGCCGGGATACACGAACAGCTCTGCGTCCTTAGCCTGGTCAACCAGCGCCCGCGCCGCGTCGCTGTCCTCGCCGACGAAAAACGGGTCGGCGTTCATCGCATGCACCTGCACCGGCACCCCGTCGGGCCACGCGGAGCTGAACTCTGACACCGGGACGCAGGAGTGGAAAAGCAGTGCCCCTCGCGCTCCCCGCCGCGTCTGCGCCAGCTTCTGGGCCGGGAGCACACCGAGCGAGAATCCGGCGTACACCAGCTCTGCGGCCAGCCCGTCGACCGCCCCGACGCCGCGCTCGATCACCTCGTCGAAGCCGAGCTCCTCGGCGTAGCTCACCCCCTCCTCCACGGTGTCGAAGGTGCGCCCCTCGAACAGGTCGGGCGTGTGCACGGCATGCCCGGCGCTGCGCAGCTCGTCGGCGAACGCGTTGACGCCCGGGGTCAGTCCTTGTGCGTGGTGGAAGAGCACTACCTCAGCCATGTTCACCCCTCGGGTCGAGACCCAAGGATCGCGGATGGCAGCCGTGGAGGGCAAGGGTTCCTGCTCCTGTCCGTCCTTCCTCTAGGCGCCGACCATGGCGAGTGGCTGCCGAGTCAAGGCTGGCGAAGCCATCGCGTGTGACGTCCGTAGGGCGGCCTTGATGCGGCTGCCGCGAGCTGGACAATAGACCGGCGAGGAAGACGGCCGCGTGCAGCGCCGGAGTGTCTGGCCGCCAGTGGCTGCGCCAGCCCGGCGTTGGCTGCCCACGTTGCCGTCACGGTTACCGTCAGCGACTGCCAGATCGGGCACGGACGGCTATCGGCTCGCGCTCCCGCGCATGCCTGTCCCACTGATTACCACTCACGCGGTTGCGGCAGCACTCGTGCCCGGCGCTAACCACCTTCGATTACGCTCTTCAGCCCGGACAGCATCGCCGTCCAGTTATCCCGCGAATGCGCCGCCTCTTCTTCACTGGCGTTGTTGTCCTGGCTGAGTGACACATGGGTTCCCCCGCCACGGGGTTCAAGCACGTACGTCAGGGTGTGGTAGTTCTCCGGCACGTCGTCCTGCCCGCTCAAGGGGCTGAAGTGCGTCACGACCAGACGACGCTCAGGCTCCACCTCGACGACTCGGCCCTTGTCCTGGTAAGCCCTTCCCTGGTATTCGCCCTTCCAGACGATCGTGCCGCCTGGCTCCCAGTCGGTTTCCACCTCGGATCCGAACATGTACCGCTTGATCTGGGCCGGATCAGTCAAGGCCGACCACACTCGCGCGGGCGAAGCGGTGATCTCCGTCTCTGCGGTCGCAATGATCCCGGTCACAGATCTCCTCCTCGTGGGGAACACACGCTAGAGATCGCCCACCTACCCCAACCTCGCCTGGAGTATTCCGGGCGATGGCGCGGTAAGCCCGGGCCTGTCAATAGCCACGTTGCGGTGCGCCGGTGAGCCGACCGGGAGCAGGAACTGGAATCCTGAGGAAGGCGACCCCGCGTGGCGCAGGCGTGCGACCGGATGAGCCTACTGATCAGCGACAGCTAGCGCGTGGGGTCGGCGCGGGCCTGGCGGGGCCTCCCCAAGGCCAGAGGCCGGGGCAAGTGCCGGCCGCCTTGTTCTTCTATATAGGCAGCTTCGGCAATGCAGCGCCTAACCTACGCACCTAACCTACGCGGCCGACCGGTGCGCAGGCCCCGGCACACGGCTGCCACGGTCTCACCCATCCAGCCAATTCGCGTTCGCTCGTAGTTTCGCTGGATCCCTTATGCCCGTTTTGACTGATCTTCCTTTCCGATCTTGATCGCCTGTTCTGTCACCCTTGGACCATGATCCGTTTCGCTCCACACCCAGAGCAGTGCGTACCGAGTGTGGACTCTGTTTCCATTGGCTCAGGACTGGACGTCACTCTCCGTGATTGAATGCGTTACCCGCAGGCAAGGTAGACGATGTTTCGTGGGACGAGCCACTCGTCCAACGCGCGAAGATCAACAAGCCACGTTTTCGCAGGTGCGCCGCCAGGGACTCGAACCCCGAACCCGCGGATTAAGAGAGGGCCGCTTGGGCGCCAAGAGTGTTCTAGCTGCACGGATACCACACGCAGACGCACGGAAAGCACACATCGCACAGGGATGCGGCCGGTACTCATCCCACGAGCCGTCCCACGGCATCCCAGGCCGGGCCCGGGGATCCGTCACGGTAAGTGACGGGGGCCGTCCTGGAGAACGCACACCTACCCGTTACGAGCGGCAAGCTGACCTTCGACCGGACTTCCTCCACTGCGACCGAACGGGGCGATCTGCGCGGACCGCATCGTTGGCTACGTCCGACTCTGCCGTATAGAGGGTGTCGCCTGCACGCATAGTTATGCGCTGGTTGGCATGCCAGTCGCGCTGGTCGAGCTAATCAGGCAATCATCTCCATCCCCGCCCGCCAGTCAACCACCGGCCGCGACGTGTCCTGCCACCACTCTCGGCCTTGGTGGCCATGGCGCGGTGGGCCGGCCGTGGCCTGTGCTATCAGCGCTGGCTGGCTGCAGGTGGCGCCTTGGGGCCGATGCTGAGTGCGCTGAAGCGCGCGGCCAGGTCCTCCACCCACTGCGGCGGTGTGCGGTGGTCGTTCAGCGGGAGGCCGGCTTCGCTGTGCCACAGCGCGTCGCCGAGGGCCTGGCGCAGATGCCAGGCCATGATCCGGTCGGCCGACAGCTGCCGTCCGGTGACCTGCTGGTAGTGGCGCATGACCGCGGTCAGCAGTTCCTGCTCGGGACCCATGCCCGGACCGGGAAAGCCGCGCAGCTCGTACTCCGGCTCGGCGGCTCCGACGGTCGCGAAGTCCACCACCAGCCGCAGCTCGTCGTGGTCCCACACCTGGTTGTCGCCGTGCAAGTCGCCGTGCACGAGCACAGCCGGGCCAGGCGAGGCGAGCACGGCGTCGGCCCAGTCGCGACCGCACCCGCGCCGGCCCCCGGCAGCCCAGCACGCGACCCCGGGCAGGCCCACAATCCAAGGCCAGCGGTGACCATGCCGGCATTCTGCTAACCGGCCTGCCGGGCCGACCTCGGCCCGCGCGGCGATCTTTCTGGTGCCCGCAGCGGGATCAGAGGGTAGTTCCCGCTGGCCAGGTCGAACGGCCGCGTTTGAAGCCTGTCAGCTGGGAAGAAAGACCAGCACGCCCGGCCTGTCGGCGAGGAGTGCACTCATGCAGGCAATCACCATCACCCGCCCCGGCCACCCGGCGACGCACGGGCCGGTGGAACAAACAACACCAGAGGGCAAGACCAGGATCAGCTGTGCCGCCGTGGGCTGCGCGGCGTGGGATCCGTGGCCATGCCAGTCGCGGCGCGAAGCACAATTCTGGTTCGAGCGGCACATCTCCCAGCCCTTGACCCACCACCTGTGACCACGCCCTGCTGCAGGCGGCCGGCAGGTACTCCACGCGGCCGATGGGCGCGGGCCCGCGCCGGACGAGCGGAACCGGCCCCGGCGGCATCTAGATGGGGGTGTGAGCATGGAAGCGTCGAGGGGAGCACATCCTGCCGCGCGTGAGATGAGCTACGGTGCCGCGGACTCAGCGGCGGGTGGGATGCGGCAGCCCGGCGCCGGCATAGCCGGTCGCGGCGGCACGATTCTGGACGCGATAGGCGACACGCCCCTGGCCACAGTGGACGGGATATGGGTCAAGCTCGAATACCTCAACCCGTCCGGTTCCATCAAGGCGCGCATCGCGAAATACATGATCGAGCGGGCGGAGCGGGAAGGGCTGCTCCGGCCGGGTGACACCATCGTGGAGGCGAGCAGCGGCAATACCGGGAACGCGATGAGCATGGTCGCCGCGGTCAAGGGCTATCGCATGCTGGTGGTCATGCCGGACGGGATGAGCGCCGAGCGGCTGGCGATCTCGCGGGCCTTCGGGGCGCAGGTGATGACGGTCGGGGATTTTCATGTCAATGACGCGCTGGCCAAGGTCGCTGAGCTTGGCCGCGAGCCTGGCTACTTCGCGCCGCAGCAGTTCGATTCGGAGTGGAACGTTGAGGAGAACCGCACCTGGCTCGGCCCGGAGACCCTCGCCCAGCTGCCGGATGGCGTGGTCCCGGATGCCGTGGTCGGCGGGGTGGGCACCGGCG